>Ga0315541_1000440_pt1 | contig 44341 bp, 33 predicted proteins | sample SalMarSW160190MG_FD_203095 | JGI IMG/M metagenome (GOLD analysis project Ga0315541, IMG submission 203095) | Salt marsh sediment microbial communities from the Plum Island Ecosystem LTER, Massachusetts, United States - Salt Marsh Sediment SW1601-190 ...
CTTAACCCTGGCCCAGACCGATCACCAATACTCTGTACTCAAAAAGTCATGTTTGTAATGGTGCATAAGTCAAATCATTATATGAACGATTAGCACCAGGGCGGGCTTTAGCTCACTAGTAACTTTTCTGGTTTATCCGGGTTGGGGAAGACTATAATATAAGGCGAAAGAATAAAATTTAATACTTATGGCCTTTGGAGCAGGTCTGACTTACGGTTCAATTCTCTTGCGCTGGTAATCAATATGACAGATTATTTCCACACTTTTCACATTCCTGTTATGGGAACCGGGCACTCGGTTGACACACCGATCCGTGTGGCGCCTTTGGGCATTTCTTCGGTTATTTCACTAGTGGATGACCTTTTACTAGAAAAAATTCGGGAATATTACACTTCAAAGTTCAACCTTCCTTATGTCAAAATACCCAGAAATGCGGAGGACGGTCGGGCGAAAAGGATCACCGCCTACCTCGACACCGTCTATGAGATTGTCTTGAAAAAAATGGAAGAAATAAGAAATCAGCCTTTTTTTAAAAATAACAATAAACGTAAATATTTTGAACTGTTGCCTGAAGAATCTCTTCTGAGAAAAAAATATGAAGAATTTCTCAAAATGAAGCCCGGTCATGAAAGAGATGCTCTTGAAAAAGATTTAACATCACGCATGAAACCCGGCTCTATAGATGTTAATATGATGGTTACTTTGGATCGGACTCATTTTGACAAAAACGGCAATCCTCTTGGCGATGAATTTTGCGATGCCCAAGCAGGGCTTAAGGGGTATGCCAATAGTTGCCTTGAGTCCGGCATTGTATATTCAGCCGGTTTTAACCGGCGCTTGTTCAGTTATATGACCCGATTCAAGGATTTTTACAGGGATAAAATGGGCCGGATCAAAAAGCGAATCATCCTCAAAGTCAGCGATTTCCGTTCAGCCCTTGTTCAGGGTAAATTTTTAGCTAAAAAAGGTCTTGAAGTGCATGAATTCCGCATTGAGTCAGGGCTGAACTGTGGCGGCCATGTCTTTGCTTCCAATGGAATTTTACTGCCTGTTCTTCTTGAGGAATTCAAGGAGAAACGCAAAAACTTGATGTCGGAGTTTCAACCGCTGATACAAAAGTACTATAAAAAAATGGGATGGAACTATCCGGAGTCTGAATTGAATGACCGCCCGCTTATTACCGTGCAGGGAGGGATAGGGACTCATGGAGAAGTCCGTCGATTAAAAGAATTTAATATAGATCGAACAGGATGGGCCAGTCCTTTTCTGCTGGTTCCGGAAGTAACCCGCGTGGATGCCACTACCCGTGAACTTTTACGACAGGCTCAAGAAGATGATCTTTACATGAGTGACGTATCTCCGCTGGGAATTCCTTTTAACAATGTGCATGGTACAGGATCTGAAATATGGACCCGAAAAAGGGTGGCGGAAGGCAGAGCCGGTTCTCCATGCCCAAAAAATATTCTTGTGTCCAACACAGAGTTCACCGAAAAACCGATTTGCCTTGCCTCACGGGAGTATCAAAAGACAAAACTAAAAGAAATTGAGAATATGGATATTTCAGTTGATGAAAAAGCAAGGCTTTGCAAAAAGGTTGTGGAAAAGACCTGTATCTGCGACCATCTTGGGAACGGAGCGCTTATTACCTTGGGGATTGCCAAAGAAGAAAATTCGCCCCAATCAATATGTCCCGGCCCTAATATTGAATGGTTTGGTAAATTTTATACCCTGGTGGAGATGGTAGACCATATTTATGGAAGAGGTTCATCCCTGGTTTCATCCAAACGGCCGCATATGTTTGCCAAGGAAATTGTGATGTATGTGGACTATTTTGAAAGGATGGTGGCGGATTCTTCTTTAACGCCTAGTTCAATAAAAGCTTTGCTGGAATTTAAAAACAATCTGGAAGCGGGTCTGGACTTTTGTCTTGAAATTGCGCATAAGCCACCGTACCCTGGGGAAAATTTAGCCTCTATTTTAGATTGTGTGGAACGGGAAAAAATTCGCCTGAAATCTATTTACAACGGTTTTGAAAAAAAAATGAACTGAAAGAGAAGTATGGAGATAGATCAATTCTGGCATATTCTCAAAACCAACGTCGGTTATCATAGTTCCCAAACACGTCGTTTTCTGGTAAAGAAATTTCCCTTCTGGGCGACGTTTATTTATTATGTTCAGCTTCTGAATATCATCCTAATAGAAAGTATAACCGCACGAAAGGGAGTTTATGAACGAAAGACCTGGGCACGCGGTTCTCTGGGTGTTGTTAAAATTGTTGAATCTGCGGGCGGAAGGCTTCATGTATCAGGACTGAAAGGATTGGTCGATCATCAGGAGCCATTGGTTTACATTGCCAACCACATGAGCCTGCTCGACACCCTTGTTCTTCCCTGCATTCTCCTTGCATTGAACAGAGTCACGTTTGTGGTTAAGGAAGGGCTTTTAAGATACCCGGTTCTCGGCTCGATTATAAGAGCAGTTCGTCCCATCGCAGTTACACGGCAAAACCCTCGAGAAGATTTGAAATTGGTCTTGAACCAGGGACAAGCATTGATTTCTCAAGGCTGTTCGATCATAATATTTCCCCAGGCCACCAGAAGCATCGTGTTTGATACGGCATCTTTTAATTCACTGGGAGTTAAGCTGGCGCGAAAAGCCGGGGTAGCCGTGGTTCCGGTCGCATTGAAAACCGATTTTCAGGGTAATGGAAGAATCATCAAGGATATGGGCCCCGTGGATCCCAGCAAAGAAATATATATAAAATTCGGAGAACCGATAACTGTGGAAGGGAGTGGCCAGGTGACACACCAGCAAATCGTAACGTTCATTACCGAAAACCTGACCGCATGGGGTGCAAAGGTTAATCCGAGTATTTCATGAAATATCTATTTCCTAAACTAGTGTCCATCCATAAATGAGGATTTTTGTTCAAGATCAAGGCATGTGAAAAAAATAACCATCCCAGTACGATCTGCCGGACCTACGGGACAGGCAGGCATATGTTTAATATTCCGAGGATTATTTTTTGAACATAACGCAGAGATTGGGCAAAAAGACCATTTATGGATGGGCACTAACCTAAGCATTCGTATCAGGCACTGTCGGCATGGGGATCTTGATAAACTGCACCCCCTCTTCTTTTAACGTTTTTTCTTCCTCCTTTGTACTGACACCCCTAATGTTTCTCGGCTCTGAAACGCCGTAATGCATTTTTAAGGCTTCTTTTGTAAAATCAGATCCCACATCATCAAAATTTTTCTCTACAAAATCGACTAACTTGCTGTTAATATTTGCAAGATCTTCATGTGGGTCATAAATATCTTTCAAAGACGCAGATGATTTTATGGCAAAAGTCGAAGGAACTCTGGCAATGGAAGTGCTGTCACAAATCGGGCATGAAATAAAGCCATTTTTTTTCTGTTTTTCGTATGCATTTTGGTCTTCAAACCAACCTTCAAAGGAATGGCCGTTGATACATTGCAAATCGTATGCTATCATATAAATATATCGCTTTTAAAATAGACGAATTCGTAAAAGGTCGAATCTATCATGTTTCAGGTTTTAAGATTTAGGCCCTTAGTTGTAAATTTTGTGCTTTTTGTGGCAAAAAAAATGCTTAGCCAGTTAAGTGTGAAATGCCTAAAGTGAGCTAAAGTGCCTAAAGTTAAGGAATACTTCCAATTTGTATAAAAGCCGGAGCGTAGCGACTCCTTAACTTTAGCGCACTTCAAACTTTAGCTCACTTGTAACTTTTCCAGTTTGTCCGGGTTGGACTTTAGCTGTTTATTTTAAAAACGTTATCATATCTAACGGTATTTTTAAAGAAATTATTGACAGATTCGATTTTTTCAATACAAAATAATATTATGACGCAGATTAATGCAGATTTTCTAATAATCGGCAGTGGCGTAGCCGGCCTTAGTTTTGCCCTTAAGGTGGCCAAATTTGGCAGTGTTGCTTTGGTCACCAAGAAAGGGATCATGGACAGCAACACCTCACAGGCTCAAGGTGGAATCGCCTCTGTTTTCGACAAAGTTGATTCGTTTGATCTTCACATTCGGGATACGCTGGCTTCAGGGGATGGTCTATGCAACCGGGATGTTGTGGATATGGTAGTTAAAAACGGTCCTGACAGAATTCGCGAGTTAGTCGAACTTGGTGTACATTTCAATTTAAAAGAGAAAGAGGGATTAGATCCCAAATCGCCTGATTTGGATATTGATTTTGATTTAGGACGTGAAGGGGGCCACTCTCAAAAGCGAATTGTGCATGCCCATGACATGACCGGAATGGAGCTTGAAAGTGTCCTGGTGGCCCATGTCAAAAATCACGATCGGATTACCCTGTTCGAAAATCATATCGCCATAGATCTTATCACCATTTCAACCCGTATGAAAAGGGGGCCAATCACTACGACCCATGAAGACTATTGTTGCGGAGCATATGTTCTTGACAGACAAACAAATCAGGTCAAAACTTTTTGCGCTAAGATAACACTCCTTGCAACCGGCGGCGCGGGAAAGGTTTATCTTTACACAAGCAATCCTGATATTGCCACCGGAGACGGGATTGCCATGGCATACAGGGCCGGCGCCACGGTGGCCAACCTTGAATTTGTCCAATTTCATCCCACCTGTTTGTATCACCCGGATGCCAAGAATTTCCTTATTTCAGAGGCCGTGAGGGGTGAAGGAGCGGTTCTAATTGATTCTTCCGGTAAGGCTTTCATGGAAAAATATGATTCTCAGAAGGATCTTGCATGCCGTGACGTGGTTGCCCGTGCGATCGATAATGAGCTCAAGAAAAGCGGAGACGATTCCGTATTTCTCGATATAACCCACAAAAATGACGATTTCGTAAAAGAACGCTTCCCTAATCTATATGAAAAATGTCTTACCTTTGGTTTTGATATGACAAAGGAACCTATCCCTGTTGTTCCCGCCGCCCATTACTTGTGCGGCGGCGTCGCAACCGGCATGTTTGGCAGAACAGATTTGCATCGACTGTACGCCGTCGGTGAAACGGCTTGCACCGGACTTCATGGGGCCAACAGACTTGCAAGCAACTCACTGGTCGAGGCCCTGGTTTATTCCCATACCGCTGCCAAACAGGCGGTCAAGGATCTCGATATATTGGATTTCAGTTTCACTCCTGCCCCTCCGCCATGGGATGAAGTCGGTACAACAGACAGTGATGAAGTTATTATGGTTTCACATAACTGGGATGAAATCAGACGATTAATGTGGAACTATGTTGGAATCGTCCGATCGGATAAACGGTTGGCCAGGGCAAAGCGGCGAATTGAAATCATTCAGAAAGAAATCCATGAATATTACTGGAATTTCAGGGTTTCCGCAGATCTTATTGAGCTTAGAAATATAGCTATCGTGGCTGAACTTATTATCAAATGCGCCAGCCACAGGAAAGAAAGCCGAGGGCTTCACTACAACATTGAATATCCGAATCGGGATGACTCACGATGGCAAAAGGATACTGTTATTCGGAGGCCGTTTGTGGGATAGGATGTCCGGCGGGAATAAATCTTCAGTCGAAAATCTTCAATTTTTAAATCCCCATTCTTCATTGACAAGACCGGTTTTTGTATTATTTTATCTAGTTAATAAAATATCGTCTTTTCTCATAACCGATCCACTTTATTATATAGTAATGGATTATGATCTGGGTATGGAAAGCCCAAGTTAAGGGCTTCACCTTAATTGGAATAATGGGATGATGTCATAAACCGGTTGCCGTTAAAAGACTTGTGATTTTGATCCCGTTTATAGCGGGATAGAAATACAGAGACGTTACTATAGATGACTAGCAAACGAGATTACTACAAGGTTTTAGGCGTAAACCGTAATGCGGATGATAACGAGTTAAAGGCTCACTACCGAAAGCTGGCCTTAAAATTTCATCCAGATCGAAATCCCGGCAATAAAGAGGCTGAAGAAAAATTTAAAGAGGCTTCCGAGGCCTATGAGGTACTTCGAGACCCTCAGAAACGGAATATTTATGACCAGTTCGGTCATCAGGGCCTTGAAGGATTAGGTTTTTCCGGATTTAGTGGTTTTGAAGACATTTTTTCTAGTTTCGGAGGAATCTTTGAGGATTTTTTCGGATTCAGCAGTGGCCGTCGATCCAGAACCAGGGCTCAAAAGGGAGCTGATCTTCGTTACGACCTTTCGCTTAGCTTCATGGAGGCCGCCTTTGGAACAGAAACCGAAATAGATTTAGAAAAGGAGGAGGTTTGCCCTTCCTGTGAGGGGATTGGTTGCGAGCCGGGTACTCATCCGGAAACCTGCAGGCATTGTAACGGAACCGGCCAGGTTTCCCGCAACCAGGGATTTTTTACGGTGAGGACCACATGTCACCACTGCCGCGGTAATGGGCAAACCATACCGCATCCATGCACGACCTGCAAAGGGACCGGCCGGATTAGAGTTAATAAGAAGGTGGCCGTAAAAATTCCTGCCGGTGTGGATACCGGATCGAGGCTTCGTCTCACCGGTGAAGGTGAAGCAGGTGTTTATGGAGGGCCTCCGGGAGATCTTTATGTTTTTATTCATGTGAAATCCCATGACTTTTTCGAGCGAGACAACACAAACGTCATCTGCCAGGTGGGAATTTCCTTTATACAGGCCGCCCTTGGCGATACCATATCGGTACCCACCTTAAACGGCAAAAAGGAACTTAAAATTCCAAAAGGCACCCAGCCCGGTGACCTGTTTCGTTTTCGCGGTGAGGGAATCCCTTCTCTCAGGAGCGGCAAACGGGGTGATCAAATAATTCAGACTGTAATAAAAACACCCATTAATCTCAACAAGAAACAGGAAGCGCTTCTTAAAGAATTCGCCAAAATCGAATCAGGCAAGCTGTCGAACAAATTAAAAAATATTCTCAAAAGCGGCAATGCCGGCGCATCCTGATCAATCAATCTTAAGCCCAGTGTTGATGAATTCGACGCCTCACGAATTCATGAATTTAACTGAGGAATATAATTAAGAGGATGGCAAGTCATGTTTGAGTTAAAAGTTGTTACCCATTTTGCAGCTGCCCATCAGCTCAAGATGGTGGCCAAAAAATGTGAAAACCTGCACGGGCACAACTGGAAGATCGAAATTTGCGTGGCCGGCGAAACTCTCAATAATGCCGGAGTACTGGTAGATTTTGGAGAACTAAAAAAGCATGTCTCTGAAATTATGGTAAGGCTGGATCACAAGTTTTTAAATGAACTGGATTACTTTAATGATGACAATCCGCCGTCTTCGGAAAACATTGCCCGTTATATTGCAAACTCCCTTCGAACCCAATTAAATAACTCTAAGATAAAAGTTACCCGTGTAACAGCGTGGGAGTCAGAGGACGCCTGCGCAACATATTTACTGGGCAACCCCTCTTCCCCCTTTTAAACGGTTATGTCCGCTGTTTCAGAGCATTTCAGCAATTCTTCCAATGCCACCGGATGAAAAAAATTAAATGATGTCAGGCAATTAATATCTTATTTTTCTTTAAAACTCTATGAAATAGTTACATACTGTTCTGGTGATAAAAACGCTTGTGGAATTAGAACTGCATCCCCGGATATAACTTGTGGGATTGCTAAGATTTGAGTTGATATTTTAAACCAGGCCACGTTCTCCCAGATTCCCGTAGCGGTGATAATTGTTGCAGATGCTCTGCTCCTGAAAGTACTGAAGCAGCTCGATGCGCCCTTCCATCATTACCGGTGTTCGGGCGATATAAAAGCCGGTTTGGGCGGCAGCCTGGAACACGGCATCCGTTACCCGGTCCGGGGCGGCATATCGTATACGCTGAACTTCGGGCATAATGGCAATCAGATCGTTGTCCGACTCTTCTTTTACATCAACCTCGCCCAAGAACCGCTTGCCCGTTTTGTCTTCAAGGAAATCGGTCACCGGGTTTTTCAACCCTTTGGCAAGGCTGACCATCAGCTTGCATCCTGAGATTTTTACTGCGGCGACCCGGGCCAGAACATCGAACAGGGTGTCGTGGGAATGGATGCGGACAACCACCGTACCGATCGGCAAATAACGGACGATGTTGTCCTGCCCCCGCAAATGGAAATAATCTTTTTCTTGGGAAAATTCCTGTTCCCAGTGATAAAGGTAACTTTTAACCGCCCGGATGGTTTTGATCAGGTCTGTTTTAAAGTTGCTCAATTGTCCCCAGTTTAGCTTTTGCTGCCACTCATGGCAAAGCCTCAGCAACATATGATCATTTTGAATTGCACCCACAGCAGGAAAATCGACTTCTTCAAAATTCATAAACTGAGCCACATAGTTGGGACCGCCGGCCTTAATTCCGGCGCCCAGGGCCGATTTTCCCATACCGCCGAAGGGCTGGCGCAGAACAACCGCACCGGTTGTGCCTCTGTTAATATAGAGATTCCCGGCGTAAATGCGATCCTTCCAGTGCTTTTGCTCCCGGGGGTCCAAGCTCTCAAGACTCGATGTCAGACCGTACCCGGTCTGGTTGACCATCTCGATGGAATGATCCAGATCTTGGGCTTGCATCACGCCCAGCAGAGGACCGAAAAACTCGGTGGTGTGGGTGTAGCTTCCCGGCTGCACACCCCACTTGATGCCCGGTGTCCACAGGTAAGGATTGTCATCCATATTTTCAGGTTTCAGGACCCAGGATTCGCCGGGTTCGAGCTGGATCAGCGCGCGTTTCAAATCTCCGTCCGGGGGCCGGATCAGCCCCCCCATTTTGTTTTCAAAATCCCAGGCCGATCCTACCGGATAGCTTTGGGCGGCATCGACCAGCAGTTTTTTAAAGTTTGCATCTTGATAGACCTCTTTTTCGAGTATCAATAAAGAAGTTGCGCTGCATTTTTGACCGCAATTACTAAACGCCGAGTGAAGGATGTGTTTGATGGCCTGGTCCCGATCGGACATGGCGGTAACGATGGTGGCATTTTTCCCGCCGGTTTCAGCGGCCAGATAGACCCCCGGCCGCTGCTTTAAAATGGTCATGCCGGTATGGGTGCCGCCGGTCAAAATGATGAAATCCACATCAGGGTGGTTGGTAAGTGCTGCGCCTGCCGTTGAACCGCTGCAGGGCAGAAACTGCAACACGTTTTTGGAAACGCCGGCCCTCCAGAACGCCTGACACAATATCCAGGCCGTGAGAACTGCGGCTGACGACGGTTTGAAAATAACGGTGTTGCCAGCAGCCAGAGATGCCGTCATTCCACCGCAGGGAATGGCAACCGGAAAGTTCCAGGGAGAAATGACCAGCCCCACGCCTTTACCGCTGCCCGTGACATTGGGAAGGCCAGTAAATATTTTGGCAGAAAAAGGATAATATTCCGCGAAGTCGACGGCCTCAGAAACCTCGGCATCGGTTTCGGTGAAAATTTTGCCGGTATCTGCCGCCGCCGCACCCACCAGATCGCCCCTGGCTTTACGAAGCTCTATGGCGACTCTGGACAGGATTTCATGACGGGCTCGCATGCTCTTGCGCCGCCAGCCGTCCGGGTCGGCTTGGGCAACGTTCAGCGTTTGCTGGATATCGTCGTCAACAGCCTCGGCATAGGTGGCGATACAAACCTCTTTCGGGAACTGAGAATGATCCCAACACGCTTTGATAGGCCGGTCCGCATAAATTTCTTTTCCGCCAACCACCAGGGGTATTTTTATGGGTGGATGTTCCGGAGACTTTCTCCATTTATTGCGTATGGATTCGGCCCAGTTACGATTGGCGGACAGAGCCCAGTCCGTATCCGGTTCATTGCTGAACTCGTTTTCATGATAGGTCCCCATGGGATACGGAAACGTCTCCTCCTGCCGATTCTGTATCCGGTTTGGTGTTTGGCCTGCCTTATTTCTGGAATGATAAGAAGCTATAAATTGCTTTTTCAAAAACTCCCAGGATTTGGAATCGGTTTTAAGATCAAAAGAATACCGCAGAAAATTTTCTTCGGCCGTATTTTCATCCAGGCGACGAACCAGGTAGCCAATGGCATTTATAAACTGTTTTCTGGTGGCTACCGGTGCATAGACCACAACATCTCCCGAAATTTCCTGAATGGCCCGGCGCACGTGATCTGCCATGCCTTTGAGCATTTCAAAGGAAAAACAGTCGGTGACGTGATAGTGCCGGGCCAACTGATCGGCATAGGCCAGCTCAAATAGATTGTGGGATGCGATGCCCAGGTGCACCGCTCTGATGTTTTCCGGCGCCATGCCGGAATCGATCATCCGTTTGTAATTGGCGTCCACTTCAAGCTTATTGTCGTAAGGGGCCACAGGCCAGTTATGCAGAGCGGATTCCTGTTGTTCCATTTCCATATTGGCGCCTTTGACGATTCGTATCTTGATGGGACTTCCGCCTTTTTCAACCCGTGTTCGGGCCCATGCGGTCAGCTTTTTTTGCAGAGCAAATGAATCCGGCAAATATGCCTGAAGTGCAATGCCGGCGGAATAATTTTTAAACTCATCCTGATCTAAGGTCCTGGTAAAAGCAGCAGCGGTTATTTCCAGATCGCGGTATTCCTCCATGTCCAGATTCACAAACTTTGGAACCCCTCTGCCGTCGCTGCGCACATAAAGGTGGTCTCTGGCTGCCGCATAAAGCCGTGACAGTCGCTCTGTTAATATGGTGACGGTGTGTTCAAAGGCCAGCGATTGAATTTGAGAATAGATGGTGGAAATTTTTACAGAGATGTATTCAATGTCCGGGCTTTTCAGATCATCTATATAGGTTGCCAGGCGGTGTCGGGCCTCGGCTTCGCCCAGGATGGCTTCTCCCAGACGGTTGATATTCATGCGCACGCCCTGCTGCTTTCGCAGATGTAGATGTGAACCCAGGGCTTCGGGTTCACCCGGAATAATCGCGCGGCTGCTGTCGTGGCGCATTTTTTCAATCATCTTGGGTACGGAAATACTGGGAATATAACGGCCGAAACCCATAAACATCTGAGCAAGCAATCTTTCGACGGAGGAAAAGAAATCCGGTACACCGTATTTTGCAAGCAAGTAGTTTATCTGGTCGGCAACGCGGGCGGTGTTTTCAGAGCGAAAGCTCTGATCAATCAAGTGGGTCAAAATCACCTTATCCAGGGGATGCGTTACCAGACCCTTCATCTGTTGGGCAATTCCCTTTTCTTCAGCTGTCAATAAAGCATTGGCACGGTTTTGCCAAGTCTCTGCCAGAGAAATGGCGTTCTCTACAATTCTGTCATAGGGGGGTGTCTCCATGCGAATTTCCTTGTATCGGCCAGAAAAATTTAAAAGGGTTAAACTACATCTTAAAAATTATAAACATGCGAAGGTGAGCATGGCAAGTGCAAAAAATAAGGCGCACTCGCCGTCACATCTTTCCGTTTTCATGTTTCGAATTTTGAAAATATTTGATAAAAGCATAGAAAAATAGTAACTTAATAAGTTCTGGTATATTAAACGATGATATTGACTTGACTCCATAATTTATTGAGTTACGAGACCTTTGAAAAACGTTCAATTTTGTTCAAGGCCAAGGAAGGCGAAAATTTTAACCACAGGAATACATTGAGTATTTTGAGGATTAAAATTTGAGCCTGACGCCGGAATTGGGCAAAAGGGGACGTTTTGCAAAGGTCTCGTTGCAAAAATAGTTACAAGGAATTCCATATGCCTGAAAAATGTATTCTTATCCTGCTCGATGGGCTTGGGGACAGATCATATGAGGAACTTGATTTTAAGACACCGCTTCAGGCTGCCAAAACGCCTGTTCTGGACAGAGTGGCAGTAGAGTCTGCCAACGGTTTATACCATGCTGCCTGCATAGGCCAGGCGCTTCCCAGTGAAAATGCCCATTTTATCATGTTCGGTTATGATATAAAGGAGTTTCCGGGCAGGGGGGCGCTGGAAGCATTGGGCGCAGGAATTGAATTTCAACACAAAGATGTTGCAGTTTTATCTCATTTTGCGAGTATAACAGAATCTGAAAAAAAACTTGTCCTTGAACAGGGGAAACCTGTGATTTCAGACGGAGAGATTGAGGAATTTGTTGATACCGTTCGAGAATTTGAAACAGACGAAGTTAAAATACGCTTTTATCCGGCAGGAGGGATTCGCGGTATTATTACGCTTCACGGCAGTGTGTCTCCTTTTATTACAGACTCGGATCCCTTTGTAAATAATAGGCCATTGATTAATATACAGCCATGGGCCGAATACTGTGATGACCCGGCAACTGCAAATACCGCTTGGGCTCTAAAAAAATATCTAATTCATGTTTATCATAAGCTTCGGATGCATCCTGTTAATCAGGCAAGAATTAAAAATGGCAAAATACCGATAAACAGCCTTGTTACCCAGAGGGCGGGACAGCTGAAAGATATAACGCCTTTTGCGGATCGATACGGGTTGCGCGGGCTGTCCATGTCATCAGGCCTGATGTACTGCGGCCTTGGTAAATATATCGGCATTGATGTTAAAAAAGTCACGGATACCGGAAATCCCGGCAATGATCTGGCCGAGCGAATCCATATGGCTTATGAATGCTTAAACGAGTATGATTTTATACATGTACACACCAAAACACCGGATGAGGCTGCACATAAAAAAAATCCCCTGGCCAAAAAATCGGTCATTGAATCCCTGGATAAAGGTATTGGAAAGGTGATCCAACCCCTGTTGGAAAATCCGCAACTGCTGGTTATTGTAACTGCCGATCATTCCACACCCAGCTCGGGTCCGTTGATCCATTCCGGTGAAAGCGTTCCGATCATGTTTCATGGCAGTAGCGTAAGGCGAGACCGGGTCAGACAGTTTGATGAAATTAGTGCAGCTTCCGGTGCTCTGGGAACTCTTAGGGGCAAAGAACTGATATATATGGTTTTGAACCATTTAAACCGGTCAAAACTCCACGGAATAATGGATACACCTTTTGATCAACCCTACTGGCCAGGGAAGTATAAGTCCTTTAAACTGGAGTAACTGATCACTCTTATTGAAAGAGAGCTTAAGGATATCTGCATAACCGTGCACGGCATTTTTATGAAGCGGAGAAACAGAAATAATGGAGACCTAAAACCATGTAATACAACCTCTGTGTTCTCGGCAGTTTCTGAGGTAAGGGATATAAAAAAAATGAACAGCATCTTAGAAAAAAAACAGCTATTTCAAAGGGCTGAAACCGGCATCATTCACGGAAGATTCCAGATACTTCATAATGATCATGTTAAATATCTTCTGGCGGGAAAACAGTTTTGCCGGCATTTGGTTGTTGGAATCACCAATCCTGATCCCATGTTGACCAAAAAAGAACATGCAGATTCTCAAAGAGATAATCCCTCATCCAACCCGCTCACCTATTATGAACGGTATATTCTGGTTAATGAGGTATTGCAGGCCGAAGGGATAAAATCCAACGAGTTCTCAGTTGTTCCGTTTCCCATTAATATGCCCGAACTTTATAAATACTATGTACCCATGGATGGTTTATTTTTTCTTACCATTTACGATGACTGGGGAAAAAAGAAACTCAACATCTTTAAATCACTGGGGCTCAATACTCACGTTCTGTGGGAAGTGCCGCCCGAGAAAAAAGGTATCAGTGCCGCTGAAATTCGCCGCCTTATGGTGGACGGAAAACCCTGGGAGCATGTGGTACATCCACGTGTTTCAAATCTTTTGAAAAAATGGGATATCCCCTGCCGTTTGAAAAGTTACTGCCAATGATCTTAACTATACCGATTTTATCTAATGAAACGGTTTTCTCCGCAGAAAATGTATAATCCGGAAGCTTTGGCAAGACATGCCAACGTCATGTTTAATTTGGATGCCAGTTCCACGGCCAGGGATGTGGGCCGGGAGAAAGCCAATATGACAGGGATACGGGCCCGCGCAGCTTTCTGCACCAGTTCGTAGCTGATACGGGAAGAAAGGATCAAGAGCGAAGCCTCGTCAAGATTGCGATTAAGGAAAACCTTTCCGATAGCTTTATCAAGGGCGTTATGCCGGCCCACATCTTCAGCCACCGATAACAGTTTAAAATCCGAAGCGTATAGTGCGGCTGCATGAGACGCACGGGTCTGATCACGCAAGGGCTGATGGCTGGAAAGATTTTCAAGGCATTCCAGTGCTAAACCCACGTCAATCTGAGCATTGTTTTTCATGGGTTGAATAACCTGATAAAGATCTTTGACGATCTCCTTGCCGCAAATACCGCAACTGGTCTGGCTGATAAAGCCGCGCCTGTCCAGAAGTCCGGTTATTTTGCTCTGACGCGATTCCTCAAGAGTAATGGTGACGACATTAGAATCGGTGCCGTCACAACATGAGATGATCTTAATGTCATCAGGAGTATCAATAATCCCTTCGGCAAGACAGAAACCCGCGGCATGGGCTAATTCATCACCCGGAGTTCGCATAACAACAGAATAAGGTTTACCTTCAACACGGATCGACAGGGGTTCTTCGCCGATCAGTTTGTGCTTGGAAGATGTGTAATGCTCTTTATCCCAGTGTTTGACACGATGAGTTAAGTAGGTTTCCAAAAGAGCCTCCTTGAGACCTTTGCAAAACGCCCCCTTTTGCCCAATTTCTGCGCCTGCCCCGTGGAATGCGTAGCCTATTCCTCTGGGGTCAGACTCAAATTTTAATCCTCAAAATACTCAATGTATTCCTGCGGTTAAAATTTTCGTCTTTCTTGGACTTGAACAAAATTGAACATTTTTCAAAGATCTCTACTTAGCCGGATGGGATGGCTCAGTGCTGAAAATATCTATGATACTCTGAAACGTGTAACTTCTCAATAAGTTCTGGTGCATGAAATAATCTTATTGATCCGACCCCATAATTTATTGAGATGTTACTGAAACGCTTCATAATTTCTAAAAATGCTTACGAAACAAGTAAAACGGTCTTTTTACAACATCGTCAAATTTGTTCAGAGCAAACGCATTTGAATCCCAATAAAGGTAAGACGCTAAACGACGGCGTGTATCTCTTTCCAACCGACTGAAACTTGTGCTTAAGCACCCGTAATCCCGAGCCGAGCCAAAGTTATTAAGAACAATTTGTCGCTAAATTATCCCATTGATATTTTTTAAGCCATAATTTCATTCGTCTCAGGCTAACGTGTGCTAAAGCCCTTTAAACAGTCAGTCGGTTTCCAAGAGAAACACGCCGTCGCTGCGCTGCACCGAAATCAAAGGAGTTTACCCTGTAAATTTGCTAATTTTATCTTGACAAATTTCTGTAATAGATTAATAATAACCATTTTCTTAAATGAAAGTCAGGGTCAGTGACCTTGAGGAGGGATCAAATAAATGTACGCTATCGTTAATACGGGCGGAAAGCAATATAAAATTCATCGGGGCGATGTTTTGAGGGTAGAAAAAATTTCCGGAGAGATCGGCAGCTCTGTCTCTTTTGACAAGGTTCTTATGTTTTCAGACGGAAAGAACGTGAGTATTGGTCGGCCGCTTCTTGATAATGTGGCGGTAAAAGGCCACATAATTGAGCAGGGCAAGGCTAAAAAGATTATCGTTTTCAAGTATAAAAAACGGAAAAGATATCGCCGCAAGCTGGGACATCGACAGCGGTATACCGCAATCAAAATAGACAGTATTGAAGCGTAACAACAGGCAAAACTTTAGACTTTTCACGTTTAACTTTTAACTTTTTACTGAAATAAAAAAGATATCCTCGACATAACACCGTAACGAGGTTTGACCAAGGAGTTTACATAATGGCACATAAAAAAGCAGGCGGCAGTTCCAGGAACGGTCGTGACAGCCAGGGGCAACGCAGAGGCGTAAAGCGATATGGCGGTCAAAAAGTAAAAGCCGGTAATATTCTGGTTCGCCAGCTGGGAACAAAAATCCATCCCGGAGACAATGTGGGAATGGGCAGGGATTATACCCTGTTTGCCAAAATTAATGGTTTTGTTGCTTTTGAACGGCTGGGTCGTTCCCGGAAAAAAGTAAGCGTTCATGCAGCGTGAAATTCATTGACGAAGCGATTATTACCGTTTGGTCCGGTGATGGCGGCAGAGGCTGTGTCAGTTTCAGACGTGAAAAGTATATTCCACGCGGAGGACCGGACGGTGGAGACGGGGGCAAGGGCGGTGATATTGTTTTAAAGACAACATCAAGAAAACGGACCCTGTATCAGTTTCGATACCAGAAACATTTCAAAGCCAAAAACGGCGCCCATGGCCAGGGCAAACAAAAGACCGGGAAAAACGGCCAAGACCTGGTCATAGAACTCCCGCCCGGAACCCTGGTAACGGACCCCGACACCGGACAGATCATAACAGATTTAATCAAATGTGGCGAAACATTTGTGGTGGCAAGAGGCGGTCGAGGCGGTCAGGGCAATGCACGATTTAAGACTTCAACAATCCGGGCCCCCCGGCTTGCCCAGCCCGGTGAACCGGGTGAAACTAAAACTTTAAAATTGGAACTCAAACTTCTGGCGGATGTCGGTATCATAGGCCTTCCCAACGCAGGTAAGTCCACCCTTATTACTTCAGTTTCTTCAGCGCGTCCCAAGATAGGTAATTACCCTTTCACTACGCTTTTCCCCAGCCTGGGTGTCGTTCAAACCGACTGGGCGGAGCCTTTTGTGGTGGCAGATATCCCGGGTTTAATAAAGGATGCACATAAGGGAACCGGGCTCGGCATCAGATTTCTGCGCCACATTGAACGCACTCGCATTCTTATTCACCTTATCGATGTGTCGGCTATCGATATGGATAATCCTCTAAATGCCTATAACACCGTTAATAAAGAGCTTGCCATGTATAATCGAAAATTGACGGAAAAACCTCAAATTGTGGTCCTTAACAAGATCGATTTGCCGGACGTCCGGGAAGCGGCAAAGAAGTTTCAAACTGCCGTAAAGGAAAAACAAGTACTATTAATTTCAGCCCTCACCGGTAAAGGCATCAAAAATTTGAATTCAAAAATCACTCAATTATTGGACAGCCCCAATGAAGGATAACAGAAAATCGATTTTTAATAATGCCAGGCGTGTTGTGGTTAAGGTTGGCAGCAATGTTCTAACCGAGGACCAAGGGTTGAATTTAAAAGCGATCCGATCCATCAGCAGACAGATATGTCGGCTGATTGACGGCGGACGGGAGGTTATTCTTGTCTCTTCCGGGGCTATGGCCTCAGGTGTAAAAAAAGTAGGTCTTGACAAAAGGCCGGATGAGATTCCAAAGCGGCAGGCGGTTGCTGCCGTGGGGCAGGCCGGACTTATCATGGAATATGAAAAGGCTTTCGCACGGGATCATAAACAAGTCGCCCAGATTTTGCTTACCGGCGATGACCTTAACAACCGACAAAGATACTTGAATGCGCGCAATGCCATCTTAATGCTGTTGTCATGGCACGTTGTTCCGATCGTCAATGAAAACGATACCGTGATGATCGAAGAGATTCAGTTTGGAGACAATGACAACCTCGCAGCCATGATTACACTCCTGATGGATGCGGATATTCTGATCAATCTCACAGACATTGACGGTCTTCACACCAAAGATCCCCGCGCCAACCCTGATGCGGCATTGATTCCGGTTGTGTCCACTATCAGTAAGGATATTATAAGATTTGCCGGAGAAATTCCCGGGGCTCTCGGTACCGGCGGCATGCTCAGCAAAATAAAGGCTGCCAGAAAGGTTACCGCAGCCGGAATTCCAATGGTTATTGCAAATGGTGATAAACCCGATATCCTGAAAAAACTTTTTTCCGCCGAGAAGTTTGGAACCTTTTTTGTACCCAAAACCAAGAAGCTCAAAAGCCGAAAATGTTGGATAGCCTTTACGTTGAAACCCAAAGGGGTCCTTATGGTCGATGACGGCGCCGCCGCTGCAATTATGAACAGAGGCAAAAGCCTTCTGCCCAGCGGTATCGTCGGTGTAGAAGGGGATTTCGGTGTGGGCGCCCCGGTGGAATTCAAAAAAGGTGACCATGAGACACTGGGCACCGGGCTTGTAAACTACAGTTCAACCGATATTCGCAAGATCATGGGACTTAAATCCAACCAGATTAAAAAGCGTCTCGGGTATAAGATTTATGATGATGTTATTCACAGAGATAATCTGGCCATTACGGCCCAAAATGATTAATTCCTTGGTTGTAGATTTTGTGCTTTTTATGGCAAAAAAATCTAAACTTAAAAAAAAGTGTGAAGTGATCTAAAGTGATCTAAAATGCCTAAAATTATGGAATTCTACCAATTTTATATGAATGGATGGAGTGAAGCGACACCTTAACTTTAGGCACTTCAAACTTTAGTTCACTTTAGTCACTTTTCCGGTTTGTACTGGATAGGTCGTTTATAAAGAGTTTGTCAAAGGGGAAGTGAGAGATGTCTATTGAATCGACAATAATGGAGATGGCCAAAAAAGCCCGAGCTGCTTCCATGGAGATTGCCAGATGTACTTCAAACAAAAAAAATGAGGTTTTGCTTAAAATAGCAGATAAAATTGAGGAGCAGGCAACTTATATTCAGAAAGAGAACCAAAAGGATATTGCCATGGCAAAAGAGATGGATCTGTCGGATGCCATGATCGATCGCCTTACCGTAAGAGACGCAACCATCACATCCATGGCAAAAGGGTTAAGGGAGGTCTCACAGCTTAATGATCCCATCGGTTCCACAAGCAAGGCATGGCTGAGACCCAACGGCCTGGAAGTTTCACGGATGCGCATACCCCTCGGTGTGATCGGCATCATCTACGAATCGCGTCCCAATGTCACAATAGATGCCGCAGGCCTTTGTCTGAAAGCCGGGAATGCGGTCATTCTTCGAGGGGGATCGGAAGCGCTTCATTCAAACCAGGCTCTGGCGAGTATCATTAGCCAGGCACTTGCTGAAACCGGCCTTCCTGCAAAAGCCGTCCAGGTCGTACCGATCAGGGACCGGGAAGCAGTCAAGGTTCTTTTGAATCAGGAGGAATTTATCGATCTTATTATCCCGCGCGGGGGGGAGGGATTGATTCGCTTTGTTGTGGAGAATTCAACCATACCGGTATTGAAACATTACAAAGGGGTATGTCATATATATATCGATGACGGAGCGGATCTGGAAATGGCCCAGAATATCTGTTTCAATGCCAAGGTTCAGCGCCCCGGTGTGTGCAATTCCATGGAAACAATGCTGGTACACCGGTCAATATCGCAGGAATTCCTGCCGCAAATGGCAGATCGCTTTATAAAGGCCGGTGTTGAAATCAGAGGATGTCCTGAAACATGCAGGATATTGCCTGATGCCCGGAAGGCTGACCCAGCGGATTGGCCGGAAGAATATCTAGCTCTTGTTCTGGCCGTCAAAGTGGTTAAAGATATGGATCAGGCCATCTCGCACATCACAAAGTATAGTTCCAGCCATACGGAAGCCATTGTTACCGGTAACTATAAAAGGGCAAGGCGCTTTGTGCGCGACGTGGATTCTTCCGTTGTTCTGGTGAATGCTTCCACACGTTTTAACGATGGCGGAGAGCTTGGACTGGGTGCTGAGATCGGCATCAGTACCTCAAAGCTGCATGCCTTCGGACCTATGGGAGTAGAGGAACTTACCACAACCAAGTTTGTTGTGTTTGGAGATGGTCAGATAAGAAGTTAGACGGAGAATTTTTGAAACACATAGGACTCTTCGGCGGTACGTTCAATCCGATTCATTTTGGACATATCCAGGTTATTCAGGAAGTTAAAAAGGGATTTGGTCTGGATAAAATTTTTATTATCCCTTCGGCACTACCACCCCACAAAGAGCCGGACAGCCTGGTGGATGCCGGAGACCGGATAGAGATGATCCGCCTATCATTTTCAAACCACCCTGAATTTGCGGTTTCTGACGTTGAACTGAAACGTTCCGGGCCTTCATATACCATCGACACGGTTCGCCATTTTAAGTCGATTTTGCCTGAGGATGCCGAGCTATTTCTCATCATGGGGTTGGACGCCTTTTTAGAGATAGACACCTGGAAATCCTATAAAGATCTTTTTCTACTGGTCCATTTTATTGTTATGTCTCGAAGCTCTGCAGGACAAGGTGCCACGGTTTTTGGGCGGAAACCCTTTGAAGATTATCTTAAATCCAGAATTTCAGAGGGATATAACATATCAGCTTCGCAATCATCTTACATTCATGAAGAAAAAAAGCCGGTTTTTGTTTTTGATGTTACTCATGTTGATATTTCATCAACAAAAATTCGCAAGCTTATCAAAACAGGACGCCCAATTAAATCTCTGGTACCTGAAATCGTCGAAGCCTTTATAAAAAGCAAAGGACTTTATTTATGACAAATCTTCCTGACCCTTTCCCGGCCCAACCCCTTAATCTTTATATCAACGCCGCTTTGGGGAAAAAAGCAATCGATCTTGTTGTTCTCGACGTACGAAAACTATCTTCTATTGCCGACGTTTTTATCATCTGTAGCGGACGTTCCAATCGTCAGGTTATGGCTATAGCGGAACATATTCAGGTGGATTTAAAGAAGCACGGTATAACGCCGTTAAGTGTGGAAGGCAAAAAAGAAGGGCACTGGGTTCTGCTCGATTATGGTCATGTGATCATTCATGTTTTTTATGAACCTGTTCGTAGCTTTTATGACCTTGAAGGTCTCTGGATCGATGCAGAAAGAATCGAGACCCAAAGCATTATCGATGCCAAGGAAGACAATTAAGACTCATATTTTTGAAGACTTTCGTTGCATGATCACATCAAACAAGATCCGTTAGCCTTATAATTATATAATCGCCGGTTTTTAAACGGTCTGTATTAAAAGTGTTAGGCGCTGTTTTTTCTTTAGGGTCACTTTTATGCGAGTTTCAGATATTTTACATTTTATTATCAGTGGGCGTGTCAATATTATCATTTAATATACCGGAATTTATTGAAATGTTATAAAATGCCTTCTTGACAATACGAACGGTATCTGTTATCTGCATCTAAGTTGTCGGTTGCCGCAGTATGATCGCTGTTTGGTAGTCGGTCCTACTACCTATTGGGACGCATCCTGTTACGGTACACAACCTTAAATTCTCTCTTATTACGCTCTCGAAAAGGGAATTCTTGTCAATAATTAACCGATGTTTTATTGTGCCAATGGGTTTTGACGAAAAAGCAAGTCCTTGTTCTCTGGGTATTTCAAGAGATGATAATTGTCAGTGTCACTATGGTGCGTAACGAGGCCGATGTTATTGAGGCCTTTGTGCGACACCACCTCGGGTTCGTGGATCAGATGATTATCATTGATCATCTTAGTATCGACGATACGTTAACCATTCTCAATCACCTCAAAGCTGAGGGTGCACCGGTCGAGATCGTCAAAAATACTCGACAAGAGTTCCTTCAGGCCGAGGCAAGCACGGCGCAAATGAGGCGTGCAGCACAAGAGTTCGGGGCTGATTGGGTCCTTCCCCTTGATGCCGACGAATTCTTGACTTCCGACGAAGACCCCAGCGTGAGACCCCTGCTTGATAAACTTTCTCCAGACCAAGTATATCAAGTCCCTTGGCGAAACTACGTGCCGCGCGCAGAGGACGAACTCAATGATTCTCTCTTATTCGATCGAATTCCGTATCGTCGTACGGAGGAACCTTTTCCAATTTATAAGGTATTCGTCCCGCGAAAATATGCTATAAACAAAAAAATCACTCTCAAAGTGGGGAATCATGGCATTAGAAAAGGCAAACGGCGGAAAAAGACCATCCGCCCTCTTGATGCGGAACAGCTACATCTCGCGCATTTCCCTGTTCGCTCCATAGCACAGCTGACTTCCAAGGCACTCTTGGGTTGGGCCGCGCGACTTGCAAGCCACGAACAAAAGGGAAATATGAACTATCATCTGAAAAGGCTTTTTGAGGAGATTCGAACGGGGAGAAAAATCGATAGCAGTGATTTGATGTCCTTTGCTCTCGAATATGGCCTCCCAGAGTCACTCAAAGACATCCCTCAAGAACTGACGCGAGATCGCGTCGTTTCACCCAATGGTGACGTAGTGTTGAGGTACTCGAGCGGTATCTATGAGGTAGACCTTGTTAGGGCTCTTGCCGGTCTATCCGAGGACCTTGGGAATAAGCTGGCTGCGGAACGTAAGAAAAGCCGATGGAAAAAGCTTTTCTCGCATGCATAATTAAGAAAGGAAATAGCGTGAGCGTCGCACGGAAGATTGTACAGTGGTTCGGATATGATCTTATAAATACCAAACACAGCCACCTGCGACTTGAGCACCACTTGTCAATCGTGCTTCGGACGCTTGGGATCAATTGCGTAATCGACGTGGGGGCCAACAAAGGACAGTTCGGTTCACTGTTGCGTAGCGTTGGATATTCAGGCAGAATCGTTTCTTTTGAACCTCTGGACTTTTGTTATTCCGTGCTGAAGGAATTGGCCCGCAGCGATGCCGATTGGAAAATTTTTCCCTTTGCCTTGGGCGGCAAAGCCTGCCAACTCGAGATGCAGCAACTTAAAGCAAGTGAACTCTCATCGTTTCTTTTTCCTGGTGAGGAAGCACGGCGGCGGTTTACATCAGAAGCAGATGTGATACAGGTAAAAAAGGTCGAAGTGCGGCGTTTGGATTCCTTATTTCATGAAATCATCAATGGTATCCGTGAGCCGCAAGTCTACTTAAAAATCGATACCCAAGGTTTTGACCTAGAAGTTTTCCGCGGTGCAGGCGATTGCGTAGACGCATTGCTTGGCCTTCAATCGGAGATGTCTGTCGTTCAGCTATATGAGGGAATGCCTGACTATCTCGAATCACTGTCAGTGTACCGTGCAGCAGGGTTCGAAGTCACCGGATTCTATCCCATCTATCGTATTAAAAATGAGTGGATTATTGGAGAATTTGATTGCGTAATGGTGAAAAGGGGTCTGAACCGAAAAAAGAGGACAGATCGATAATAAAAAAGAAGATGAAACAAGTGGTTCAAACACTTGATCCTAAACACAGTGATCTGACGATTGAATAAATGACAGCCGTACCTCTCAAAAAGGTTGCATAAAGCTAATAACTTCAAGAAAGGCGGATGAACGCTTTCGAAAAACAACAAAATGAATGGATTCATACAAATCCGCATGTTATGCTCTCTCCATATGACTTTGACTGTGTTACTGTTTTACTTCCCGGCCACATCCTTTCCGCAATGCTTGCAGATTTTTGCTCTTTTCTTTATGATTTCCGCACAAAAAGGGCACTCTCGGGTGAAATATCGTTCATGAATCTTCTTCACAGATTCATCGACCTTTTTTTGGATAATCTCATTGCCGAATCTGGCACTTCTAATCGGATCTATGGCTTCCAGTTCCCCTATGTCACCGATCATTTCCGCTGCCTTTAACCGCACCCGTTGCGGTTCGGTCGCATCAAGTAGTAATCTGACCACAGTAACCGAGTCTTTGGATACATAAGCACCCGCAAGAATCGAAAACCCTTTTTTTATTTTGCCCTGAAAAACCTGGTCCTTTGGGCCTCCGGCTCGGAGAGCCAGGTCAGAGTTCTCCGGCTCTGCCTTGGAGTTTGGTGTCTTAAATAACAAATCCCAAGCGTCAAATAACAAATAAATCTCCCTCCGGGCCGGAGGCAAAGCGATTATTTTTTTTGTTTGGGATTTTGAATTGCGGTCATTGTTATTTATTTGTTTTTTGGGATTTGTTATTTGGAATTTCAATAAGTCAATGAACTTTCAATAAAGCAAATCCCCTCGGGGACAACCAAAGCCTGGTCCTTCCGCCGGGGCAGAGCCCCTCTGGGGCGGCGCCTGGGCCAGGATTTTTACTGTTCACGAAATGTTCGGCATAACTTCAGGAAATCCGTTTTTATGCCAGCCTCTAAGATTATAATAATCCTGCAGCATGGTTTCTAGTTCTTGTTTTTTAATCCCGTGTCCTGATTTAAGACTTTCTTTGTAAAAGCGTTTCGGGAGATTGTCATCTTCAGGCTTCATGCCTTCCCGTATATTAAAGCAACGAATCAAGGTCGATATTTCAGCAGCTCTTTCGCGCAACGCGGCTTTGTCCTGTTTTAAGCCGGTGGTCATCTCGATAATTTCTCCCAGACGCTCCCATGGATACATATCTCTGTAAAATCGGCATAGAATAAGTGTATCCATAAGCGTCAGACGGTCTTCGAAATCGATCAAAAGTTCGGCTTTCCCTTTGGTAATCTCCGGGGCGATCATGCCTTTTATCTCAGGGTTATGGAAAGTCGCCCTTAAATGGCATGCCCCACGGTCGGCTGTGGCAAAAGCAAGCCCAGATCCCTTGAGAACTCTGGGATCATAACCGGGCAGTTCAAGCCCTTTAACATGCACAGCCATGTCTTCCATGTTCCAGGTCTGTGCCGCATGTCTAATCCCGCGGGCCAGAACGTCACCGATGCCCTGTCTCGTTGCGATCTTTTTTAGCAAACCGGCGATGGCATCCACATCTCCATATTCTATCTGAAAATCGATTTTTTTCCTTCTGGCAGCCTCAATTGTAAATCCACAGAGATTTCCTGCGGATATTGTATCCATACCCAGACGGTCGCAGATATCATTTAAATAGGCTATTTCTTCAATACTGTCGATCATGCAGAGACCGCCAAAGGCAAAAATGGTCTCATATTCAGGTCCTTCGATCTTTAGGCCGGCATAGGGGCCGTTCAGCACAGTTGTCATCCTGCCGCAAGCGATAAAACATTTAGCGCAGGCACGGGGCTGAACGTTGCACTGATTATGCAAGGCCTCAGCACTGATATTTTTCCATTTATCAAAAAAACCTTCAGACCAGTAACGGGTCGGGAATGCCTTTATCTTATTGACGGACTCGACCATCATCGGTGTACCCATCTTTTTGTAAGCCTGAACAACAGGATTGTCTTTTGATTCTGCAGCAAGTTCCTTTGAAAACGTTCTCACTCGTTTTTCATTAAAAAGCGGACGTTTTTTATTGCCCTTAAAGACGATTGCCTTAAGATTTTTTGAACCCATGACGGTCCCTACGCCGGTCCTTCCGGCGGAACGCCAGTAGTCGTTTTCGATAACAGCAAATCGAACAAGGTTTTCTCCTGCCGGACCGATAACCACGGCTCCGGATTTTCTTGCTCCTTTGCCGAATTTTCCGTTTACGGTATTTTCGGTTTCATAAGTATTCATTCCCCAAATATCGGTGGCATCATGGAATTCTACTCCTTCAGGCACTATGACAATGACTGCCGGGCGCTTGCTTTTGCCCGTGAAGACGATAGCGTCAAATCCTGCTGAATCAATCGCTTCAGGCACTTTTCCACCCGCGTAAGATTCAGAATAAAAACCGGTCTGGGGTGACTTGGTATAGACTCCGTACCGGCTTGAGCCCCATATTATGCTGTTTGTGATCGGACCGGTTGCGAAAATCAGGCAGTTGTTCGGTGAGAGCGGGTCAACGCCTTCCGGATTCATTGAATAAAGGAGATATGAAGCCAGCCCCTTGCCGCCAAGGTATTTCAAAAGCACGGTATCCGTTAAGGTCGCGATATCATATGTTCTATCGGTTAGATCGACTTTTAAAAATCTGCCGTAAAAGCCATACATTATTGATTCTCCAACAAATGATGATTTGTTTAGTCATAAAAAACCTGGTTCTCTGGGCCAGGATCTTTACTATGTCCAGCGTCCGGGTATAACGGTCCGGCAATATTTGCATCGATTTCCGTCCAGGTTGTAAGTCGGTATGAAATAGCCGATCCGCTCAATTAGCAGTTTTTTACAATTGTGGCAATAGGTGTTGTTTCCCTCCGGATAGGAAGCGTTGCCCACATAGACATAGTGGATTCCTTCAGCCATGGCAAGCTTGCGAAACCGGACAAGGGTTGAGATTGGAGTGGAAGGCAGACGGTCGAGTTTGTATCTGGGAAAAAAACGTAGAAAGTGCAAAGGATAATCAGGCCCGAGGTTTGTAAGAATCCACCGGCACATCTGTTTTACCATTTCGGCATCATCCACATACCCCGGAACAATTAGGGTCGTCATTTCAAAATGGACTCCCTGTTCGTGCAGTGTTTTGAATGTATTTAAAACCGGTTGCAAACGGCCGCCGTTCAATTTCCGGTAGATGGCATCGCTGAACGATTTGAGATTTACATTGGCAGCGTCAAGAACTTCGCACAGTTTTAGCAGAGGTTTTTGATTAATGTAACCGTTTGAAATCCATAAATTAGCAATTTTGCTATCTCTGGCCAGTCGGGCGGTATCTATCATATACTCAAAAAAAGTAGTGGCTTCGGAATATGTGTAGGCGATGGACTCGCAGCCGGTGCTCTGTGCGGTTTTTACGACATCGGCAGGAAAAAGCTCGTAATGGCGGACTTCATGAGGTTTGGCCTGGGAAATTTCCCAGTTCTGGCAATTCAAACAGCGAAAATTGCAGCCGGTAGTGGCGATGGAAAAGGCTTTTGACCGTGCTTTGAAATGATACAGCGGTTTTTTTTCAATGGGATCCACATTCATACTGCAAGGATTGCCGTATGTCAGGCTGTAAAGGGTGCCGTCCATATTGATCCTGGAACGGCAGACACTGCGGTCACCGGGTGATAACAAACACCTGTTGGGGCAGATACCACACATTACCAGTTTGTTGTCCAGCTTTGTATAAAAATATCCCTCGTGAGTCCATTTCCACAATTTTTCAGGTGCATCTCCTTTAAAAACATGGCCGCGGATATCTGCCGGTCCTGCCGCCGCACCCGCTTCTGCGGAAAAGGGCCAGAACGCATTGGCCTGAACCGCACTGCAAAGAAATCCCGCACTACAATAAAGAAAATGACGTCGACTAATTTTTTTCATGAAGCACAACCATAACAATTAAACTGCAAAGCTTAAGCCCGATCAAACCGGCCGCAGACCAGATGATCCCGCAATAGGGGATCAATACGACGTTTGTGACCAGGGTTCCACAGGCGGCTCCGATAAGATCGGCAGAAAAGGTTCGGGTCACTGCCGGGGCGTCGCCGCCCCGTAGATAAAGAGCAACCGGAAACTGAAAACCGCAGATCAGCGAAATCACAAAACCGAAAACAAGAAAAAAAGCTACCGGCAGATAATCCCCACCCTGTTTTAGAACGATGATGAGCAGACCCATCAGGACAATCAGCAGACCATCGGCAACTGCCAGGGTCTGTTTGCTTTTGTAACGAAGTCTATCGCCGAACCAGGCCCCGGGCAAAAGGCCGGCAAGGAAAACGGTGACAATCATACCGATTTGCAGATAAATATAACCGAAGAAGATTTGAAATGCAAATATTACCAGGATTTCGCTTCCCATTACCGTGAAACCTGTGGAAAAAAGAACAAACTCTTCGGCACTGATCCGTATCAGGTAGATCAGGCTAAGTATCGCCAAAACCACGATAAAACCCGTGGGTGAAGTAGAAAACTTTGCAAACCACTGCATAAACATCAAACGCATCAACTGGGGAGAATAATCTCTGTTTTTAGGAGCCGTCGGATCTATCAGGGCATTTAAGCGCTCGATTCTTTCATGGGTCAGATTGCCGTAATAATACCCTCTGATGTAGCGGGTATGAATACCTTTTTTAGCCAGAAGTGCGGGAATATCGGTCCTAAGGGGTTGAGAACCGCACAGAAAAAAAATCTTTTGACCCGGCAGTAACAGGACATTGTCGAAATAGTCGGTTACGGTATTATACAGTGAGGAAAGCTTCCGGCGCTGGGGTTCAGCCAGGTAATTATCATATCCCTTCATGGCAAAACTCAATACCCCATGTTTGGCCAGGTGACGTCTGGCCAGGGCAAAAAATCTGTCTGTAAAAAATCGGTTGAGTTGAAACGTATCGGGTTCACTCAGATTGACAATTATAGCGTCGTAGATTTTATCAGAACCTGCCAGATAAGCCCGACCGTCCTGATGAATTACATTCAGGCCGGGAATCTTTTTTATCAACCCAAACCGGAATTGAACATTTGCAATCTGTGGATCAAGTTCCACATAATCGACCGAGGACGGCTTATATTTTTCCAGTTCAACCATCATACCGCCTTGGGCAGAAATCAGAAGAATATTATTAATCTGATGTAATTGAGCCAAAGGGTAATGGATGGTCTCTTCGGCCATGCTCAGATTCTGATTACCATACAGCGGGTTGCCGCTCACAAACAGCGTAAACTGGTCCCGGTCTTGCTGAACTTGGATCCGGCCGTAACGAGATTCGCTGTAAAAAACCAGTTTGCCTTTCGAAGGGTCGAGAGATGTGGGTTCCAAAAAAATACCGACAGCCAGAATGGCAACCGTAACACCCGTCCCCAAATAAACCGCCGGATGATGCCGGGAAGAGACACGAAACAGGAGACAGGTTGACAGCACCAGCAGTAAATTTGCTAAACATACGGCCTGTAAAGGGGTAACCAGAAAAACAAGGGCAAAGGAAAACAGGGCGCCGCCGGACACATCTCCAATATTGTCAATAATATATATGCGGGTACCCGGATAATCCGGATTTTCGGTTCTTATGACAAAAAGACTGTAAGGGAGGACAAAGCCAAGCACCAGGCAATAGGGCGCAATGGTAAAAAAGGTAAAGGTTAGGGTGGGATAAAATCCCACCGAGCTTCCGTGAATAAAAAAAACATCACGAAACTGGCGAATGATCAGAATTTGGACAGCAGGCAGACCTGCCAGAACAAGGGAGAGCCAGCCCAGGCGGTTGACGGTGGCCTTCCACAAGCGCCTTGTAACCCATCGGGCCAGGAGAGTGCCGATCCCGCCAAGGATCAGCCAGTTGAAAAGAATCAGGGCAATGACGAACTCATTGCCCTGGAATTGTGCTAAAAATTCACGAATGATCAATAACTGAGTCACTACAGAGGAAATTCCCGTAGCAATGACCACCCGTGTTATGGCACGTTCACTTTTTCTCTTCAAAATATTGAACCTGATAGGTCAAAATGTCAAGGCGACTTTTCTTCCAGTCATCGGCAGGCAGCCCGGCTTTCATACAAAGGTGCGAAAGAAACTGATCAGGCCGGGGCAATTGCTCCCAGACCTGGGGCAAAAAAGTGGCGCTTGCCGGCCCCTTGCTAAGGATAACGCCGTCCACATGGACCCGAAGTTTGGAAAGTAAATCTTTGCTGTCCCGATATTCCAGACGATGCGGCTCGGTAAGGATACTGATCTCAATATCCACCCGATCGAGTTCATGGGCTTTCAAAGGGGAGAAACGGGGATCGTGGAAAGCGGCATTGACGGCGTTACGCTTTATTCCGGCCAGGATCGATTCAGTGGAATCCAGGTTGCCGATACAACCGCGCAACTGTTTGTTAATGGTAAGCGTTACAAAGGTGCCCCTGTGATCCTGAAAAACGATGTCGGCCATGGCATCGGGATCAACGGTGATGGATTTTTTACCCAGCCTTTCCGCAATGGTCTGGCGGGCCAGCTTCATCAGTGCTTGCCCCTGATGCTTTTTCAAAGGCTGAGAGGAATCAATACTGTTTTGCATGGATGAACCTCCATAAAAAGCTATGGCTGCATAACCGACAACCCTTGAGCGATCTCCTGCCGTGTCTCCGCTGTTTGAATAGTGGAGAAGAACCGGTTGCCATCCGTGTCGGCGAGCCATATTTATCACAACCAGAATCGGTATTTTGCCGCAGGCTGCATTTTCACGCGTTACCAGTTTACCGGCGTCAAGTTTTAATATCATATTGATGGTTTCCCGGTCTCTGGCAACCGCTTCTTGATACGAAAGATAGTGGGACAAATCCGAACTGACCACCAGCAGTGTGTTTTGATCAATTAAAGGGTCGAGAGCCGCCGAAACCCGGTCCGCAAGATCACTGCCCTGACCAAAGACCATGGGAATAAGTTCAAATTTTTTTAGAAAATATTGAAGAAAAGGGAGAACCACTTCCACTGAATACTCAAGCCGGTCGGAAGCCGGAATCGCTTGAAACAGGTATTTATTACCCCGCAGCATTGCCGCATCTTGATTCAGCGGAATCAGACCCAGAGGAGTTTCATAGGCGCTCACATCGCTGATAGCGCAGCCTTTGAAACCCACACGATGATCCGGCGCCATTACGATGACTCTTTTGAATTGATTTTCCTTTAATACCAGTGAGATATGTGCCGCTGTCAATCCTGAATAAATATAACCGGCATGGGGCATAATGAGGGCTTTTAGTGACGTATGGGGAGGGTGTTGAACATGTGTCTGGTTCACCCGGCTGGTGAGTTGTTCGATAATAGACGTCAATTCGGACCGTGTCCCAGGATAAAAACTGCCTGCATATGCGGGTTTGCGGATATCATCGGCAGTGGCCGCGCCAATCCGGAGAGGGGATGCCAGGCAGAGCACGAGAAGAATCATAAAAAATAGACTGAAAATTTGTTTCATGTCAGTATCCGATATTTTATTCAATTGACGATTCTGCTATTATTAGTTAAGCAAATGGACCTTTGAATTTTCTCAAAATGGTCAAAGTCACTCGCAAAAGACTTTTTACGAATGCATCAATTTTAAATCTAATACAGAATTCTATCAAGTATTATCTTGTGCCTGGTATGCAACCCGTCCTTCTCTGCCGCGAATCTTTCCAGCCACAAGGGTAGCATAGTCTGTGGGCATTTGTTCCTGTAAAAATGTTCCCAGAGGGATAAAGGATATTTTTCTTGACAGGGCTGTCTTTAAAAAGTGTTCGAACATTTCAGCACAGAATATTCCCTCGACTTCTGCATGAATAGTCAGGACATTCAATTTCTCCGGTTTCATCAGAGACAATATATATTCATTGTAATTACTATCCGATATCCCTTTTCTTCCGATTACTTCATCATAGGTAGGCAATGTCACGGGAATCTGGGGTTGCGAGAGTTTCTTCCCGTCAACCAGGGGGAGAAAAATACTTTCGCCCCTGCAATCACTGTTATAAACAAAAGGGAATCTCTCTTTTTCCATTAGTACAAGGTCATTGCATTTCCATGCCGGGGAAGCCGAGCAAACCGGAATCTTGCCGAGAATAGATGCAAGCTGATCAACCCCTTTGCGAAGGTGATGCCTTATAGCCTGCTGATCCATCCTGTCGATATGGACCTGCCAGGCGTGATGATCCCAGGCGTGCAAACCGATTTCGTGACCCTGGTTCGCGGCAGAACGTATTATATTGGCCAGTCTTTTCCCGATAACCGGCCCCGGAAGAAAAGTCCCTTTAAGCAGAATATCCCAGCCATACAAGCTTGCCGCATTTGAGCGCAGCATTTTTTTAAAAAAGGCGGGGCGCAGCAGACGCCACAAGTGACGCCCCATATTATCCGGACCAACAGAAAAAAAGAATGATGCACGTATAGAGTAACCGGCAAGAATCCTGCACAAATTCGGCACACCAATTTTGGTTCCCCTGAATGTGTCAACGTCAATACGTAAACCTGTTTTCATATATACCGATACAATGTTAGTTTATCCGGGCTAAAGGTCACAAGGCCGGCTGGTGCCGCATTCTCCTGTCCGGATCGCTTCTTTTAGAAAGAAATCAAGGGTTTCTTCAACCGATTGCTCAATATTTATCTTGGGTTCCCATTTTAAATAACGTCGGGCATTATCTATACAAGGTTTTCTGTGCTTTACATCCTCGTAGCCTGACCCGTAAAAGGTTTTGCTTTCCACCTTGCTGATACCTGCAAAGGGAGGGAATTCTTTGCACAAAGGATGTTGATGAAATTTTTCCACTAGAATGTCGGCCAGGTCCTTGATGCTCGCTTCATTGTCTGGATTTCCGATGTTGATAATCTTGCCGTCGCAACAACCGTTCCGGTTTTCAATAATCCTGTACAGACATTCAACACCATCTTTTACATCAGTAAAACACCGTTTTTGGCTGCCGCCGTCAACGAGCTGAATCGGAGTCCCGTCGGCAAGATTTAAAATCAACTGGGTAATGGCACGAGAACTACCGATACGGGCGGATGCCAGGCTGTCAAGCCGTGGGCCGATCCAGTTAAAAGGCCTGAACAGAGTAAACTGCAAGCCCTCTGTTGCGCCATAGGCCCAGATGACCCTGTCAAGTAATTGCTTGCAGCAGGAATAAATCCAGCGTTGTTTTTGGATGGGGCCCAATACTAATTGTGAGTTTTCTTCATTGAATTTCGGATCACGGCACATACCATATACTTCCGAGGTAGAAGGGAACAGTATTCTTTTGCCGTATTTGACACAGTAGCGGACAATATGCAGGTTCTCTTCAAAATCGAGTTTGAATACCTTCAAAGGGTTACGGGTATATTCAACAGGTGTTGCAATGGCAACAAGAGGAAGAACTATATCGCATTTTCTTACATGATATTCTATCCATTCACGATGGATGGAAATATCCCCTTCGGAAAAATGGAACCCTGGCACTCCCACGAAACGCTGAATGGAATGTGCCCCTAAGTCCATACCGTGAACTTCATATTTTCCACTATCTAAAAGCCGTTCAGTGAGATGGTTGCCTATGAATCCGTCAACCCCAAGGATAAGCACCTGTTTCTTTCTTGCCGTTTCAACCTGGCTCCCTTTATGTTTGCCAAATTTCATGCCTGCAACAAGGTGCATTTCTTCAGCAAGCTGTAAACCGCTCATGAATATCCCACCTTCGAACTGGCCAAAATCAACCTGTATGGCGCCTTTGCCGCAGGCAATCACGAACGGAACCGTAGAAAGAATGGTAGCTGGCCTTTCGCTATTTCCTTCTGCCGCGCTAACGGACCAGAATATACATTTTCGGTTACCCAAATAGCTGAAAGCCCCGGGATAGGGCCGGGATACCGCCCGCACCAGATTCCTTATTGCAATGGCATCCCGATTCCAGTCGATTTCACCGTCCTTAGCACTGCGGGCTCCAAAATAAGAAGACTTAGAATGATCCTGAGGAATGCGGGGAGCCGTCCCTTCCCGTAATTTCGGTAGAATTTCGTTTAATATATCGGTTGCGGTCTTTGCGGCCTTTTCGTGAAGAGTGTGTGCGTTATCCGTATCGGATATTGCAATCTTTTTCTGACATACAATATCGCCGTCATCGGCCCGAGGAGTCATGTAATGAAGGGTTATTCCGGTTTCGGTCTCACCGTTGACCAGCACCCAGTTGATGGGGCATCGCCCGCGGTATTTGGGCAAAAGAGAACCGTGCAGATTCAGACAGCCTGAAGAAGGAATATTCAGGATTTCTGAAGCGACCATATTACGGTAGTAAAATGAAAAGAGAATATCCGGATCTATTTCAATAATTTTTTGAATCCATAAAGGATGATTTATGTCCTCAGGCGCGAAAACCGGAATTCCATTACCTGAAGCAAGTTCGGCCACCGAGTTAAACCAGATATTTTCATTTGGGTTGTCATTATGTGTAAAAACTGCCGCAATTTCATATCCGTTTTTAAGCAGTGCTTCAATTCCGATACAACCGATGTTGTGGTATGCTAATATGATTGCTTTCATTGTTATCCTTTGTGTGTTTCCGCCTTGATGGCAGATGATTTGAACTTAGTTCGCTTCGCTCACAATTGGAATACTGGAATGGTGGAATGTTGGAATATTGGGTTTAAGAGGATTTTTGTCTTTTTTCTTTTACATCATTCCAATATTCCCCGATCGAACTTGCAATAGCGCCAATAAATATTTATGAGTTCAATAGGTTGTAAAATTTCCGAGACGTTTAATTATCTTCACGTCGGCGACTTAGCGGCCAGAGTTCTGTTTATCCTGATAAGTTTTTTTTGACTCAAAATTGCTTTTGCCTGTAACCCGTCGCACAAAGTAACGGGGACGGGCCCTAACATCATAGTAAATTCTACCTATATATTCCCCAAGCAGCCCCATTCCGACAAACTGAGCACCCACAAAAATAAATAATATCGCAAAAAGCGTAAAAACACCTTCAGCCGCCCATACGGCTCCGTAAAGGACACGCATGATTAAAAGGAAAAAACCAAACCCGATTCCTGCTAAAGAGACAATCCCTCCCAGCATACTAAGAAGACGAAGTGGAAAGGTTGTCATACTGGTTAACAGATCAAATTGCAGCATCACGAGCTTCATAAAATCGTATTTCGATTCCCCCTGTCTGCGCGCTTCATGTTTTACTTCTATCTCTGTTGTGGTACGGGCAAAACTGTTGGCAAGAATCGGAATAAAAGTGCTACGCTCATTGCACATCAGCATAGCATCAACAATATGACGGCGATAGGCCCGTAACATACAGCCATAGTCATGCATCATCACACCGGTCGATTTCTGTACCCCTTTGTTGATAATGGCAGAAGCTATCCTTCTAAAGAGAGTATCCTTTCTGCGCACCCGTACGCTTCCCACCACGTCATAACCTTTGTCCATACATTCGACCAGCCTTGGTATTTCCTCAGGCGGGTTTTGCAGGTCAGCATCAAGTGTAACAACAATATCGCCCCTGGACTCTTTAAATCCGGCCGTTACCGCCGCATGTTGGCCGTAATTACGGTTTAGAAATACGCCGATTACCTTTCCTGAATTTTCTCGGGCCGTCCCGGCGATGATTTCCGCCGACCGGTCAGAGCTCCCGTCGTCAACAAGGATGATTTCGAATGACTTATTCATCTTATTACAGGCATCGAGGCATCGATCCAGAAGCTCTTTAAGATTGTCTTCTTCGTTGAATACCGGAATTACAATAGAAATATTCGTTGTCATGGTTTAACCTAAAACCTCCTTTATGGCTTCTATCACCGAGTCCACATCCTTTTCAGTCATGTCCGGAAACAGAGGCAACGATACGATCCTGTCCGAATTCCATTCGGTATTGGGCAACATTCCTCGACGGGTTTGCATGGCCTCCGTGTAATATTTTTGGAGATGGACGGCGCGGAAATGAATTCCGGTACCGATATTTCTCCGTTTTAACTCTTGCATGAATTCATCGCGATCCATTCTCGCTTTTTCGATATCCAGGCGGACAATGAACAGATGCCAGGAATGTTTCATTTGATAGGACGGAATGGCAAGGGGTAATATTTCGTGGATTCCGGATATCTTTTCCAGGTATAGTGAGGCCAGTTCCGCGCGTTTCCGGTTGAACGCTTCAATTCGCGCCAACTGCCCCAGACCCAGTACCGCTGCGATGTCGGTCATATTATATTTATAGCCGGGCTCCACTACTTCCGCCTGGGGAGACCGACTCTGGGTGTGTCGGTCATAAGCATCCACACCCAGGCCGTGAAATTTTAATTGTCGCACCCGGTTAAGGAGTCTCTCATCATCCGAACAAAACATTCCGCCTTCGCCGGTGGTAATATTTTTAATGGGATGGAAGGAAAAAATAGACGTGCCCTGCCGGCCCACCCGTTCTCCCTTGTACTCCGTACCCATGGCGTGGGCGGCATCTTCGGCAATAAAGATGTCCTGATCCGAATATGCGGATACGGTTTTGCGGATGATATCCATGTCGGCCGCGGCGCCGGCAAAGTGAACCGGTATGATGAGTCGGGTTCGTGGGGTGATTTTCCCTTCCAGCGATTCGGCCCTCATCATCAGAGTTTCCCTGTCGATATCCACGAACACCGGCGTGGCCCCGGCCAGAACGGTTAGGTTTACCGTGGACACCCAGGTCATTGACGGGGTAATGACCTCATCGCCCGGTCCGATATCTAACGCCTTGAGCAACAGGTGCATTCCGCCGGTTGCCGAACACAGCGCTACGGCACCGGCGCAGCCGGTATAGTCGCGAATTTTTTGCTCGAATTCCGCACTTTTCTTTCCGGTGGTTATCCACCCGGAGGTTAATACTTCGATGACCGCATCTATTTCTTGCCGGCCGATCGACGGCCGGGAAAATGGTAAAAATTCACTGCGCATGGTCAATGTTTCCTGTCTGGTTCAACTTCCTTTTACCCAATATGTTTTTCGTTTCCGGTTAATTTTATTGGGATGACTTTCGCCGATGATACGGTAATGCGGCGTTAGCCGCTCCAGTTGGGCCAATTTTTTGTAAGGGACAATAATGCTGTCGTACTCCGGGTCAATACCGGCCATAATTTTCCGCAGCCGGTCCGGGTCCCTTATCTGGGGTACGGACCAGTTGCAATAATAATAAAAGTACGCACGCATGGTTTCACTGAAATCCAGGCCGGCCACTCTCGGTCTTTGCTCCGCGGGAATTTGCGCGTAAAATTCGGTGACCGTTTTTTGCATGCTCTTTTCCAGATCAACGGCTTTGACCGGTCCCAGAAAAAGGGAAATCCATAGCATGGCTGTTGCTGCAGCAACACGGGTAAAAAAGGGTATCCTGCCCGGCCGGAAGGCCAAAAACAGGCATAGCGCCAAACCTATTCCGGCGACCAGGTTCTTCCAGGAAAATACCGCCATGAATGCACCGGCTTGGGGCGGAATTTTTATAGCCAAGAGGCCGGATACCAGAGGAAAGCCGGTTAGCACAACAAGAATTAACACAGATAAACCGATCCAGCAAATAAAAAACACCCGGCACCATTTGGGGAGAAGCTTTTTGAAAACATCGGCTCCCATAATCGCAAATGCGGGCAGAGCCGGTGTCAGGTAAACCGCACGTTTGGTGACCGACAGGGTAAGTAACACCAATGTTCCAAAACTCCAGACCAGAAGAAACACCCGGGTAGCAGAGATAGAGTGTCGTTTGAAGAGGTCTCTGAAAAAAGACCATACCCAGAGAAAAATAGCCGAGAGCCATGGAATCCCATACATGGCAAGGGCGATGAGATAGTAATACGGTTTTCCCGGCCGCAGATGGCTGAATTCCTGTGATGTACCGAGAAGCCTTCCCGCCTGATTTTCCCAGAACCACATATTCCACAGATCGGCTCCGCCTTTTAACCGAAAGAGCGCCATCCAAGATCCTATTAAAATTACGAACAGGAGGACACCAACACCATGAACACACGCGTAAAACGGCGGTTTTCCCTCTCCCCGGATCCTTTTGATTCCCCAGGGTATTGCCAGTCCCAACCATCCCATGCCAATCAGCACCGGACCGATAAATCCCTTAACAAGGAATGCGGCAGCCGTAAACAAACCCGCCGGGAGGCAGTACCAGCGTCGGTCTGCAACATATACTTCGGCAAAACACCAGATTGCAGCGGCCACAAAAAAGGCCAGGGACGGGTCAACTCTAATCCGGTGAAAGTTATCGATAAAACCGGGCATGGTTGCCAGGATAATCGCTGACGGCAGGGCAAGCGTCATCCCGCCGAGGCGTTTCGCCAGAAGAAACGTCACTGCCAGCGTACCCATAGCCATAAGCGCCGATAACAGCCTTATAGCCCCGGTATTTCCGATAGTTGCGCCAAAAATGCGCGTTAACCCCGCCGCTAATGCAAAATGCAGCGGCGGCTTCTCTATGAACGGTTCTCCGGCCAGATAAGGTATAATAAAGTTGCCGCTACGGCTCATCTCCAGGGATATGGCAGCGACTCTGGGTTCGTCGGGAGTCCATAGATCGCGATTAAATATACCTGTAAAGCATAGAGCTATGCATGCAAAAATTAAAACAGCATATTGTATATTTTCCTGGTTTTTGTTGATAAAAGGGAAAACAATATGGCTTTTCATTTCTTTACTGATATGGCTTAATAATCTGAGAATTTGTTTATTTCTTGATATTTCGGTAAACCAGGGCGTTAAATAAGCAGGGCTTACACTGCCGGCATAAAACGGTTTCAATGTCTGGGTTAGGCTTTACCACCCGCTGTCATGGTGACTGTTGTTTTCTTAAACGATAAAGATGACATTAACAATAAAAAAAAATTAATTTTTTTTAACTTTCAAAATTATTTTTTTGGAATATATAAATATTATCGAAGCTACACCTAAAACCGGCAAGTGGCTGTGTGCATTACAACACAGCTCCGGATGTCTCATCATAAGGAAAGTGCAGCAATGACAGGTGAAAAGATTTTCGCGGACTCCAACACAATTAATCCTTCCGATGACAATGTATCTTATTTAAATCGTTTTCTTTTGTTGCTTTTTGCTTTGACTGTCGGATTTGGCTCCATTGCGGGCAGCACATTTTCAGGACACGATGAATCGCGAGTTGCCGGAATAGCCTGGGAGATGGTCCTAGAGAAAAACTATGTCGTGCCCCGCCTAAATGGAAATCCCTTTTTGGAATATCCCTCTTTAGGATACATACCTGCTGTAATGCTTTTCAAGCTCACCGGAATAAAGTTACCTTTTGTTGCACATCTTTCATCCGTATTGATGGGCATGGGCACTGTATTCATAACCTTTCTTTTAGGAAGATACCTTGGCGGAGAAAAAACCGGGCTTATTGCAGCTTTATTTCTGCAGGCAACTTTTGGATTTATTAGTTTAAACTCAACACTCCGGGTAGATCCGTCTCTTTTATTCTGGATTACGTTGAGTCTGTATGGTTTTGTTGCCGGATATTATGCTGAAAGAAAGCCGTTTCTATATTTTATCCTTTTCTATCTTGGAATGGCCGGCGCTTTTTTAACCAAGGGTCTTATTGGTATTGGCCTGCCTGCCGTAATCGCAGGGGTTTTTATTTTATGCAAGAGAGATTTTTCGCTTATATTAAAACTGCATCCCTGGTGGGGGATTCCGATTTTTGCTTTGCCTGTTCTTGGATGGACCTTTTGCCTGTATCGAGTAGAAGGACTTGATCTTCTTTACGAAGTCTGGCAACAGAGCCTGTGGCGTTTTCTCTCCTCCTCTACGGTTCATGCTCAATCTTCATTCTATTATGTGGTACCGATTTTTTATCTTTTGTTTCCGTGGACACTTTTCCTTCCCATTATTTTGTGGCGTAACTTTCTGTCTTTTCCCGGAAAAGGAGAAGGGAGATATCTGTCAAATGCCCTGCTTCCCAAAATCTGGTTTGTGACCGTTTTTATAGTTCTATCCATAGCCTCAGCCAAGCGCAATGTTTATCTTGGACCTATCTATCCATCACTTGCTTTAATGGCTGCCTTATGGTGGAAGCAGACGGCAACTATGGCAAAAATTCCGTGGCCGGAAAAGGTTGCTTTGCAATTTCTTCCATGCCTGGGATTTATTTGTCTTATTACAAGTGTCATTGTCGCCTTTGTTAAGAGTAAGTTTATCCTTGGTATGAGTTTGATTGGCTTGGCTTTTCTTTTTGGAACACTTTTCTTTTTCTTCACGAAAAAGTTCAGCATACGGCGACATGCCATGGTGTTTTTTCTTTGCTGCTACGCAATATTCATCTTGGTGATCTATCATTCCGTTATTTGTCCGAAAATTTACTCCGGTTCTCTTCAGCCTTTTTTCAACGGATTTAAGCCGGAGTGGGAAGAGAAAGAAATAATTCTCTATTTTCCCGGAGAAATTGTTCAAGGCGCAGCATATTTTCACTTTAACCGGAAAGTGCCTATGGCATGGTCAAAAGAGGAGCTGAAATTCAAAATATTAGAAAATCCTAAACTGCTTATCATCGCATATGATATTGATCCGGCTCTATTTAATGAAGTTGTTTATCCTCAGGAACTTGAAATTTTATATCAAAGAAATTTAAAGCGTCATAAAATTATGCTTTTGTCCGTAGTTCATTCTGTAATTGAAAACTAGATGTATTTCATGGATAGGAACTTAGGGGCTTCGCCCCGATTGGAATAGTGGAATGATGGAGTAATGGAATGATGGGTGAGCTTGTCCTGAACGAAGTTGAAGGAAAGGAGTTTTTTTTTACAATTAGAATGGTTTATTTCCGCCTTGATGCTCAATATTCTCCCCGAGCCGTAGGCGCTACGAGCCGGAGGCCAGCATTCCATCCTTCCATTCTGATGGCAAAAACAGGTTGCCATTAAATAATAAGTATTTTCAATAAGTTGTAGAATTACCGAGACGTCTAGTTAGCATAATTGATGATGTCCATATTTTTATTATAGACGGATGTGTTCACTTCCATTAATCCTAAAATTGTATGAAAAAGATTATCATGTGAAAACTTTTTTGATGATATTGCCTTTAATGATTTTTTATCAATTTTAAAATTATCTCCAAACCACATAATAGCTGCAATGTGTTTTTGAGTGTCCGGAGCCATAACATATGGTAATCCATGTAAATACAAGCCGTTTTCTCCAAGGGACTCTCCATGATCACTAAGATACACCATTGCTGTCTCAAATCTATTTGAGTTTTGCTTAAGCAAATTTATCACTTTTGATAAAAAGTAGTCTGTATATAATATAGCATTATCATAGGCATTTATTATTTCGTCTTTTGTACATTTTTCAATCTGGTTTGTTTGGCAAACAGGCGTAAATTTTTCAAAATTTACGGGGTATCTTTTGTAATAGGCCGGGCCGTGATTACCCATTTGGTGAAGCACTATTAATATATCACCATGTTTTTGTTTGTCGATGTACTCTTGTAATCCCTCCAACATCCCTTCATCTCTGCATTCAATATCGCAGATTGGATTAAGCTGTGGGTTCTGGTAATCCTCATACGGAACTCTCAAAGCTACAGCTTTTGAATCTGAATTATTGTCTCTCCATAGAATATTTATTCCGGCATGACTTAATACATCAAGTAGGTTTTCGGTAGATTTTGCTTTTTTGTCACTATAATTCTTTCTGCCAAAGATTGAAAACATACAAGGTACAGATAACGTTGTTGATGTACCACATGAATACATAACAGGAAAATTAATAATATCTTCTTTTTTAAGTAATGGATTTGTCTCTCTTGGGTAACCGTTGAGCGAAAAATGATCTGCTCTGGCTGCTTCCCCAACGACCAAAACGATTAACTCTCTGTCTATATCAGTCGACGGTTTTTCTGCATCTGTACCAATCTGCTTTATAGATACTTTGTCACTCCCAAATGCAATATTTATATATTTGCCAATAGAGTATATATAGTATGTCGGGTTCGTATAGTATCTTAATGGTTTATTTTCTCTTAAAAAAGACGTGTAAAATTTACTTAGACTCAGGCCGGTTGAAATAATTATAAATAATGACATCAAAATTATTTTTAATTTTGATGTTAATTCAGTTTTTATAGAGCCATAGGTTATATTTATTTTATATATGAATATTGATGGTAATACACCAAGTAACATAAAATATAAAACTAGTTTGAAATTAAACAGGTCAAGGGATTCGTTAACGTTTGTTTGTAGTATATTCCTTAACATACTGGTGTCAAAAACTGTATTATAGGTGTTCATGAAATAGCTGACGATAGAAGATAGTAATAATATAGAAACCAAAATAGGCTTGGTAGTATATTTTGAGCAAACAAGAGTGAGCAATAAAGTTATAAAACTTGTTAATACAACTGCTAAAGAACCTAAAAAAATTATATTATTCAGCGAGACGGGATAAACATTAATAGCATTTCTAAAAAATGCAATATTGTCAAATAGCACTAAAAATATTGATACTAAAATAATGAGTTTAAAATTTGATATTTTTTCAAATATTTTCAAAATAAATTCTTTGTTGGTCGGTGGTAACGTTAGTCTGGTGTTCACTGCCGACCGCCAGTTATGGTTGGCGGCATATTTTTTTTCGTAAGGAGTCTGGATACAATATTGGTAACGTTCAAAAGTGTGTACATGGTTTCAAACTTGACTAAATCACGATCTCGGTAGTGTCAAGTTAATTGTGTAAAATTATTATAGGCCAATTCTTTGAAGAATGGCAGGTTATTACGCACTTTTCCTATGGGAAATTGATGGATTCGTAAAAAGTCCGGAATATTTAACTTTAGCTACAATATCAGTTTCCAAATTCGGGCTTTTTACGAATCCATCAAGGGTCAAGCGAAAAAAGTATATTTTTTGCATAGGGGGGGTGTTTTTTCTCTTGACCCGCCCTTTAATGGGTGACACCATTTGCACTCAGGTGTTGTTGACTTTGAAAGCGACGTACACGTGATGGCCTATCCTGCCTTCGGCGATTTTTTCGATTTTTATCGAGACGGACTCCGGCAATTCGGAAAAATTTTCTTTTCCGGTGATGACGACTTTCCCCTGTTCCAATTGGAGAATCTCCCGCGGATCGCTTGTAAATACGGGCGTCAAAATTTTGTCCAGGTTTACCACGTATTTGACGTCGTCGCCGTCCGGGCCCACCCGGTAAAACACGAGCGCGTCTTTTTTCTCGCGAAAAGGCTCCACTTTCTTCATGAAAGGTTTCGTGGATTCAAAGGCGATGTTGACGGGCTCGACCACGAATATGTAAGCGACGGCGAGACACGAGATTCCCGTCGCGAAAAATGCGAGTTCCTGCGATTTGCCGTCCGGAAATTTTTTCGGCAAAACCAGTGTCACAATTCCCAGCAGAACGAAAATCAAGAAAGGCACCAGCGAGGAAACGACGCTCGTGTCCAGCGAAACGTGCTTTTTCAAAAGCGTCTCGCTGACAAAGCCGGTCTTTAAGGCAAAATAGCCTGCCAACACGAACGCCGCGCAAAAAAATGGCGCCGACCGGCAAAATTTGATAAGCGCGGCGCGGACTTTGCGGAGCAGCTCGCTCTTGTGCACGTCCAGGAACAAGTAGGCGGCGGCGAGAGAAATCGCGGGAGCTATCGGAAGTATGTAGCGAGTTTTCTTGGCCGCGGGTATGCTGAGCCCCGCCAGTATGACAAATGCCCAGCCCGCCAGCGCTTTGAGCAGCACTACGTACTTGTCTCGATCGCCTTCCCACAACTTTCGCCAGTATGCCGTCAACACCAGGATAAAAATGGGGAAAGCAATTGCGTACGACCCGAGCCCGCGGACCAGATAATAATACAGGGGCTTTCGCTTTACGTTGACCACTCTGCCCAAGGCTTGCGAGTTCAAGACATGGTCCACGAATTCCATTCCCCCCTGCAAATAGGCCAGGTACAACAGCACGAAGCTGCACAGAGCCAGCAATGCGGTGGCGTAAATGGAAAACCGGAGCAACCTTCGAGAATTTTTGACGATCAGGTAGTAGATCCACACGACGGAAGCCGGCACGACCAGCCCTATCGGCCCCCTGAACGCAAATCCTGCTGCCAGCGCAAGCGGAAGCAGTCGTAGCCGCTTTCTGGCGTCGTAAATGTCGGACGAGTAAACGATGTAAAAACAAAGAGCGGTCACGGTCGTCACGAAATGATCCGGAGAGGGAGTCCTTGCCGTGGAGAAGAAAAAAAACGTGCCCAGTTCGAAAAGTACCGCGCAGGCGCCAAGACGGCGGGAATGTGTCGCGCCGATGAGATAGATGATGCAGAGGGTGAGCGCTGCAGCCATGGCAGTGGGAAAGACGGAAGTGAAGAATGTGACTTTCCCGAAAACCCGGGACACGAGCCATATCAGTATGGTCTGGCCGGCGGTGTAATCGGGATAAGGTTTTCCGTATACGGTAGGATAAGGGCTGATGCCATGCTGCATCATTTCCCTGGCAAAAAGCCCGAAGCGGCATTTGAACTGGATGAACTCCCCGGTGAAATCTACCGTGCAAAAAAGCGCCAGTCCCAACAAAAACACGAGAAAGACATCTTTCCCGATGTTCTTTTTCTCGACCATAAAAACTCCATAAATTGAGTATGAGACCTTTGCAAAACGCCCCCTTTTGCCCAATTCCGGCGTCAGGCTCAAATTTTAATCCTCAAAATACTCAATGTATTCCTGTGGTTAAAATTTTCGCGTTGACTCGGGGCGTCCATGCCCCTCGCCCTTACGGGCAGCTTGACAGCTGTCCAATTCTGCTATCCTGCAGAATTGTCCTTGGCCTTGAACAAAACAGAACGTTTTTCAAAGGTCTCAGTATGTTGCTACTTATAACGGATTTTTGGGCGCATTTTTTCCGTAAACAAAGACTGTCATCCTGAGCGTAGCTTTTGAGCGGTAGCGAAAAAGCGCAAAGGTCATGGGGAAAATGGTGCCGGGGCCTATACCGGTGCGGACAGAATAAAAATCTCCCATGAAACCTTAAAACCCACCATTTTTATCCAACCTGCCCAGTTAAACCAGGAATTTGTTTAACCGGGGTGAAACTTTTTTCTATTTTACCGGGGCCATCATTCCCTCCGGGGCGTAGGCCCTATGGGCCGGAGGCCAATTGGGGCGAATTCCCTGAGTATATATATGCCAAAAAGATAATTTTTAAAGTTAAAAAAAATTAATTGTTTTTTAATGTTCCTGTCATCTTCATCGGTTAAGAAAACAACATTCACCATGACGGGGAGTATCAAAGCCTGCCGAAGACATTAAAACTATTTAATGGCAAAGCTGTAAGCGCGATTCAGGCGCGAAAATGGTAGAAATTGATAAGAACTCCCTTTTCTGAGGCGAAATAAGCAAAAACTCCAATTGTGCGCGGCAATCGAATGAAGAACAACATATGGTACAGTTAGGCATGCAATGGCAGTTCTAATTCGGATACCGGCG
>Ga0315541_1000445_pt1 | contig 44168 bp, 34 predicted proteins | sample SalMarSW160190MG_FD_203095 | JGI IMG/M metagenome (GOLD analysis project Ga0315541, IMG submission 203095) | Salt marsh sediment microbial communities from the Plum Island Ecosystem LTER, Massachusetts, United States - Salt Marsh Sediment SW1601-190 ...
TTGAAGTGGTCGGGCGGCTCCGTGTCGGGGGGATTTCCGCGAGCGCGCATGTGGTAATAGCAGTACACCTCCACCAGCCCAATCTTGCCGAGCTTCCCCTCGCGGATGATCTTGTCCCGGGCCTCAAGGACGTGTGGCGTGCTTCGCCGCTGCATGCCCACCTGCACAACCCTCTTGTACTTGCGAGCCGCCGCGAGCATGGCCTGTCCCTCGACCACGTCCACGCCGATGGGTTTCTCGACATAGACATCGGCCCCCGCCTTGACCGCGGCGATCATCGCCAAGGCATGCCAGTGGTCGGGCGTGGAGACCTGCACGATGTCAAGCTCCTCGTTTTGGAGCAGCTTGCGGTAGTCACCGTAGGTGCGAGGCTTCTTCTTCGACACCTGGCGGGCAGCCACCATCTCGGCGGCCTCAGCCAGCATCCTCTTGTCCACATCGCACAGCGCCACCACCTCCACCGGCGCGATCTGAAGCAGGCGGAACAAGGCGCTTTTGCCATACCAGCCGGTGCCGATGAGAGCCACTCGCTTCGGTTTCCGGCCCACTAACTCCGCGGCGTGGCTGCCCACTGCCGACAGAGCCAACCCGGCTGCACTCGCTCTAAGAAACGTACGACGATTCATGGTATTCCTCCCGAATGCAAGTTAAAGACAAACCCAACGTGATGTCCAACTATACTGGGCCTCGACCCTGTTTGCAAGCGGTTGCTGCCACCCGCTCGAAGGGCCGCCCAGCGTCTTTTGACGAGCGAAGAGCCTCCTTCTCTCGCCTATTGCGCCTCCTCGACAATCAGGCTCCTGCTGAGGTTTCCTGCTTGCACCTGATGCCTTCCGGCGCCCGGCGCGGTCAGCCCTTTCAAGACCACCTGCTCCTTTCCCTTCGCCCTGAGCCAGATCCAGCGTGTCAGCTTCTTTCCGGCCGCCACTACTTCGGTCTCAGCAAGACCTTCCTGGTCACCGTTTTCCACCGTTACGATCACTGAATACGGTTTGCCGGCAATGAACCGGCCCGTGGAATCTTCGGCGATGAGTCTCAATCCTGCGATTCGCGGTACGGCGATGGAGACGTCGGTGTCGCGTAGCTGGACATCTGAAACGTCGTTCAACACCAGAGCATCGGGCGCATCGGGCACTTCCGCCACTGTACGTGCGGACTGTCAACGAAAGGCCAAAAACGAAAGATACCGGCGCGTGAAGTTTGTTTCAGGTGCTTTCGCCCTTCAGCGTGGTCTGAAAAGCATTTCTCGCACTTCTTCTTGACAACGCGTGGTGTCAATCCCAAGTCGGCCAGATTGTCAAGATAGTGGAGTGACCATTTCGGAAGCAGGCTGGCCGTTCGCGCAACTTCAGGGATCTCGGGAGCTATCTGAGTTTCAATACCCTACCAGGTTCCCTGCCATATCCCATAACCTTCAAATGATCGGCGTGCACTTCAATGATCGCATACGCGTTTTCCTCGGTTTCACACATGCCCTTCAGCGTCAAGTAGTGAACGCCGTTCCTTTCACCATAGTTGCCCGCATGGTTGTGTCCATTGACATAGGCTCGGACACACTGGTTTGACTCAATAATTCCGAGCACTTCATCGTCGTTCCAAAGGTTATGAACATTCGGCGGAAAAACAGGAAAGTGACAAAACAAGATAACGTTTTCTCCTGCACTGGAAGCTTTCTCGAGCTCCTCCTTCAGCCACGCTGTATGCTCGCTGCCCATGCCCCCGTTCCAATCAGGTGTATTGGGCTTATTCATTTTTGCCACTCGCTTCTGCATGGCCAGTCCTTCTTCGTATCTCGGGTTGCCCTGTCTCGGAAAAACTCCCACAACGCTGACATCGTTGCCATCCAATACGATGAATCGCCAGCCTTTCACTTCAAAACTGTAATAACGGGATTTCATCCCCAGTTTGGCAGCCACAGCGTTTTTCTTTTGGTCGGTCACACCCGAGAGATCGTGATTCCCAAGAACATGGTATTTCGGCATTGCCAATCGATTCCATATAGGACGCAATCTGTCGAAGGCGGCGAAATCCTTTTCTATGAAATCCCCGAGTTGGACTGCGAAATCCACCTTCTTTGCCTTGAACTCTCGGACACATTCGGCCAGCTTCCTGAGAGAAGCACGATAGTATCTGGACCCTACAGAGGGGCAGTCACCGTAATGAACATCCGCCACGACGCCAAAGGTGAACTCTGGTTCTTGCGGACTCGCCTCATCGGCGGCACGGCAACGCTGCCCCAAACCAGTGCCAATCGTTGCGCCCGCTATTGCACGCAAGAAATCACGCCGGCTTATGCAGTTCTCGAACTGTTTCATCACAGACTCCCGACGACCTGTGCCCTGAAGGATAGCCAAGACAACACCGATCAGCGCTACTCGGTTGTTGAGGACTTTCACGACGACCTCCTCTTTGCGCTTCGACATTCCCCCGGGGGAAAAAGGGAATCAGGACTACTAAACAAAAACCGTTCTGACTCGTTTCCGTCTCATCCTCTCTTTGTCCCACAGAGGTTCGCCGCAAGGAAGCGAGGGAAAGGCAACAACAGGGCTTCCAACAAAGCACACCATAACGCGCGCCAGGATCTTCACGCAATGATTAACCTCGCGAAGGGGACAGCGGGTGACGCTTGGGATGGAGGGAAACCTCTTGAGCCGACGCCAGAAGCGGACAGGGTGAAGCACCGATCGTCAACTGTACCTATGTTAAGTCCTTAATCGCGCGCTTTCGCAACAGTACGTGCGTACGCGCTACGATCGCTCAGATAGTTCACTGTGCGGCGCCACTCCTCTAAATCATGAAGAGAGACAGTTGACAGCAACGCGTTGGATGGATGAAGATGAAAGACACTTTCATCTTGATTATGATGGTTGGTTGCCCTACCGTTACAAGGAGACCGACCATGGCTGTGGTTCAGTAGGAGGTTATGGCTTATGAAGCACGTTGGGAAGTTCATCCTTCGAGCAGCAAAAGACAAAGGGATGTCCTTGAGGGCGCTCGCTCGGGAATCAGGTGTGAGCAACTGTTACCTTTCTCAGGTAACCGGGGGCTACTTCATGCTTACTCCGGAAATCCTCCTGAAGCTCGCCCCTCCCCTTGGGGTCACACCAGAGAAAATGTTCGAGGAAGCGGGCTGGCTCAAACGTAAGAGTACGAAGGGGGGCCAGGCCAAGAAAAAATAGCGGCGCGCCAGAAGAAAATCGAACACTTTTGGGACCATAGAAAAAATGACGGGATGGAGGGCCTTGCGATAAGGAGGAGGAAGGGTTGGCTGTTGATCGGCCTGGCACCGTGGCTTGTGAGTGCGAGCTGCTGGGGCACAGGGTGCAGTTTCTTCGAAGAAACGAGGAATACACTTTCCGTGTGAAAGGTCAAGAACGCATGAAAACACTACCCATGAAGCGCTTGATACTGAGTCTCTTACTGTGCGGTGCGGCGCATGCCGCGCCCGACTCCCCCACGTGGCGGATTGTCAAAACCAAATATCCGACCACGGACACCGTCGTGGCCGGTTTCAATGTATTGGATTTTGGGGCCCTGGGGGATGGGCGCCGGGATTGTACTCAGGTGTTTCAACAGGCCCTGGACAGCATGCGGCAAGCGGGCGGCGGGACCGTATTTGTCCCGGAGGGCCGGTACGTCATCAAGGGGACACTGCGGATTCCCGTTTCCGTGACCTTGCGCGGCGAGTGGGCGGCCCCGACGAAGGATAGTCCCCGCACCCGCGGCACGGTCTTGATGGTGTACGCGGGGCGAGGTCAAGCCGAGGGGACACCCTTTATGGCCGTGGACTACTGTGCCGGGGTCAAGGATATGTCCTTCTGGTATCCCGAGCAGGATCCCGAGAACATTGTCCCCTATCCCTATTGTCTGAGGCAGAGCGGGGGGGACAACGCGACCTTCGAGAACCTGACCCTCGTGAATCCATACCAGGGCATTCGGATCGGCCCCCGAGGGAATGAGCTGCACTATGTGCACAACGTGTACGGCACGCCCCTGCAGGTCGGGATCCGCTATGATTCCACTACGGATATCGGCCGCATCGAGAACGTCCATTTCTCGCCGGTTTACTGGTGTCAGAGCGGTTTGCCGAAGGCACCGCCCTCCAATTCCGGCTTCCCGTCGTGGTTGTTGGCCCACGGCACCGGCGTGCATATGGAACGGAGCGATTGGGAATATGTCTCCTACGTCCACGTCGACGGATACCGACGCGGCTATCTGGTCACCGAAGGCGCCCGCGGCGCCGCCAATGCACAGTTCTACGGTTTGGCCATTCGCAACTGTCAGACCGCGGTGGAGGTGCAGGAGACCAATCCCTATGGCATGGTATTCACCAATTGCACCTTCCACGGCCGTGACTACGGTTTTCGTGTCGGAGAGAAGTTTGACGATGCCATTTTATTGAATGACTGTGAAGTCTCCGCGGATCAGGCTCTGTATTCCCAGGGGACGGGTTGTTTCATCATTCAGAACAGCAGGGTGACACGCGGTCATATCCGTCTGACCGGCGGCGTGTTGGCCATGACCGCGTCCCAGATACGGGATCCGGGCACGCAGATCTTCTTCGGCTCGGCGGTTCAGGGAGCTTCCCTCGTCGGTAACACGTTTCCCCAAGATCCCCCCCGGATCAAGAGTGAAATGCCACCCGAAAGACTGAAACTAATCACTCGTCCGATGCCGCTGGAGGCCTTTCCAACGTACGACGGGAACCGCGCCCGGGTGACGCGTCCGGCACGCGATGTCTTGTATGTAGTCACCGATCCCCAATGGGGTGCCGGCGGCCAAGACAACAAAGACGACGCCCCAGCCCTGCAGAAGGCGCTCGATCATGCCGGGCAAAGCGGTGGCGGTATTGTGTTTGTCCCGGCGGGGAACTACATCCTGCGCGGGTCCCTGGCCGTGCCAAGCGGCGTGGAGTTGCGTGGTATTCACGATGTGCCCCACCACACGCAGGGGAACGGCAGCCTGTTGCATGTCTATCCCGGGCCTGGGCAGAAAGCCACCATCACGGTGCGCGCCCGCGGCGGCCTGCGTGGTCTCGCATTCAACTACCCGGACCAGTCGATGCAGGATGTGCGGGACTACCCCTTCCTGATCCAGGGGCGGGGGGACGACATCTATGTGGTCCACGTCAACTGCGCCAATGCCTATCGTTTTCTGGATCTGATGACGATCCCATGTCATCGGCATTACGTGGACTACCTGTCCGGATCGCCGTTGCGCGTCGGGGTCGCCGTCGGGGGCGGCAGCACTCAGGGCGAGGTTCGCAACACGCAGTTCAACCCGCACTACTGGACCCGCTGTGACAGAAGAAATCCCTTCTTCCGCAACAGCCCGGGAGGGCGGATGCAACGCGGGACCGGCAACATGCTCTGGACCTTTCAGAAGGAGAATCTGGATGCGATGTGGGTGGGCCACTGCCGCCAGGAATTGCTCTTTCAGAACTTCGTGTATGGCTCGCTTTACGGTATACGTTTCACCCAGCAACAGGGCCGGGGCCCCGAGGATTGTGTCGTCCATGGGCACGGCACGGACGGCTCCAAGGTGGGCGTCTTCTTCGAACAGGGTAGTGGCCGTATTGACCTGATTAACACCGAACTGGTGGCCATGTCCTCGCAGGATAAGGTTGCCATCAAACTGGGAGCCGACTTCCGGGGCTCCGCACGCCTTATCAACACCTTGGTTTGGGGATCACCGGACACCCTTGCACAAGTGGACAATGGCGAGCTGTGGCTGCAGGGATTGCATGCCTTTCGCCATGGAAATGGTATTCAGATCCGCCAGGGTGAAGTGAAGGCCGTGAATGTTCACTTCTTTAGTCCCGGTGCCCATCTTTCGTTGGCGAAAACCAAGGCCAAAGCCACGCTTATCGGCAATATAACCAGGGGACCACTGACCGTAAACGGCAAACGGATGCCGCAAGAATCTCAGGCGCCAAATCTTGTTATGCGTGGAAACCTGACTCAGTGAGACAGGGACGGGGTTGGTGGAAAGCATAACGTGCACCCAGACGACCATGCAATGACTCAACTGGAAGAGGAAAAGCAATTTACTCCTCGGAGACCACGCAATTTCGTCGGTGCGAGCGAGAAACAGAGCGGTGGAAGGTAGGATGCGGCATGTAACATGTGCATAGAAGAGGATCTCGCGTTTTTTCCCGCAAACGGCGCCTCTATTGGAAAAGTGCGAGGGGGCCGGTCATAGCCAGAAGCCAGGCCGTAAGTTACAGGATTGTGGCGGAGATGAAAATCGCTTCTCCCACTTCCGCCAGAGTATCGCCCTGTAGAAGATGATCGCATGTTTTCGCAATACCACTGCGTTACCCTCAATCATGTTCGTCCAAGCGGTGCCGTGGGCTATCGTCGGCTTGCCCCTAACCTAACTTCCGCACCTGATTGCGATTTTGAGATTTTTTTGCCTGATTCGGGGATGGAATGGGGATATTTGTGGTGTTTTTCCTGTCATCTTCGCCCTATGTTCACCATACTTTCGTTTTGCTTTCGCCCTTTTCATGGTGGAGTCCCCGATGTACTGGCGATGGGTGCGTTTTTTTACATCTCGTCGGTTGTGTCTATTGTAGTAGTCATGTACATCCGAAAAAACATCAAACGAGAGAAAGGGAAGAAATACATCAGCCGCGTGCTGGCATATCATCTGCTGGTGGTGATTGAGAAGACCCTCCTCGATAAAGGAATCCATACCTCATGGGCTACTGTCAGGGAGACGCTGCAAACACATGAGGTCGCAACCGTGGTACTGCCCACTGATGGGGACATCATCATCAAAATCCGCAAAGGCTCCACCCCTGAACCCAAACACACGGAGCTTTACCGACTCCTGGAAGTCCCCAAACAAATCATCCGACCAAAGAAAATCGTCATCACGAATGCCCAAATGTAGTGACTGAAAAATCGGGGCTTTCCTCTTATTCCTCACTACAAAGTGCGGAAGTCGGGTTAGCCCCGCCAAGGCGGGGCTTCAGCCGGGCTTTTCGATCAAAGGATTCATCCAGATTCTGCCGCCCAAATGGAGCCGCACCCGCCGCTGGAGGGTGTTGCTACATTTCAGTGGCACGCGGGTCGGCTCTCGTGTGTCTGGAGCGAACCGTGTATTGGGGATGAGCCTATTACGCCCCTTCAGGGCTTTTGTATTTTACCACGTGCTATTTCCCCAGGGCGTTGCCCTGGGCTGGAATATTGCGCCCTTTCAGGGCTGAAGATTGCTTTCCCGTCGCCCTGTAAGGGCAGAGTTAATGAAGCTCAGGGCAACGTCCTGAGAAAAAGTGCCGGTTGGAGAATGACGAGCCCTGAAAGGGCGGCATAGTCGCCTCACGACTCCGAAGTTTCCTCAGGGCGAGCTCGACTTTTTTCGTGCTCAAAGTACGCTGGCCTTTCCCTCTCGTCGGGGAGGGGGACACGGAGACGGGGTCGAGATTCCCGCACGGGCTGGGGTACGGGGCGAAGTCTGGCACTGAAATACGGCCGCACCGGACGGGGTCATAAGCTACGGGAAACCCCATAATAATAGTAGCCAACGGCGGGCACATTCAAAGGCGAAATCACGGAAATCTTGGGGGAAACTTTGCGGCGAATTGCCCGGGAGCTGGGCAACAAAAGGGAAAAGACTGGATTGAGAGCAGGTTTTCTTGCAGGTCAATCGGAGCCATTCGCCGAAGCTTCGTGAAATGCTGCGGCCGTACGTAATTTTTTGGGGGAACTTCATCCGGCGAAAGGGTTGACACCTTCTCAACAGTGGTTTAGTATCAGATGCAAGCATAGGAGGGTGAGCCGGTCGCAAGGGACTATACGCTGCTGGAGGAGAGGTCTGGGCCGCCCAGCCGACGGCTGAGAAACTTCGCCATCATCGCGGATGAAAAAGGTCATCGCCATAGCCAATCAGAAGGGAGGGGTCGGCAAGACTACGACCGCGGTGAACCTGTCGGCATGTCTGGCGAGGGCGGGCATACGGGTGCTTTTGATAGACTTCGACCCGCAGGGTAACGCGACGAGCGGGCTCGGCGTGCAGGGGCTCGCCGACGAGAAAGATATTTACCGGGTGCTGGTTGACGCTATCTCGCTTCCGGACGCTATCGTGGAGACAGGTTATGAGAACCTGTTCCTGGCGCCTTCCACGCCGCAGTTAACCGGGGCACAGGTCGAACTCGCGGGGAGGGATGAGCAGCACTTCGTTCTCAGGAAAAAGATTGCGGATGCGGCGGTTGATTTCCCGTTCATTTTAATAGATTGTCCGCCATCCCTCACAACACTGTCTGTCAACGCCCTTTGCGCGGCGAATTCAATCCTGATCCCGCTTCAGTGCGAGTACTATTCCCTGGAGGGCCTGACGGAGTTGCTGAAGACTGTCAGCTTGGTCAGAGAGAGGTTGAATCCGGGACTGGAGATCGAGGGAATTCTGTTGACGATGTGCGATTATCGGACGAACCTGTCCAAGCAGGTTATTTCGGAGGTGAGGCGGTACTTTGGGAAACAGGTCTTTGAGGCTGTGATTCCGAGAGCTGTATCTCTTGCCGAGGCGCCGAGCTTTGGCAAGCCTGTGATTGACTACGACATCAGGTCGCGCGGGGCAGAAGGCTATATGCTTCTGGCTGAGGAGGTTCTGAAGAGGTACAGCCTGGAGCTGGAGCTGGGATTTTGAAGAACGAGCAGGCGATGACATCCTTAACCTCATCGAACGGAAGGTTGGCGCCCCGGGAAGGGTCAAGGACGCTGGCGCCCGTGGCGTCTTGGCGAAAAAAAGTGGAGAAAGGGGAAGCCTCTCGCGGAGACGCAAAGACGCAAAGGGCAGAAGCTCGAGCGAAACTGGCCATGAAGAGGTACTACCCGGTTTTTCTGGACCTCGAAGGACGGAAATGCGTCGTGGTTGGCGGTGGAGAGGTAGCCGCGAGGAAGGCAAGATCGTTGACGGATGCCGGCGCGCGTGTGAAAGTGGTCAGCCCTGAGTTCTCTCAGCGTCTTTTGAAATTGGCGGAGAAGGGGAAAGTGGTTCTCGACCGGAAAGCGTTTCAGGCGGGAGACCTTGACGGGGTGTTTCTGGCGATTGCGTGCACGGATGATGCGAAAGTCAATGAGAGAGTTTACACGGCGGCGAAACGGCGACGAGTCCTGGCGAATGTTGTGGATTCGACGAGACTATGCGATTTCATCATCCCTTCGGTGGTTTCGCGCGGAGCGCTGAAGATAGCAATCTCGACGTCGGGAGTGAGCCCGGCGCTTGCCCGGAGGATACGAAAGGAACTCGAGAAACGGTATGGGCGAAGATACTCTGATTTCCTCGGGCTGATGGGGAAAAGCAGGTGTAGAATTATCAGAGAAGTGCCGAGGCTGCACGACAGGAAGAAGGTTTTCGACGCTCTGACGGCTGACAGTTTTCTCGCAAAGTTCCTGAGAGGGAATAGAGCCGAAGGGAAGAAACTTTTTGAGGGAAAGCTGAAAGAGCTGTTGTCGAGCGAGGAATGCGACGATGTATAAGGCGGGCATCCTAATTTTCCATGTAAGCCTTGCGGTTTATTTGGTGAGCCTTTGGCATTTCGTCATGTATGTGCTTCGGGGATGGCAGCGGCTCGCGGCTCGCGGGCTGTGGCTCTCGCTATGCGGATTGGCGATTCATGGAGTTTCGCTCGTGCTGGTCTCCCTCGGGCAGGGAAAGCTCCCCTGGGCCAACAGCCTTCAGAACATCTCCTTCTGGTGTTGGATGGTGGTGGGGATTTCAGTGGCGGTTTCCTACCACGCCAGGGCGGGCTTGAAAGTCCTGAATTTGTTCGTGCTGCCGCTGGTTATTGCTCTGCTTTTTCTGGCCATGACCGGGCAGAAAAGCCCCTCCGGCTACGGAGAAGTTGTGGGTCGGAGCTTCTGGGCGCCGCTGCATATCGGGCTTATTTTCGTGGCGTACGCTTCCTTCGCATTTGCGGCGGCGGTGGGTTTCATGTACATTTTGCACAGCCATTTCCTGAAGAAGAAGGGAACCGGAGAGCTCTGCGCCAAGTTGCCGCCCCTTGACCTCCTCGACCGACTGAACTACCGTGCTCTGCTGGCGGGTTTGCTGTTTCTGACCGCCGGCTTGATACTCGGTTTCTTCTGGCTGTCCGCCCTGCCGAAAAAACCGGGGGGCGCCGACCCGAAAATCATGGGAGCTGTTATCATCTGGGGTGCGTATGCGGTTGTGTTCCTGATGAGAGTTACCTCTTTTGTTCGCGGGAAGAAAGTGGCGTGGCTGAGTATCCTGGGAATCGCAGTGATAGTCCTTTCGTTCCTATTCGTCCCGCACGTCATTCCGAAAGAACTGAAAGCGGCGGGGACGGGCGTTTCTCGAAGCCGATGCCTCACACTCCTGCGCTGACATTAAGTAAGGCGTTTGGAAACAGAGATGGATATTGTTCTTGTCGGACTAAATCATCGTTCGGCGCCGATTGAGGTCAGGGAAAGGCTGTCAATCGGCAAGAGCTCCCTCTGCGATGTTCTGTGCGGCCTAAAGCAAGCGCCCGGTCTGTGGGAGTGCGGCATCATCTCGACCTGCAACAGGGTCGAGGCTTACGCGACGGCTGACCGGGGAGATGATGCGCTGGAAACTCTCAAGAACTTTCTGAGCGGTCGGAGCGGGCAACCGCTGGCGTTTTTGGAATCGAGCCTCTATTCTCGCAAGCAGCCGGAAAGCGTGCGGCACATTTTTCGCGTGGCGAGCGGCCTGGACGCTATGATGGTGGGTGAAAAGGAGATCGTTGCGCAGGTAAAGGAGGCTTACGAGAAAGCAGTCGAGGCGGAATCCGTGGGCACGGTGCTGAACGCCCTGTTCCAGCGGGCGCTGAAGGTCTCGAAGAGGGTCAGAACCGAGACGATGATAGATGCCGGAGCCGTCTCGGTCAGCTCGGCGGCTGTGCAGCTCGCCAAAAAGATATTCGGAGACCTCTCCAAGAGAACCGTGATGATTGTGGGGGCGGGTCAAACGAGCGAGCAGACCTTGAAACACCTCATGGACGACGAAGCAGGCTCCGTTATCGCTTCGAACCGCTCTTACGAAAAAGCGGTTGACCTGGCCCGGACCTATGGCGGGAGAGCCGTCTCCCTAAAGGATTGCGAGGAGGAATTAGGGCGAGCGGACATTGTTATCAGTTCAACGGCGGCTCCCCACGCCATCATTCGCAAGGAGCATCTCCGCACAGCGATGCGGAGGCGGCGGAATACGCCGATCTTTCTGATTGACATAGCCGTGCCCCGCGATATTGACCCGGAGGTGAATGAGATTGACAATGTTTACCTCTATAATATAGACGACCTGAAGGAGATCGCAGAAGCTAATCTTCGCAAGAGAAGGCAGGAAGTGGCTAAATGCGACAGAATCGTTGGGCAGGAAGTTTCGTCATTTATGGCCTGGCTGAATTCGCTTGAAGCGGCGCCCATTATTCGGAAGTTGCACGAACATTTCGAGTCGGTGAGATCGGAAGAGCTGGAGAGAGCCATGTCGAAACTCCCACAGCTCTCCGATGAAGCTCGCAAGAAACTCGACACCGTGACCCGCCAGATGATTAAGAGGTTGTTGCACACGCCCACGACCCGGATCAAGAAGGTGGCGAGGCAGAAAAATGGTGCAATCCGGTTGGGATTGGTGAACACACTTTTCGGTTTAGATGAGGATGGTGAAGAGGAAAAATGAACCTGAAAGCAAGGTACTCTGGTCCGCGGGAAGCGTGCGGGATTTTTGCGATATATGGCCACCCGGACGCGGTGAGGCTGACATATTTGGGGCTGTACGCGCTTCAACACAGAGGACAGGAAAGCGCGGGCATCGTCTCGTCGAATCGCGAGCTCATGATGGCGCACAAAGGGATGGGGCTGGTGGGGGACGTGTTCAATCGCGAGATGCTGTCCGCTTTGAAGGGAGACATCGCCCTGGGCCACGTCCGGTACTCTACCAGCGGGTCGAGCGTATTGAAGAACGCTCAGCCGTTGATGGTTGACTATTCGAGGGGCACAATCGCCATCGCTCACAACGGCAACCTCACCAATGCCAGGCAGTTGCGACAGCAATTGGAAGCGAGAGGTTCGATTTTCCAGACGACAAGCGACAGCGAGATAATCTTGCACATCATGGCCGGCTTGAAGGTGAGCGACGAGAAAGATGCCGTGCTTGGCATGCTCCAAGAGATAAAGGGGGCCTACTGCTTGGCACTGATGACAAAGGATGAAATCATCGGAATTAGAGACCCAAACGGCTTTCGCCCGCTCTGCCTGGGAAAGGCTCATGGCGCGTATGTGCTCGCTTCGGAGTCGTGCGCCCTCGATTTGCTCGATGCCACATTTATCAGGGAAGTTGAGCCCGGGGAAGTAGTCGTCATTAACTCCAACGGAGCCGAGTCCTTTTACCCTTTCGGGAAGAGCCGCCGGGAGTCCTTCTGCATCTTCGAGCATATTTACTTCGCCCGGCCGGATAGTTTCATTTTCGGGGCGAACGTGCACGAGGTTCGCAAGAGATTGGGCGCCCGGTTAGCAAGGGAGCACCCGGTTGACGCCGACCTTGTGATACCAGTTCCCGATTGTGCGGTTTCCGCAGCGATCGGATACGCTGAGGAGTCGGGGCTTCCCTTTGACATGGGGCTGACCAGGAATCACTACATAGGAAGAACGTTCCTCCAGCCGAGGCAGGCTATCAGGGATTTCGGGGTGAAGGTCAAGTTGAACCCCGTCAAGGAGGTCATCCGGGGAAAGCGGTTGGTTGTGGTCGAGGACTCGATTGTGAGAGGGACGACGACGGTGCTTCGGATGGCGAGCCTCAGAGAGGCAGGCGCGAAAGAGATTCATCTGCGAATAAGCTGTCCCCCGCACCGATTCCCCTGTTTCTACGGGATAGATTTCGCCACCAAGAAGGAGCTAATCGGCGCGAACAAATCCGTGGAGGAGATTGCCCGGTTCCTGAACATTGACAGCCTCGGATACCTCAGCAAGGAGGGAATGTTGTCTTGCCTCGACGAGGAGAGAGGAAAATTCTGCACAGCGTGTTTCGACGGAAAGTATCCGCTCCCGGTTGAGCCTGCGGTTGATAAGTACATCACCGAGACTGACAGACTTCAGGAATACATGCGTTTCCCCGATTCGGTCGTGAGATGAAAGGAGGCCGCGGGCGTCTCGATGATGCCCCCCGAGCTGAGAGTATTTCAACGAGGGTTCGCACAGGCTTTCGCCCCTTTTGGGTATAGCGGCAGGCGAGCGAAGCTCTTGGAAGTGCGGCAGAGTGCGCGCCCCCATGATGGGTTTGATTAAGTGCGGTACGAAATAGTCATAGTTTCGGTTGTCATATTTCTGCTTTTCTCGGCCTTCTTTTCAGGGTCGGAGACGGCTCTGTTTTCCCTCAGCCACATCAAGCTCAGGAGATTCCGAGCCGACAAGAGAAAACGGTCGCGTCTCCTCGCCCATCTCCTTTCAAATCCTCGGCGTCTTCTCGTCACCATTTTGATAGGCAACATGTTGGTGAACATTCTCGCGTCAAGCCTCTCGGCATCATTCTTCCGGTCACTCGATATTTTTGGCGGGGCGAGCGACCTTTTTTCGGTGCTGGCGATGACCGCACTTATCCTGATTTTCGGGGAGATCGCCCCCAAAACCTACGCCATCCAGAATTCGGAGAAACTGTCCAGGAGGGTGGCGCCGGCCATCAACGCCTTCTCCGTCGCGGTGCGCCCGGTCAGAGTCGTGCTGGAGAGCGTCGCCAACAGCATCATACGCCTGCTGGGGCAAATGATGAGACCGGAGGAGATGGCAGCGTCAGAGGGAGAGTTGAGGACTGCCGTCAGGATCGGGCGCAGTCAAGGGCTGCTCGACCGCCAGGAAGAAGCCATGATACACGGTGTGTTCGAGATCGAGACCAGTGAGGTCCGGGAAATGATGAAGTCGCGGTCCGAGATTTTCTCCCTCGACCTATCCACGCCGATTGACGAGATACGCAGCGTTTTGCGCGAGAAGAAGTACACCAGGGTGCCAATCGAGACCGGGGATATTGACAACGTTTTGGGGCTGCTGTACGCCAAAGACCTTCTTTTCGCCTCGAAGAGCGAGCTGGAGAAATCCGGCATTCGAAGTCTGTTGAGGCCGGTCTATTTTGTGCCGGAGACCATGCCCCTCGATCGCCTATTGAGAGAGTTCAGGGCGAAGGCGACGCATTTTGCCCTGGTGGTGGATGAATACGGCAGCATCTCGGGGCTTATCACGTTGGAGGATGTGCTGCAATCGCTCACTGGACGCCTCAGCGAGGTCAAATCGGAATCCCCAAAGCACGTCTTCGTCGAGCCGGACACCGCTATCATCAACGCCAGGTTGCCCATCAACGAGTTCAACGAGCTGTTTTCTTCGTCCATTTCGGACGAGTTGAGCGTAACCATCGGCGGATTTCTAACCCACCAGATGGGGAAGATACCTCGCCCGGGCGAAGTTTACGAGACCGACGACATTCGCTTCGAGATAAGAAAAGCCACTAAGAACAGGGTCGAGGAAGTGCTCGTGAAACGGAAGAAACCTCCAAGGGAAGAATAGGGGGACAATTCTCAGGCAAGATGGACTGGCTGACAGGAAGCGTCTTGATAGTTCTGTCCTTGTTTGGGCAGGCGTTCTTTGCCGGGTCGGAGATGGGATTGATCTCATTCAACAGGATCAGGCTCAGACACCTCGTCGAACGAGGAGACTCAAAAGCCGTGCTTATTCAACGGCTTCTGGATAATCCGCAGCGCCTTTTCGGGACGACGCTGGTGGGAGTGAACGTTTTGGTCATCGTAGGCTCGACTGTCGCCAGCAGTCTCGTTTACAGATATGTCACGAGAAGCGACAATTGGGGCGCGGTGGTCGCCACGGCGGTTGTGCTCCCGCTGGTGGTGATGTTCGGACAGATCGTCCCGATGTCCCTGTTCAGAACTCACACCACCTTTCTGGTACGATTGGTTATCACTCCGCTGAGGTTGGCTTACTGGGTTCTTCTTCCGGCGGTTTACGCGGCGACGTTCTTGTCGCAAAAGCTGGCGGCATTGTTCGGCCAGAAGGTCGAAACAACGAGTCCCTTCAGCTCGCGAGACGAACTTCGCCTCCTATTTGAGGGGAGGACAAAAGGGGAATTCTTGCACGAGGACGGCCTGGATATGCTGCGTCGGATATTCGACCTTCAGGAGACGCAGGCCAACGAGGCGATGGTGCCTCTCATCGAGGTGATTGCCGCGCCCATTGACAGCACCGTGGAGCACGTCATCACGCTCATGAAAAAATCGGGCTTCTCAACTATCCCCCTTTATCGGGACAGGGTTGACAACATCGTCGGCGCCGTCAATGCGGTTGACCTCCTGGGGATCGAGGACCGCCCCCAGCCGGTGGAGAGCCTTATGAAAAAGCTCTATATTGTCCCTGAGACCAAGCCCGTGGACGACATCCTCCTCGAGTTCCAGCGGCGGAGAGAGCGATTCGCCGTCGTGGTGGACGAGTACGGAGGGGTCTGCGGCATCCTGACGATGGAGGACATCGTCGAAGAGATTGTCGGAGAGATCGCCGACGAATATGAGGGCCGTGTTCCAAAAAGGGTCAGCACCCGAAAAGGAAAGGTCGTGGTCGAGGGGAGAATGAGCATCAGGGAATTCAATGAGGAATTCTCCACAGACATCCCGGAGGAGAAGGCGGAGACCATCGGGGGGCTCCTGACGGTTATCACCGGCAGGGTCCCTCAGCCTGGAGAAAAGGTTCGACGCTACGGGATCGAACTTGAGATTCTCGAGGCTTCGGACCGGAAGGTCTCCAAACTCGGAATTAAACCGTTGACAAAAGGGGAGTCGGGTAGTAGATAAGAGAAGCGAGCTGCGTGGAGTTCGGCATCATCTTTGACGGAAGGCGGCTTGGCAAAGGCTTCGTCGGAGGAGGGCAAACTTCCAGTTGAGAACAGAAAAGGCAGAGGGGGGATGATGAAAATGTTGAGAAGGGCACTTGTTTGCCCGGTGAGCCTGCTCGCCCTGACGTGGGCAATGAATGGTTGTGTTGGTCCGGCCAATAACCCGCCCGGCGTGGTCATGGAGGAGTTGGCGTGGTGGCCGAGCAAGGCCCTGCCGCAACCGCAACCCGACCCGGTAAGACCCGGTCACTGGTGGTGGCCGACCACACCGGGACCGGAAGAAAACTCGCTGTGGGGGAACAGGGGCTACGTTTATGTCCTCCGGTTCGCGGGCGAAGGTTGGGGCCCGGGAGAGCTTCCCGGACCCGTTGTTCCCGGGCAGGAAGAAGTGATGCAGGAGCAAATCCCCAAGGAGCTTGCACCCGTCGCCGAGCTGAAGCTGGAAGACTGGGTCCACTTCGAGTTCGACAAATATGAGCTGACGCCTCTCGGTAAAGAGGTCCTCGACAGTGCGGCCGAGAAGCTGAAAAAGTATCCGAGCGTCAAAGTGGTCTTGGAAGGCCATACTTGCTCTTGCGGACCGGAGCGATACAACTACACTCTCGGAATGAACAGGGCCCGGGCGGTCAAGGATTACCTCGTGCAGAAGGGTATTGCACTTTCTCGGTTGAGCACGGTCAGCTACGGGGAGCTACGTCCTGCTGTCGTGGAAAAGACAAAGGCGGACCACGCTAAAAACCGGAGGGTCGAGTTCAACGTCAGACCGCCCGAAGAAGCACAGCCGCCCACTTCTCCTGAAGCTCCGGCCTCCACTCCTTGAGGCTGGCGTTCCCGCGCAAGCTGAAGCGTCCGCGAGCGTGAGCGGCCCGCAGAAGAAGGACGCGCGAGAAAAGGGGGCACTTATGCGTATCGCGAAGGTAAGGTTCATCGTTTCACTGATTATCGTCGTGGCAGTCGTGACTTTCGTGCTATTCAGTACGAAGGGGAAAGATGTCGTACGATTCGGCGCCTTCGGGGGTGTAACGAACCTGTCGGTCAGGGTTGTCATATTGCTGTCTCTCGCGGTGGGCTTTGTGCTGGGCTATCTGTTCAGAATCACCCGCTTTGTCCGCAAGAAAGCCCCGAAGAAGTCCGCCCAATAGAGACCGACTCCGAAAATCGTCGGCTCACGACATCGCTCGCCGGCAAATTACAGTTTGTGTTCGGTTTTGGGGAAATAACCGTTTCGCGGGCAGAAGGCGGCGTTCCCTCCTTTTCCTGTGTTCCTTTTCTATTGGCGATTTTGGAGAACTCACCTGTGAGCTCATGTCAATAAGGCTGAGTGGGTGGTCTCCGCTTCCCGATCTCACTCGGTCTCGCCGTTTCTTCCGTGCCTTTCCAAGACCGTAACTGCCCTGCCACCAGCCACTATCTCACAGCCGCCTGCTCTGGCCTTTCAGTCGCTATCCTACCGAAGCAGAAAAGGTTCGATCTCCCAAATCTCTTTGGCGCAGAGGACCATCCGAGGAAACGGTGATTGAAGAGTGGGGCGCTTTCCCGGTGAGCACGCGGTGGTGCGGCCGCCCTCGAGCGCTGGCATGAAAGTTGCTAATCAGTCTCAGGCGAGTAGTTATTACTATTCGGCGTTGAAGCTCTTCACCACTGGCGCGTTCGCAAGACGTATCCAAAACCGGAGGAGGTGGTTGGAAATGCGAAAAGCGCTGCTCACTATCGCGGTCCTGTCCCTGGCAATGATAATTGTGTCCTGTAGTGCGTTCCAGACTCTTCAAACGTCCAGATCCAGACTTCAGCCCGGCATGACGAAAAACCAAGTCCGGGAAGAAATCGGCTCCCCTTCGAGGTCCATCCGGACCCCGAGCGGAGAGGAGGTTTGGTCCTATTACTACAACCCTCTCGGACAAGTTTACGCAGGCGCATCCTCGACCAGTGCTCGCCTGCAGGTTGCGTTCAGGCGTTCAGAGGTCGTGGATTGGCAGGTGGACCAGTGACCGGCCCGAACACCGCTCGACGAGAGGAAATCTTGCCGCCTTGACTGTTCAGCCTGGCGATTGCAGATAGCCTCCGGGGAGTCCGGCGCCAAACCGCATTCTTCTTTTCCCTGTGCGGCTGCTGTGCCGCGCGCCGGTTGCCCCGTTGGCCACCGCGCTATTTGCCTGCCGATGCGCCGTGGGCCACGCTGGGCAAGCCGCAGGCCTCGCGCGGGAATGCAGGCTGAATACCGGAAGTTAGGGAAAGGTTCGTTGAGCGGCTCTATGGCAAGACTTCGACCCTGAAAAACCGGAACGAAGCGGATTTCCCGGCGGTGAAGGTGTACTGCAAAGAGTGTCCGCTGCTTTTCAGAGCTGGGCTGATCGGCGTCCACGACCGGAAATCATGGCTGCCGTAAGCTTGATACCATCGTCCGGGGACGGTCGTCCATTGCAAGGTCACTTGAGTCTCCGAGAGGCTTAAGGCGAGAATCTTGAAGAAGGAGTCCGGGGCGAGAGGATCGGTTTCGGCGAAAACCTCCACTCCGTCAAAACAGCCATCACCGTCGGTGTCCGGGTTCCCCGGGTCGGTGCCGGCGGGCAGTTCGATGACATCTGTGAGCTTATCGAAGTCCGGGTCGTCCTGCGCTCCGTCGGTCAAACCGCCGAACCATCTTTTCTCCCAGAAATCCGGCAGGGTGTCCGAATCCTCGTCCACGAACTCATCGGCGCCGATGTCCGCGAAGGCGCCATAGGGGACTGGTTCTCCATCGAGGTCAAACGCTGGAACGGACGGAGCGAGGGTTGTGCCTCGGCCGATACACGGCGAGGAAGCGAGGAGATGGTAGTCCCTCAACGCCGGGTTGACGAAAAGGGGGTCCCGATGGATGCTGCCCTCACCTTCGTTCTCGCTACCGGTGTCCTCCACACAGCAATAACTGCCTCCCCACCCAAACATATCATCGCCGTTCCCCCAGAAAATGCAGTTCCATATCTGGGGAATTGCCATCACATCGCAGCAAAGCCCGCCGCCTACGACAGGAGCGACATTGTCGGCAATCGTATTGTTGATGATTCTGCTGGTGCAGAAAGGGGCGCAGAAGATACCGCCGCCCGAGCCGGCAGCTTCGTTCTTCACGATGAAGTTGGAGGCGATTAACGGCGAGCTTGAGTAATCCGTAAAGATTCCCGCGCCGACGAATTCAGAACGGTTCGAGGCGATAATGTTTCTCGAAATGGTCGCGGAACTGCCACAGTAAACGCCCCCTCCGCCTTGCAAAGCAGTATTCCCGACGACTTGGTTGTTGCGAATGGTGGGATTGGTCCAGGGATTACAGTGGATTCCTCCGCCCCAATCGGCACGCCCGTTGGTGATGGTGAGCCCGCTGATGACGGAATCCTCTTCCTCATCCGAGTCGAAAGCGACGGTGCTGCCTTCCTTGCCCCCATCAATGATTGTGCCGGAGACAACAGCCGGGTCCTCGGGGTTTTCGGAGCGCAGGGTGACGGCTTTTCCCTTGAACCTTATGTTTTCGACATACCTTCCTTCGTGCACTGTAATTGTATCGCCATCCGCGGCGGCGTCAATGGCGGCTTGAATGCTGGAGAAAAGACCCTCCGCAGCGATCTCACCCGGGGGAGGCAAATCGAGAATGACGTGAAGCACCCTCGCGATGTCACCGGGATATTCCGTTGGCTCGGGGCCAATAATCTCGCATTCCCCGACGGGGCTCCACAGCTTCTCGGCGGAAGGCTCCCCATAACACCATCGAATGGCATACGAGCCGGTCCTCGGTCGGCCAAACGAGAAATGGAAAAACTCTCCGGCGAATGGTATATACCAATCCTGCCTTGCGTCGTCGTCAAAGGGATTGTGCTCCGGCGCCTCGGCAACAGGGTACTCGTCCCAGACCACTTCGAGGTCAGTCCATTCTCCCGGGTTACTGTCGTTATTCACCTCGGCGATTTGAATGGTGACATCCGGCGGTGCTCCAGACGCGGGAGCAGCGGCTAATCCAAAGACGAGAAGAAAGGCGAGCGTTTTCGTGGTTACATGAAGCATCAAGTCTGCCCCCCGTCGTTTCTTGGACATTGCACGCCTCGTTGAGGAGTGCTCAACATTCCGCCGGCCCGCCGGAAGTCTCGCGAGGAAAGCCAGATGACAAAGGATTCCACTACTCCAGCACATCCTGCCAATCCGAAGCAATTATCGTCCCTTTTTTCGCCGCCCGCCTGCGTTCGATGCCGGGCAGAGCGATAGCTATACCTCAGCTCACTCACACTTTTCCCGCGAGAAAAACCCATGGAATCTATAACATCTTATTGTCATTGCCGCAAGGCCTAATTTCTGCCACCTTTTTGCACGCGATTTCGGTGGGTGTGGCTGTATTTGAGTGGTGGGTTTGGGATGAATCCTCTGGTCGAGAAGCCCGGCTGAAGCCGGCTCCAGAGAGGAAAAAGGCGCGCCCTGTGACCACCCGCTGAAGCGGGTGGCTAACGGGGATGCCAGCTAAAGCCTGGCAGAAATGAGGCTGTGCTGCGGTGTTGAACCCGAACCACGTGCCTGAGAAAAAACGATGGAAAGAGGTCCCGGCTGCCACTGAAATACAGCCACACGATTTCAGTTGACTTGGGAGTGCTGACACACGATAAATGTTCCCTGAAAGAATACGCGTCAAGCCTGCGGATTTGACGTGGGCGGGCACATCGTGCAAGGCGGGGCGTTAGCCTGCGCGATGGATTGCCCTGGTCCGATGTCAGCTTCGGCCGTTAGCCGGAATTCGACGGTCATCGTGGCCGCGGCGCTCGCCGGGAGCTTGCGGTGAGAATTGGTCGAGGGGAGGAAAGGAAATGACAACATCGAGCTTTTGTATCAGCCTGCCATTAGTTTTGGCACTGGGGGTGGGAGTTATGAACGCTTTTGGGAGCAGCGACGAAAACCGGGTGGGAAACGTCAAGTTCGCCATGCCCGAAAATCTGAAGGAGTGGAAGGCTCGGCGCGCGGGCGTAAGGCGGAGGTTATGGCAATTGCTGGGTGACTTGCCGCCAAGGCCTTTGCAGCCGGCGGTTCGATTACTTTGGAGGAAGCAGAGAGAGGGCTTCACCCTTGAGAAGTTCGAGTTCGATAACGAGGCCGGCGCTATAGTGCCGGGCTATTTGTGTCTGCCGAAGGGGCTGGAAGGTCCCGCACCGGCGATACTCTACTGCCACTATCACGGCGGGGAGTACGACAACGGCAAGGAGGAGATATTCAAGGCGTGGCCCGCGAAAACGCCGCCCGCAGTCGAATTCACCCGACGCGGCTATGTGGTAATGGCGATAGATGCCTACTGCTTTGGGGAAAGAAGAGGCGGGGGGCCCGCAGGAAAAGGAGAGACAGGCGGCGCGGAAGAACTGAGCATGAGCAAGCTGAATCTCTGGTACGGGCGGACGCTGTGGGGAATGATGCTGCGGGACGATCTGATGGCACTCGATTATCTTTGCTCCCGGCCGGAGGTGGATAGGAAGCGGATCGCTGTGACGGGGATGAGCATGGGAAGCACCCGGTCGTGGTGGCTCGCGGCTCTCGACGAGAGAATAAGTGCGGCGGTGTGCGTGGCGTGTTTAACGCGCTACCAGGACCTCATCGCCACGAGGAGACTCCGGGAGCACGGGATTTACTACTTCGTGCCCGGGGTCTTGAAGCATTTCGACACGGAAGCTGTCGTTTCCCTCATCGCCCCCCGAGCTCTGCTGACGCTGACAGGCGATAGGGATGGCGGTTCGCCCATTTCAGGAGTGAGAACAATCAATAGCTTCGTGTCGGGCATTTATCGCCTTTACGGAAAGGACGAGTGTTTTCGCGGTGTTGTTTATCCGGGTGTCGCGCACAAATACACCGCGAAAATGTGGCGGGAGACTCTCTCCTGGCTTGACCAGTGGCTCAAGCGTTGAAACTCGCCGGGGATATGCCTCGTAAGAGACCTCTTATTCTTATCGAGATGCGAACGGAGGTTTCGCCAGGGGCTTGAATAGGCGCCTCGCCCGACCATGTCCGGGCAACTCGCGTCGGGATTACGCACATTTCGAATCGGACGGTTTTCCGGCGTTAACGGAAGCGGCTTTTTTTCAAAAATTTCGGTTGAGGGCTGCCCCGGAAACTGCTATAAGGTTCCACGTATCTTATTCCTGGAATGATAACGCTGTCTGGGGTGAGAGACCTTTGGGTTTCGAGGCCGTTCTGCCCGAGGATGATTTCGGTTTCTCACTACCGCAGAGGCGACAGCAAGGGCAACCGCGATTTCAAGTCGCAGGAGGGAGAAACCAAACGATGAAAGCTATGATGATTGTGTCGCACCTGGCAATGGGAGTTTTCTGTTTTGGGCTGACGTTGTCGTCGCTCAACAACGCCACCGCGGGCGAGAGCCGGTTTCCCGGTTTTACCGTCGGAGTGCAAAGTTATTGCTTCCGGAACTTCGATCTCGACGGGGCATTGAAAAACACCCAGGAGCTCGGGCTGAAGAACATTGAGTTCTACGGCAAACACGCTTCCCACGACATGAGTGCGGAGCAGCTTCAGAACGTGAAGGCAAAGCTGAAAGCTGCGGGGATTAAGATGGTGGCATACGGAGTGGTCGGCTTTGGGGGCAACGCGGAGGCGAACGAGAAGATATTCAAGTTCGCAAAGGAGATGGGCATCAAGGTCATCACCGCTGACCCCGCCCCGGAGAGCTTCGATTCCCTGGAGAAGCTGGTGAAGAAGTACGACATCAATGTGGCCATTCACAACCACGGCCCGGGCTCTCGATACTCCTCCCTGGAGGATGTGCTCAACGCGGTCAAAGGGCGGGACAAGAGGATCGGCGTCTGCATAGACAACGGGCATTTTCAGAGGTCGCGAGTGGATTCCGTGCAGGTGGCCAAGAAGCTCGGCGAGCGTGTTCATTCGGTGCATCTCAAGGATACGGACCCCCAAGGTCACGACCATATTCTGGGGCAGGGCGCTGAGCGCATCCCCGAATTTCTCAAGGTGCTGAAACAAACTGGCTTTGCGGGCCCACTCAATCTCGAGTATGAGATCGAGCCGGAGAATCCGGTCCCTTCGATGAAAAAGTGCCTGGATTACCTGTCGAAGGTTTGCAAGGAAATCCAATAAGTTCTCGGCGATGGTGCTCCAGCATTGCTGGAAGGTTACCCGCAACCATCCCCGCAACAATCTTGTTTTCTGTGGAGGCCAGAAGAATGATTATTACGCTGCTGCGAGGTGCAAAACGAAAAGCCTGGAGGCTTGACTTTTTTCTGAGTGCGACGGTTTTCCTGGCGGGTTGGCTGGTTTTGGCGATGTGCGCGTCAACCGCCACGGGTGAAGGAAGCATACTGGCCAAGGGGAAGTACGTCCGTTTAGTGCGCCCGGGCGTCCTGGGAATTTGGCTCGGCAACCGCAAGGTCGCGGAATACCGATTCGGGAAGGAAGTTCCGAAGCCATACTTTTATCCCGTCCTGGGACCGGACGGAAAGGAAATGACACAAGATGCTCCGCCAGACCACGTCCACCATCATTCACTCTATTTCTCGCACGACGATGTCGGCGGGTACAACTTCTGGCGCGAGGGGAAGGGAGGCAGCCCTATCCGCCACGAGCGCTTTCTAAAAATCTTTGACGAGAAAGACCGCCCTGGCTTCACCAGCGTCAATGCCTGGATGGGCGGCGACAAGGCTCTCGTCCGGGATACGAGGACTATCCGTTTCATCCCCCTCGAGAAAGGCGAATACCTCATTGACATGTGCATCAAGTTTGTTGCCGTGGACCGTGACGTTACTTTTGGCCAGACGAAAGAGGCGGGGCTTCCAGGGCTGAGGGTCGCTCCGGAGTTGCGGGTTCGCGGCGGGCGTGGGCGGATGGTCAATTCCGAGGGAAAGATCAACGAAAAGGAATGCTGGGGCAAAAAAGCGAAGTGGGTGGATTACACCGGCCAGCGTCCGGACGGCGCCTGGGTAGGCATCGGTTTCATGGCTCATCCGAGCAGCCGCCCGTATCCGCCATCGTGGCATGCGAGGGGCTATGGGCTTCTGGCGGTGAACTACGTCAAGTGGAACAAGCCGGTTACACTCAAGCCGGGAGAGGCGCCTTGGACGCTGAGGAGCCGATTCTACGTCCATTGGGGTAAAACGGAAGACGCGAAGGTTGCCGAGCAGTTCGAGCGATACGCGAAAGAGAGCGAGTAACCCCGCCTTCGGGCGGGGTGAAGTTTGATAGATTCCGAAAACAACCTAACGACAAAACCTCAAAATGAAAGGAGAAAGGATGGCGAATCAAAAGCTTCCGAGCTACCTGGCATCCGCCAAGCCGGTCCCGAAGAGCGCCCGCGCGCCGGGACTGATGACCACGGGCGCCGCGTTCGCGGGCATCTACCTGTGGATCGCCTATTATGACAAACTCGGTAATGCCCTCAGCCTGGGTAACCTGGGAACTGTTATTCTGGGCGTGATCATCGGAGGCGGGCTGTCTTTCGGGCTGTACTACATCTTTTCAGGCATGTGGGGCATGAAGACAGGGCTGCCACTATACGTCGTGGGAAGTTCCACCTTTGGCACAAAAGGCGGCTACTTCCTGCCCGGCGTCTTTATGGGCCTGCTCCAGATCGGGTGGTACAGCGTGGCGACCTTCTACGCGACAAAACTTGTTATTAGCGGATTCGGCGGCAAACCGATGACGCTCCTCGGCCCGCTGGAGCCAGGCGAAGTGCACGGATTCAGCATCCTCTTCGTCATCGTCGCCGTGGTATGGGGCTACTTGTTCGCCTTCTTCGGAGCGAAAGGCATCAAGTATGTCGCCAGGGTGGCGAACATCTTCCCTGTCGTGCCCATCATCATGCTGATTGTGGGCGCCATCATGGCGATCAAAGGCCTCGGCAAGTTCGGTGGCGTTCGGGTGGCGTCGGCTAAGGTAGGCGTGCCGGCCATAGCCGGTATGCTGCTGGCTATCCAGATGGTTATCGGCTTTGGCGCGACGGCGTTGGCGGCGGGCGCCGACTTCACTCAGACCAACCGCAACGCCTCCGATGTCAAGATCGGTGGGCTGGTTGGCATCTGGGGAGCTTCGGTTTTCGTCGCTATCCTCGCCCTGATCACGGTCGCAGGCGCAAACGGGGCTAACGCCAAGTTGAGCAACTTCAGTTATGCTGGGTCGCTCGGTGATGTCGGTGGATTCGTTGCCAAAATCATGTTGATACTGTTCGCCGTAGGGTCCATGGCGCCTGCCTGCTTCTGCTCGTTCATCATCGGCAACAGCCTCTCAACCATGGTTCCTTCCATCTCACGGATGAAGTGGACCATGGGCGGCGCCACTATTGGCATCATCTTGGGCGCCACGGGCGTTGCCGGTAACCTCGAATCATTCTTTGGATTGATTGGAGCGTCCTTCGGCCCGGTCTGCGGAGCGATGGCTGCCGACTACCTGCTGACCCATGGAAAATGGGCAGGCCCCCGCAAAGGCATTAGCGTCCCCGGTTACGCGGCATGGGCTATTGGATTCCTCGTCGGAATCTCGAACAACGCCATGCTCGGCAAGCTTGCGGTGCTGAAGTCGTGGCACCCGGCTGCTCTGTACTCCTTCGTGGTCGCTTTCATCGTTTATCTGATCCTCGCTAAGGCGGGATTGGAGCCAGCGAAGGAGGAAGCCTACACGGTCGTCGAGCCGGAGTAAATCGGGAGGCCCGACAGCCCGCCCCGAAGGGCTGCAGGAGCAATTCGATTTGGCCGCGCGCCGCATCATCTGCGGTGCGCGGCCTTTTTCACCTCACCGCAGAGGGCGCAGAGAGCGCACAGGAGAACGTTGATAGCAGGTTCGCTTGCTATCTCTGCGGCCTCTGTGTTCCCTGCTGCGTTCAGTCATTCTCATTGATTGGGGAACGGCGGATGGCGCGGAGGAGGGCGACTCCGGAAATGAGGAAGACGGCCGCGAGGATCAATCCAACGGTGAGCCTCCCGTACAGCAGGGAGCCAGTGGCAAAAAGCGCAGAGTAAACCACGACGCTGGAGACAACCCAGCCAAAGAAGTTCTTCGTCAGGTTATCGGGCGATTTGACCTCCGGGGCATCGGAGGCGATAGGTTTCCAACCCGGCCCAGCGGGGCGAATCAAACGGTAAAATCTGACGAGCGTCTCGCGGGATGTCGGGCGGGTAAGGAAGGTGACCGCCACCCACACCGCCGTTGTGATGCAAACCGTTCCCAAAAGCTTCCAGTGGCTGGCTACCGAGGGAGCGAACAGCATGAAGATGAGTGAGCCAGAGACCGCCGCGATCATCGCGGAAATCTCGCTCCAGGCGTTGATCCTCCACCAGAACCATCGCAGCAGATAGATTAGGCCTGTACCCGCTCCCACCATGAGCATGATCTCGAAGGTTTTTGCAGCGCTTACAAGGAAAAATGAAAGCCCGCAAGCCAGGACCATCAAGCCCGCTGTGACCAGGCGGGCGACGAGAATGTAGTGTTTGTTGCTGGCGTCCCTGCGGAGGAAGCGCTTGTAGAAATCGTTGACCACGTAGGAGGCGCCCCAGTTCAAATGGGTATCAATCGTGGACATGTAGGCGGCGATTAAGGATGCTGCCATCAGACCCAGAAAGCCGTGCGGCAGAAACTTCATCATGGCGGGATAAGCGATGTCGTCCTTGATGAGATGGGTCTGGAGTTTCGGAAAGGCTGTTTGGATGTCCGAAAGATGCGGGAAAACCACTATCGAACAGAGCGCCACAAGAATCCACGGCCACGGCCTGAGGGCGTAATGAGCTATGTTGAACCACAGAGTCGAGAGCATGGAGTGGCGTTCGTTTTTCGCTGACAACATCCGCTGCGCGACGTATGCGCCGCCGCCCGGCTCCGACCCCGGATACCACATCGCCCACCAGCTTATAGCTAACGGCACCACCAACACGCCCACAAGAAGTTCTGCATTTCCGAATGAGGGGAAGAAATTCAGTTTCTCGGCGGGCAGTTTTTTCACAAGCCCCGCCAGCCCTCCCACCGCAGGATGCGAAAGGGAATAGTAGGCGGCAGCGAACGCTCCCACCATCGCCATAGCGAACTGAAGAAGGTCGGTGATGACCACCCCCCATAATCCGGACAGAACTGAATATGTGAGAGCCACCGAGCCGCACAGAAGAACGATAGTCCACTGCCTCCAGCCGAAGAGAACCTGACCTATCTTGGTGGCGGCAAGTGTCACGGAGGCCATGATCAAAACGTTGAAGAGAACCCCGAGGTAGATTGCACGAAAGCCCCGCACGAAAGCCGCCGCTTTGCCCGAATAGCGAACCTCGTAGAACTCGATGTCGGTCAGCACATCCGACCTTCGCCACATCCGGGCGTAGAAGAAGACGGTCATCATCCCCGAGAGCAGAAACGCCCACCACAGCCAGTTGCCCGAAACGCCACCCTTCGCTCGTACGAAGTTAGTTACCAGGTTCGGTGTATCGGTGGAGAATGTCGTAGCCACCATGGAAGTGCCCACAATCCACCAGGGCAATGCTCGCCCCGAGGCGAAGAAGTCAGTCAGGCCGCGTCCGGCGCGTTTGGCGTACGCCAGCCCCACACAAAGGGCGAAAACCAAGTAGCCTACGATGATTGCCCAGTCCCCTGTCGAGAGTTCCAACTGTCAAATCTCCTTTTCTGACCGCTGACCGCCCGGAGAGTGCTCTTCTCCCCTATACTATTTCATGATTGAGTCCACTCCAAAAACGTATTGACACTATTGACACTACTTTGAAGCCTCAAACGTTCATTGCCGGCTCACCACGTCAAAACGAGAACCGCAAAAGCCAGCACAGGTTAGAAAATCAGCCGTCTTCGGCATCTTCGCTTGCCTTAGTGCTGCAATTCATAAATTTGGTGACGTATCTTTTTTGACGGGATAACAGGATGAACGGGATTTTTGGAATCCTGTTTATCCCTGCGAAAGGTCCTTAACCTTTCGCTTTACCTCAACTTTCCGTTCTCCGAAATTCAAGACAAGGCCTACTGGCTTACCCGTCGCGACGAGATAGTTGACCCTGCGTCTCGCGTGGTATCTCATGAGCGCTGACGAGGCGCCTCACGGATTTCAGTTCCACGATGACCGTATCCTCGACCACAATGTCGGCCACGAAGGCTTCAACAACTTCCCCGTCGTAGGAGACTCGGATTGGGTGCTGAGATTCAGCCCTTAGTCCCGCCTTGCGCAGTTCAAGGACAAGGCATTTTTCGTTTACCGCTTCGAGAAATCCATACCCCATTCTGTTATACACGCGGTAAGCGCACCCAATAATCTTCTCCGTCAGTTCCTCGTGCCTCATCGTTTTTCGCCGTAGTCAGGTCGTGATTTACGGGATACCTCTCATGCCTCGAACCATCCCATTCATCCTGTTATCCTGTCGAAGATCCCCCTTGCACATAGGACAATGCGTCACCGTATTTGCGAAGAGGACTACTAAGGATTAGCCGACCTGCCTCAGAGCTTATGCCAAGCCACGCGAACACCAGCTCACGGATTGCGCTCGGCGCGCAATCCAAGGCGGGGAAGTTGGCCGCGCCCACTCCGCGACAACGGCGAGCCAGAGAAAGGGGGCGGTGCTCGGTCACGGGTTGAGCCGCCGCAACGTTATGTTGCGGAGAGCCCCCGTGGTGTCCCAGGTGGCGATTCCGAAGGGCCTGATGGGCTGCTGCTCTTCCCACACATCGAACTTGTGGCCAGCTCTGGGTGCGTCAATGATTTTATCGTTGGCGATCCAGACCTGGATTTTGGGCTCGGTGACTCGCACTCGCACGCGATACCACCGCCCGCGCTCAAACTCCATCCCCGTGGTGGTCTCATTTTCGGATGCGTTCAGGTCATCAACGTTCGATAGACCCACCACCATACCTCCCCAACCGCCAATGATGAGGGTGCACCACGAAGTCCCGACGGGGAAGGTCATTCCGCAGAAGAAGTCATATCCGCCTACGCGCATCGCATCCAGGGAGACCTCGTAGTTTTCCTTGGGGAAATCTCCCGACCGGGCGATGCCCGTCATCATCATTCCCGCTTCGAGAACGACTCTGCCGTCTTTCACATAGACCTTGCCGTGAGAGGCGAAGTCACCCGTGTCCACTATCTTCCAGCCGGTCAGGTCCTTGCCATTGAAGAGGGGGGTTACGTTCTCGTCCTTGAGTTCCTTAAGGCGAATGTCCTTGAACTCGACGAGCATTGGGGGGCCGGCGTGTATCTGAAGCGCTAGGATGCCGGAGAGGGCTCGCCCCTCCTTGTCCTCGTCGGTGAATTCGGAGCATACCACGCCGTTGATTTTTTGAAGGAGGTGATTGCCGCGAGCGATAATGACGAATTCGTTCCACCCCTTCTCCTTGTAGGCGCGTTGTATCTCCGTCGCGTCACCGAGCGAAGCGACGACCTGTTTCTTGCCCGTGGCGTCTATGAGGACCTTCTCTCCGGCCCGGGCGAGATGCCCACGTCCGCCCTCGTCGTAGAAAAGCCCCATGTCGCTTCTGTTGGGAACAACCTCGACCTGATAGCCCGTCACCCGCCGGTCGCCCCGGTCTTTGCTGCGGATTTGAACGCCCGAGTTGCCGCTGGTGATGCGGAACGAAAGCCTGAGCTCGAAATCGGTGAGCGTGCCGCCCCGCCAGATAAGGAAGGTGTTGTGGCTGGCAGGCTTTTCTTTTGTGGTCTGGCCGCGGATGACGCCGTCTTTGACCGACCACAATCTCAGGTCTCCGTCCCAGCCGGTCAGGTCCTTGCCGTTGAAAATCGGCCGGAAGCCCTTCTCAACCTCACCTGCCGCAGCGTGCCCGGCAGCAACCGCAGCGACGGCCGCCGCGACAAACGCAAGCATAAACCATCTCAAGCTTCTCATTTTCATCCCCCTTATTGGTGGGTTTCGATTGGGTGCGTTATTGGCGATTTGACCGACAATCCCAGATGTTACCACACTGGACAAGCTATGCAAAGCCGGTTTTGCCCTGGGATGCGGTTGGATTTCGGTGCCAAGGAGAGAAAGAGGAGGGAGCTTAACGCAGAGGGGGAGTGAATAATAAAAGCCCGAACCATGTGGCTATGAGACAATGCTGAAAGGAACTCCCAGTTACCACTGAAATACAGCCACACGCTTCATGCTGTGATAACTGCGGGGAAGGGCACGGTGAACTCCTCCTATTTCTTTAAGACTTCCACCACCTCACAATCAGTGAAAAGCCATTTATCCTCGGACTTTCTCAAGGTACATTCAACTTCGTGCGTTTCGTGTATAGACTCTCCCATTTTTGTCGTGCCCGTCAGCTTCGCCGTAAAAACAACTTTTGCGGTTCCCTCCTCGGGGAACTGAATGTTGTGGTCATAAAATCGCAGCGATAGTTTTGCCAATTGCAAATGGGCGGCCGCCGCATAACTCGATATCTCTTCCGGCGTGTAAGTGCCTGAAAACGAATAAATCGGAGTCCTAAACTTGCACGGGTCGGCAAACAGTGTGCCTATACGTTTGATCTTGCGCGCCATTGTCAAAGCGCTTTCGGCTCGACCCTTTGACACCCATTTCGACAGGCGGTCAAACTGCTTCCTGACTTCTCTTGCCTCGCTTGGAAAAAGCCGGCGTGCGGCCAAAATTGCTATCAGTACAGCCAATAGAGCGATTACGATGGTTTTGGGTTTCACCACAGTGGCACTCCTACAATACGCTTGATAGAAACTTGTCCGAAATCATGATACCTCATTAACATACTCCTATTATCGCCAACAGCATATACGCACCCTTTTTCGACTCGCCTCGGTGAGAGATTCCAGTCACACGGATAACGGACATAAGGCTCATCAATCTCCTTGCCGTCCACGTAGAGTTTCCCTTCACGAAATTCGACTTCTTCGCCCTCCACGGCGACGACACGTTTTAGAAGCATGACTTTCTTCCCGGCAAGCCGTATCACAACCACATCGCGACGTTTGGGCTTTGAAAAGACATACCGTAACGTCCAGCAGAAATTGAAACGCGCGCTCCGGTAGGTTGGCTCCATACTCTCTCCCTGAATGCGAAGCGGGATGTAGAGATGACCGAAAATCAGATAAGCGAACAGCGCAACCGCGCAGACCCGTGTCAGAAACTTCCGCGTCACACGCGGAAAAAGGAATTGCCGAACGATATTCTTTCCAGCCATGATTTTCTGTCCCGCCTCATGTCGCGGTTGAAGGTGATGTAATCTGGGTTGACCCTGCGCCCCGGCGCGCCGAGTTTAACAATAAATGTTTCGGATACTACTCGGCCTGGAGGTTTTTCCCGTTTGCAGCCTGGTACGACAAGAGACAGGGAAATGAGAACGAGGTATAACGCCTCAGGTTTCCCGGACATTCTGATCTTCCTCCATTCGCGGGCCGGGCGGCGACGGGCACTGTGGGCATACACCCGGAACCTATGTCACTTTATCGTTTCCTCGACTGAGTAGATGCGGTTGCCTTTTCGAGCAAGGTAATGGAGACGGTCAGCGGAGTCAAAGACGATCGCTTCTCCATCCGAGTTGCTGATGATGGCGTCGTATCCCTTCCCTTGCTCCCCCTCCAGGCCGACAAAGAAGTTGAACTTCTGCTCGCCCCTGCCGCGAAGGGGGGCCGCGGCGACATAAGCCAGCCGCTTGCTGTCCGGGCTGAACACAAATTTGGATCCCCACGCCATATCGTATTTCTTTTGCTCCTTGTCATCAAGGTCATGAACGATCGCAGCCGACATCAAATCAGTGCCCCCGGGGACACGAACAAACTGGACATGGGCCAGCCGCTTGCTGTCCGGGCTGAAGAAGAGGCTCGCGGTCTGATGAGAGGTCCTGGGGAGGTGATAAGCTTTTCTCTCTTCTCCGTCCAGAACCAGAAAGCGACTGGTCCGGTACTGAGCCACATAGGCCACCCGTTCGCTGTCAGGGCTGAAAGAGAGAGTTGTCGGCAGGATCTCAGGGTACTTCTCCCCTTCGCTTGCATCCACGACCGCAACCCACTTTTCGGCCGCCTGAGCCACATAAGCCACGCGCTGGCTGTCGGGGCTGAAGGTCAGGCTGCCTACCCAGATGCCATCGTACTGCTTGCCTTCCTCTCCATCGAGGACCACACACCATTTTCTCTTCACACTCGATTCGGCCAGCACAGCCACGTATGCCGCGTGCTCGCTGTCGGGGCTGAAGGCGATAGCGCGGGGCCCGGCCCCTGCCATGTACGAGTCGGGGCGCCAAAAGTATTGGTATCCATCTTGCGCCAACTCGTGTCTCTGCGGCGACGAGATGGGCCCACCAGCCCAGCGCCTGCGGGGTCGCTCGATGTCGTTTGCATCCTCGACCATAGCTCTCCAACCCGGATAATAACCATCCACCCGTTGGCCGACGCCGAGGTATTCTTTCTCCTCTTTCCCGTCTATGACCACAAACACTTTACGGGGGTAGATCTGCTCGCCGCCCGCCCCCGTGTGCAACCGAACGCCGATAAAAGCAGCATAGGCGAGCCGCTGGCTGTCGGGGCTGAAGGTTATGGTCCCTGGCATGACGCCATCGTACTGCTTCCTTTCCTCTCCATCCACGACGACAGCCTGCCTGCCTGTTCGCCAGTTGCCGATCTGAGCCACATAGGCCAGCCGCTGGCTGTCGGGGCTGAAGATGAGTGAGAGGCGACTGATGCCATCGTATTTCTTCCCCGCTCTCCCGTCTAACACCACAAGCCACTTTTTGCCGACGCGGGCTGCATAAGCCGTCCGCTGGCTGTCGGGGCTGAAAATGGGAGTGCCCTCTCCGATGCCATCATATTTGTAGCCCTCTTTTCCATCTACGACGACGAGCCATTTTTCCCCCAGGCGAGCCGCATAAGCCACTCGCTTGCCGTCCGGGCTGAAGATCAGGGTGTTTCCCCCGGTGGCGTCGTATTCGTTCTGCTTTTTTCTATTCACGACGACAGATTGCTTATCGTCCGCTTGAGCCACATAAGCCACCCGCCGCCTATCAGGGCTTGCTCTGAAAGACTCTGGAATGAATGAAGGAGCATCGATTTGAGCAATAAGTGTTTCGTATACACCTCTCTTTGAAGGTTCTTCGTGCCTCCGGCGCAGTACGACAATGCAGAGAACAAGAACAGCCACGAAACATAACGCTACAACTTTCTTGGACATGACACACCCTTCTTTTCACTCCGGCTTGTCGTAAAGCACTTTGACCCCTCTTTGCTCAAGTTCTGGGATGAGGATGTTGATGGAACGGTCACTCAGCCGATTTCCCCTCAGATCAACTCCATCTCCCTCTCCGATGCCTGAATTGTTTATGAGAGGGCTTGGTCTCCTTATTGTCAGTAGTGTATCCCAGCCGTCCCGGTTGGACCGGTAGAAGATCCCCAGCAGATGCATGGCCGCGATCCAGCAGTACAGCGAAAGGAACCAGGCGAAAACGTCGCCGAGAAAAGGAATGTGCATAGCCTTTAGGTAGAGCGAACCAAGTAACCGGACAACAGCTCCAAGGACCGGAATTTCGATCAGGATGAGGCCGAACTGACGCAAGCCGAGGCGGAGTAAGAAATGGGAGGCAAGGGGAGTGAAGACGAGCCATGTCACCACGTACTTGAGGGGAGATCGGACAATGGAACGTATGACAGGGACGGGGCCTGCACCCCGCACACTCCCAAGTACTGCGACGGCCCCAAGGGATATAGGGAAGTAAAAGCTCCCTGCAATCAGAAGCCCGATCGCAAGAATGTGCCATGCAACAACCTGCCTCAAGACGGAGATGTGGAGGAGGTACCCAAGGTAGATAAGGCAGATTATGAAGGGCCCAAAGGAGAGCATGAACGGCACCAGGAACCTCCACAGACTCCTCAGACGATACGCCGGCTCGATCTCCTGAAAGTCCGGTGGTTCCTCGCGGCCCACGGCTGAACTCGAGGTAACTTGAAGGAAATATTTGCACACGTACCCTAAGACGAGAAGGACTATAACAATCCAGCCGAGCGCGAGGATCGAGGATCGCCCCAACAGGTCTGGAATCTGATGGAATCTAAGGACAAGCTCCTGGTGGCACCTGTCCAGCCAATCCATGCCCGCAAGCACAACGCCGCCTGTAACCATCACGAAGGGACCGGCGCCGCGGAATGGAAAGACGAATATGCGCGGAATGTTTGCCCAGAACGACGGCTCCTTAGCTTTGCTGTCTTCCTCCCGCTCCGGGAGCGGTTTTGCTTTGCGAGTCGATCTTGCACGAATCTTGAGTATCCGAACGCCCAGGGGCACAACAACGAGAATCAAAGCTGCTGTGATCCAGCAACGGAGGATAAAGCCGCGCCGGCCCCACTTCGTCAGGAATTTCCCCGAGGAATCAAACTTTTGGATCCTCCGGTTGCCGGTATCCGCAACGTAGACGTTTCCGGATGAGTCCACTGCTATCCCGTAAGGACACTTAAGCTCTCCGTCCCTGGAGCCTTCCGATCCCCACTTCGCCAAGAATTTTCCCGAAGAATCGAACTTCTGAATCCTGTGGTTCCCGTACTCCGCGACGAAGACGTTTCCGCCTGAATCAACGGCTATCCCTCGGGGGCCGTCGAACTCTCCGTCTCCGGACCCCTTGGAGCCCCACTTCGTTAGGAACTTCCCTGACGGATCAAACTTCTGAATCCTGTTATTGCCGATGTCCGCGACAAACAGGTTTCCCTTTGAGTCCACAGCCATGCTGGATCCTTGTGAACTCCACTCCGTCAGGAAGTTCCCCGAAGTATCAAATTTCTGAATCCTCGCGTTACGGAAATCCCCGACGAAGACGTTTCTCTTTGAGTCCACCGCTATGGCTTCAGGAGCCCAACGGGGGGAGGGGGGAAACGAACGATCTCTGTCCCCAAGGCCCTCCCAACTCCACTTCCGAAGGAACTTCCCCGAAGAATCGAACTTCAGAATCCTATAGTTGTCCCAGGGATCCTTGTCCGCGACGAAGACGTTTCCCTTCGAGTCCACCGCTATGGCTCGAGGACCCCAGGACTTTTCCTCCCCAAAGCCCTCGCAACTCCACTTCCGAAGGAACTTCCCCGAAGAATCGAACTTCTTAATGCTGTGTTTTATGGGGTCCGCGACGAAGACGTTTCCGGACGAATCTACTGCCACGCCCGCAGGGAAAACGAAACCCCAGCCGTCCGACTCCTCTCGCCATGCGTTGACAAAGGCGTGCGACTCGCCGGAGGCAGCGTCCAAACAACAAAAAGAAACCGCCCACACGCTCAACAAAGCACCGAATCGGGAAGCCCTTCTCGTTTTCACGATTTCCCCTTTTCTTGTCGCAATTGGTCCATAAGAACGCTACGTCCTCTGCAGGCAACATGTCAACAGGGAATTCGAGGACCTTCTGCCATGATGGACTCTGTAGTATTGGCGCTGCAAGGGAGCGTTACCTGCCTTTGCCCGATGTCAGCGCCGTGCGGAGATTTTCCAGGAGAGCTTTCCGTCCCGTAAAGTTGGGATTGCGCCGAGACGGAACATTCCAGACCGGCGGCAGCGCGCCGGGAAAGCGAGGCCGCTCCGCGACCGCCCGAGGAACCTCCTCCGGAAAACCGGGCTTCACCGTCGGCTTCGCTCGCTCGCGCTTCACGCCTTCAAGGAGAGTTTCCTTCGCCGACTTCTCATCGCGCCCCGCCAGGTCAATGTGCACGATCGGAGCGAGCAAGCCCTTCAGGTCGCACTCACGCACCCGCACTGGCAACAGCGTTCCTTTCTCGCCGGTCGGATCCTGGGCGAAAGCAGCCGCCCATTCAGGCTGCGTGTAAAGAGCCTTGAGATAATCCGGCGAAAGGACCGCAATCGTTCGCTCCGCTCCCGACGCCGCCTTCTGCATCTCCAGAATGAAATTGCACCCCGGGCGGAAATCCCACGCCTGGAGCACCGTCGTGCACCCCGCTTCTTCGAGCACCCAGGCGAGCCACTCCGCCCAGCGGCGGTCGGCACTATTGTAGCTGATAAAGAAGTCCTTCACTGAATGGCCCCGATTGAACGCACGTCTCGGGCTTCTGCCCATATCGGCCTAATTCCCTCAAAGCACTACTTTTAGAACCGTAGCATCCGCCGCTAACTTTGTCAACCTCATTGGGATGCGGCTGGTAGCAGCTCACTTATGGGCGGATACCTCGCCAAGGCGGGGGAGGGAAGGAAGGGGAGGAGCGTAACGCAGAGGCGCAAAGGCGCAGAGGGGAGAGAGGGCTTCACGCAGAGGCGCGAAGGCGCAGAAGGGAGAGAGGGCTTCACGCAGAGGCGCAAAGGCGCAAAGGGGAGGAACCGCAGAGTGCGCAGAGCACGCAGAGGGGGGCTACGTCCCGCCGGCGTCCTGTCCCGCCCCGCGTTCCGCGGGGGATATCGAGGGCCTCCCTTGCCCTCGACGGGCTCCGGCTGTACCTTTCACGGCAAAAAAAGCCGTGCCCCAGGTGGGCATCCCCCGCCTCTGGCGGGGGACCCGTGGGAATCATGGGCAAGATGCCTGTCCGACGGCAGGCGGGCCCATGCCACGGCAGGCGACGACAGAGTCCTTCTCATTCTCCTCTTTGCGTCTTCGCGCCGTTGCGAGAGGTCTCCCCCGTCCCGTATGTCTCGCTAAGTGCGCCGATTCATAAGTTCCGTGACGTATTTGCTCTGACAGGATAACAGGAGGCCTGGGATTTCGGATTGCGGATTTCGGATTGCCGATTCCGCAATCTGCACCCCGCAATGCACGAGTTGTATCTCCTGAGCCGCCACAACAACCCCCTTGACCCCGCGGCACGCGGGGCTCGACGATGACCGCATCTCTTTCGACCCCGCCATGACCGGGCAGGAAGGTCTCGAACAACTTCTCCCCCAATTCCTTCCTTGCGACTTTGCGTCTTTGCAAGAGGCCTCCCGTTTTTCCATTTTCTCTCGCCAAGACGCCAAGGGGGCCAAGGTCTTCGAGCCGAGCGCCCGCGGGCTTGTGATTTACCGGATGCTTCACGTCTCTGGAACAATCCCGTTCACGCCGATGGCGTGATTATCCCGTCAAAATAGCGCCTTTCACGACACCATTCATACTTCACCCGATTTGCGAATCCACGCACTAAGGAGGGCGCCGGCTAAAGGCTCGCAGGGCGGAATGATGACAGCGACCTGATGGAAGGAAGCCAGCCGGATATGCCACGATTTCGCAGCACCCCCCCATTGACACGCAGTGGTCTGTGGATATAATCGGATTCATGAAAGGTCTCGCTGCCATCAACACATCGGACACAATCGCGGCGATTTCCACACCCATAGGGCAGGGCGCGTTGGGGATCGTTCGCATCAGTGGCGCGAACGCCCTGGAAGTCGCGGACCGACTTTTCGTTTGCAAGAAAGGTCTTCCCTCGACCTTCCCGAGCCACACGGTGCATTACGGGCAGGTTCACGCTGGCGCCGCGATTATTGACAACGTGCTGCTGATTGTGATGCGGCGGCCGCGAACTTACACGGGCGACGATACCGTCGAAATATCGTGCCACGGGGGTCGAATCGTTCTCCACAAGACGCTCAACGCCGCGATAAAGGCGGGGGCGCGACCGGCAAATCCGGGCGAATTCACCATGCGAGCGTTTCTCAACGGCAAGCTCGACCTGTCGCAGGCGGAAGCGGTTCAGCAGCTTATCGGCGCCCAGAGCGAGCTGGCGTTCACGGTTGCGTCGCAGCAACTGAGGGGAAAGCTCCATAATGCCGTCGAGACGATTCGCTCGCAGGTCGTGGATGTGGCGGCGGTGGTCGAGGCGTCAATAGACTTTGCCGACGAGGACATTGAGCTGCCTCCGAGGGAGGAACTGTGTGCCAAACTGACCTCCGCGAAGGAGGATATTGAGAAACTGGCCTCAACTTTCGAAGACGGCGAGAAGATTGTCGAGGGAGTCAATGTCGTCATCGCCGGGAAGCCGAACGTGGGCAAATCTACTCTGCTCAATGCGCTTCTCGAAAAAGACGCGGCGATTGTGACGCCCGTCCCCGGCACCACGCGAGATGTCCTGAGGGAATCGCTGATCCTCCAGGGAATAACCGTCAACGTCTTCGACACTGCTGGCATCCGAACGCCGCGGGGCGTCGTCGAAAAGGAGGGAGTCAGGAGGAGCAAGAAAGCTCTTCGAGAGGCGGACCTCGTGCTCTTCGTCCTGGATGCGGACGTGGGCGTATCGGAGGAGGACGGCGACATCTTCGAAAAGCTTCGTGGGAAAAGGCACATCATCGTCGTCAACAAGATTGACCTTGCCCCGGAGGTTGACGGGGAGACGCTTGCGGGCGCATTCGGAAATGCTCCGAGGGTCAAAACCTCGGCTCTCAAGCTTGAGGGGATAGAGGAACTGAGACGCCAGATTTCGAAGAACATCTGGGCGATGGATATTCCTTCGGGGGATCAAGCCATCATCACCAGCGTCAGACAGAGGGACGCCCTCGAGCGCGCCGGGGAAGCTCTGAATGATGGCGTGAACGCTCTCCGGGAAGGGCTTTCTCCGGAGTTCCCTGCGATTGAGGTCCGAGAGGCTCTCGACGCACTCGGATTGATCACCGGAGAGACCACAGATGAAGAAATCCTCCACAGGATATTCTCGAAATTCTGCATCGGGAAGTAGCCTGCATCCATAACGTTGCCTATATAGGTTAAGGGCTCGTGTTGATGAAGAGACCGTGTAATCTCGTGTCTCTTCTCTGCGGTCTCTGGGCTCTCTGGCGCGCCGGGACAGGACTGGTTGGTCTTGCAACCTGAAAGGAGGTTGCTCTGTTGATTGCTCGTTCAACAGGTAGTGAGACGGGCGGCGCCTGCGGTGATCCGCGATTTCGGAGCCCCGCCGAGCGAACGCGTGGGCCGCAGCGGAGCGAGCCCGGTCCGGCCTCGTTACGCAATGGAGAGCGGACAGCCCGTCAAAGCACGGTGAAGCCCGCCGCCGATTAAACCTCATCCGCAGCCCTTGCGTTTCTACAATCGTGGAGTTGGAATTTCTCTATACCGAAAGTCGGTTGAGCTTCATTAGCTCGGCCCTAACAACATCAACACCAGAAAGGCGGTTGGTATGAGATCGTTACGTGCTTCAAACGGCTTCGTTAGGCTCACGGCAATTGTTTGCCTCGCGGCAGTTGGTCTTTTCTTGGCTTTCCCGGCGGTTTGCGTTCAGGAGAGACCCGCAAGACCGCCACAGATGTCAGCCGAGGAACTGAATAAGGTCTGGCGCGCGGAGGCGATAGGCGTAGCTGTGGCTTTCGAGGTCGGGCAGGAAAATGGCGCGAAGCTCGTGAAAGCGTACGTTTCAGCGCGCAAAGATTACGCCGAGAAAGTTGCGGACTTGCCACGGACGCGAGAGTCCTTCGAGAAAAGACGTGAGCTCGGTGAAAAAGCTGCTGCCGAGCTTAAAAAGGCTCTCGTCGGAGCCGTCGGCGACGAGAAGGCAGGAAAAATCATCGGGCTCCTCAACCCGTTCAACATGAGCAGCTTTATGCTCGACAGGATGGTCAATGACCTCCTCGCTCTCAAGCTCCCCAATGAGAAGCTCCTGAAAGCTTACCTCGCTGTCCTTGAGTACAATAGAGAGTTGGGCAAAGTCTTCAGCGCGGCGAGGGAACCTGGTGCTTCCCGGGAAGGTCTCCGCGAAAAAATGCAGGCTCTTACCGACGGCCTTAACAAAGAGCTGGCGAAGGTCCTGAGCGAAGAGCAGATGAAGACCTGGAAAGAGAAATATCAGCGCGGCTTCGGCGGTCGTCGCCGAACCCAACAGTAAAGCCAAAGCGCGGCGTTTCATTATTGAGCTGCTTTGTGCTCGGTAACAGGCTGTCAGCGGATTGAGACACAGGAGGGGAGCCGTGTTTTGCGCCCCCTCCTGGTGGTTTCCAGTAGTGGTGTTTTTTTCTCCATCAGCCGTTCCTCGTGCCTTTGGACTTTTGTGCCTATCGTAGTCGCACCGTTAAGCAGAGCGGAGGCGCCCGCAAAAAGATTTCCCGCTAAGCGCTTTTTCCCGGAAGTAGTTTATGGTATTGTCACAGCGTGGAGTCTGTCGCTGCTACTTGAGTTTCTCCTGATTCCTCAGGCTGCGTCCGAGACATTTTTATCCTAAGGGTAATAAATCACGAGGCCGGCGAGTCGTCAGCAGAGGGAGCCGCCTCAAAAACAGTACGCACCCCAAATGCGAAAGGAGGGTTTCATGTCTCTCTCACCCATGCGAACGGCAATTGTAAGAGTTTTGAGCATTATGGTCGCTGCGGTCATCGGTCTTGCCGTGGCAAGCTCCTCCTCGTACGCACAGCAGGAGGAACAATTGCAACTGTTCGTGAAGCCGCCGGAGATTGTGAGGACGGTGTGGTTTCTCCAGGCGAGACACGTCAGCTCGGAGCTTGAACTGGACCGTGAGGCTGCTGGGCAGCTCATGCGAGCTTACTTCACCGCAAGGCAGGAGCACCGCGAGAAGGTAGAAGCTTTGCCCCAAACAAGCGAAGGATTCCGTGACTTTTGGCGGATCGGAGAGGAAGCAAGGTCCTCGCTCGAGAAGGCTCTCGTGGAGGCTCTGGGCAAGGAGAAGGGGCAAAAAGCCGCGGCCGCTCTCGGCGCATTCAACTTCCTCTCGGACAACATGGCGGCGGACATGTTGGCGGCTCAGAACGAAGCTCTCACCTCCCTCTTCAAATACCAGGAAAACGTCAACGCCGCTGTGAAAAAGGCGCGCGAAGATAACTCCTGGGAGGGAGCGCGAGAGAAGTTCTCGGAACTTACTATGAAACTCGCGGAGAAAGTTTCAGCCATTTTCAGTGAGAAGCAGATGTCCAAATGGGAAGAGAAGTATGGCCCGCTTTTCGAGAGAATCCTCTCGCTTTGAGCCCTAACTCGAGACGGTCCTGGCTTCTGTTTCAGTCGAACCAGACACGTTCGATGTTGTTCCCATGGGCCTGGCGGCGTTACAATATGTCATCTTGGGGATTGTGCGGCGCCGCTCACACGCTCACCGTGGGGACGATAAGTCAAGAGATCCCCGAAGCGAACAGCAGAGGAAGCGATCTTAAGAACAAGACGTACCCCAGATTCGAAAGGAGGTCACAATGTTCCCGTCACACTCGCGAACGCCAGTTATAAGAGCCTTGGCCACTATGATCGCCGCCGCCGTCGGTTGTGTCCTGGCATTCTCCCCTTCCCACGCACAGGAGCAGCAGCAACGGTGGCAACTGTTCAGGACACCGCCGGAGAACGCAAGGGCGGTCTGGTTTGCCCAGGCGAGACAGGTCTCCTCGCAGCTCGAACTCGAGCGCCAGGCTTCGCGCCAGGTCACGCGTGTTTACGCTTCCGCAAGACAGGAGCACCTCGACAAGGTAAAAGCCTTGCCGGAAACACGCGAGGCATTCCAGCAGTTCATGGAGATTACAGCAGAGGCCCAGTCTGCGCTCGAAAAAGCTCTGGTGGAAGCTGTCGGCGAAGAAAAAGGCAAAAAAGCTGCCGCAGCCCTTGGCGGATTCAGTTTCTTCTTCGACAACATGATGGCGGACGTTCTGGCCGTCCAGGATAAGGCTGTGGGCGGCCTGCTCCAGTATCAGGAGGTCTTCAACAAAGCCTTTCAGGAAGCCCGCGAGGCCGGTTCCTTCGAGGGGGTGCGGGAAAAACTCGAGGCCCCTACCCAGGAACTTAGGAAGGGCGCCTCCGCAATCTACAGCGAAGAACAGATCGGGAAATGGCAAGAGAAATACGGCTGGTTCTTCGAGAGGATGCTCTCGCCGTAAGCTCTAACTTGCTGCGGTCAAAGACGTTGGGCTTTCGCTTAAAGCGCAGCGATTTAAGCTTTTTCCCCTAAGGCGCGGCGCCCGGGGCGCCGGGCGCCGTGTCTTGTCTTACTTCACAGGGCGCTGCAGAAGAAACACGCTCATTCGCCATCGGCCCTCCGCCGCCCGGCAGCGCTAACATCCAGAGGTTCTATTCCCAGCTTCAGTGCCGGAGATTCCGGTGCGAAGCGGTAATGGCCTTTTTCCACGACGATGAAAAGCGGTTCGGCCCGAAGGGTGTCGGGCGGTGCCCCCTCAATCGCGCCTCTTTCGCTGAAGAATATGTTGCCTGAAGACACAGTGATAGCTGCTGGATTGGACACGACAATCTTGCCCTTCGCATAGATGACGTTCTTCTCGAAGCGGTATCGTGATGATTTCGGGAAAGTGAGCGTCGCATCGCCGTCGCTGATGAAAACGTTGTTCCGAATGATGTTGTTCTCGGCCATGTGATTGTGTGATGGGCGTACCACGCGGAGGGAAAGATTGCCTTCCACAAGGCACTCTCTGGCTTGCTCATCGAGGTAATAGGCTGAGGCGCCGTAGCCGCCGGTGTCCACAATGTCGTGGATGAAATTCCCTCGGAGGATCACTCCCTTGCAGAAGCCGATGTAGATGCCCGCCCCGTCGTGCAGCTCCTTCATTGGGCGGTAGATCAAGTTGCTTTCGATGCGATGCCCGTCGCCGCCGCAGTTGATGGCGCTGTAAGGCGTGTCGTGAACCTCGTTGTGGGTGACCCGGCCGCGCTTCCCACCACATCGAATACCGATCGCACTCGGATAAAGGACGCCGACGTCGAAAACGTGATTATCCGCCACAAGGGCGTCGGCGCCTTGAACGATGATACCGCAGGCGCCGGTGTCGCTGACTTCGCAGTTCCGGACGGAAAGGAACGTGCAGTCTCGGCCCTTTATCCCCTGCCCGCCTACATTGACAACGGTCAGGTTCAGAAGAGAACAATCGTGAGCAAAGGCAGCGGATACCGCGCCATCAAATCTCAAGGCGCCGAACCCGCCCGCAATCAGGGGTGTGTTCGTCACCGAGAGGGTCAACCCACGCAGGGTTACGCCGCTGACCGGTCTTTGTTTCGTCCCTTGCAGTTTTATGATGCTCTCAATAGTGGGAGCGATGACTTCCGCGGAGGTCATGTCCTCGCCGGGCAGCGGCCAATAGACCAGTTTGCCCTCGGTGCGGTCGAGATACCACTGTCCCGCCTCGTTCATTCCCTGACGCACGTTCCACACGATGTATTTCTTCACCCCGAAAGCTCCGGGAGGATGACCTGCCGGATTGGAAAAGGTGAGGGTGTGAGTCGTCTCGTTCATAGATGCCACTCCAACGCCCGACTCGTCCCACATGTGATAGACAGTCAGTTCCGCGTTGGCCACATCAAGCCACGGCCCGAGGTCTTCGGTGCGATACTTCAGAGTTGTCAGTTCCTCGTGCGTCGGTTTCCGTCGCCATCCTCCGCCAGTGGTGCTCATCCAGGGCACTTTGAACTCGCTCAGGTGGGTGAAGTAGCCGGTCTTCGGCGCCCGGGCACGCTTGCAGAAGCGCCCATTGACTACAAGCATCCGAAAATCCCACCGCCTCGCAGAAACTTCCGGCAGCCTTACCGCCCAGAAACGCTCCCCGTCCGGCGTCCAGCCCGTCAGCTTCCGGCCGCCGTAAAGCACCACCTTCTCGCCCGGCGCGGCTTCGATGGTCAATTGCGAATCGCGGGCATCCAGCACAAGCGGCCTCCCCAGAGAATACTTCCCGCCTCGCACCAAGATTCGCCTCGGCTTTTTTGCGCCCAGGCTCCGCGCCGCATTCCTCGCGGCATCAAACGTCGCGAACGGCCCATCGGTCCTCGATTCGTTCGGTGCTGGCAGTTTCCCCGACCATGCGTCATTGCCGTTTGGGCCGACGTACAACTCGGCCCCTTGCCCCGCGATTGAATAGGTCAGCAGAAGGCATACAGTAGAGGTGAGACGAAAACTTCTCATGGCGATTCTCCGCAATATGTAAAGGTCAACAACAAGTCTCTTTCGCTACGCCGGCTCAACGGGGCGCTTCTCCGCCGAACCTCCAGTCCCGCGTCCGAAAACCATATCGCTCCTTCGTTACCGGTGGCGCTAACACATACCGCTCCGCCGACCGGCGAGCACCAACCTATCAAGAGATGCTGCGAAGTTCAACAGCAAAGGCTCTCAGACCGTAATCCCTCAGTCTCGGGCGGATAGCCGGCCGAGGCGGGGTATCCGCCCGAGACTGAGGCCATACGCACCTGGGCGCGGAAATAGGTGGCACGTTCCGAGCATAAATGGTATAGTAATTGCCTGGGAGCCCACTCGAAATCAAATCGTGAAGAAGCGGTCTCCGGAAGCGACTTGCCTGGTTGGTCACGGTGCTTGCCTGTGGCATGGGTCCCGGTACTGAGAAACAATTGGAAAGGGTAGGTGTATATGACAGCGTCGAGGATTGAGGTTAAGATGCGTGATACGAAATGGTTGTGTATCCACTTCTTGCTTATATTCACCGGAGTTCTCATCTCCTTTTTCGTGCCGGGCGGCGCCGCGGCGTTGACTGTCTCGGAACTGATGTATCACC
>Ga0315541_1000448_pt1 | contig 43922 bp, 33 predicted proteins | sample SalMarSW160190MG_FD_203095 | JGI IMG/M metagenome (GOLD analysis project Ga0315541, IMG submission 203095) | Salt marsh sediment microbial communities from the Plum Island Ecosystem LTER, Massachusetts, United States - Salt Marsh Sediment SW1601-190 ...
GCAGGGAATAAACTGTCACGGCCCCTTTCCAGCCGACACACTCTTTTTGCGGGCCAGCCGAGGCGAATTCGACGGCGTCGTCGCAATGTATCACGACCAGGGCATGATACCCGTTAAGCTGCTCGACTTCGAAAATGCGGTTAACATCACTATAGGCATACCAATAATAAGAACTTCACCAGCTCACGGAACAGCCTTCGATATTGCAGGGCGAAACCTTGCCAATCCGAGTGGCATGAAAGCTGCCATCACTACTGCTATAAATATGGCAACAATGAAAAAGAATTTAGAATTGAAAATTCAGAATTTAGAAACGTAATTCTGTAGGTGCAAACTAAACGACAAATCCAGCAGCTACTTACACCGGCAGGCATTCGGCCGAATAAACGGCTCGGCCAGCACTTCTTAATCGACCTGAATCTGATGCGTTTGCTCATAGGGTCCGCGAACATCCAAAAAAACGATGTCGTATTAGAGGTCGGCTGTGCCACAGGCTCTTTGACCGAAGGCCTGGCTCAGCACGCGGGAAAAGTTATAGCTGTTGAGCTTGATAAAACCCTTGCTGAGATTGCAAAAAGACAACTCGCAAAAACCAAAAATGTTGAGATTCTCAACACCGATATCCTGGAAAATAAAAATACCATCAGTCGAACCACAATAAAAGCGATTGAAATAGCGCACAAAAAACTTGCCGGCAGAATCCTGTTAGTAGCAAATCTGCCTTATAACGTTGCTTCGCCAGTGATGCTGGACCTGGTTAAAGGCCCGGCAATAGTTGATGCTATGTATGTCACGGTACAGAAAGAGGTCGCCGAGCGAATGACAGCTTCATCCGGCAGCAGTGACTATGGCACATTGAGCATACACCTTGGTGCAATCGGCGAGGTAAAAACAATCAGGACTCTTAAGCCGACAGCCTTCTGGCCTGCTCCACAGGTTGATTCAGCGATGGTCGGCTTTGTCCGCCAAAAAGAAAAGGTAAGCAGGATTAAAGATATGTCACTATTCAGCGAAACCGTAAAACTCTTTATGAGTCATCGCCGTAAGATGCTAAAATCCTGCATAAAATCCGCCAGCGGCAGACTTGCAGAAATAAACTGGCCGGAAATTTTTGAAAGGTGCTCCATCAATTCCACCTGGCGTCCCGAGCAGCTTTTGCCACAGGATTATGTTACTATCTCGAACTCATGCTGTTAATCTGTCAACTGATTATGCGAGCCTTCCTTATTATTCCTGCGGCAGTTTGGCCAAGTCCTCATCGGAGCCGGCTACCATTAAAATATCGTCCTTGTAAATGACGGTGCCGGGCATCGGAACGTTTATAATCGAGCCTTTTTCGCTTTTACCGGCTTTACTATCTTCGCCCCGCTTTATCAAAACGAGGTTCACACTATATTTTTGCCGCAATTGCAAATCCATAACCGTTCTGCCATCGAAGCTGGCGGGTGCCTTTATTCGGGCAAGACTATAACCCGGTGCAAAGTCCATCTTCTCTCCAATTTGCGGAGCGATAAGCTTATACGCCCATCTCTGAGCAGACTCAATTTCGGGATAAATAACATCGGTAGCACCGACTTTGGAAAAAACCTCACCCGCCAAAAGGCTTTCCGCCCTGGCGTAGATTTGCTTTACTCCCATCTGCTTTAGATTTACCACCGTCAGCACGGCGGATTCGAATCCCTGTCCTGTGCCCTGGCCTATACCTACAATCGCCACGTCAACCTTACCGATGCCCTGAGCTTTTAGAGCCTCTTCGTCGGTGCTGTCGAGACGTACAGCGTGACTTACCTGGTCGCGAATAAGCTCAATCACTTCTCTATCTTTGTCAATGGTAATTACCTCGGCACCGCTCATCGCCAAAGCAACCGCCAGCTTCTGTCCGAATCTACCCAATCCTATTATTGCAAACCGTCTCATAACATCACCTTAAAAATAAAAGTTCAAAAATAAAAAATTAAAATTGTGGAGTCCCTAAGGGACGACTTCCTTAATTTTGCATTTTACATTTTAATTTTTGAATTTCATCCTACGATTATTGCCTCTTCAGGATAGCTATATCGAGCCGGTTTCTGATTAAAAGTCACTGCTGCCAGCAACGTTAACGGTCCCAGTCTGCCGATAAGCATTACTGCTATAATAATCAACTTACCTGCTCCTGTCAAAGAAGGAGTTATACCAGCCGTCAAGCCGACAGTACCTAAGGCAGAAGTCGCTTCGAACATAATATCCAGCATGGTAAAGTTGCTCTTATTGCTACTTTCTGTTATGCTTAGTGCAAACGTAGCAAAGAATAGAACAGCCATAAAAAGCACCGTTATAGTAACTGCTCTACCCACAACAACCAACCTGATAGAGCGCCCGAACATCTCAACCGTCTCCCGTTTTCGCAAAGACGCAATAACACTCATAATTATTACTACAAAGGTTGCTGTCTTGATACCACCAGCGGTAGAGCCTGGCGAACCTCCGATGAACATTAGCAAAATCAAAACGAACTTGCTCGATGGCGATAACGCTTTAATATCAACCGTATTAAAACCAGCGGTTCTGGCGGTAATCGACTGGAAAAGTGCACCAAGAAATCCCACCTTCTGAGAAGACTCACCTCGGCCTGCATAACGTTCAAATAAAAGAATTGCCAGCATTCCTACAACTATTAACAAAGCGCTTACACTAAGAATAATTTTAGTTTGTAACTGCATTCTCCTGGGAACCTCTATGGGTACAACATACCGCCTTCGGAATAGTTTTCTAAAGAAGCGTTTTATCCGATCGGCACTGATGTTAGCCAGATTATAAAGCACGCCAAATCCAAGCCCTCCTAAAATTATAAGCGGACAAATCACCACATAAACCTGCCAGCATCTGTTATAACCAATAAGGCTGTCACTAAATAAGCCGAAGCCCGCGTTGCAGAAAGCGCTTATAGAATGAAATATACTGTAAAACCACTGCTGAACAACCGAAGGCGGATTACCTGCCCAACCCGGCACATCGTCCCACATCCTGAAAAGACTGACGGCACCAACAGCTTCGATAAGTATCGTGCCAACGAAAATGAACAATATCATATTTCCAATCTGACTTAGCGTCCGCGCACTAAGCAAGTCCTGCATCGCAACGGATCCTCGCAGACCCAGAGCTTGACCCAACAGCAATGCAAAGACCACACCGAAAATAACTATTCCTAAACCACCGAGCTGAATTAACACCAAAATGATTATCTGCCCCATCAGGCTAAAGTCCTGCCCCGTATCCCTTACTATAAGGCCGGTAACACATGTGGCACTGGTTGCTGTAAACAGGGCATCGATAAAGCCTGCTCTTTGCTCGGTAGAAGCCCTCGGCAGCATGAGCAAACCCGCGCCGGCAACAATAAGAATTAGAAAGCTGGCTATTAACGTACGTGTCGGATTTTTACCTGTTGCAGCCAGCCCTACAGAGGTGATACAAATCTTAATAAACACCTCAATAATAAGATAAATGCCAACTGCGAAATGTCTGACCTTGCCCGGCTCAACCTCGCCAAACCAGTGACCCGAACCTAAAATGACTGTTAAAAATATTGCAAGAAGCGGTATCTCAAACCAGTTAGCGACTATGTAATCTCTCTTTGATACTGCGTTTTGAAACCGGATTATCTTGTCGGCGAGAAAAATAAAAAATAGGCCGAGCTGGATTTTAAACAGGATATGCGCCGGCAATAGCGGCTCACGGAAACCAAACAGAATCACAAAGGACGCCACCACCATTGCTGAGGTTATAACCTTTGTGACGAATATTGTCTTCTCCAGTTGCTTATTTTTGTAATAGATGCGCATAGATTATTGTTTCCGTATTATCATATCGATCTTATAAGAGTAAGCCAATTCTTTGAGAACTATACAGCTACATCATGGGCAATTTCATTATCATCCTGCAAAGGCTTGGCGGATAGAGCTATTGCAAATGTAAGAGGCCCTAATCGCCCGACAAACATAAGACCGCATATTATTATTTTTCCAAGCTCAGAAAGAGCAGAGGTAATTCCTGTGCTTAAGCCTACGGTTCCCAAAGCCGAAGCTGCCTCGAAGAAAATGTCTCTAAATGAGGTTTTCTCTGTCAATGTAAGTACATAAATTCCGAGAATAAGTACGAAAAGGTAAAATCCGATATTAGCCATTGCAGCTTGTACCCTTCTTTGAGGAATCACTCTGCCGAGAAACCGAACTTTTGTATCGCCTCTTAATGCGCTTCGTATTATTCCAACAAGAGCCGTAAAGCTTGTAATCTTTATTCCACCACCGGTTCCCGAGGGAGAAGCTCCAATAATCATAAGAAGCAATAAAATAACCAAAGAAGACGTAGCGATCGAACCGATAGGTATACTATTGAAACCCACTGTAGTCATAGCAGTCATAGCTTGAAATACAGAAGTCATAATACGGGTTTCAGGATTCATAGTCTTAAGCATTGGCTCTGTAAAAAAGAACAGAAATGTACCTATAACAAGGAGAGCAAACGACATTCTTAGAATAATGTTACTGGTGAGAGTAATATGATGAATTTTTCCTGTTATCCTTCTCCATATATCTACCAAAACGATAAAACCGATAGCTCCGGTAAAGCTAAGAAGACCGACAACGGCATTTAACCAAAAATTGCCGGAAAAAGATTCCATGCTATTATTAAAAAGGCTGAACCCCGCCGTGCAGAACGAAGAGACACTATGGAACACGCTGTTCCAAAAAGGATTTTTAACTCCCGCCGAACGAAAAATAGCATAGAGAGCTGCTGCTCCTATGAGTTCCACGATAATTGTGAAAATAATTACGCTGCGAATGAACTTATCAATCCTGAATTCTTTGGGCAAACTAAAAACATTTTTTGAAATCCCCTCCCTAAGGTCAGACAGCCTCCCGCCTCTCGACAAAACAACAAAAGATCCAAAAGTCATATAGCCGATCCCGCCAAGCTCGATTAATAAAAGAATTACAATCTGTCCGAAAAGCGTATAGTGCTCTGAAACATCCACTGTCGCTAATCCGGTTGTAGAAAGCGCTGAAACTGTAGTAAACAGATTGTCCAGGCTATAGACGTGAGAGCCTCGGTGTGACAAAGACAGACACAAAATTAACCACCCAACCAGAATATAAGACAAATATCCTAAAGTAACCAAGCGTACCGGCGAAATCGAGCTCAAGAAACGAACAAGGCCGCTATCCGGCTTCATAGTCAAATCCCTTTTATGTAAGATAACCGAGATACGTGATATCGGCTACAGCTATAAATATCCTAACAACTCCGGATTTAAGCCCTTTATTTTAACAAGTCCTGAATAAAGATACAGCTTTTCTTTTGACTCGCTAAGCCACATCCGCTAATCCAAGTGTATCGCTGAACTTAGCTATCAGTGCCTGACGGATATTCTTGTGCTCGGCCTTAGTCAACATCGGGTCCTGTGAAACCAACTCGAATGCTTTTCTTCTGGCTAAAACCAGCAGGTCAAAGTCATCAATGATATTTGCAATCTTCAGGTCCGGCAGCCCGTGCTGGCGAGTGCTGAAAAGCTCCCCAGGCCCGCGCAGCCGCAAATCCTGCTCAGCTATCTCAAAGCCGTCGTTGCATCTGGTCATTACTTCAAGCCTGCTTTTTGCTACTTCGTTATCGGTCTCGGCAAACAGCAGACAATATGATTTTGCTGTTCCTCTGCCGATGCGTCCTCGTAGCTGATGAAGCTGCGCCAGACCAAATCTATCCGCTCCTTCTATAACCATTATTGTTGCATTCGGAACATCCACTCCCACCTCTATAACTATAGTAGAAACAAGCACATCAATTTTGCCTTTCCTGAACTCGGCCATAATTTCATGCTTCTTTGCCGATGGCATCTGGCCGTGCAGAAGCCCAACAGTAAATTCCGGAAAAACCTGCTTGGATAGTTCCTTCCAGCCCTCTGTAGCTGCTTTAACTTCACCTTCATCTTCGATTGCGGAAATTCGTGGACAGACAAAAAATGCCTGTTTCTTAGCCTTTAGGCGTTCGCGGATAAAATCGTATGCCTTTTGGCGATCATGTCGATCGACCCAGCGAGTAATCACGGTACCTCTGCCCGGCGGTGAATGTTTGATAACAGAAATATCCAAATCGCCGAACGCGGTCATTGCCAAAGTTCTGGGAATGGGTGTAGCCGTCATAACAAGGCAATGGGGGGCAGTTCCCTTCCGCAATTGTGCTCGCTGATGCACACCGAATTTATGCTGTTCATCAATCACTACTAAGCCGAGCTTGTCAAATTCCACATCCTTTTGCAGCAAGGAATGCGTTCCTACGACAATATCAATTGTCCCACGTTTTATTTGGCCTAAAAGCTGCGTCCTTTTTTTGCCGGTCAATCCACCAGTCAGCAAAACCCTCTTGACATTGCTTTTTTTCAGATACCTTTCAATACTTAGAAAATGCTGACCAGCCAAAATCTCAGTTGGTGCCATAATAGCCACTTGTGTGCTGTTGGCAACCGCTAATAAAGCTGCATAAAGAGCCACAACTGTTTTGCCCGAGCCAACATCACCTTGTAAGAGCCGATTCATCGGCTTCGAGCCGCGCATATCCGCAACAATTTCAGCAATACAGGCGTTTTGGTCTTCGGTGAGCAAAAACGGAAAACGCCTTCTTATTCGCCTGTCGATTTCTTCGCTGTAAATACAGGCCGTCGCGGATGAAAAATGCTGAACTTTGTATCGACGCAGTGCCAATCCAAGCTGCATTAGAAACAGCTCATCGTATTTTAATCTGCGTTTTGCCTGGGCCAGTTTCCTTTCGTCCGGAGGCGAATGTATCCAGGTAAAAGCGTCACTTCTCTTAACCAGATTTGCCTCCTTAAGAAAGCTTCGGCCATAGAACTCGGAGACAAGCTCAGCCAAATTATCAATCAAGGGTCTGATTATTTTTTTAATTTGCGTGCTGCTCAATTGATTGCTTGCAGGATATACACCACCGCTAAAATACTCAATTCCCGCTTGTGCTGAAACAAACTTTGGATTAGTTAATTGCAACTGGTGCTTATATAAAGTGACCTTGCCGGAAGCGATAATTATCTGTCCCGGCTGTAACTGGTCGCGGAGATAACCGCCGTGAAACCATACGATTCTGCAAACGCCGGTCTCATCACTGATTATAGCCTCGAATAGCGGCTGTCTGCGATAGCTTTGATAATCTGTTGACTCAATCAGGCCTATGATGGTTGCGGTTTGGCCGGGCTTAATTTGGCTTATTTTCGATACTGCTGGGGCAAAATTCCAGTCGCGCGGAAAGTATTCTAACAGGTCTGCAACCGTATGCACGCCCAATTGGGCAAAGACCGAGGCCCTGACCGGCCCCACACCTTTGAGATACTGAACCGGCATCGACAGATTAAAATTAGCCTGTTTTGCTTCGTCTTTCGACAATCTTACAATCGTTCTATCTTTTCTCGTATATTTATGTTCCATTTAGGGTAAGCACTCTTTGGTGAAACTATTTGAAATTTACTATTTAAAATTCTGAAAAAAGCTATTTTTTATTTGACTTGTGGCTATCTTTAAGCGATAATTTAATTAGCGACTGTAAGTGGCCGCCTATGGGCGACCCACCCTACGGGGGCAGCCGCTCTTTTTATTTTATATAGTAGCTTTTGACCCATTCGAGAATATCTACAACACTTGAGCCAATACCTGTTGAAATAATCTTTTTGATTCTAACAAAAGTTTGCTTATCAATCTCGCTTACTCGTAGCCCTAATTTATTTTCTTCATATTTACGAATATAATAAGCAACCAAATCTATCAATTGCAAAGGAAAGCTCTTAGATGAATCAATAAAGAATCCCTTTTCGATAATATTACTTGTTTTAACAATTGATTTAGGATCTAATCGAAGAGTTAGTAAGGATCGCTCGACATCATTTAAAGTTTCTTTCTGTTCGTCAAAAATAAACATACCCAATTCATTACCGGCTTTTTTTCGCAGATAATTATCCACTTCCATGCACACAAAAGGCAGGGCCATTATATAGGGATTAACTTTGATACCAGATCCGTACTCCTTTTCACAAAATACTTCAAATTTCGATTTGATTATTCGCCTGTAAATTACTGCTATTTCGTTGTCTATGAGCAATTGTAGCATTTTGTCACGAAAAGATAATTGTTGCTCAAAGCTTAGATTCCCAAATATTCCTCGACCAGCTTTAAGGTCTTTTGCTTGGACTTCAAATTTACTGGGCAAAGGGTCTCCGAAATACTCTCTTGCTATATTGAGAAAAAGCCTTTCTAATACGAACCATTTTAATTCGGGCAAGATCATCGCAGCCAAAATAAATATAGGTTGCTGCGGGTCCTTTAAATTAAGGCCTGTGTTTCCTGATTCGTCTATATAAACAAGGTTCATTCTAATATTTTCCTTTAGAATAATATTATCAAAACATTTCTTTAGCAGCAACCATGATATCGACATGCCGGTTCAGAGAAATTGCTAACTAAAATAAAAGTTTTACAGCCGCAGCAACGGCCAAAATCTGCACAACGACATTAAATGCTCTTTGCGGGATTCGTCTCAGGACCAATATTCCCAACACCGCCCCCACCGCGATAAATGGCAACATCATTAAATCAAGCTTAACAGATTCCACAGACATCAATTGCAGGCTGGCGCTGAACGGCACCTTTAGCCAGTTTATAATGAAAAAGAACCACGCGCTCGTCCCCACAAACTCAATCTTGGGCAGCCTCATAGCCAGCAGATAAATAATCATAACCGGCCCAGCAGCATTGGCCATCATTGTTGTAACACCGGCCAGGAAACCAAGCCCCACGGCAAACCACCATTGCCTCGGAACCGGCGCATCCTCACCTCTAATCTTAGTACGCCAGTAGTTGATGGCCAACATCGCCAGAACTATAATTCCTATTATGGGCTTGAGCTGCTCATTGGTAACCACCTTCAGCCCGTAGTATCCAGCTATAATGCCGACAAAAGTAGCAGGCAGAAGCCGAAGAACATGGCGCCAGTTAGCGTTATGGCGGTAATAGCTTGCAGCAAACAAATCCGCTAATATCAAGATTCCCAGCAGTACACCTACCGAGCTGCGTGCAGGCAGAACACCAGCCATTAAAGGCACTACAAGAATGCCAAAGCCGGGAATACCTGTCTTGGCAATTCCCACTAAAACCGCACATAATACAATAACAATCCAGCCGGTCAGGTTCAGGTCAAACATACATTATCTAAGTATTTAGCCCCCAAATTTGTATATGTTTAGCCAGATATGTAATACACGGCCATCCCCAAGCTTGGACTCCGCTTCACGGAAGTCCAGCGCTTGAGGCTTCCACACATTCTTCAATTCTATTGGGTGGCAGCCTCAAAGCCGAAGGCTTTGGGGATGGTTTTTCCCCTGGCTAAACACGTACCCAAATTTATTTGGGCGTTTATTATATTGTTCCACAACCCTTAAAATTGACTCTTTTGTCGAGACCGTTATAATACGATGGACAATAAGCAATTTTCAGAGTTTAGAAAGGAAACAAAATGAAAATCAAGAAGATTCTTTTTTATTTATTGGCCGGCCTTTTAGGAGGCTGCATACCCGTTATGTCGCTGCACCCGCTTTTCACGGAAGAAAATCTGGTATTCGAGGAAAAACTGCTCGGCACATGGGTTGATGACCCCAATAGTCCCGAAACTACGTGGGAATTCAGACGTTTTGATGAACCAGGAGAGGCAAACGAGATAGCATATAAATTGCTGTTTTCCGATAACGAGGGCCAAAAAGGCTCGTTTATCGCCCACCTGGTAAAGCTGGACAATAAACTCTTTTTAGACGCTTATCCAAGTGAAGTGCCGTGGGAACCGAAGGACCCAAACCAAGTCCAGTGGCTTTACAACACTCTTTTTCTAATACCTGCTCATACGTTCCTGAAGATAGATTCCATCGAACCACAGTTAAAGATGCATTGGACCACCGAGGACAAGATGGAGGAAATGCTCAAAGAAAATCCAGACGCCGTAAAGCATACATCGGTCGAAGATAGACTTGTTTTGACAGCATCGACGAAAGAGCTTCAGGCATTTGTGCTCAAGTATGCAGATGACGAAAGAGTATTTCCAGCAGAAGCCATCTTGACTCGCTCAAAAACAGGTAACAGGTAGGCTGTGCCTACCATTGCTTATAAGCAGTAGTGTTATGGCTAATAAAGAAAAGCTTGACCAGCCGTCACATAAGGAAGAAGGTTCACCAGCCGAGCCGCGGCGCTATCTGGTGAATGTAGACTCTATTTCCACGAATCAGCTCTTTACAGATTGCTTAGTTATTGGAGCTGGTATAGCCGGTCTTCGTGCCGCTATTGAAGCAACTGATCCTCGCTCAAATCGCGGATGCAATGTCATTATCGTCTGCAAAGGCACTATCCAGGACAGCAATACATGGCAGGCCCAGGGTGGAATTGCCTCTGTGCTCGATAAAGAAGACTCGTTTGAATCACACACAGCAGATACGCTTACCACCGGCTGCGGTATAAGCAATAAGAAAATTGTCGAATCAGTTGTTCGCCAGGGCCCAGAGCTGATAAAGCAACTGCTTCAATGGGGTGCTACATTCGATCTGATTGACGGCCATATTGCTATGACACTCGAAGGCGGCCACAGCCGCCCTCGCATCGCTCACGCCCACGGCGATGAAACAGGACGTGTAATTGCAGAGACACTCATAGAAAAAGTAAGACAAAATCCGAATATAAAGGTAATAGAAAATTTCTTCGCCATTGATCTGCTTACCGAAGACAATAAATGCACCGGAATCATCGGCTACGATAAGCACAGAGGCCTACAAATCATCTGGTCAGCAGATATTATCTTAGCCACCGGCGGGGCGGGACAGCTCTATCGCGAAACCACCAATCCGGAAACCGCAACAGGTGACGGCATCGCAATGACTTATCGAGCGGGAGCTATATTACGAGATTTAGAATTCGTGCAGTTTCATCCGACAACTCTCTATGTGGCAGGCGCTTCGCGAGCCTTGATAACAGAAACACTCCGTGGTGAAGGAGCGGTACTTTTGGACAGCAATGGCCGGCGTTTTATGAAAGAGTATCACGAGGCTGCGGAGCTTGCACCGCGTGACGTTGTAAGCCGTGCTATCCTGGCCCAAATGCTCAAAACCGGCTCTACTCATGTCTATCTGGATGTCCGCCACTTTGATAAGGCATATTTTACAAAAAGATTTCCAATGATTAGCGAGTTGTGCGAAAGCTTTAACATAGACGTCAGCCGGAACCTGATTCCAGTCCGGCCAAGTGCACATTATATGATAGGTGGTGTTAATACTGACATGAAAGCTGCAACAAGCATAAAAAATCTTTATGCCTGCGGTGAGGCAGCATCCACCGGTCTGCACGGCGCAAACCGGCTCGGCAGCAATTCTTTGCTCGAAGGGCTGGTCTTTGGTAAAATAGCCGGCCAAAACGTCTCACAAGGTACTAAAACCACTGCCGCACATATAAGGCGCTCACCGATAAGATATCGAATCCCGCATTCAGATCGCACCCGTTTGGATACTGCCGACGTAAGGAACTCGCTTAGAGCTCTTATGTGGCGAAATGTCGGAATCACCCGAAAGGCCCAGCCACTCAAAGAGGCTGAGGAGATTATCAGGTTCTGGCAGCGCTACGTAATGGACAAAGTCTTTGATTCGCCGGCAGGCTGGGAATGTCAGAATATGCTCACAGTCTCTTTGCTTATAATTCGTGCCGCCCTGGAGCGGGCGGAAAGCCGGGGCGTTCACTTCAGAAGCGACTTCCCTGAGACCGATGACGAGCACTTCAAAAAACACATAGAAATATTAAAAGGTGTGTAATCAATCCCGATACATCAGGATTTAGCCCCGCAGTTTACTGCGGTACGCGTTTAGCCAAGGGAAAAAACCATCCCCAATCCGTATAAAGCCGGATTGAGGCTGCCACCCAACAAAAGTAATAAATAAAGAGTGGCAGCCCCAAGCGAAGGACTCCGGCAATGTTGTAGTCCGAGCTTGGGGGTGGCCTTCGACAATATATGGCTAAACACATACTTACTGCGGGGGCTTCAGGCAGTATCCGCCTGGCCACAAATCTAAAAAATGGTGGAAAGCAGAGCATATTTATATTATAATTATTTACGATATTTGAAGTGATTTGAAAGAGTGGGTCGGGCAGTCGCCCCCGCCGTTTTGCTTCGCAAAAGCGAAGCTGCGGGGGAGGAAAGTCCGAGCAGGACAGGGCAACGGTGGTGGCTAACAGCCACCGGTTCACCTTCGGTGGACCAGGGAAAGTGCCACAGAAAATACACAGCCCCCGCGCTTTCTTGCGAAAGCAAGAGCGGGGGCAATGGTGAAATGGTGCGGTAAGAGCGCACCGCGGAGCCGGTGACGGCTTCGGCAGGGCAAACCCCACCGCCTGCAAGACCAAGTAGCTGGTAACTCGGCCCGGGTGCGAGTCCGCTATCGGCAGACTCAGCCAGCGGGTAGGTCGCTTCTCGATTCTTCGGGAGAGCCAACTGGTAACAGTTGGTCAAGATAAATGACTGCCGCCTGTCACTTTCGACGGGACACAGAACTCGGCTTACAGACCCACTCTTTTGTTGTGTGATATATAATCAAATATAAAAACCCCCAAATAAACTTGTTTGACGACAGTTAAGATTTGGGGGCTAAATATTTTACAGCTTCGAACCTTCCGCTGCTTCAAACTTATCTTTGAAATATCCTAATTTGATTTTAACCGTGACGACACTGCCATCAACGGTCATTCGAATTTTGCCTTTGTCAAAACTTATATGATCGAACTGAACACCGCTTTCGTCACTCAGGTTCTTTGCCATCGCAGGGGATTTATCCAACTCAAGCAAAACAGTTTTAAATATCTGATTCAGGAACATACTGGAGACGGCGAGCTTCTGATTACCCTTACCTGGATCATCGGCCGGAACCTTACCAAGCTCATCGGTGTCTTTGCGAAGACTCTCCGCAACCTGCTTTAGTATTGCTATTTGCTTTTCTTCTTCAGTCATATAAGGTTTTGTGAGCACTTCTGACGGCAATATGATTTGGCTGTCAAAAATAAGACCTTTGCCAGGGGGAATTAAAAAACTTCCATATTGAGACAATGAAGACCCTGCCTTTTCATCTACCAAGTAAAAATATTTCCGCTCTGCTGTCATATTTTGCTTATTGAAGGCAACCATAGTGAACCAGGTTTTGTAACCACTTTTACTCTGCCCTACCAATGCGACAGCATTGTCACTTTGACTAAGCAATTCAGTAGAATCCGGTTCAAGCTCATATACTGGTTTATTAAACATTCCCAGCACGCTGAGACTGCTTGTAACCTTTAGTCTTATTCTGTTGTAAGATGTGGAAAGCTGCTCATAAGAAACTTCTCGCGGCTGATTGTATTGAACAGCAGAACAACTATATAAAGCCCCGCACAAAATAGCCAAAAGCAGAAATCCCAAAATTAGAAATCGAGGAACGATATGGGGTCTAAATCGATTTCTCATTTCTTTATTACCTCTGGAACGGAAGACGGACTACAGAAGACAGAAATTCTGTCATCTGTTCTCTGCTCTCTGCTCTTTTAGACTTCTTTGGCGTTGATCCACTTCATCATTTTGCGCAAGTCTCTGCCAACCTTTTCGAGCTGGCAATTGTAGTCTTTTTCATATAATTGTTTAAATTTCTTAAGTCCGGACTGATACTCATTCACCCACTCTTTGGCAAACTGGCCGGATGTCACCTCAGACAGGATTTTTTTCATTTCAGCTTTGGTTTGGTCGTTGATAATTCTCGGGCCACGGGTTAAGTCGCCGTATTCAGCAGTGTTTGATATGCTGTATCTCATATAGCTAAGGCCGCCCTGATACATAAGGTCAACAATCAATTTTACCTCATGCATACATTCAAAGTAAGCGATCTCGGGCTGATAACCTGCTTCGACCAGCGTTTCAAAGCCGGCTTTAATAAGCGCTGTAAGTCCCCCGCATAGAACGCACTGCTCACCGAAAAGGTCCGTCTCGGTCTCTTCCTTAAACGTTGTTTCAATGATGCCGGCTCGCGCTCCGCCGATTCCATTCGCCCAGGCTAAGGCAATATCCTTGGCGTTACCGGTTGCATCCTGCTGAATTGCTACCAGGTTTGCCACACCACCACCCTTTTCGAACTCGCTGCGAACAAGATGTCCCGGGCCCTTCGGAGCGATCATAACCACGTTCACATCCTTCGGTGGTACGATGTACTTGAAATGAATATTAAAGCCGTGACAAAAACCGAGAGTTTGTCCGGCTGCCAGATTCGGTTCGATTTCGTCTTTATATATTTTAGCCTGGAGCTCGTCCGGTATCGTCATGATAATAAGTGTAGCGTCGTTTATTGCGGTTTTTATATCAGTCGGTTGAAAGCCGTGCTCCACCGCAAGTTTGTAATTGTTGGTTTCTTTTAATTCAGCCACCGCTACTTCGATGCCGCTGTCGCGCAGGTTCAAGCTGTGCGCATGGCCTTGACTGCCGTAACCGATAACCGCTACTTTCTTGCCCTTTAATGCGTCTATTGGAGCATCTTTTTCATAATGAATTTTTGCTGCCATAGTCTTAATTCTCCTTATCTTCCTTTAACTACACTGCTTTCGATTACACAATTGCACCCCGAGCGCATATTATACGTAAAGCTCTCTGTCAGGCAAGGAATAAAAAAAACCGGTAAAACCGGGGGCTAAATAATTATTTTGGGATATTCGATAGACAAACTCAGTCTGCTTCGGCCTTTGCCTGCCTCGGCATCGCAATTGTTCCGGTTCTGGCCACGTTTTTGATGCCGTAAGGCCTGCATACTTCGATGAAAGCTTCGATCTTAGACTCGGGTCCACTTATCTCAATCATTAGCGACCTTTGGCTTATATCCACGACTTTACCCCGGAACATCTCTATCATCGAGAAAATTTCGGGCCGTTTGTCAGGCGAGGCCGAAACCGTTATCAGCATCAAATCGCGGGCTACAACCGGCTCGCCCACAAAATCCTGAACCTTAACAACCGGAATAATCTTAGCTAACTGCTTTCGGACCTGCTCAACGACCCGGTCATCACCGACTACAACAAGAGTCATTCGGCTCAAGTCCGGGTCCTCGGTTCTGCCGACAACCAATGAGTCAATATTGAATCCACGAGCGGCAAACATACCCGCAACATGGGCCAGAACGCCGGGTTTATTTTCGACTAATGCACTGATTATATGTTTCATTTTCGTTCCTCGTATTTCGTAGCGCGTATTGCGTAGTACGCACGACGCATCACGCAATACACACGACGAATTTTATGCCATGCTTTCCAATATATCAAGGCCGTCCATTTCATTCAGACTCTTGCCCGCAGCCACCATTGGCCAGACATTTTCCTCTCGGGTAATCCTAAAGTCAACAACGCAAGGTTTCTTCTCAGCCAGCATTTGCTCGATAGCCTTGGAAACATCCGCTTTTTTATCAACAGTAATGCCGACCGCGCCAATGGCTTGTGCCACAGTGGCATAATCAGGATTGATCAGCGAGCTGTTGGAATAGCGTTTATTGTAGAAAAGCTCCTGCCACTGCCGAACCATTCCCATGTACCCATTGTCCAAGATACAAACCTTTATAGGCAAATTGTACTGAACTGCTGTTGCAAGCTCGGTCATCGTCATATTAAAACTGTGGTCGCCGTCGATATCGATGACGGTGGCGTCGGGCTTGGCTACCTGAGCACCTATGGCGGCGGGCAGACCAAAACCCATAGTGCCAAGACCGCCAGAGCTTATAAGCTGTCGCGGCTTGATGAAGCGATAGAACTGAGCAGCCCACATCTGATTCTGGCCGACGCCCGTTGTAACAATCGCCTCGCTTTTAGTCTGGCGGCAAAGCTCCTCAATGACATACTGGGGTTTAACCGCTGTTGCTTTTCGATCATAACTGAAGGGATATTTTTTCTTCCACTCGGCGATCTTCTCAAACCACGATTTTCTCTCACGGAACTCGGCTTCTTTCGTCAGTTCAACCAGTATTGCCTTAGCATCACCGACCACAGGGATATCAACATGTACATTTTTCGATATACTGGCCGGGTCGATATCTATATGGATAATCTTTGCACCGGAAGCAAAGGTTTTTACCTTACCCGTAACTCTATCATCAAATCGGGCACCTATTGCAATCAACAGGTCACATTCCTGGACCGCATAATTCGCATAAGCAGAGCCATGCATTCCAAGCATATCCAGCGATTCCGGCTTTCTCTGGTCGAAGCTGCCCAGTCCAAGCAGTGTTGTTGTCACCGGCAGGTGCGCCTTCTTGGCCAGCAGCCGTATTTCTTCACTGGCATTTGCAGAAATAACACCGCCACCAACATAGAGTACGGGCTTTTCGGATCTGTTTATTGCTGCTGCAGCCACTGATATCTGTCTTGCGTTACCTTTACTGCGAATCTTATAGCCGGGCAGGTTCATCTCACCAGGGATGTCTGCGCTGCATTTGTTGACCTCGACGTCAACCGGTATGTCAATCAAAACCGGACCAGGTCGACCGGTCGAGGCGATATAAAACGCTTCGCGAATCGTGCGAGCCAAATCTTCAACTCTCTTGACAATACAATTGTATTTTGTGACCGGCCGAGTAATACCGGTAGTATCAGCTTCCTGGAACGCATCATTTCCGATAAGCTCTGTGCGGACCTGGCCGGTCAGGGCAACAATCGGAACCGAATCCATCATTGCTGTAGCCAAACCTGTAACTAAATTACACGCGCCTGGTCCGCTTGTAACGAGCACCACGCCGACTTTTCCGCTGGCACGAGCGTACGCATCGGCCATGTGACAGCCTCCCTGCTCATGCCGTGGATTTATGAATCTGATTGGCGCATCATATAATTTGTCGAACAAAGGCAATACAACACCGCCGGGATAGCAGAACATTGTATCAACGCCCTGCTCGATAAGGGTGTCAACTACTATTTGTGCGCCGGTTTTAAGAGAGGATTCGTCGGTTAAAGAGGCCCGTGTGCGGGTTTTGGATGCCATTATTGCTCCTTTCCTGATAAACGCTAATCGTTATTCCGGAGGAACCCATTTTTCGGGTACTCCAATTACAGCTTTCCGGGCCGTTCCGAGAATTCAATCGTTTTTGCCACAAAAACGATCCAATCACTCGAAGATTTATGCCCAACTATAATCCCGTAATTCCGCTTAAAGCGGATTTCAGGATTGTATTTGCATGTTTTCATGCAAATACGCTGAAATTATACAAAATTAAATAGCTACTGTCAAATAATTTCGGCAATTTAACTGGACTAAAAAAAATATTTTAGTCTTTTTTAAGCAAACATGAATTCAGGCAAGTCGTAAATAAAAATAATTTGGCCACCAGCCGAACTATTACTATAATCGGCCAGCAGACTATATCTTAGGAGATTTCAAATGTGTGACAAGTGTGGTTGCAGCGAAACTAACAAAGAAAAAACCTTTGAGGAAAAAGTTAAAGAGGTAATCGAGTCGATTAAGCCGGCACTGCAAGGCCACGGCGGCGACGTCGAATTAGTCGGAACTGGTGATGATAATACCGTCAAGGTTCGCCTGCAGGGAGCCTGCCAGGGCTGTCCCGGCGCTGCGATGACCCTGAAAATGGGCATCGAAAGAATCCTGAAAGAAAAGGTGCCCGAGGTCAAAGAGGTTATCGCGGTCTGAACCCAGAGGACAGAAGACTGATGACAGAGGACGGAGAACAGATAACGGAATTTATTAATTTTTTCTCTGTCATCCGAAATTAGCGGAGGCGGAAAATATTAACATACCCTCTCTCCGCACTAACCTGCGTAACAAATTGATAATCCTCCGAGTCTTGCGGCTTTTGCAGATGAGCAATGTTCTTGTGCAGACCAATTCGCCTGTAACCTGTATGTTCATCCCGTAGTCCTTCTCTTGTAGCCCAAACAACATAAGTAATACCCTGCTTTTGACAAGCCTTGACAAATTCTGAAGGGCTGTCAGCCTCCGGCAAACGAACAATATTCTCCGCATACTTTGGAGCAAATATCTTCACTACTGACGCCATATAGACGCCCATCTTCTCGCCGGGTTGAGCATTGGCGATATACCAATCCGCCAAGAGCTTGAATTCCGCATCCTGCTGCCCGTCACCAAGAAGCCGAACCAGCACAAACTGATTGGATACAATAATCAGGCACAATAAAGCTAATATGGAAAACTCACGCAGTAAATGTTTGTATCTATAAATATAAATTCGACCAGCAAAAATAAGCCCTACTAATAACATCGCTGCAAAAGGTAAAGAAACCGAGCGAGGACTGATCGAGGATAATTTCGGCAGATAACGAATGAGCAAGATGAGCCAAATAATCGATATTACAGCCACCAGGCTCTGCAGTATTACAATCACAACCATAGGCAGCCCGCCATTTCTATTTATAAGTTTCCAAATGCCCTGCAGTCCAAATAAACACAACAATAGTGCTATCCAGAAAATGTTGGTATGAAACCTCTGCAGAGGATACGGATAAAACGCATGGAGCAAAAAATACGGCACAAAGAATATAAGTAACACCAATATTTCCCACCGGCGTTTACACAATCCATAGATTGAACCAAAGAAAAAACTGACAACTGCAAGAGTCTTGCTTATATTCCAAATCGTCCCTGCTAAAGCGTTGCTTGCTCCAGGGGGCGGCATAAACAAAGGACGAAATCCAACCGTCCAAAGCAGCTTCAGGTGCATTAGGATGCCGGTTCTACTCTCAGCATAAGTGGCGAACGCCTCGGAATATTTTTTAGTGAACAACACGTTGAGGTAATGGCTTGTCCCCGGCTCCCAAGTCAGAATTGTGCCGAGCATCCAAAGTGCTAAAGGGACGGTCGCAAGAGCCGAATATAAAAAGGCTCGAATTCGCTCACCTCTGCTGCTGCGGTAAATCATATCCATCACAAAGGCAGCTAAAATCAGTGCAACTCCTTCATACCGCACCATGGTGGTTATCGAAGCAAAAACATAACACCAGTTAGAGTGCTTAAAAATCAAATAAAACGTCAGCAGCGAGAAAAATAACAGCGACGTCTCCATGATGGGTTCGGTCAGCATGTATATAACCCAGTGGTTCAGTATAGCTATAACAGCAAACCAGATGGCTGACCTGCCAATTATCTGCCTGCCGAGAAGATAAAACAAAACAAGATTAAGCGGGTGCAAAATAGCGTTGAGCAGCCAACCGGCTGTAAGATCCGGATGCTGACCGCCGACTATATATGAAAGCAAAGCCTGCAATATGCCGACTACTGGGGCCTGCTTGAAACGCGCCGGCAGCCTGAAGGATAAAAGATCATGACCTACCCTGACAATGTCGGGAAAATCAGAAATAGGAACAACCTTATGGCCGAAATACAAAATCGATTGATATACACCAAAAGCAAGAAAAGCTCCTATCAGAAAGAACTCCAAATATCTTTCCCATTTTTCAAGCTCCTCAGCCTCAACTTGGTTAATGGACATAACCCGTATATGTTTTGCCCCTGATCTCCTTGCTTTTTGAATCTTGCGTTTTTTCATTGCTTTTGAAGCTCTATCGTCTGGAACATTCCCAACAGATTATTAAATGGGGACAATAAATATTCAACAGCTTTAACCGCCGAATACGTAAACGATGGTACTAATTGCCGTAGCGTCAGGCCGCCGCTAAGCAGATACCGAATAGGTGTGTGGTTGTACATGCTCACGATTCGTAGCGTCGGAAATTCTTTTTCAAATACCTCTCGGTCGCGTGAAAAAATTATCCAAGGCATTGCGCCATTACCGTGTGAGAGCGGTCCTTGTTTTTGTAGCTCCCATTGCGCCTGCGTATCGAAAAGCTCATGGTGGAAGTGCTTATAAATGAACCTCGACCACAACGTATTTGCCGGCTCAATCATCACTATTTTACCGCCCACTCTTAAACACCGTAAGGCCTCTTTAAAAAATGCTCTTGGCTCAGTGACATGATGAAGGACATCAATCATAAAAAAGGCATCCACGCTTTCCTTCTCAAAGGGCATATCAAGAACTGAGAATACCTTATCAACATTCGGCAGCTCCAGGATGTCGGATGTAACCACATTTGGTATCACCTCTTTAATAAAACCGCCGCCGCTTCCAAGCTCAACAAGAACCTGCCTCTCAAAGCCGGGCACAGCCCGCTCAAATTGTCTGTAAAAATCAATATACAGTTTCTTTAGAAATGGCTTTTTCTGTATAATCCCAGCATGTAACAAAGTAGTAGCCGGGTCATCAAGGTCTTCTACACATCTGGTTTCGGGTTGTCTAAACAAGTCTGTGATTTTCATAATTTCCGCAGGCTCTTGACAAAATGTCCGACTTCATAAACTGTCCCAAAGAACCTGGGGACACTTTGCATCTGGATAATTTTCACTTTTTCCAAAACGCTATTGGCGGCCTCGAATACATCCTTCTGGGTAGAAAAATGATGCTCACGAATGTTAAAACCCAAAAGCCAAAACATCGCAACCATTAAGCGGCGCTCTATAGGCACGCCGCATATTACCTGGCCGCCTGGTTTAAGAACCCGACGGACCTCACCAAAGGCTTGTATCTGCTCAGATGGCTTCAGATGCTCAAGAATACTAATCAACAAGACCGTATCAAAAAAATCGTCGGGATAAGGCATTGTCAGCACGCTACCGTTTTGTAAATGCGTCTCAATTTGCCTTGCTCTGAATACGGCGGCAACATCCTCAACCGAGGCGTTCAGGTCCAGCCCATAGACTTCTTTGTAAAGTTCGTGAAGATTCAGAAATGTTACACCGGCACCGAAACCAACTTCCAAAACGCGCTCGCCGCCGGCGCACTCAGCCAAACACAATTCAATTCGCCGGCGATACATTTTACCTATAACGGGCCAAAAATAGAATCGAAGTGGGTCATTGCGGTCGACACCTGAATATTCATGGTAGGGTAAAAGTTTCAATTTGGTTAGTCGGCCTGTCGTCGGCATATCAATCACTTAACGTAATCTTCCCAACCATTTGATTTTCCTAAATGCTATCCAGCTCATCTTCAGCAGCAGCCAGCCGTGCCTGAACCGGCTGATGTTTGTTTCGCCGTATGTTCTCGCATGGTAAGACAGCGGCACCTCAAGCACCTTGAGATTTAGCTTCACCGCCCCGAAGATAAGGTCGAAATCACCAAAAGGGTCGAAATCTCCGAAATAAGAACGGTTGGCCACAATCTTTTCGTAGTCTTTTTTGCGAATCATTTTTGTTCCGCAAAGAGTGTCTCTGAACCGCTGTCCCAGAAGCCAGCTAAACAGGACGCTGAAAAACTTATTGCCAAGGAGATTCAAAAATCGCATGGCCTCTTTCTCCATCGGATAGACAAGCCGAGAGCCATTGATAAATTCGCCTTTGCCGTCACGCAACGCCCTGAAGAATTTCGGCAGGTCTTCAGGCGGAGCCGTCAGGTCAGCATCCTGGATGACCAGCACATCTCCTTTTGCAGCGGCAAAACCTTGTCTTACAGCGTTGCCTTTGCCGGAGCCGCTGCCCTGTCGAATCAAACGAATATTGCGCTGCGGATATTTTTCCATTTGAGATTCTATCTCTTCAGGTGTGCCGTCTGTGCTGCTGCCGTCAACGAAGATTATCTCTGTGTCGCGGCCCATTTGCGGAGTGCGTATTATCGCATCTTCGATATTGCCACGCTCATTTCGACACGGAACAACAACCGAAACCGACATTTCTTCGTCACGCAGAGGAATGGGAACAGGTCGAGCTACTACAAGATATACCAAATTGAAAAAGCGAAAGCCCGGCAGCAAAGAAAGAAAATAATTGCAAAAAGTGGTAAACGGCGGAATCTGCTTGGGCAACAGCAGATAAGATGCAGTGCGAATAACATCAAAGTCCGTCAACTTCAGTAAGTTTACAATGTCTTCTGACGGAAGCCAGTTTTGATATAAATAAGGATGGCGAATCCGCAGCAGCGAACCAAGCCTTAAAATGCCTTCCCAAAGATAATTGTAGTAGGTTATTACGATCCGCGTATCTTCATCGGTGACCGACCGAATCCGTTCCAGAACCTGCTGTATGTCACGCCATCTTCCTAACGAATTGCAAATCAGGACATAATCGAATTTTTCTTTAATATCCAGCTCATGCGGGTCGAAACAATAAAAGTTCAGATGCCCAAACCGTGATTTGGCCAATTCAATCGCCTGTGGATTTGCGTCAACTCCAACTCCGTATGCAGGCTTAACAGCAGCCAAAAGGTCGCCGCATTCACAGCCGACATGTAATACCCTGCTATTCGGCTTGACAACAAATTGATAAATTCTGTCCAGCCATGTGTAGTAATACGAATTGCGCTTTCGCCAGCGAAGCAGGTGCTCCGCATCCGCGGAGAATTTCGAATTGTTGGCACTATCAACCATAATGGAACCCCGCAGTAAAACTGCGGGGCTAAACCCGTCTCGAACTGGGTCGAGAGATATTTAGCCCCCCAATTTATTGGGGGGTTTTACTCCTCAAATGTTCACAAATCTTATTCGTATTCAGTTTTTCAATTACGCCTTTGTCGGTAATTATAGCGGTGATATTTTTCGCATCCACTATATCAAAAGCCGGATTATATACACTAATTCCATCTGGAGCAATTTGTGTATCAGTCCCCCATGGGCGTATCACCTCATCGGCTGCTCTTTGCTCAATTGGAATCTCGGCGCCGCTATTTATTTCAAGATCGAATGTGCTCGATGGTGCCGCGATATAAAACGGTATGCCGTGCTGCTGAGCGAGGACGCTCAAGCTGTATGTGCCAACCTTATTTGCCGCGTCACCATTTGCTGCGATTCGGTCGGCGCCGGTTATAACCATATTGATTTTCCCTTGTTTCATCAGCCACCCTGCCATATTGTCGCAGATTAACACCGTTTCGATACCAGTTTGTTTGAGCTCCCAAGTTGTCAACCGAGCACCCTGCAGCAACGGCCGAGTTTCATCGACATAGACCGTAAATTTTTTACCCTTTTTATGTGCCTCAAACAGTGCCGACAACGCTGTCCCCTGCCCTGCGGTTGCAAGCGCGCCGGCGTTGCAATGTGTCAAAACACCGAAGCCATCCTTGATGAATCTTTCGCCGTTTTGACCTATCCGTAAGCACATGTCCACATCTTCCCGATAGATAGCATTAGCTTCCTTAAGAACAACTTCGTGCAACTGTTTTACTTTTGCGCTGGGATTAGCAGTAACGAATTTATCGGCACTTTGCCGAACTCTATTTAACGCCCAGAACAGATTTACGGCGGTTGGACGAGCCAATGCTAAATATTCACATGCCTTGACTATAGCGTCACGAGCTTGCTGCATGGTACTTTGGGCAGGCAATTTTTGTAGAGCCAAAACCGGTCCATAAGCCGCTGAAACACCTATAGCCGGAGCACCGCGAACGGCAAGTGTCTTTATCGCCTCATAAAGCTGTTCGATATCCCTGCACTTAATCTTTACAAACTCGGCAGGTAGACGACGCTGATCTATAAGCTCCAAAAAGCCATCAACACCACCAATCCATTTGACGGTCTGAATCATCATAGAACTCTCGATGCTCGATATTTGATACTCGATGCTCGACGAAAATCGAGTATCGAGTTACGAATATATTCTTTTTTCTCTATAGTCCTGCCAGGCCGGCTCAAAGGCTTTCCTATCAGTTGGTGCAGGCCTTAATCCTGCGTTACTGCTACGGAACAAATCGGGCGAGCCTTCATCGTATTCAATCTGTAAAATAGAGCTTCTTAACGATTTATTCTCTGATTTGAATTTCAAAGGTTTGTTAGTGGCTTTATCAATAACATCAGGATGTATCTCAATGCCGTCTTCAGCCAGGACAAGATGTGAACCACGCGAGCCGCTGCCTTGCTTAAGCAATTCCACAACAGCCTTTAGATATGCAATGCTGGTCAGAGCAAGATGTTCTGCCTGTATCGCAGCAATTACAGCTTTGTTATCTTCTGAATTGAAACCTTTCTGTTGTATATCTTTATATAGCTTTATCGCTTCCTTCAGAGCTTTTTGGGCGTCGTTCAATTCTCTGATATGTCCCCCTGACGCCGTCATACGACTTCGGATTTCTTCCAACACTTGCTCAGGATCAAAACCAGACGAGCTTGTATACTTCTTAAAACCAGTTACAAAGTCACTTAACTGCTGGTCGATCTCAGACTGTTTGTATGAATAATCCGGCGGCTCGCATCCATACACATTTACGACATATTCTGCCGCTCGCAACCCGCCGGCTTGTCCGGCGTTAAGAGCAGAGCCGCCCGGTCTTTTGACGCCGTGAGTGCCGGCCATCTCGCCGATTACAAAAGTCTGCGGTATATTAGACTCCCACCATTTGTTCACAACAAAGCCGCCGTTGTTATGCTGGGCGCAGACCGCTATCTCAAGCGGCTCGGAATACAAATCTATGCCGTTCTCCTTATAAATCTCGATAGCAGGAGTATTCATATGAGCCAATCGTTCGATAGGCGTCTTCTGTACGGCGCCGGCTTTCAACAGGTACTCCTTAGCTTCAGGTTCGAGCGCATCGATGTCAAACTCATCCATCGTGTCACTGCCGATGGGATTATGCAGAAAGTCCATAAAGACCCGTCTTCCTTTTTGTTTTTCGTTGAATACCAGAATGTCAATCAATGATGATTGCATGTTCTCAATGTGTTGTGGGTCAAAAGGCCACTGATAGCCCTTAAGAAAAATATTCGTAGCCATCCTGCTCATTGATGGGAAAAAATCCACGAGAAATTCCTTCTCGTCTTTGCCGTCGGCGTCCGTGCTAAAAAGTCTCGGAACCGCCTGCATATACGTGCCGGAGACGTTCCAGCGGAATTTTGTGCTGGCCAGGCCAAACTGCGATTCAGTCAGGTTTGCTCCAATCAGGCCTGCCTTGAACGCCAGTCCATGGATGCCTAACTGGCCCCTCGGATAGACGCTGGTCTTATAGAGCTCGCCAGGCCCGCCCGCTGCAAGAACAATATTCGAAGCCAGAAAAATATTTATGGCGTAATTTGATTTGCCGATGCTTTTCCTGTCTATAGTTACAATGCCTGCGATTCGCCTGGATTTGCCGGAGCCGACTGTGAGTAAATGTGCGACTTCCTGCTGATCGTGAATCCTGACGCCGTAGCGCTCCAGTTGTTTTTGCAAACATTCGCTCATGAACCTGCTCGTTTTGGGACCGGCTGATGTGGCTCGTTCGTATGGGTCATGGTCGGTTTTGTAACCGATGTAAGTTCCCATCGGATCATGGGGGAAGGGGACGCCAACCTGAACGAGGTGATAGAACTCCCGCAGAGAGCCGATGCCCTCAGCTAAGGCCGAGTCGCCGTGGCAGCACCCTGCTGCCGTTAGACTCTTGGCAAAGTCTTCGGCGCTGTCGGGGACATCCGGACTTGTACCTATCTTATAATAGGTTTGCTTATCGGAGCCGCTCATCCGCGATGCGCCCAGTCCCAAACCTGCGGTTACTACGGCAATTTTCTCCTGCGGATTTGCAACACCTTTTTGCTCCATAAATTCATAAAGGTGTACTGCGCAGTTCACACCTGCCGCTCCTGCACCGACAATTACCGTGTTGTAACGATGAAATGTAACGGTTTGATTATCTATTTTTTTCGTTTCCATAATCCAAATACCTATTAATTAAGATTGAAGTTTCTGCCCGTGACTTTACTTATCTGTTCGACAGAGGCTTGCGCAAAATCAATATCGGCGTATTTCGCATACCGCCGCTCATCTATCAATTGTTTAATCTTTTTTAGCTCATCGGCTAAAAGATTATAGTCCTGCTCATCAACAATTTTCTTCATCGTCGCCTTTTCAACCATGCTAAACGACCCACCCAGAACCAGAACACCTGCGTCAATATAGTCGGGGATGTTGTCGGCGTTTGTCCCGCCGGTCGGTACCAGACTAATCATCTTATGAATGGCCGGGTCAATAGCCTTAACAAAAGCCGGCCCACCGAGCTGCTTAGCTGGGAACACTTTACAAAGATTTGCTCCCTTTGAAAACTGGTCAATAATTTCCGTGACTGTGCCGCAACCTGGTATCATAGGAATCTTACCTGCGAATTTCCTGTAGCTTTCACCCTGGAAATTCGCCGCCGAGACAAGAAATTTTGCACCGGCATCGGCCACCTGCTGAGGCGAAGGCAATGGGTCATCCGGATAAGCTTTATTGTAAACATCGAGCATCTCCGGCGAGTCGATAAGACTTGCAGCGCCAGCTACAAAATCCGGTAGCTCCTCGCATAATCTCTCAAGTTTTTCCAAAGGCTTTTTTACCCGGCATGTCACCTCCATATTGTTCACGCCAGCCTTTATAAGTGCCTCGGCAGTCTTGACAACATCGAGCTTATCCTGATTAAAAACGAGGATAAGACCATCTTTGAGAAGCGTGTTGACTGTGCTTTTTATATCCATATCTTGTTACCCCAAAAAAGTAATTGGTAACTGGTAACTAGTCCGCCACAAGCGGATTTAACCAGTCCCTTGGGGACCAATTACCATTCATAGTCTTCTTAAATGAAAACCACCATCGACATTGATGACCTGGCCTGTGGAAAAATCAAGCCTGCCTTCAGCGATGGCACCGACCGCTTTTCCTATATCTTCCGGCTGGCCCCATCGCTTTATCGGCGTAAGTCCCTCAGCTATGAGCTTATCATACTTATCTTTGACCACGCTGGTCATATCAGTTGCAATAATGCCGGGCCTGATCTCAAATACTCCAATACCGTACTCAGCTAATCTGTCCGCATACAGCGCCGTCATCATACCAATACCGGCTTTGCTTACACAGTATTCACCCCGCGCTACCGAGCTGGTGTATGCCGACATTGAGCCTGTGTTTACAATCCGAAACGCCCTGTCAGGACATTTCTTCTTCTGCTCGATCATCCAATTAGCAACGAGTTGAGTTAAAAAGTAAGGCCCTTTAAGATTTATTCCCATTACTCTATCGTAGCTTTCCTCTTGGGCTTCGAGAATATCCATTCGCTTTGAGGGTGCAACGCCGGCATTATTAACCAGCATGTCACACCGGCCAAATTTGCTTTTAGCTAAATCGATGAGTTTCTTGCGGTCTGCAGCGCTACTGACGTCACCTCGCAGAATTTCGCAATTTGCGCCGAGTTCCTTAATTTCTTTTTGCGTTTGCACTGCCCGCGATTCATCGGGCTTGCCATCAGCCGTAAAATCAAAATAGTTGATAACCAAATCATAACCTAATGATGCCAGCTCCTTGGCGATACCTTTTCCAATGCCGCGACTTGCCCCTGTCACAATTACCACCGGTCGTTCTGCCATTTTGGAATATCTCCTTTCACATTTGTTTTAATTCATGAACCCCGCTATTTATTCGGGGGATTTTTACCTCTTTAAAAACTCATTTATTTCTTTTGCCGCCTTCATTCCATCGGCAACTGCCGCTACGACTGTCGATGCTCCTCTTACTAAGTCGCCGCCGGCAAAAACTTTCTGTCGAGAGGTTGCTAATGAATCCTCTTTGATTCTAATAAGGCCGTCTTTTAATTCCACTCCAGGCAGGATTTCCTTAATATTCTTCGGTGACTTCTGGCCGATGGCTTCTACAACAATATCCATATCGAGGTCATAAGCGCTCGACTCGACATTTTCCGGTCTGCGCCGTCCGGAAGCATCAGGCTCGCCTAATCGAGTCGGACAAACTGTCACAGACGTCAGCTTCCCGTTGGCGCGATTATATCTTAACGGCTGAGTCAATATCAAAAAGTGCACGCCTTCATTCATCGCATGGTCGCGCTCAGCACTCCAGGCCGGCATCTCCGCAAATGACCGACGATATATCATGTAAGCATCTTTGGCACCGAGATTTTTGGCTGTAACCGCTACATCCATAGCAGTATTGCCGCCACCTATCGCCGCCACGCGTTTATGCTTTAGGTTCAGCCTGTCCGGCTCTTTGGCCGCTGAGAGAAAGTCCATCGCGTTCCACAAACCATCTATATCCTCATCTTTATCGTCGATACCAACCGATTTCGGCAGACCCATACCGATAAAGACAGCATCAAATCCACCAGCAATAACTACATCAAGATTAAAATCGGCGGTTAGTTCTTTATCCATACGCAGAACTAATCTATCGTCAGGCACATTTTTGAATATGGCTGCAATTTCATTCTCCAGCGAGTCACACTTCCTATCCGGCGGAATCACCAATTCAACCATGCCGCCGAATCCAGCATGTTTATCAAAGATTGTCACCTTGTGACCTGCCTCAAGCAGTTTAGCAGCACACGACAGACCTGCAGGACCTGCGCCGATTACCGCGATATTTTTGCCGGTTGCTTTTTTGGGTATTTGCAGTTTCGACCAGCCTTTCTTGTTGGCTTGTTCAGCTAAATACCTTTGGATATCAGCTATCGGTAAAGGCCCATCACCAATAAATCTTTGCAAACAATTACCTTCACATTGTTGTTCGACGGGACACAGCCACGCACAAACTTCTGGAAAGATATTCGCTTGCCTTAGGACTTCGTAAGCCGCCTGGTCTTTTCCATCCAAGAACAGGCTGATAAATTTCGGTATCTCGACACCGGCGGGACAGGCCAACTGGCACGTAGGCTCCTGACACTTGCGACAGGCTTGTGCGAGTCTTGCCAAGTTGTCCCTGTCACTCATTCGGCCGTGCTCAAATATCGGGCCATATACTTTGTTGTCCCGAACCACACAGCCCGTCATGCCACTATCACGCATTATCTGTGTGCAGGCGCTACAGGCAACACAAACTTTTTCCGGATACATCCTGCCGGTCTTGATAATATCTTTGGCAAAATCAGGATATGCGAACGACATTCGTCCACCGCCAGCTAAAGTAACCAAGCTGTTCTTTTTGTTTGCTGCAGCCACATTGGCAAACAAAGTCCTTAGCCAGCTATAGCCGGTGCCGACGAAAGCAATATCCGGAAATTCTTTTTGAATTTCACCCGTCAAATTAATAAGCCTGGCCACGCCGACAAGCGGATGCTCCGGTTCTTCGTAACCACCGATTATCGGCTCATTAAAAGGCCTGCCGACATGCGGATTGTAATACGGATTTGCAATCGTGATATCAATCAGCTTGATGCCACGTTTCTGCAAAAGAGCAATTAACTTCTTCGGCTCCGTCAAATCCGGCTTGGTATAATCATCTTTGTCAACACCCCAGCCGTATGGATATGGAATAGCATCGTAAATGCCGAGGCGGGTAACAACCGGCTTGTCATCGCCAAGCTCTTTGTGAATTTTATCAATAACCTCTAATAAAAACCTCGTGCGGTTCTCGAAAGAGCCCCCGTATTTCCCCTTCCTGTTACGTGAAGCAAGAAGCTCGTTGATGAGATAACCGTGACATGATTTTACATCTACAGCATCGAACCCGACTTCAAACGCGATTCTGGCCGCATCGACATACGCCTGCTGAAGCTCATCGAGGTATTCATCGGTTACAAGGGGCCAATCGTCCGGTATCCTGCTTTTCGCTTTTGGATTGGGCGGCTGCTGTGGAATCAGAGCATCACGATATGGGTCACGCTGGGGTATCATCGGATATGCAACACCTTCAGGCTTGCTATATCTGCCCGAATGAGTCAACTGCAGCACGATTACAGGCTTATGGCCTGCACCTATACTTTCAGCCGCAGTCTGGCGTATCATCTTGACCATCGCGGCAAAACTGTCTTTGTTTTTTTCGTTGATCCACAACTGTCTTGGATTGGCTCTACCTTCAGGGACAACCGCGGTCGCCTCAGCCCAGAGCAGCCCTGCGCCGCCGGCAGCAAATCTCTTATATCTGCGTAGCGTCAGTTCCCCAGGGCGACCCTGTGAATCGCCGTCACAACCCTCCATAGGATGAATCGCTAACGAATTCGGTATTGTCAAGTAACCTGCCTGCACAGTTTCAGCTAAAATCGAAACATCCTCTACGGCCTCGACAGAAACATTAAGCCGTTCACCTAACCGCTTCAAATCGTTAATTGAACTTATTTGAAATTCCCACATTTGCAACTTCCATAAATTCGTTCGGCCCCAATAAATTGGGGAGCTAAACATTTTGGATTATTATGTTAACCTGCTGCGCGTTTTCGCTTAGTTTTTGTCGTTTGAGCAGGTAAATTTATCACAGAATTATCCGCCTTAAATTTTGTAGCCAAGAATTTACCCGTGAAGCTTTTTTTGTTTTTGACAATTTCCTCAGGCGTCCCCTGAGCTACGATTCTTCCGCCGGCGTCACCACCTCCAGGGCCAAGGTCTATAACATAATCGGCCATCTTGATAACATCAAGATTGTGTTCGATTACCACAACGGTATTACCCATATCGCAAAGCCGGGACAAAACCGCCAGGAGACCTTCCGTATCGGCAAAATGCAACCCCGTGGTCGGTTCATCAAGCAAGTAAAAAGTACGGCCTGTGGCAGCTTTTCCTAATTCAGCAGAGAGCTTTACCCTTTGTGCTTCTCCACCGGAAAGTGTCGTCGAGGGCTGGCCCAACTGCATGTAGCCCAGGCCAACTTCGTTGAGTGTCTTAAGCAGCCTGACAATCTTGGGGAAATTCGCAAAAAAACCAAGCGCTTCTTTGATCCTCATATTGAGCACGTCGGCAATATTTTTGCCTTTGTAGGTGACCTGCAACGTCTCCGGATTGTATCTACTGCCTTTGCAGGCCTGACAGGTGACGTAAACATCCGGCAAAAAGTGCATCTCGATTTTCTTTGTGCCGAAACCTTTGCACGCCTCACAACGTCCACCCTTGACATTGAAAGAAAACCTGCCGGGCTTATAGCCGCGAATCTTCGCTTCACGAGTCAATGAAAACAGTTTTCTTACCTCATCAAACACGCCGACGTAAGTCGCCGGGTTGCTCCTCGGTGTTTTGCCTATAGGCGACTGGTCTATCTCAATAACCTTATCAATCTGTGAAGTGCCGAGAACATTTTGGTGCTTGCCGGGCTTTTCACGGGATGCATAGAGTCGGCGTCTCAATGCTCTTAGAAGAATCTGACTGACAAGTGTGCTCTTGCCGGAGCCGGAAACACCTGTGACGCATATAAACGCACCTAACGGAAATTTTACATCGATATTTTTAAGATTGTTCTCGCAGGCACCTTTTACTTCAATACATTTTCTCAGATTGTATTTTCTTCTGCTTACGGGCAAAGGTATCTTCTTTTTGCCCACCATGTACTGTCCTGTCAAGGACTTGTCGCAGGCAGCTACAACTGCAAGATCACCCTGCACAATGACATGGCCGCCTTGAGCACCTGCTGCCGGGCCGATGTCAATAATATGGTCTGCATTTTTGATAATATCTTCGTCATGTTCCACCACAATAACCGTATTGCCGAGTTTTACCAACTGTTTCAGTATCCCGAGCAATCGATTATTGTCGCGTTTATGCAGACCTATCGTCGGCTCGTCAAGCACATAACAGACCCCCACAAGGCCGCTGCCAACCTGCGTTGCCAAGCGGATTCGCTGGGCTTCACCGCCGGAAAGAGTGCTGCTCCTCCGGTCCAGCGTCAAATATTCCAGTCCAACATCAACCATGAATTTCAGCCGTGCTTTTATTTCCTTTAAAACCTGCACTGCAATAATAGCTCGTTCTTTGTCCAACTTCAAGTTATTGAAAAACACCTGTGCCTTTTCGATGGTGAGCCTGGCCAATTGATGTATGTTTTGACCTCCTAAAGTTACCGCCACTGCTTCGGGCCGCAAGCGTGCGCCGCCGCAGCTTCTACAGGGCTGTTCCGAAAGATAACCGTGCAGTCTGGTCTTAACGTATTCGCTGGTAGTGTTTTCCCACCGCCGTTGCAGGTTCGGGATGATCCCTTCGAACCACAAACCATATTTTTTCTCGTCAGCCGCAGTTGTGCCATACAACAGAACTCTTTTTATTTCAGCCGGTATTCGCTCAAACGGCATCGATCTACTAATGCCTACGTCTCTACAAAACCGCTTTATGAGCCGATTGTAGAAAATATTCATACGCTTACCGCCCTTGCGCCAGGCCTCAATGGCACCGTGTTCAAGTGAGACACTTTTGTCCTGCACTATCAGGTCAGGGTCAAACTCCAGGATTCTTCCCAGACCATCGCAGCTTTTGCAGGCACCGTACGGGCTGTTAAAACTAAAAAGCCGGGGCGACAGCTCTTCAAGACAGGCCTGCGGATGCTCAGGACAAGCAAACTTCTCGCTGTAGATAATCTCCTGCCATCGCACATCTCGTCCCCCGTCTTTATCCACTCGCTGACGCTCGTGGCTCTGACTACTGTTTTCTGTTTTCTGTCTTCTGTCTTCTGATTCTTGCAGCAGAACTAAAATCACCCCATCCGCCAATTTCAGTGCTGTTTCTACCGAATCAGCCAGCCGAACTCGAACCTCATCCTTGATAATCAGCCTATCGACAACCGCTGCTATATCATGCTTTTTGTTCTTGTCCAGGAGTGGGACATTACGCACATCATATATGGTGCCATCGACGCGCACACGAACAAAACCTTCGCGTTGGATGCCCACAAATATTTCCTTGTGCTCGCCTTTTTTACCACGAACCAATGGTGCACAAACCTGAATTTTCGTACCATCCGGGTGAGCAAGAATTGAATCTACTATCTGCGAAGAGTGTTGGCTGGTAATTTCTTTTCCGCATACCCAGCAGTGCGGTTGACCCACCCGTGCAAAAAGCAATCTGAAATAGTCATAGATTTCCGTAGTGGTCGCCACGGTCGAGCGAGGATTGCTGCTGGCACTTCTTTGCTCAATGGCAATAGTAGGCGGCAGGCCCGAAATGTCGGCCACTGCCGGTTTTTGCATCTGTTCGAGGAATTGCCGGGCGTACGCGCTTAGCGATTCTACATATTTCCGCCGCCCTTCAGCGTAAATGGTATCGAAGGCAAGTGAGCTTTTGCCGGAGCCGCTTATGCCGGTAATCACCACTAACTTGTCGCGCGGAATACTCAGGTTTATATTCTTGAGATTATGCTCCGCCGCTCCTGTAATCTTAATCACTTTTTCTGCTCGCTGAGCCATATATGGATACCGTAGCTGTGTATAGTAATAAACTTGTAAAAATCCAGAATTATCCAAACTTGAGATTGTAACAAACAGCCGCAAGAAGGTAAAATGTTTTTCAGTGAATAAAATATGCAAATAAAGAAATTACATACTTGGAATCTATCTTACTCGCAGGCGATAGCTCTGCAGAAACAGCTCGCCCCACAGGTACAACAAACTGAGCTAAAAACCAAGCCTAAGACTATAGCCGGCCTGGATTGTGCTTTAAGTAAGAACAAAGGAAAAATTGTCGCCGCCGTAGTTATTTTGAGGATGCCAAATGTAACAAGAGACCTCTGGGGACCAATAAAACAAACAGACTTTGAGATTATTGAGACAGCAACTGCATCACAAAAACTTACATTTCCCTACATTCCAGGTCTTCTTTCTTTTCGCGAATCTCCCGTCTGTATCGCAGCCGTAGAAAAGCTCAAGAATGAACCGGACGCATTCATGACTGACGGCCAGGGTATCGCGCATCCCCGCCGATTCGGCATAGCAGCACATTTAGGTTTGTTTTTCGATAAGCCGACTATCGGCTGCGCAAAAAGCAGACTCACCGGCAGCTTCGAAGAACCGGCAGCAGAAAAAGGAGCTTATAGTCCACTGAACGATAGAGATGATGTTATCGGCGCAGTAGTTAGAACACGGTCTAATGTAGGGCCGGTTTTCGTTTCGGTGGGCAATAAATGTCTGCTGAAAGATGCGATCGAAATCACCCTCGCCTGGACAACGAAATATCGCTTGCCGGAGCCCACTCGACTCGCGCATCAATTTGTCAGCAAACTAAAACTTGAAGTATGAAACGAAATCCTGAGCACGAAATCCGAAATTCGAAATTCATCCTTCGTAGTTCCAGCCTTCGCAGTCCCTTAGGGAAGTAGGCACTACGGAGAATGGACAATATCGAATGTTCAAAATCCGAATTTTCAAAACACGAATATTTATTGTCCCTGAAGAAGCGTTTTGAATTTCTGTAATTTGGATTTTGAATCCATTCGACAATCTCAGGACAGGTTTGTTTCGGATTTCGATATTGGAATTTCGGATTTACGAGGTATGCAGTAAATCCCACTTATGTTTTTTTGTCGAGGCCAGAATTTTCTCGGCACATTCCAGGGCCGCCAGACCTTCTTCGGCACTGACCTCCGGCGCAAGTGTCCTGTCTCCAACAGCTCGCAAAAATGCCTCCTGCTCAAGACGCAAAGGCTCTTTATCATCTACATTAAGCTGTTCGATGTGCAGCAAATCCAGCCAGTTCACACTCATCGGGTCAAAATCTTCACGCGTTTGATATTGCTTTATCCACTCAAGAACATTTATATTCGGGTCAGCCTTAATAACAGTACCGCTCTTTCTAATAAAATCGGCACTTAAATACGCCTGCCTGCTGAACACCCTCACCTTTCTTTCGGTTTTTAGAGCCAGCCTGGAAGCGGTAATGTTCGCAATACAGCCGCTTTCAAAAACAATCCTGGCATTACAGATGTCTTCCGCCTGGTCGATAACGCTGACTCCGACAGCATCGACTTTCTTGATTTTGCTTGCCGCCAAAGACAAAATAATATCGATGTCGTGAATCATCACATCCAGCACCACACCAATATCGATGGAGCGAAAGGGATATGGACTAACACGGCTGGCTTCGATAAATTTTGGCTCGATGTCGAGCCTTTTGATCGCCTGAACAACCGGATTGCAGCGCTCAGAATGCCCTACCGCTACAACCGTGTTATTCTGTTTGACAAGTGCCGTGATTTTTCTACCCTCTTTAACATTAGCCGCCAGGGGCTTCTCAATCAGCACCGGAATTTTGTTTTCGATAAAGATTTTAGCCAGATTCAGATGCTCCACCGTCGGAGCTGCTATCGTTACCGCATCGACCTTATCTAAAATATCGTCGCAATGAGTCGCAGCTAAACAATTATACTGCTCAGCCAGGCGCTGCGCTTTTTCAGGGACTATATCAACAATGGCAACTAAATCGCTTTGAGGAAGCTGGTCATAGACCTTCGCATGTATCGTCCCCATTTTGCCTGCGCCTATAACGGCTGTACGTATTTTCATATCGCGTATCTTTCTTAAAGACAGAGTGTATGAACCTGCGTTCGTCATTCTTCCTCTGTCATCTGCCCCCAATCTTCTGTGGTCTGTTGTCTGTTATCCGTTCTATGTTCTCTGAATTTCTCGAGGTATCGTCCAAACTGATGCTGACTGCTCTTTATTATCATATCAATCATGGCCCGAACGTTTTCATCAAGTCCGTCTTCCTGTGCCAGCGACTTTGCATTCTCCAGTAATGCGCCTCCCTTGCGGTAGAGTTTTTTGTACGCATCCATTACCTGCTGTTGCTGCTCCTCGGTCAGACCGGCCCGCTTTAGACCACGTTTGTTGACCCCCCGCACCCTCGGGGGATAATGCCCGCTGACAGTAAGAAACGGGGGGACATCTTTATTTATACCGGCAAGTCCAGAAGCGTAGCACCACTTGCCGATAGTCACAAACTGATGCAGCAAAACCATACCGCTAAGCCAAACGCCGGTCTCGATCCTGCAATGTCCACTAATCTGCGTGTAGTTGCTCATAACGATCTTGTCTTCGAGTATGCAATCATGTCCAATGTGCGCTCCGATCATAATCAAGTTATCATTTCCTATCTTTGTCGTTTTGCCGGGATACATACTGGGATGAATGGTCACCTGCTCGCGAATAGTATTATTATCACCTATCACAACTCCGCCTATTTTAGTATTCGGATTCAGGCCCAGTATCTGTGGCCTGCAACCGATCGTACAATTGGCAAAAAGGCGGTTGTTTTTTCCAATCCTGACATTTTCGCCGATCACCACATTGGCATCAAGTACGGTACCTCCGCCAATCGACACTGTGCTTTCAATGACACAATTGGGCCCAATTATAACGCCATCAGCTAACTGAGCATCTTTATGAACTACTGCTCTGGGATGTATTTGAGTCACCTTCATCTCCCGTACTTTATCACTCGGGATTCAAATCATAATATACGAATTACGTTCTATACTTTTTCATCATCGACCAGCATAAATTTGATTTGCGCTTCGGCAACCGTTGTTTCTCCCACCATAGCTCTGCACTGACAATGAGCAGTTCTTTTTCTTAGTTTAATTGTTTCCGCGGTAAGGATAAGCTGATCGCCTGGAACCACTGATCTACGCAGCTTTACGCCATCCATGCTCAGTAGTACTGCTAATCTGCCGGTGTGCTCCAGTCTTTGTGCAAATAGCAACCCCGACACCTGTGCCATTGCCTCCACGATAAGGACACCAGGCATAATGGGCGTGCCGGGAAAATGCCCCTGGAAAAACTGTTCATTATAGCTTACATTTTTTATGCCCTTGATTCGTGTGTCACCTTCGACCTCGATAATTTTGTCCACCAATAAAAATGGGTATCTATGGGGCAGAATCTTTTGAATTCTACGGATATCCAGAACTGCATCTGTCCCAAACTTTTGGATACGTTCGGCCTGCTGAGCTGCATCATACAATCGTTTCGCCAATAGCTGGTTCAGCGAATGTCCGCTTTTATAAGCTACAATTCTGCCCTTGATAGTTCGGCCAATCAATGTCATATCGCCAATCAAATCAACAATCTTATGCCTGACACACTCATTAGGAAATCTATAGCTGTTCTTAATAGGGCCATCTGAGTTGATAACCAAAAGGTCGCGAGGACTAATATGTGTGCCCATGCCGCGGGCCTGAAACTGCTTGGCCTCGGCTTCCAGCAAGAAAGTCCGCGCCGGGGCTAAATTTCTCCCGAAACTGTCCGGTGTAAGACGACAACTGTAAATCTGTCTGCCAATGCCGGTGTGGCCTCCATAATCCAGATCGTATGTGATACTCAAACCATCGCCTGAATACGGCAGAGCATATATGGAAGCATCACCAGCAGTGATACTGATCGGCTCATTAATCACAAACTCCTTACGACTTATCTGCTGCTCAACTGTCCCTGCGCGCTGAAGAGCTTTAAAATACTCGGAGCAGCTACAATCCGGAGCCGGCAATTCCGAGCCGTTAACTTCTATAATCACATTGTCTATCTCCAGCGCGTTGACAGCTGCCAAACAATGCTCCACTGTCTCTATGCTGACAGAACCTTTCTTTATGGCCGTGCGGCGGCTCCGCTCAGCAATATTCGGCGCAATAGCAGATATCCGTACCGCCTCCGGAACATCCGTCCGTACGAAAACCACTCCGGTGTCTGCGGTAGCAGGACGAAAAACAACCTTCGTTTCCTTTCCACTAAACAAACCTTTACCGGTAATTCTGGCATCAGTTTTTATGGTCTTTTGCAGCTTCAAGTCCTTCTATCCTCTTACGTAGTTCCTTAAGCGACTTAGCCATCTCCGGCAAGCGCTTCATCAAACCAAATATCTTCATCGCATCTCTGATGTCCATTGCCGGTGAACCAAGCAATTTTGCGCCGGCTGCGCTACCGCTCATAACGCCAGCCTGAGCGCCAATCATAGTGCCCTCTCCTATCTCTATATTATCCACCAGCCCAACCTGCCCGGCCAATACAACACCATCGCCCAGCTTGCAGCTGCCGGAAATACCGACCTGTGCTACTATTAGGCAACATTTGCCGATTACTACATTATGTGCGATTTGCACAAGGTTATCTATCTTTGTGCCGGCTCCAATAATAGTATTTCCGAACTTCGCCCTGTCAATGCAGCAGTTGGTTCCTATCTCGACAAAGTCTTCAATTACTACTCCGCCATTATGTGGAATGAGCTTATGAGCACCATCAATAAACAAATACCCAAAACCCACTGAGCCAATTGTGCTGTTTGCCTGGATGATAACGTTGTTGCCTAAGCGGCAGTTATGATAAATAACAACGTTACTGTCAAGTCGGCAATTTTCCCCGATTTTTGAGTTCTCACCTATTTTGCATCCACTGCCGATTACACTGTTTTGCCCGATTTCCACATTGTCGTCGATTACTACATTCGCACAAACAGCGACGCCCTTAGCTATCTGGACGTTTTGCCCTATCTTAACGGTTGGATCAATTCCGCTAGTCACTGCCTTCAACCTGGGAGCAAAAATATTCAAGGCTGTTATCAGTGCTGCATCTACATTCTTAACAATCAATTGCGGCATAGTCAGGTTGTCAAGACGGCAATCTACAATAACTGCCCCTGCCCTGGACTTTTTAAGTGCGGCCACATGTCGATCATCGGCAATAAAAGTGACGTCACCTTCGCAGGCTGCCTCCACCGCTGCCACAGAGCTAATTTGTCTGTCTCTTTCGTCACACGCCCTGGGCAGGCCGACCAACTCAGCACCGAGACGTTCCGCCAATTGTTCAGCCGTTAATTCCATCCTGCAACCGCCTGTCTCTTACTGTTCTGCCTTATTTCCATCAGGGATCTGTGCTCTCCATTGCATCCAGCCGAGCTATTACCTCATCGCTTAAATCCAAACAACCAGAATTGTATAGCACCTTATGAGTATTAATGGCCATCCAAAGCTCCTCGGTACTTGTCACAGGAAATTCAGGTTCATCGCTGCCAAACACCAAATCCAAGCCTTTCTGTTTAGCCAAATCCTTGGTTGCATGCAGGATTTCTTTATAAAGGTCTTCGGTCCATCGATAGTACTTTAATGCACTTTGCTGTTTATTGAATTCCTGTTGAGCTTCTAAGCCATAACGTTTGTCTACCAACTCTTTGAGCTGAGCCAGATAGTCGGTGCTGCCGGGCTTTAATACTTTAAGGCCGGCCTCCTGGATTTCTATTTCTTTGGCGAGCTTTCCCAGTTCCGCGTTTGTCCTTCCCTGATCGGCTAAAACTTCGACCTTGTATCTTGCACTTCTCTTGCAGTTTCGCAAGACTTTCCGAATACTGACAACTCCGATCTTCAGACCAGATATATCAGATACTTGCTCAGCTCGGCCATACTCATACCCTGCAGACAAAAAAATCACACCTATAAAACAACCCAAAATGACAATCATCCTGATTTTCATAATTATACCTTTCATTTTTACTGCCCCCACGTCTTCTTGTCGAAGACAAGAGCGGGGGCAAGAACCCCCTAATAAATTGGGGGGGTAAATACAGAAATATTTAGCCCCGCAGTTTACGACTCGACTGAACTCACCGAATTCTGAGGGGTTCTAAATCGTTTCTCCGTTTTAAAACAGTCTTCCTCCGATGGAGAAGCTGAAGACCTGTGTATCGTCATCGCTGTCTTTCATAATCGGTGTGGCCAGTTCAAATCTCATCGGTACTTCCCCAAACCAGGGAATCATTATTTGTATTCCAGCGCCTACGGCAGCACGATAGGGACCCGTATCAATTGCGCCGCTATCGACGAAAAATAGCGCTGCGATATTGTTACCTATTAAAGGTACGGTAACTTCAGAGCTTGCCAAAAATATCCAATCACTGCCGATTGGGTCTTTCCGCTCGGGATTAATGACATTGGTTTGCAGACCTCTCGTACTTACGCCGCGATATTCAAAGCCCCTCATACTATATGAACCTCCGGCGTAAAACTTCTCAAAAGGCGGCGCATCACCCACTGCCGCTGCTGCGTGTAGTTTAGTAGCCAAAACAGTTTTTCGATCGAGAAGGTCCTCGTAAAGTGTTTTATACCACACGTATGTCCCGCCAGGGACACCAAACGTATGGTCACCCGCAACTTGCTCATAATTGATATTAAAGGTATAGCCTTTGGTCGGCCTAAATTCATCATCGGTCATGTCTCTTCCGATACCAAGCTTAATTCCGAAAAGGATATTATCACCCTTTACATCCCTGATCTCTTTAGGCGCATCTAAATCGAGACCGTCAACACTAACGTTTTCCGCCCTAAGAGACAGACTTCTTCGCCAGCGTTCTTTGCGTCTTTGCTCGAATCCAACCAGACTTCTGAGTCTGTCCTCGTCGTAGCTTTCTCTGAATCTCATGTATTTTGAGCCGAGCAAGTTAAACGTTACAGGCTTATCTCGCCAGTAAGGGTCGCTGAAATCGAATGAATACACGCTGACTTCCGTTCCGGGTGCCAGCGAAATCAACAACCTCTGACCTCCACCCTTAAAGGCATTCATAGTGATAAATTCCCCGAAGCTTTCAGGCCAATCGTTAGCGTCGAAATTCCGCTGGTCAAAAACTAAACTGCCGATTATGCCGCTGTCGCTGCTTAATCCTATTCCAGGCTGGAATATTCCTGTCTTGCCCTCTTCAATGCCTACTATTACATCCTGCCCCAGAAGGTTCGGATCACCCGGAGATTGATACGGTTGACCCTGCGGCCTGATAATGACCTGCTCGGCAATGACCTTCCTCTGCACATATTCTTCCAGCTTTCCTCCGCCTTGCGGAGGTGCGATATCTGCGTTATAAAATTGGCCCGGCGTAAAGTCGTACTCATCCAACACTCTGCGGACAGACTTATCCTGAATAGATTCATTGCCGCTTATACTGAATTGCCCCAAAGCCGTATCCTGTGTCAATTCACCGCCGGTTACGATATCGATTCGGCCAATTTGAAACTGTCTGCCCTCGGTGATTCCAAACTCAACGTTGACCATGTTGACGTCTGGAATGAATCTGGGCCACTGAACAACCTCCGTATCAATAAAGCCCTGCTCATGGTAGAGTTCGGCAAGGTTCTTGGCATCCGCTTCAGCCTTTCGCTTAAGATAGACCTGTCCCGGCTGTAATTGCAGTCTCGCGCGCAGCGTCTGAGCGTCGAAGACCTTATTACCGGTAAGAAAAAGGTCTTCAATACGGTAGATCGGCCCCTCATCAATTACAAAAGTGATGCGGGCCATGCATTTATCATCGGTGAACTCTTTCTTGGCCGATATGCTGTGATCGAGAAAGCCCCTTTCATAATAGAGATTTTCCAGCCTTTCTATATCCTCAGCTACCATCTCCTCACTGTAGTAGAACGGCCAATAAAACCACTTCTTTTGTCTTGTCTTTATCACTTTTTTCAGCGACCCGGTCTTTATATTGTCATTACCTGTAAACTTCACCGACACAATCTTGACCTTTGGGCCCTCATCAATCTTATAAACCACGTTGCCCCTGGAAAATTCCTCTCCATCCAATGTCACGTTGACAAAGGCAAAACCAATCTTTCGATATACATCGACTATGGTTTTTCTGCCCATCTCGACCAGGATAGGGTCAAGATAATCACCTGCCACCGGTCCTATTCTCTGGCGCAGAACCTTGTCTTTAAACGCGCGGTTGCCTTCAAATTTGACTTTATCTACTCCCGCCTGTGATGAGCTAACCGAAGCCGGTTCACCTTTATCTTTATTCTGAGCCAGACCTTCATCTTGTGAACCATCGTAAGATGAGGACTCAACTTTATCCACAGACGAACAACCCGAAATTAAAAGTACAATCGATACGAGAATAACTATAAAAGCATCCTGCATTACACATCCTGTTATTAAACTATTGTCCGAGTTTAGACCAAAACTTTATCAAGCATGCAGTTTTAATACGGATTAAAACGGCACTGCCTGGTGCTCCAGCTTCGAAGCATTTTCAAACCTCGTAAATTTATCCCTGAATGTCAGCTCGACGCTGCCGGTCGGGCCGTTACGCTGCTTGGCAATGATCAGCTCTGCCTTGTTGTCCGGCACATAATCCGATGTGTCACGATGATAATAATCCTCGCGGTGCAGCAGCATCACCACATCGGAATCCTGCTCAATGCTGCCGCTTTCGCGCAAATCGCTCATTCGCGGCCGATGACCTTCTCTACCCTCAGGAGACCGATTCAACTGGCTAAGAATCACAACCGGAATATTCAGCTCTCTGGCCAAGCCCTTGATATATCTTGAGATAGTGGCGATTTCCTGCTGACGCGACTCGACCCTGCCCGAACCCAGGTGCATCAACTGCAGATAATCTACGAAAATGGCCCGTATATTATACAGGCTTTTCAATCTCCTTGCCTTAGCGCGAAGCTCCAATGGAGTCAGTCCTGAAGCATCATCAATATAAATCGGCGCTTCAGATAATGCTCCACAGGTCTCGACCAGCTTTTGGTAGTCTTCAGTACTGAGCATCCCCTTTCTTATCTTTTGGGCGTCAATTGCACTGGCACTGCTTAAAAAACGTTCAGCCAATTGCTGCCTGCTCGTCTCCAATGAAAATATTGCAATTGAGACATTTTCTACCATTCCGACATGCTCGGCTATATTCAAGGCAAGGCTGGTTTTGCCCATGCTCGGTCGGCCGGCAATAACTATCATCTCACCGTTTTGCAGGCCGCAGGTTTTCTCATCCAGCTCGTAGTAACCGGTCGCCAAACCTGTAACGTGACTTCCCTCACGCTTTTCGATAAGCTCATAAGCGCGGCTTACCAGATCTTTTAATGCGACAGCAGAGCCACTTATCTTTTTATCCGTGATTGCAAAAATCTTGCGCTCCGCTTCGTCAAGTTTTTCGTCCGTCTCGCCGCTTTCATCGAACGCATCCTCTAAGATTTCGCTGGCAACAGCAATGGTCTCGCGCAGGAGCATCTTGTCCTTGATAATGCCCGTATAATACATCACATTAGCTGAGGAAGGCACTGATTCCATAATCTTGCCAAGATATTCCACTCCGCCGATAGCCTCGATCCGCTTTCGTTTTTCGAGCTCATCGCGAAGCAGAACCGCATCAATCGCCTCAGACCTGTTTTTTTCGTAGAGCCAGACAAGGGCATCAAATATTATCTGATGCTCAACTCGATAAAAGGCTTGTCGGTCTATTTGCTCAACGACCTGGCCAATACAGACAGGATCAACTATCATTGAACCGAGCACCGCCGCTTCTGCCGCCAGCGATTCTGGCATACTACGATTAGCCAGCAATCCAGCAGCCGTGCCTGCCTTGTTCTGACTTTGGCCTTCGCTAAAACGAGCTCTTTGGTTGTCCGCCATAGTCAATCACCTGCTTTACTTATATCCATATCGCGGCATTTTACCTGCCAGCCGGCTAACCTGTCAAACCTTGTCCTGTTAGAAATTCCGGTTTTATCTATTGCGCGATGCAGAGCTTGAAGAATTTCTAATGAGATTTGTTTTAATTAGTGTGCGAAACCGACTTTATGGCAGATAACAGGGAGCAAAACCTTTTGGCCTCTGTTTTCTGAAAAAGAGAGATAAACCTTTTATATGGATATAAATCAAAAAAAACTTGCAAATGGCAGGTCTTCATTTGTATATAATTGCAAAGGTAAAACAAAAATTTTTAGTCTGCCAAATAACCGGTTGGTTCGGAAAGTATTCATCTACGCATAAACGCGAAGTATAAAAATGAGGCTTCTATCAGCACGGACGCGAAATAAACAATGGGTCATCCACCCGCCGGACGACCGCTCTATACAGCTTGCCCAATCTTTAAATATTTCACCTCTTTTAGCACAGATTCTAATCAACCGTGCGATAACCGACACGCGAACCGGCGCCCTTTTTCTAAGGCCGAAACTTATTGAGCTTGTCAGCCCTGAGCGGATGCCGGGTATCGAAGCAGCGGTTTGCCGATTAAGGCAGGCTATTGAAAACAAAGAAAAAATCACCCTCTACGGCGACTACGATGTGGACGGCATTACAGGCGTCTCAATTCTTCTGCAGGTTTTGACATTACTCGGCGCCGATGTTGATTATTATATCCCTCACCGCATCGACGAAGGCTACGGACTCAATACCGAAGCTATCCGGT
>Ga0315541_1000449_pt1 | contig 43890 bp, 46 predicted proteins | sample SalMarSW160190MG_FD_203095 | JGI IMG/M metagenome (GOLD analysis project Ga0315541, IMG submission 203095) | Salt marsh sediment microbial communities from the Plum Island Ecosystem LTER, Massachusetts, United States - Salt Marsh Sediment SW1601-190 ...
GAAAAGAGCGATAGCAGCTACAAGATAGTAAGACTGAGGCGGAACGGAGCGGAAATCAAAGCGTAAACTGACACAGGTAGATCCTACGGACACAATCTGGCTGATTGTTACCTCTGGTCATTTCTAGGTGCTTGCTGCTAAGTTTGATAATTGGTCTAAGAATCGTTTATGATTCTGATACTATCCGCAATTGTAAGTGTTAGGAATACATTTATAGTTGGCAAGCCTGCGTAGAGGAAGAGCGGTGAGCGAGACTGTCTACTTTTTAGGTGCCGGAGCCAATCGGGGTTTGACTAATCCCCAGGGACAGAAGCCTCCACTTGACGGAGATTTCTTTCAGTTGCTTGCAGCCCAAGGGAAGGCGCTTCCAAATGAACCAATTCCGCGAGGAGCTACAGTACCTCACTACAAATTTCGTCTCAATGGAAATGTTCCGCCACTAGACCAAGCAAGCGAGCCGCCCAACATCTATTGGGTCTATGACTTCATCCAATGGTTCTGGCACATTTCACCGAAGGACCTTGCCTCCAAGCCATTTAGCCTCGAGGAACTGCATACCTTCTTACAACTTGAGCGCCAAGAAGCCACGAAGTCAAAGGATGTCAAAAAGGCCAAGGAATGCTTATTTATTGAACTAGTTCTTGAGCATCGACTCTCTAATTATTTGAGTGAGTTTTCACACAAGGCGAAGTCGGACCCAGAGATGGTGAAGTTCGGAGAGATCGTCCATAAGCAAAAGTCAACCATTATTACGACCAATTATGACCTCATTGTCGAAGCCGTCATAGATAAAGCATCCCATAGCAACTCAGGGGCTACTAGTAAACAGAGTGTGCCTGCCTGGACTGTAAATGATTCCTATGCTGTCCGGTTCTCAGAAGGTGATGATTGGAATACGAAAGTGCCGTCTAAACATACTCGTCCGCTAATGCTGAAGTTACATGGCTCGCTAAACTGGGGGTCGATCGTAGACGTAATGGCCAATGTTCCCAAGCCTGAAAAAGGGTTACTCTTTTATCTAAAAAAAGAGTTTACTGGTGGCTACCTTACCTTGGGGAAACAGGGAAAACAACAACATCTCTACAAACCGCTAATTGTTCCAATGGTTCTGTACAAAGGCGAGTACCTTGGGCACCCGGCAATTCAAGCAGCCTGGAAAGAAGCACGGAAAGAGTTATCTAAATGCCAGAATTTGGTCGTAATAGGTTACTCTTTTCCTCCCACCGACTTTAACGTTAAGAAGTTGTTTTTAGAAGCACTGTATCAGCGAGAACTCAAAAAGCTAACCATTGTGAACCCGGACACCAGCGTGGTCCAGCGAATCAAGGACCTCACACACTTTCAGAAACCCATTATCGTATGCAGTGATATTGGAGAGTTCGTCAAATAGCTTTGATTACCTGGGATGTAAAGCAGATGGGACTGTCAGAGGCTTCTTTTTGTGTATAGGGTCTGATTCAGTGCCAGACTCTCTCCTAGCGGACTTGGGTAGGATATAGCACACTCGTATCATCGGTCATTGTTGAACTAAATGACGTATTGTTACCTCAGGATCCTGCCAACACTACTCGCCTCTCCAGGGTCGTAATTAGATTCAACACGCCCACAGGTTCATCTCTGTATTCCAAGGTATTGACAATCGCAGACGAGAGAACTAGACTCAATGGGTCGGACACGAAACAAGACAACAAGAGAGACATAAATTAGGATTGATGAGTTAGGGGAATAAAAGAAGGGCACTGCGATCGCTATTTGGTGGCGGTTGGTGGTGTCCTTTCTAGTTTGGATACCTAAATACAAAACAATGAGAGGAGATAGACTATGAGCAGTTATGTTCTGGTCCATGGAGCGTGGCATGGTGGCTGGTGCTGGGACAAGGTTGTTCCACTCCTAGAGAAGAAAGGACACAAAGTGGAGGCGCCTGACCTCCCAGGTCATGGCAAGGACAGGACACCTATTTCAGAGATCTCATTGCAGGCCTATACCGATCATATTTGTGGAATACTAGATGCTCAGCCTGAACCGGTAATCCTTGTGGGTCATAGCATGGGAGGCGCGGTTATAGCCCAGGCCGGTGAGCACCTGCCTAAAAAGATCAAGTTCCTGATATATGTCAACGCCTATCTCCTGCAAAACGGCGAGTCCATGATGCAAGTCTTTATGCAGGATACGCAATCGTCACTTGGGTCGGCTATCATTATAGCCGAGAACCAGACTTATATGACGCTCAGAGATGACACTGTTAAAGAGGTGTTTTATGGTGACTGCTCGGACCCAGACGTGGCTCGAGCCAAATCGCTGTTTGTTCCTCAGGCATTGGCTCCCTTTGCAACACCAGTAATCACCACCGAGGAGAATTTCGGTCGCCTACCACGGGTTTACATTGAATGCCTTCGTGACAGAGTCATTTCTCCATCAGTACAAAAGAAGATGTATACAGCCCTACCATGCAAAAAGGTCATCTCCATGGACACCAGTCACTCGCCGTTCTTCTCCGCACCCGAGGACCTGGTGACCCATCTGACCTCACTTTAGTCTTCGGTCAAAGGGAACGTATGAAGGGCACTAGCTTAATGAGGGTCTGTCATGCATAATGCCCCAAGTTATGTTTGCACAAAACTGACAAATGTGCAGTCGATCGACATTCCACGTCGGTGTGAAGACAAGGCCTTGACAGAGCAAATGATATCAGACATAGTATCGGACAAAAAAGGAGGGTGAGATGCAACATCGGAGTCCGTTTCTGGTTTTCTTCCTGCCGCTGATTACGTTCGGCATCTACGGTATTGTATGGTATGTCCAAACCAAGAGGGAGATGAACGACAAGGGTGCTCAGATCCCTACGGCCTGGCTGCTAATCATTCCGATAGCGAACATATACTGGCTTTGGAAGTATTCGGAGGGAGTTGAGCTAGTAACCAATAAAGACATGAGTGCCGCAGTAGCTTTCATACTGATATTTCTCCTCGGCTGCATTGGCATGGCAATCGTACAGTCTAAGTTCAACTCACTTTCGACACAAACGCTGAGCAGTCCAAAATAGTGTGGCGCAGAGGGCCATCGGCAAGGCCACAACCTAGGCTTTCGTTGCTGGTTCCGCGGACACCATAGCAATCAGGCCTGCCAGATGCGAGCTGTTATGTCCACTCAATAGTGGAATTGCCATGCAATTGCTCCGACTGCCCTTTCTTGAACATTCCTCGGTTTTGTGCAATTCCGTTCAACTGGTATATTTAACCGGCGAAATATGAAAATAAAGGCTGAGGGTATGATTCCAGCGGCAATTCACGTCGGTGAGTGCATCTATTGCGGGTCAAAGACTAACCTCACAAGAGAACACATTGTGCCATACGGACTTGGGTGTCCGCCGGAATGGGTACTTTACGAAGGAAGTTGTCGAGCATGTGCCAGAATAACGTCGGCCTTCGAAAGAGATGTTCTCAAAGAATACTTTAGAGAGCCGCGCGCCACTCTTGACTTACCCACCTATCGGAGGAAGAACAGATCTAAGAGCGTAGATTTGCGGTTGCTCAGAGATCGCCAGAGTTTCGTTGCAAGTCTTCCCGCGGGGGAGTGCCCCACACTCATAGTAATGCCACATCTGAAAGTGCCCGCATATATGGGAGACTACGATTATGAGAGGGGTGTGATGGTAGTAGGATGCTCTCTGCACGGTCCTTCTGATATGAAGGAGCGGTTAGCAAGACTTGATGCTGACGGTTTTTCGGTAAGCGTGAGTGGGGTGCTAGTGAGCTTTGCACGCATGCTCGCGAAAATCGCGTACGGAATGTCCGTCCTGCAATTTGGGTTTCATGCGTTCAAAGAAGTCTTTGTGCTCCCGTGCATTCTAGGACAGAAGGATGATGCGGGTCAGTGGGTTGGGTGCTCCCAAGAGCCAGCTATTGTACCTGAAGTGGACAAACTTCTACACACAGTAGAAGTAGCTTCAAGCAACAGTGTAGTGGGCGTTTATATTAGGCTGTTTGCCAATTACAAGACGCCCGTGTATCTAGTATTTGTGGGAAGGCTGAAGTAAGGCGGCCCTTGCGGCCGAATGGCGATCTCCTACCGTTTTTCGGCCGGCGAAGGGTGAACCTAGCAGAAGTCCTCTTCTATAGCTTCTTTTACCAAACGTTCAAGTCTTGGCAAGCAATCGTTTATATCTCTTATAGGGAACGTCTTTTGTCTAGGGTGGATGTTATCTCTAAGGTGAGTGTAGATTGTGACGTTTCGCCTCCGTCTATCGGAGAGAATCTTCACTGAGGGTTCCTTGTCTGCGATCCAGTCCGTCAATGCTTTGACATCATTCCTGAACAGAAACTCCAATAATCGGTACAGCAACAAATACTTCAGAGACGGTACTTCCGTGCTGATTGCTTCCCTCCACATAGAAATGACATCTTCAAAATCCGAAGTGTACCCTGTTTCGAGACGATGAGTCAGCTGGGGTATGGAATTTGGACTATAATCCTTGACGACAGTACGTATTGCAGCAAATCTCGCGCTGAACTTGGCGAGATGCTTACCCTCGGGAGTGACTATGTTCGAGGTTACCTCCATAATTGAGCTCTTCAGTATTGGGATGCCGCAAAAATAGCTCAAAAGATCGCAAGTCCTCTTCAGTTCGATCTCCATTCTCTCATTAGCAACTGCATCGCCGTCCTCTTCCAGCGTTATTCGCACAGCCAAGTGAACATCATCCACGGATGTCAGAGTAATCCCGACTCCGGATGGAGACTCGAACTTCACCGGCAGAGGCAGTGAGAATATCGTTGTCGGATAGAACTCTACGGTACCATCAGCTACATATTCCATGGTCTCCTTTGGAGGTCGATCTCATTTGTGTAAAACAAGTATAAGCTGGCAGATCCAGGGAAGGCAATCCGTAATTCGAAGCCTTGCACAATCTAGCGTTTTGTTGGTTCACCATGTTCTTAGCTTCATTTCATGTTATACTTGAAGTGAGTTTGATGGCTACAACGGAATAGGGCAGCTATGAACAGCCAAACCCATGGTTTCAAGGTAGGGAGTTTTCAATGCATAGCCGTCAGTGACGGCACTCACACATACGCACCTCCCACCTTCCCGGTACCTGCTGTGTTCCTTTTCGCCAACGCGCCAAGAGAGCTCCTTGAGCAGGTGCTTCGCAAACATAGCCTACAGCTAGAACAGTGGCCCGAGTGGGTAAGTCCGTACATCTGTCTTGTAATCAACACGGGTGAGCATCGTGTGCTGGTAGATACGGGAGCTAATGGTCTCGGCCCCAACACAGGAAAACTTCTCCAGAACCTCAAAACTGAAGGAATCGAGCCTGAAGACATAGACAGTGTAATCCTCACGCACGGACACCCCGATCACATCGGTGGGAACACTGATAGTGAAGGCAAGCTGGTTTTCCCCAATGCTCGGTACTTCATGTGGAAAGGTGAATGGGATTTTTGGAACTCAAAAGAGGCGGTACTGAAACTTGAGGAGCACGCCAGAGAAATCCTTCTAGGATATGCGCGTAAGAACCTCCCACCGATTCGAGGCCAGCTTCATCTCGTCGACCGTGAAACCGAAATCTTGCCCGGCATACAGGCCATTGCTGCGCCAGGACACACACCGGGACACATGGCAATTGCCGTTTCCTCTAAACGCGAGCAATTACTGTGCATCTCCGATGCGGTGCTCCATCCTATCCACTTGGAGCGACCAGAGTGGTGTGCGGTGGTCGATTTGGATCCCGGGCAAGTCGAGGCTACTAGGCACAGGATTCTCACCAGGGCTGCAACCGAGAACGCCCTGGTGCTTGCTTTTCACTTCCCATTCCCAGGTCTGGGTCATGTCGTGCCGAGGGAAGAGGGATGGCAGTGGCAGCCTATTGAGACGACGAGTTAAAGCGGCAGGGCAATCCGTGGGATATGTCTGGCGCAGTTGTAGCTTATGGATCAAGCTGCACATAAGTCCAAAATGTGCAGCTCGGGTAACAAAAGCCTGATTTGTTCAGCGTGATTGCGTTTACGCCCGGACAGTGGAGAAAATCGACAGAGATGGAATGATGCGACCTTTTTCGGCCTTTGCATTATATTTTCGCATTGTATCAATATAGGCGTGATAGAAGATGCCGGACGGGGGCTGATGGGTCGTGCCTATCTCATAGGATAGCTCGACAGCCTGCGGAGTTTGGCGGAAGGCAAAATAATGTGAATGACAAAAACAAGGTGGGACGTATAAAGACGCGTTTGCTGATCGCGATTCTGGTGCTGGCTGTGCTGGTTCTGGTGGCGATCGGCATAGTTCCCCTGGGCACCGTAGTCCTTTCCCTGGACAAAAACACATATTATCCCGATGACACTGTCAACATTACCTTGAGGAGTCTCCGTATCGGAACAGTCGAGTTTGGGCGTAGTTTTCGGGTACAGCGTTTTGAAGATGGCGATTGGATTGAAGTTGAACTGGACCGCTATTGGCCCATGGACATCATAGGTCTGCGCCCGGGAGAAATGTTCGCCCAGAGTTTCATTCCAGCTAGAGATTTCGTTGAACTCCCCGAGCCAGGAAAATACCGCGTGGTTAAGAAAATCCGGGCTGGCCTAATTCGGCTTGAGACATCGACCCTTATCGCAGAATTTCACGTAGAAGCGACGATCTCTGACCAGCAAGCGCCGCAAGAATAAGCACGTCCTCCGCGGAACCGGCACAATGGGATATATCCTAGGTGGAGGCAGGTGCTTGAAAAGGGGGGTTACGAGCTGTTCAAATGTCCTAAGGCTTGTTCCAAGTCTATAGGCAAGGGCCAGATAAATTCCTGCTATTGCTTGGGATGTTACCCAACAAGGACTTGTATTGTTACTCAGTTGGACAGAAAACCAGATTGTGTCTTCAACGTTTATTCCTAGTTCCGCTTCAGTTTCCCCTTGTATTCAGTTTAGTATCCACCCAAGTTAGTTCTAGGTTCTGGCTTTTGTTCTACGTTTGAACTGCTAGCTACTGAGTTATTGCTTCTAACTCAGAACTTAGAACCTAGAACCTACGCTTGGAACAAGTTCGGACCTAGGCTTACAACAAGCGAGAACATAAGTTGAGAACTCGGACCTTAGAACCTGGTAAGAGTGATTCGTAAAATAGAAGGGCCGGAGATCCCATTGGGGAAATCCAGCCCTCTCGAGTTCTGTTAGGCTACGGCGGAGTTGGCCTAACTCTTACCGATTTTGAACATCTTCGTGCCACATACAGGACATACGCCTTGAGTAGCTGGCCTGCGGTTCTTCATGATTATGCTTTTGGTGTTCTTCATTTCTCTTTTGGCACGGCACTTCATACAGTATGCTTGCATTTGACCCTCCTCTTTTTGGGACAGATAGTAAGCTATTCGCTCGTGTTATGTCAATAGTTGTGAAGTGTCCCAGAATAGTGGCAGGCTTACCTCGGTCTCGGCAAGCTCAATCTCGCCATCCTTTGCAGCCCTGGAGCTGATTGCTTAGCCTTCTCACTTTTGCTTTTGTCTCCACCTCTCATATACTCCCCCTATGATGACACCTATCCTGAACCACTCGTTTCTGGATTTCCCTGAGTCATAGTGCTTGATGAAAAACTCCAGTGCGTTAAGAAAGTCTGGGTCGGCACCATCAATCCACTCTTGCTGTGCTTTCTCATTGAGTATTACCTCTTTGACCAGTGTCTCTGTTTTCTCCTTGCGGTTGTCCATTTTTCTGCCTCCTTTGGGCGGTCCCACACACTAGGAAAACTCGGGAAAACCGGAGGATAACCCGAAATCGAGCGTGCGGGGCCACGTATTTGAAGCTACCGCCTAGTCCGACATAATGGGCATATAGTAGCGTGTTGGCTTTCCGATGTAAAGGTGGCGCTAGCATTGAGAGTACGCTGTATTCTCTCCGGGGATCGGATAATATGGCTGCTGGCCCAGGTAATCAGATTCATCATGTCATAAGTATTACGAGGAGCCTCTTGAATTGCCTGTGCTCTAACCGCTTCGGCCTCTTTCCCGGTTATGCCGGCCCGGTGCAGAAGCTCTTCCAGGATACCGGCTCTTTGCTCGGGCGGGATCCGCTCCTGAATCATCTGGCGATAGCGATTTACTATGTCGCCTATCGATTGATATGCCGCGCGGACAGACTGTCTGAACCACTGCCAGACATCATCACCCTCGCCACCGCCGCCGGCAAACTCGGCCAACACTAACTTGCTTGTTGCGCCGTTGGTGCAGGTTAGCCGCAGCACATAGCTCTGGACGAGCGGCTTTATTATGTTGATGGGGCTGAAGTTTACCAGGGCGCCGGCCTGTACTATATCACCACGGCGCACAGATTCTTGCCTGGGGCCAACTATTTCCAGGGAAGCGGAATACTGCTCCAGAACACTAACCCTGTGATAATCGCAATTGGGCACAACGTGCTCGATAGCGGACAACACCCTCTCCACAGGGAGATTCCTTATGCCCCGATAGTCAACCAGATTCTCCACCTGGCCATTATCGAGGAGAAGATTATACCTCTCTTTCCTGCTCAAGAGCTCGGTAGTCACTCTGCCGAAAAGCTCAGGGCTAAGCTCATTGCAGAGCTTCTGCGGCAGCCCCACAAACTTGGCCAGTGCTTTAGTACCATTCTCACTGAACGGGATTGAATGTCCACCATTGCCAGGCCTCATGATTACCCGTCCGGGCTCAACCAGCACTCTAGTTCGGGGATTATGCTCCACCTGACGTGCTGTGGTATGACAGATGGGCTCAAGTCTTTCCAATACGTCCGTTCTATTCACAGACCCTCCTTCTTTTTATTATTCCAGTGGCCATAATGAGGAGGGCAGCGCCAGTTTCATCCGGGATACTGGCTGGGCTAGGTCTCACCAGTGACTGTACACCGCCCGCTTACCCAGGCTACGCCAGCTGCCCATTTCTGTTTCATAGGCACCTCCTTTCACTAAAGCTATTCCGCTCGGCTCGAGTGCTCGTTACAGACGCAAAAATGGGAGAACAAGTCTCCCATTTCATTGAATAGCTGACTGGTTATCAGCCCCAGTTTGTATTATGTATCTGTATTTCCTTGAATATCCGGGATAGCCGGTCTGTCCACCATGAGGGCAATTTATTAGTGCACTGGAAGAACCCGAAGCCTTCCATATCTAATACCAGGCATGCTTTCTTCTGAGCTATCTCACCCTTTATTCCCTTAAAGAAGTCATATGCCTTAGAGGTGAAGTCGGCCATTTCATCTCGTTCCCACAACTGGTGGGCATAAGTAGGCCGCTTCCAGATGATCCGATGGACGGCGGTGCAAACATTGAGGTCCAGTTTTCTCGAGTAGTGGCTTATGAATAGTATAAGTTGCTCTCGTTGTCCAGCAATAGCCAGGAGGTCGTCCAGTTCCACAGCATCACCGCTCTGACTTCTTCGGGCATGTGCCGATTGTGCAGCCTCATCATAAATTACTATTGCCCGATCCTTCCACTGGCTCCGTTTGGTAGTTACTGTCATCCAGCGGGGCACAATGCGCTGTATGGCTCTTCTTAACTTATCGTCTATCCGGGGCATATGAAGGATTGCCAGCAGGTTACGCCGGCGGTGCATTTCATCAGCAATTTCATGCGCTAACCCTGTCTTGCCTGTCCTGATGTCGCCCATGATCATGACGACCCCAGGATAGGGTATCAGGGAATAGAGATTAGCCTTCTGAGGAGTAGAAAGGATAGCCCGAGCATACTCCTCAGCCTTTTGTTGCCGATACTTTTTGAGCTTATTAGATTGATCTTGCTTTTTTACTGTCAAATTTACCCCCTTTCTTTGTTTTTCGCTAATTCAACATAAGCAGAGAAAGGATTAGGCCTGTGGAAGTTACCAACCTGGTTTAGATAGACCCAGATCGCGGCCCAATAACCAAAGTTCATGAATTTATACCGGGCCAGGTTCTTATGGGCTTTTTCTTCTGCCTCATTAAGTGCCCGCTCCATGCTTTCTTTAGTAGCGAATGCACATTGCTTCATATTGACTCCCTTAATAAGGCTATTCCGGCCAGCTTGAATACTTGTTACATAGCCATTTTTGTTCATTTCTTGTACTTTTGATTCATTTTGAGCTTAACTGCCCAGGGGAGGGCCGGACCTTGTCCGGCCCTCGGGCTGGATAGTAAAGTCACCATTCCACGCACATTGGCATCAGTACGTGGATGGTGCCATTTTGTCTGACGACTCCTGGAGATTGGGCAGATGTTGTCCGCAGTGTTATGGTCCCGCTCGTCCTCGAGAGCAACCCTTTCAACTGCTCGGCGTTGAAGGCGATTTTGACCTTGCCCTTCGCCGGCACTTTGACCTGGGTCTCACCCCTTTCCTCGTTCTTCGTAGAGAGGATTACATTGCCCCTTTGGCTTTGCATACGTACCACGTTGTTATCGGGCAGGGTGATTGAGACCAGGTTCAGTGCTTCCCTCAGTGCTTTACTGTCCATGGTGACCGGTGAGCCATTCTTGGGAATGACCTGCTTGTAATTCGGATATGTCCCCTGGATTGCCATGGCAGTTAGCACCAGTCCGTCACCGACAAAGCTGATGGTTGGATATTTGTCAGATTGTCCATCCTCTTTCTTTCGATGGATGGACACCTTTCCAGGCATCAGCTTCTCGATGAGCTGCACCGCAGTAGAGGGCACCACCGTCTGCTCTATAGACCCCTTGGCTTTGACCTTTGTTTCCGCCAGTCTGAAACCATCAGCGGCACATAGCACTACTGTGCCTTTGTCAGGAGCAAAGCAGACGCCTTTAAGCACTGGCCTTGAGTCATCGCCGGCCATGGCATAGCTGATTTGCTTTAGCGCATCAGCCAGGCCACGTACTTCGACCGCCTTGCCTCTGACCCCTGGCACCTCAGGAAAATCCTGTGCCTCGAAGCCTTCCAGAGTGGTGACGGCTCCAGCCTCTACCCTCAGGAGCTTGTTATTCACCAGAGATAGCGTGACTGTCTCCGACTTCACCGCCTTCAGGAAAGCTTCCAGTGTCTTAGGCAGTACTGCGATTGCCCCCTGGCGTGTGACAGTGGCCTTGCAGAATGCTGTCAGTGATACTTCTAGGTTCGTGGCAGTGAGTGTTAATTGCCCACCGCCGGCACGGATCATGACAGCACCTAGGACTGGCAGAGTGTTCCTTGCTGCAACCGCGGACTTGACCTCGCCCAAGGTCTCCAGGAGTGCCCCACGCTGTGTCGTCGCTCGCATAGAGCACCCTCTTATTAAGTTATTATCCCCGTTGGCGCCACCCGAGCTGCACCACGCGGAGGTGGGGACTTGCAGCCCTGGGGAGATTATCTCTCCCTTATATCTTAATTAGTTTTGTCTCTACACAAGCCTTCAAGACACACATCCTCATTTCCTCATCGGTTAAGCCTCTAGGTGACTCTTCAATAGCGGTGGTTAACCTGTCCTGCAGGTCTTTCTTGGCTTGCTCTCTTTGTTTATTCGTCAGTTTAGTCATGATTCATCCCCATAGTTTTGCTATTTTGCGATTGGCGTAATAGCCAGTCTCGGCTATAGCGACCCTTTCCATCACTTTTGAATAGGGCTTGTGCCGATTTTGCTGTATAAGTTGATAGCATCCACATTCATGGCCAACCCAAATGCCACTGCCATAGGTACACACCCTTGTTCTGCTCGAGGTACTTTGACCACATAATTCACAGACCATAACAGTCACCCCCTTACACTGCTATTGAGCCGTCAGTAGCGATTGACTCAGGCAATTGGTCGTCGTCACTATGAGTTTTCTTTGGCTCTCGCGGGTCATGCCCCTCATAGCATTTGGCCAGCTCAAACTTGCCGCAGGCTTCGGGACGGAGGCCGAATTTACAGCCGCCGATATACTTCTGCCTGGGCTTATTGAGGGCTACCAGGTTTTCACAGTAGCGGCATGACCACTCAGCCTTAGAAGGAAGCTCATCCAGGCCAGCATCTATTGTGTCCCAGGTAATGCCCAATTCGGCATCGTGGTTAGCGTCCATCTGGTCAATTATTGACTGCGCCTGTTCTCTGGTAATGACCATATCCCGTTCTTCTGCACGGCCGAGAACATCTTCTTCGCACCATATAGCCGCCGCAATATGCTCGTCGGGTTGATAGCCCTTCAGATGCTCTATCACACTACTTACAGTTGGCATAGTTCACCCCCTTTACTTTATTCGGTACTACTCGACCTGCCACTGAGGGCAAGTGTGGCTTGCCCCCAGGACGCAGGGCGGTTAGCTCTTGCGGCTCTTGCCCTTGCCGTTGTTCCCAGAGCCGATGCGGACGGCAATGACCTGGACTTGATACCTGTCAGCGCCTTCAACAACTTTGCCCTGGCCGCGGAAACCGTCAGAGCCAGTGCTGAAGGTCGCAGGCTTCATCGGGATAGTCATGGCTGCCTTCTGTAGTATGGCTTGACCTGGCATGATGCACCCCCTTCTTTATTTACTGCGTAACGCTCAGGCACAGGCGCTTCATTTTCTTGATTTGCTCGCGCGTGAAGCCTGGGCAATACGTGTCAAGGTTGATTAGAAGCCGTTCTGGCAATGTCTCGGGATTGCGATTACAGAGTTCGACTCTCAGTTTATCGCCATTGCCGTTGTAAAATGCGAATGTTACGCCTCGATATGTCACATATCGAAAAACTTTTGATTGCCGTTTGCTGCGCCTGGCTGCCTCGATTTGAGCCTGGCAATGATTGCAATACCCTTGCTCATTCGCTGCAGGACGGCGACCGCAAATCTGGCATTTGCGAACTTTTACCTTTACTGCCACGGATCACCCCCTTATGCGTTCTTGAGGTTTTTAACCCCACCACTGGCCGTCAGCGATTGCTGGCAGCCAGGACGTAGGATTAGAAACGAACTCCCCCAGTAGCGAAAACCGGGGGACTGAGCCTCGCTCTATACTCCTTCTGATAGTCCACCCATCCCCAGCGTCACGATAGCTCCACCTGGGACTTTTGCAGGCGGAAAACTCCCATGGCCGGTAAGAGCCTTCGAGGCTTGCTACTGCCTCTGCTAGCGGCCAAATATGCACCCCGCTTGCCCTGCGTTGCCTCTACCTAATAAGGACGCAGGAAGAGTGCATAGCTGGCTTATACCAACTGCGCTCTGTACTCTTGGAGCTGGGGGGAGACACCCCACAGCCGTACCATGAGCTACAGCCACCGTGCCGCCAGTCCACTCTTAACGATGGCGCACTACGGCAAACGCACCTCGGTCTCTTAACGTCGGACGGGACGGCAGCTGATTCGCACGCTGCACGCTAGACTGATTTAGGCCAGTCAGTCCCCGTAGCTTGCCTACCTTGATGCTGTCGCTGGTAGATTGCCTGTCACCACGGCTAGGGCTAGGCCTTATCCCGAGGGCTATGTTTGGAGTCCCCTATGCCTAGCGTTCAGAGCATAGGTCCCCAGGTGTGCTCCATGTCAGGCTGTCGTGTCAAATGTCCGCGTCCCCCACCTCATACTGAGGTCAGCCCCAAGTAACCCGAGTGTGGGCACGGATTGGGATTACTAGGCCGCGCATAGAGCATTGGCCTTTGAGAATAGCAAAGTGGGACGGCTAAACTAGCCATCCCACTTACTACCGCTCACAATTTGGCAATTCCGATATGTGGCAATACTTGTTACATTTAGCTACGATTTACCTATGAGCGACTTTAGTTTATCAGTAGCTTGTGGCCTTGAGTTCTCATCCAGCGATTGAGGCGCTGGCGCTCTGTGTTATTTAGAGTACCGCTTGATTTTGGCTGCCCAGCTTTGCGCATTCGTGGCGCTCCCAGTGGTTTACCTTGCAGGCGCTTCGTGATGAGTGCCCGTATTTCCTTCGGTATTTGACGCCATAGCCGTTGAGAGTCTAGCTTGTCAATTTGCTTATTCTCAAACTCAACCTCGCCGACTAACAATTCAGCGAGTTCAGTTTCCTCGCCGTCGCTATTGGTGATAGTTTCGGAGAGATAACCTTGATAGAATTGGCTATGTAACATATATTTGGTATACCAGTTCTGCCAATCCCGCCTAGCTATTGTATAGGCGAAGGCTGGGTTCTCTGTACCGCTTGCCAGTATAGCCGTTATCAACTCCTGGAATAGGTCTTGACGCTCTGGCATCGGTACTTTACGGCTGAATATATAGCTTGCTTCAACTGCTAGCCTGGCATTTAAGTCTAGGTTCTCAAACGCTTTAGCTGTAGTTTTGACGAGTTCTATATACTCATTATCATCGTCAAAGCTAGGGTCTCCGATTGCAGCTTTGGCTATGCTTTGATAAGTGGCTTTTGATATCTCATTCATTGTCTAATCCTCCAATTTTGATACTTAGCCACATATCAGGATTGCCAATCTATATTCAATTGTTAAGGTGCAATCTACTCAGTATCTATTGTCCAACAAAAGGACATTTTGTGCATTAAAAGAATGAACCTATATTTTCGTGAAGGATTTCAAAGCGGTCATTTTTTGGTGATTTCACGAAGGAACGAAAACCGCTGCTGCTGCTGGGTCACTAGCATATGCCACTACCCATAGAGGGCAGCAAAGGGGTTTGCCCAAGCAGACTCAGGAGCAACTCTGCCAGCCTCAGTGAGGCGGAAGAACCTGCGAGGATAGCCTCGGGGATAATTGTCCTGAAAGGTTGAGCGCTCTTCCTTGCCGCTTTCTTCCACCCAACCAAGCCTCTGGAGGTTTGAGAAGTAAACAACAAAAGAGTGATAGCGGCAACCACTGGACTTATAGGGTGTCTGAAGCAGGTATCGTGCGGCAAGCTTCTCTATTCCATCGGGAGAGATGGGACGCTTCTCACGCTTAGCTTGTCTTTCTTCCTGCCTTGTAGCTCTATCTACCGCAATCGCCTTAAGAAGAGCTTTCTTGTAGTGATAGCAGATGTCAGATTGAGGCGCACCGGCACTGGGGTCTATCTCTGGTGAACCATTTGGCCCGTGGCCCATGAGAAATTCCCGAATAAACCAGCCGCAGCCGAAGGGACGCAGAAAACCACCTCTAGTTGGCCTTAGTGGTTCAACCACTACCCATCTCCTTTAACTGACGCAAGATAGTCAAGCTATTCCCTTGTCCCACAACTTTTCGTACCACTCTTTGTGCTCTTGCCCAGAGACTTTTCTATACTTAGCCGTAGTATTAAAGTTGGCATGCCCCAGGTGTTGCTGTAGGAGCCTGAGCCCATCTCCCGAGTCATCGGTCTTAACTGCACGTACGGCAAAAGCGTCCCTTAGCTTGTGAGGGCTTACATTGTGGATTCTTCCAGTCTCAGGGTTGACCAACTTTGGCAGGTTTGCTCTCTCAGCACATTCTTTGACAATCTGCCAGGCTCTGTGTCGATTGATGCCAAAAACTAGTTTCTTACCATCTCGAAGAACCGGACCGCCACGCTGGACATATTCTCTGAGCACGCGCAGGGTGTCATTATCCACCGGCAGGAGCCTCTGGCGACGATGTTCTAGTTGCTCAACCTGAGCCTTCGTGACCTTGACCCCGCACTTGGGGCAAAATATATGGCTTCGGCCAAGTCTTTGTCCACACGCGGTGCAGGATAGCTCTAGGCTAGCCTTGAGGTGTTGAATAGTAATTGTGCCATGATCGAAGTCTATGTCTTCAATCGCCAAAGCCAGCGCCTCGCTGACACGGCAGCCGAGATGGAAGAGTACTCTGACAAGCAGTTTATCCCGCATGTTGAATGTCGCCTTCTCAAGCAGGCTTATTTCGCTTGGTTCAAGATATGTTTTCACAGGTCGTCCCTCGACGTTGGTGGATCATCTGTTTCCCGACAAGATGTCTTGTCCTCGCCGCCTCTACGCTTTCCAAGCTCACGGGCAATTATCCTCGCCAACAGCCGCAATGCTGCCGAAGGTGTTTGATATTTTGCACTTCCTGCAGGGTCACTCCAGCCGTCTTTACTTTCTTGGGTAGCCATGTTACACTAAATAATAAATATTAGCGATGATTATTACACTTGTAGCACATATAATAAACAACTGCAATGCACAATTTGTCACTTGACAACACTAACTCTATGTGATACTATAGGCACATAGTGCAAAAACCAGAGGCAAAAGGAGTTCAATTATGGCGAAAAGGATTAAAAAACCGCCTGTAAAACTCGAACAGCGGCGTGAATGGCTGAGACGTAATGAAATGGGCGAGTCAGTACCGAAAATAGCTGATAGCGATGATTTTGACGTCCGTACGGTAAGGAAGCATATCGAACTTGCTAAACAAGAAAGGGAGGTAAAAGAAGCGAGAGCCACTGTGCTGCGCAATGCTTTGGAACGCCACTATGACGACCTGCGCAAGTTTGCCGAAGCGCTGAATTCCGAGATATTGGGGGTGGGCAATATTCCATCATCGCCGGATGATGACTTTATGGAAGCTGCGTTGCGACAGCATTTACCACGCTCGCCCATATGGGGCTATATGTCAAAACGGCAAAACCTGCGGCAAACAGCCGATGAAGAACAACAGAACTTGGAAATAGTGATCGACGAATCGGTGAAAGCAGACCGGAGGCTGACCCCCCTGATCAATGACGGCCTAGATGGGATTGTACCGGGCATCGTTGCTGTTCTCGTCGCTGAGGCAAAGCAGTGGATCCATGGGAACACAGGGTATAGTCTCAAAGATAGCGTGGTCACGGAATCGGCGGGAGAAGGACTTGTGAATCCTTGCTTTGGCTTCTCACACATGGGCATAATGGAAGTGGAGCATTCCGAAAGATGTGTAAAAATAGTGCACGATGTTTTGGAAGACCTGGAATCCCGCCTGAGAGATTGGGAAGACTATCGTAACCTGGAGAAAACGATTGCTGAAATTGGGCGACTGGATCGTAAGCTCCGAGAAGAACTGGCAATAGTAAGGCTCAGGCGAATAGTACCGGGACGTTGCAAGTACTGCCCCCTGTGATAATGTTAGATTGGTTAGAGGAGAAGTACAATGAAAGTAGCTCTATATGCCAGGGTCTCGTCGGAGAAACAGGACGTAGACCTGTCTATTTCGGCGCAGCTCAAATCTCTCAGGGAGTATGCCGCCAGAAACGGACATGAGGTCATAAGGGAGTATATCGATGAATCGGAGAGCGGTAAGACAACAGCACGGCCAGCCTTCCGGGAGATGATCTCAGCTGCCCGTCGGTCTCCAAAGCCCTTCGATCTTATTCTGGTCTGGAAGTATTCACGCTTTGCCCGCAGTCGTGAGGATTCAATTGTATTCAAAACGATGCTCCGAAAGAATGGAATCCGAGTAGTCTCTATAAGTGAGCCTGCGGAGGATACCCCCACAGGAAAGCTGCTTGAGGCCATGATTGAAAGCCTGGATGAGTTTTACTCGGCCAATCTCGGTGAAGAAGTAACCAGGGGGATGAGGGAAAGTGCCTCCCGCGGCTTCTATATTTCATCCCGGGCTCCTTTTGGTTATCGCAAGGTTAAGGTTAACGATGGTGGCAAAGAGCGTCCCAAGCTTGAACTTGAGCTAAATCAGGCGCACATAGTGACTCGCATCTTTAGTCTGCTACTTGAAGGTAAAGGCCTGATGGAAATTGCAAAACAGCTAAATAAAGAGGGGATCGCCGGGCCCAAGGGCAAAGGCTGGATAAAAACTACAATCCATAAGATGCTCATTAACGAGGTTTACACCGGTACCCTGGTATGGGGTCGTAACAGTGTACATGACCTTTCGCCTATTAGGGTGAATAATGCCTGGCCGGCTATTATTGACCGAGATACCTTCGACCGAGTTCAGAGTCTGCTTAAGGACAGGGCTCCTGTCAACCTTCATCCGAAGCGGGTGGCAAGTCGTTACTTGTTAAGTGGACTAGTCCGCTGCGGACATTGTGGCAAGAATTTGGTTGGCCACGATGCTAAGAGCGGACGATTCACCTATTACGTGTGCGGGACCTTGCTGAAGAAGGGAACTGACTCATGTCCAACACGTTATCTTAACAGTCAGCAGTTTGAGAATCTGGTTATAGATAAGATAAAAGAGCATGTCTTAACTACTGATAATCTCACCAGGTTAGTGCATATGGTAAACGAGGAAATGGACAGCGTGGCGATAGAATACCGCCAACGCTTAGACAATGTTATCGATGAGATTGCCGACGTAGACCGCCGATTGGAGAGGCTATACGATGCTCTCGAAACTGGGAGGATACAACTCGCTGACCTGGCACCACGGATTCAGCAACTCAGGCAAAGGCGAGAGCAGTTGCAGGCAGCAAGATCGCAACTGGAACAGGAACTCTCCGCTAGGCGTGTGGAACTGGCAGATGAGGAAACCGTCGCTCATTGTGTATCCGACCTGCGTAATTTGCTAAGCGAGAGTTCCCTTGCCGAGAGAAAATCCTTTGTCAGGAGCTTTGTCAAAGAAGTTAAGGTGACGGGAGACAACGTACTGTTAACCTACACGATACCAATGCTACCTAAGGGGTTAACTGAAGAGATGCTACCGGTTCTGTCTATTGTACACGATGGTGGGGAAGGGGGGACTCGAACCCCCACGCCTTTTAAAGCACATGATCCTAAGTCATGCTCGTCTGCCAATTCCGACACTTCCCCGATAGGAAACTACCTGATACAATAGCATTTTACGGGACTCGCCTCCAAATTCCAGGGACACCATACCAATCAGACCTACTACAAATTAGGCATTATGTCCCCAGAATATCTTTTCTGTTCAATAGGGAATAAAAATATACACGAACAATGAATTTTGTGGTAGAATAAACAATAAACTCTTCCTGGGGGTAGTTTGAGACTATGAGCGTACAAGCAGAGGAATTAGAAAAAATAGCTGTGAAAGTCCTCCGCATCTTGGGTGTTCTGGATTATTCCGAGTTGCAGCTTATATACGCACTAAAGGCTGAAGGAAAATGGAAGGTAAGTTTTGAGTATGGACATTCTGGTGGCTTTGCCAGAGGCAGTATTAAAAAGATAGGATCTTTTGCGGTTGATGTGAAAAGTGGAGAAATTGAAGGGATGTGGTTGGATAGAGCATGGAAGTAAATAGAAATATTATGCTCTAAATGACTGGTAAAATCACCCTGTCAGCTTCAAAATGCAGTCATAATCTCTCCCATTCCCTTGAATAAACCCCAATAAGCAAATTCCAGGGACACCATACCAATTAGGCCTACCATAAATCAGGTATTATGTCCCCTGAATGGGACAGATGCTAATGAGACTTCATGTAGAACCACACAGGACTAGAGGAACAACAACCGCAAGGCAACCTACAACTATTGATATTGCAAATAGCACTATACCAGCAATACTCCAGTTCCTCTGCGTACTCTTGAAGTGCTCAATACTGTCCCATTTCTTATTTCGCCATGCCCACTCATTTCCCTTTACGCCAAGAACGAAAGCCCAAACAAGACCAAAAAAGGGAATAAAACAAAGTAGCGCTATCCAAACACTATTACAGATTCCCCATATCCAGGTTAAGACGAATGCTCCCCAACTCCACCCCTTAACTTCCTCTGGGACTGTGGCTAATTCACCTTGTCCTGATGTATTCTCTGGCGTTACCCCAACCTTAAGCCTCTGTCCACACTCAGGGCAAAACATGAAGCCCTCACTTACTTCTTTTCCACATTTTGGACAAAATGGCATAGCTCCACCTCCTCTCCTTTTGATACATCATATGAGAATTAACGAAGAATAGTCAATACCCGTCCTTACAGTGGTCGTTTTTCCTCCCTATCAATCTGGCTTGTCAGCCTCTTCTCTGGAATTCCTGGGACACCATATCAATTAGGCCTAGTACAAATCAGGTATTATGTCCCCAGAATACCACTATTCAGGTGACCATTGATACCTACAACCCCATCGTACTAGCATTGCGCCAAGCAGTGAGCTAATTTGAACAATCGTTCTATTCAAAGCAAGTTTGACGCTTTAATCTCCCCCCAATATAATACCTAGTATGAATCAAGAACAAAACAAGAAACTGAGGTCATACTATCATTCGCTTGTAAGGCAGGAGCGATTTCTTAACACTTTGACAGGTAGGTTACTTATAGATTTCGGAGCAGTTAAACCATTGTTTCTAGAACTGACCCTGCTCAAAGAGGAGTTCTCTGATTTAGTTCCCTTCGACCTTAAACTCGATCATTTAGAAGATGATGAAGGGGTTAACATCATCCGTGTCATGGGTCTGTTATCAATGGTGCTTGGACGGTTAGAGACCGCCCTCGAAGAGTCAACTAATGTCCCTGTTACAGAGAAGCGCGAATTTAAGTTTGTCAGTGATTCTAACTTGAAAGCTATCATTGAACGGGATTATGAAGAAATTCAAAGAGCCTTCATATCTCAGTGCTGGAAGTCTGTCATGATCCTGTGTGGCGGAGCCATCGAAGCCATTTTGACTGATTTGTTGTTAATAAACAAGACAGCTGCTATGTCCGCTAAATGCGCACCTAAAGGCGATGATATTACTCGTTGGGGTCTGTCTAAACTCATAGATGTCGCTGTCGAACTGCAACTTGTTTCCGCAGGGATACAGAAGCTATCCCATCCTCTTAAAGAGTACAGGAACCTTGTGCATCCTGGTAATGAGATTCGTAACAAACTCTATTTTGGTGCGGAAGAGGCTAAAATTGCTGTTGAGATCCTTCATATGTTACACAGAGATTTAACCCGTTGAATCGTCTACCTTCATTCATCATGAGTACACCGTTTTCAAATTAACTCAACTATTCTAGAATCCCAGGGACACCATACCAATTAGGCCTACTATAAATTAGGTATTATGTCCCCAGAATGCTCGCGAGAAGTACGAGCGGGAATAGACATGAGAAGGCGGCATAATGCTGAAACTGAACCAAAACTCGTGTTGTGTCTTCCTTCTACGCAGGTAGTATAATTTATTTGTAAGTTTTGATGGAACAATGGCACAGTCTTAGCATTGATAAAGCCTTAGAGCAACTGGGTTCCACACGCTCAGGGCTTACCGAGACCGAGGCAAAGAAACGGTTAAGCCGCTACGGGTATAACAAGCTAAAAGGTAAAGAAAAGACTCGCCCGATAGTGGTTTTTCTGAAGCAATTCCTCAGCCCTCTCATATACATCCTCATGGCTGCCGTGATAATTTCCTTGATCGCCCAGCACTACATGGATGCCCTGGTTATACTGGCAGTCTTACTTTTTAATGCCGTCTTTGGTTGTATGCAGGAACTGCGAGCTGAGAAAGCTATGGAGGCTCTCATGCAAATGGCAGCGCCTAAGACCAAGGTCAGGCGTGACGGTAAAGTCAAGGAAATTCTAGCCAAAGAAGTAGTTCCCGGCGACATATTGCTTATGGAGACCGGTGACAGAGTACCCGCTGATGCCCGGTTGATAGAAGTATCCAACTTAAAGATAAATGAGGCTACGCTGACTGGCGAATCCATGCCTGTCGAAAAGCATACCGCAGTGCTGAAGGAGTCACTGACTCTGGCAGACAGAAAGAACACGGTCTATACAGGGACAACTGTTAGCTATGGTCGAGCTACTGCCGTAGCAGTGAGTACCGGGATGTCGACCGAACTGGGCAAAATTGCCAGTGCTATTCAGGAGGTAAAGAAAGAGGAAACACCCCTCCAGCAAAACATCAAAAAGCTGAGCCGTTATCTCATCATCATTGTCCTAGTCATCATTGGTATCTTGGTAGTGGCCGGATTACTGAAAGGTCTTGACCGTTTGGAGGTCTTACTGCTGGCGGTAGCAGCCTCAGTCTCGGCAATACCGGAAGGGCTGCCAGCGGTGGTCACCGTTGTCCTATCCCTGGGAATGCGGACTATGGCGCGCCATAATGCCATAATCCGTCGACTCATGGCTGTGGAGACATTAGGGTCAGCCACGGTCATTTGCTCGGATAAGACCGGTACTCTGACCGTGAATGAGATGACGGTCCGACGCATCTTCCTTGATAACGAATGGATTGAGGTAACCGGTGAGGGCTATGAGCCTGACGGAGAATTTCACCGTGATGGGCAAAGACTCACCCTGGAGAAAGAGGATGTATTAAGATTCCACTTGAAAATAGGAGCCCTGTGTAATGATGCCCTCCTGACCCGTGAAGATGAGCGATACAGCATTTACGGCGACCCTACAGAGGGCGCTCTGGTGGTGGCTGCCGCCAAGGCAGGGATGGAAAAGGGGAAACTAGAGAAGAGGACACCTCGCCTCGATGAAATTCCATTTCAGAGCGAAAAACAATACATGGCCACTGTTCACTCTAAAGACGGCGGAGGCAAGGTAGTCTATGTAAAAGGAGCGACCAAGAAACTATTAGGGTATAGTAAATATCTGCTTACCGCGAAGGGTGTTGTTGAGCTTGGGGCGACTGAGACCGAAAGCATAACACAAGCCACAGTCTCCATGGCGAAAGATGCTATGAGGGTCATCGCCACTGCCTATATCGAACTTCCTGATGAATTTGAGGAGCTGAGTGATGAGGATATCCATTCCGGCCTGGTTTTCGTCGGGTTGATGGGAATGGCCGATCCGCCCCGTGAGGAAGCCAGAGAGGCGATACGATTGTGCAAACAAGCGGGTATCAGGGTGATTATGATTACCGGCGACCACGAGGTAACAGCGGAATCGGTAGCCCGCCAACTTGACCTGCCATCGGGGAAGGCCATCACCGGTACCGAGCTTCAGGCAATGAGCGACGAGGAACTGTCACAGGAAATTGACGGTATTTCTGTGTTTGCCAGAATCGAGCCCCTGCACAAGCTGAGAATAGTGAATGCCCTAAAAAGCCGCGGGCAGGTTGTCGCCATGACCGGTGACGGGGTTAACGACGCAGCCGCGATCAAAGCCGCTGATATCGGCATCAGTATGGGCATTACCGGTACCGATGTGACCAAGGAAGCCAGCGATATGGTCCTGGCTGATGACAACTTCGCATCAATAGTGGCAGCAGTTGACGAAGGCAGGGCGATCTTCACCCGGTTGCGCAATGTGATTTTCTTCCTGCTGAGTACCAATATCGGCGAGCTAGTAGCGCTCACCCTGAGCGTGCTATTCGTGGGTAAAGCGCCCCTGCTGGCGGTGCAGATTATCTGGAATAACCTTGTGACCGATACAGCGATGTCTATTCCGCTGGCTCTCGAACCTAAATTTGGCGATGAGCTCAAGCAACCACCTCGCCATCCCGACGTGGGGCTTGTCTTCCCCGGCCTGCTTGTCCGCGTTGGGCTCATGGCGTTGTTGATGGGTGTGGGTGTATTCGTGATATTTAACTGGGCGCAACAAAGAGTCAGTCTGGACGAAGCGCGCACAATTGTTTTCGGGTCTATGGTAATATTCGAGTGGTTCCGGGCATTTAATGCCCGCTCCGACGAGCACACCATCTTCAAGTTGGGGCTTCTCCGTAACCGATGGCTGGTTCTTTCTGTCTCAGGAGCGATACTGCTGCAACTAGCTATTATTTATGTTCCATTCCTTCAGGTTGCTTTCAGCACAGTCCCTCTTAGTATTGATAAGTGGGGCGTGGCTCTTCTAGGGGGAGTCAGCCTCTTTGCCGTTGACGAAATACGAAAGGTTATATTCCCTCGATTATTCAGTTTCGGCAAATGGAGACCGCTGAAAGAAAAATAGAAAGACTCGATTAGCAGGCTCAAATCATAATTTCAACAGAAACTGGTACAACTCTCCAGCGATTTGGAGTATGGCGTTTGCCATGTCCGTTCCCCCATCAAACAAACTAACGCCTTGTGTAGCCTGAAGCCACTCCCAAACGCTGCAAACTCCAGGGACACCATACCAATCAGGCTTACTACAAATCAGGTATTATGTCCCCAGAATACACGGCCTGCAGCAATCTTTATTGGCCCAACCAAGATTGCTTCGTCGTTACGCTCCTCGCAATGACAAAGTGAGAACTCAACAAATTTGACCATGTCTTTCACTCTGTTTTATTTTTTTATTTTACCAGTACTTATAAGTATTGCAGCAAAGGCCAAAGCGAGAGACAAAGCAGTAATAGATGCTGAAAGCATGTCTATATGCCACCTTCCGTCAATCCACTCGTACACGTATTGGGAATATGGATTCCCTTTTTGTGCTGCAATTAATAACAATATTCCTATTGTTACCAAAGCACCAAATAGTAACTCTGGTCGAGTCCGAATAACTTTAGTAACTAAATAAATGAGATAAAGGGAACTCAACCCTACAATTAAATATATAGCTAACCACAACAACCATATACGCCATTGTCCCAGCATTAATTGCTGGAACACTAGTAACCGCCAACCACTGAATTGGAATAGAACTAACCCATAAAAGATGATTACTACTACTACTACACAAACAACTGCCCATTTCCATGTCAATGGCCACAGGGTAGACTTCCTTTGTGTCATTTCCAGTGGACGTTTTGCAGACAAAGGCCAATGACACCATTGGCACGACCATTTATCGTCTACCACGGTCTTTTGACCACAGTTAGGGCATTTCTTTATCCTATGCTTTGCCATCTCCGTATTTACACGAAATGATACCCCACCACTAAACTAAATCTCAAGATGTTTTTTGACCGAGGGATGAGTGAGGTAAAGCTAAAAACTGATACCCTACTCTGCCCCTCTTCAAACGCTACCGCGTATAGCGCTAATAATTAAACCGCCGCCCAAGATGGGGCCAACAACCTACACATTGTTGGCTTGAAAATTAGCGACAGCCAAGTGTGGTAAACCGCGGTAAATCCCAGCGCCAGAATTGCGAGGCGAGTGGGGGATAGCTGACGGCGGAGGATATTTTATAGCTGGGTTAAAAATAATTTGAGGCTAATAAATCGGATAAATCGGGGGAAAATGGGCTATTATTGCGGGGTTACTTTATCTTTTGTTTTAAACCACGAACCAATAGGTCGTTATTGCACTAATGTGCTAACTCTATTTAACCCACAGCATGGTATAATACTAACAAATATACTATGAATTGGCCGGGCATCCACCATGGTCAATGTGAATAATGGTAAGTCATTTCGTATGCCAGAGAAGCAAGAATCCTCTGATTTCTCTAACGTTATACCTGATCCAAGTGATAAATCAATCATACTCTGGAGATATATAGACCTCGCTAAGTTAATCGCGCTACTCAATGATCAAAAGTTGCACTTCGCCCGAGCGGATGTCTTTCAAGACCAACATGAAGGTTCTATTACCATAAGAATGCGGGAAACACTGAAAAAACAGTTCGCAGATAAGGTAGACTTGGTCGAGACAATATCAAACTTTAGAAAACTAGTGAAAGAAAGCACATTCGTTAGCTGTTGGTGTATGGAACCAGAATCCGAGGCAATGTGGAAGTTATACAGTGGGGATAATCATGGAGTAGCCATAACAGTGGCATATCAAGATATTAAAGCTTCTTGCAGTGTCCATAGATTGCTCATAGGACCAGTGAAATACATAGATTACCAAAAAGAAGGTTTTCCGCAAGACAATGTGCTTTACCCCTTCTTCCATAAACGACAAGAATTTGCATATCAGAGAGAAGTGAGGATTGTTAAATGGTGCAGTGATCAGATGCCTATAGGGATAAAAGCGACAAATCACGAGCCAACAGAGGAAGAAAAGCGGGAACATGAAGCCGAGTTGAAACATGGAAAGAAGCTTAAGCTTGAAAGAGGACCAGGCATTTCATTAGAGTTCGATATTGAGAGGTTGGTTAGAGACATAGTTGTACATCCATATGCACCAGAATGGTACTTCAAAGTAGTCAAATTCGTCGTTGAGAGTTTCGCACCTATAATGGCGGGAAAAGTTAGGTGGTCGTCCATGAGAACAGAACCACTCTATTAGTAACAGATTGAGTCTAGGCGATAGTGTTTCAAAATCTCTCTATAAACAAAAAGCAAAGTCTTTCTGCTGTGCTTCATTCGAATTCATTGCTAGAATAAACTCAAATTCTCTTGTAAATATTCCTCTCCTATAGCTAATTAAATACGAAAATGTGAAGTAAAGTATTGGCATTATGCTGTCAAGTGTGGAATTCCAAGGGCACCATGCCAATCGGGCCTACTACAAATCAGGTATTATGTCCCCAGAATACCCAGCTTGCTATCTAGTTCTATCAGCATTCAGAACCATATGCCTTACCCGTGAAAGAAAAAGGGGTTATCCTTCCGATGCCTCTTCTTTTTTGAGAGCGATAACTTGGGTAATGATCTCATTCAGTGTCTTGCTTCTTTTGTTCTGGTTTTGCGCTTCCCTAATAATCTCTTCGATGACTGTTGGATTCTTGCAAGCATAAGTCTTCTGCAAACCTAGCCTCTCACAGCATGCTCTCACAGCTCTATCATAGAAATCCTGACCAATTTCGTCACAAAGTGTCGCTTCCATGTTTTTCTTAAAGCAAGCGAATCTCCTTGTTACGTTCTCCGGCCAATCCTCAGTAGACTCGTTAAGAAGTCTCAATAATCGGTTATTCTCAGATTTGGCACCTTCATTATCATAGTCACTGTCCCATATAGTGTATACCCTGATCTGTAAGTTCCTAAAAATGGCTGTCGCCTTCTTGAGATTGTTTTTGCCCATACAAGGGATAACTGAAATTCCCATGCTCTCCAGATTATGCCCCATAACCCTGGCGGCCCCGAGTATCATAGCTCGGTCCTCCTCTCCTTCAACTAAGACAGCCACATCGGCAAAGAATCCTTCATTCATCCACGGGGTCATAAGCGTTCGAAGGCGTGAGGATAAGTCCTCACCTGTATAAGTGCCCTCAGGCTTGCTGTCAGCCTTTTCAATGATTTTCGCCACATCATCACAAGTAGTATAAAATACCTTTGTCTGCTTGGGCCTATCCTGCGCTCCTAGCACTTTACGAACTCTACGCACGTAATCAAGCCTTTCAACATCTACAAGCAAAGGGGAATGTGTGCTATAGATGATTTGTGTTTGCTCTGCTACCCCCTTAATGTTCCCCATCGCCAGTTTCAGCAAAATCTCGGATAGATGCCGCTGTCGATTCGGATGCTGATAAAGTTCTGGTTCCTCAATGCCAAGAATAAGGTTTGGCATCTTGAGCATGACTTTAGCTTCAGCGTGCTGTGATTCTGCTACGCCCTCTGTTCTCGGAGCTTGGGCGCGAGCAAGGTGTTGTAGCATAGTGAGGATAAAGGCACGCTGAACACCATGGCCCGCGTGGCTTACCGAGGAAGGATACCCGTCCTCAACAAGTTTAGTATCAGCTCTTGGCATTGGAATTTCTATGCCGTCTCCCTTTAGCCAATTCAATGTAACAGCCGCGTCCGGAACATAGGTTTGGAGAGTTTTGCTGAGATCTAACTCGAGGCTTTGTAGCTCAACGAGCTTTTCGGGAGCCATGATCTCGTCATAGCGTTCTTGAGTATTTTCCTGCAGCTCCTTAACATCTTGCCGTTGTGCCAAAGTGCTACGTACAACCAAGTCCATGATGTTTGATATGACTGTGCCCCTACCCTCGGCTGCGTCTTCGGAAGCATCGCGCACCGCTGGGATCAAAAGGAAGCGAGTGTAGTGCTCAAGGTGGGCTTCACCAACCTCTTTGAAGCCGAAAAACTGTTCCTCTTCAGGCTGTCGCGAACATTGCTCAGGATGCGACTCCTCCCATTTCTTCAGCGCCTCGGTGGCATCATTCTGGTTTGTATAGGATGGCAACTCAGGATGTCTATTGCGTAGTTCATTGTATTCTATCCTAAGGTTAGCTCCAGCTGCTTTCCGGAAGGAATCAAATTCTGGGTTTTGAAGGCTCATTCCGTGATACCTCTGACTGCCTCTTCCCGGAGGCCATCCCATCGTTTTCGCAACAGCCAATTCCCCACCTTCAACGTATTTCTGAAAGAACTTCTTTTCTTCCTCGATTAAATCAGTAAAGGTCACGGTAATCGAGATGGGTTGTGAAGTCTCCCCAGCATAAAAGTCCTCCTCAGTATATCTGGCACTAATATCATAGAATGCTTCAAGTGCGTGTAAGAACGAAGATTTCCCAGACCCATTTGGGCCAACGAGAACTGTCAATGACTCACATAGCAAAGTCTCATCTCGGATTGAACGGAAGTTTTGTACATGCACTGATTTGACGATCATGGATGCTACCTCATATAATTTCCACCCATCGGTATTGATCTTTAATATGGCGGTGAAAGTAAGAGCCGTGAGAAGATGCGTGCATCAATGCATCATATATAGATTGGGGGACATCAAAGTATTGGTATACACCACCACTATGGAACTCAACCTCCAAAGTGTGTGATTCTGAATCATAGCCGACAGAACTGATATTGCTCGAACTCATAGATTGCCGTTCCATCGTTTAACCTCCATGTGTAGCATCCTATACTATGTCAAGAATTCCAGGGACACCATATCAATTAGGCCTACTACGAATTAGGTATTATGTCCCCAGAATACTCAAGTGGCTTAATATTCCTCTCCCTCGGCCGGTAGTTTAGGCGGTTTATATTCTATATGGCCACTGACACTTGCATCATAAAAATACACACCTGCCCTTTTGAGAAATGCGAAACATGTATCTTGATCTACATGGTCACGGCTGTTTGGTGATGGTAACCAACCCTTTGCATTTGCTTCATACGCCAATAGCCATTGGTCTCCATATAGCTCTGTGGTAGTCATATACGATTCGAAGTGATTGAAATCAATGCTTGAAGATACAAGCCCTTTGGCCTTAGCATCAAGCATCAATATAGCTACTATTGAATCATTCATGCAAGCTACTCTACTTGCATTATCATCACTTATCGAAACACCTAAGACTATTAATCCCCATAGTGCCCAAGCTACTTCGCTCCCGTGACCTAAAGAGGTATGCCTACGTATTACCATATTGAATACTTCCCTGATATGATCCAAATCTAGAGAGTAACCATTATCCCTATATCGGACTAATTGATTTAGCACGAATTCTAATGTACTAGGGTCAACAATTACACACTGCAGTAACAAGTCTTGAAAAAGTCGCCAATGCGCCTCAAGAACCTCTATTCCACACAACCTAGAAACCCCGTATTTCAGTATTGCGTCATCTGGGTATTGGAGAGCAAAGGCAAAGGCCTGGTCAAAATAGTGCATGATTTCATTACGCTGCCTGAGTTCGTTATCAGGACTGAATTGATGTCCTCGTAATTGCGATATCGGTAATGATTCAATTGCCACTGGTAGCTCAATAATATATGTCTTGTCTGAATTGAGAGTGAGTTGATATCCGTACAATACCTCCTGTAGAGTCTCCCTAGTACTTTCTGCCTCGCTCAAAGACTCACACCCGAATTCATAGTCGTCTATAACCCGAAATGCATTTTTGATACCTTTCTTGCGTAATTCAACATCATTTGCACTCAATATAATTTCAGCAATTAGTAAAGATGTATCTGGGCCTATTGGTATCCCTATGCTTTGTCCATCTTGCGAAGCCCGGACTAGTCTATCCAGAGCATTTCCTAGCAGTGTTCTGTCATCCTTTCTTTCTTTTGCAATACTTTTGCCGTGGATAGCCCATGATATAGAATGAGTGTATATAGAGTGATAAAACTGATTTATGTCCGCTTTAAGCACATAACGAGACTTACTTCGGATATGTGCGCTTCGATTATTACGCTCCTCAAAAATATTTGGGGTACTGTCAATAGCCCTAGGGCTTTCTTGCCAAAATGGAGTACTTAGAGATATGTGAGACTCGGCAGTAATGTTGGTCAACAAATCCCAGTTATCCACAACAAAACTCGCTAATCTAAAGAAGTGTATAGGATTTGGTATTCCTAATCGCCTTCGAAGACTGCCTCGGTGTAACAGATTATGTTCGGTGTTTTTAGTTGGCTGACCACCACTTGTAAATCCGTTGGGTAGGGCGGATGGATTATTGGATAATACGCTACCACAGATTTCGGATGTAAACGCTGGAGGCAACTCCTTAGGCAAATAGCCCCTCGCGATAATTCCATTGATAGTCGGCATTCGTCCCCTCTTAGTTAGATTATACCCCAAACTCCCTCAAATGGACGATACATGTGAGGCTAACATTTGCTTAACACTAAGGATTGCCAAACCGTTGGTCAAATTATCCACGAATGCGGAAATAAATCTGAGAAGGTGGCATAATTATAATAAGCTAAATCAGGATGAAAGCATTAGTGCAGCGGGTTTCCCGAGCCTCGGTGAGCGTGAATGACGAGATAGTGGGCAAGATTGGGCCGGGGCTGGTGGTCTTTCTCGGCGTTGCCCAAGGTGATTCGAAGGATGATGCCACCTACCTGGCCAACAAAGTGGTTAACCTGCGTATTTTTGCCGACGCGGCAAGCAAGTTTGCCCTCTCTGCGCTGGAAACAAGAGGAGATATTTTAGTTGTAAGCCAATTTACTCTCCTGGCTGATTCACGTAAAGGGAGACGGCCTAGCTTTACCGAGGCCGCCCCGCCGGACCTGGCTGAGGAACTGTATGAGTTTTTTGTGGAGCAGGTCCGCTCCACAGGGCTCAAGGTGGAAACAGGGCTTTTTCAGGAGCATATGCTGGTGGAAATCCATAATGATGGGCCGGTCACCATATCACTGGAAAGCAAGGTGGGAAAATAGTCGCATTAGCAACTTGTTGCAATAATTTTGCTGTCCTGCTATAATACCCTCCGGCAATGAGCTGCCACGAAACTCTTCAGGAAAAGGGACATCGCTTAACTCCCCAACGCATACTGGTCATTGAGGCACTTCATAGTGCCGACAGGCACATCAGCGCTGAAGAAATCTACGAGCATTTACATAGCCGTTATCCCTATGCCAATATATCCACTGTCTATCGCACTCTAGAGTTACTGAAGAAATTAGATTTAGTTACGGAAACTAACTTTGGCGAAGGGCGTGTCCGCTATCATGTGGCCGAGAAGGGGCATCACCATCATCTCGTTTGCCGTAGCTGCGGCAAGGTAATAGACCTGGAGGAATCTGTGCTACATCCGTTACAAGAGACCTTGCTCCAGGAATACGGCTTTGATGCCGATTTAAGGCACCTGGCCATTTCAGGAGAGTGCAGCGAATGCCGCGAAAAGAAAGGAAACAAAGCTTAACCAACCATGGATGACATTCGAAAAAAACTGCAAATCCTGCTTGACTATTGGATTGAACACAATAGCGAGCATGAGCAAGAGTTCCGTGATTGGGCTGATAAGGTTGCCTCGTTATTCCCTGAGGTAGCACAACAGTTACAAGAAGCAGCCACCAAGATGGCTGCGGCTAGCGACGAACTAATGAAAGCAAAACAGGCCCTGCCAAAGAGCAAGGGGAGGCACTAGGATGTGTATGGCTAAACTTTATGAGGCTAAAGAAGGTGACAAGCCGATTCTGGAGGATATCGCCCGCCTGACAATTGCTGACCGGCGAGTCGAAGTAGAGACCCTCTTTGGAGAAAAGAAGGTTTTCCAGGGCAAGGTGCGGCAGATAGACTTCTTAAAGTCTCAAATACAGCTGGAAAAGGATTAATTTAACCCTAAGAGGTGGACTCTCATTCAACATCCCCTCAACATAAGGATTCTCTCCTTCATAACCTACTCAGCTGCTTCGTATTTCCTTCAATCTCCCCATTAAAGTAAGGGGGATACAGGGGGTTATTTTCATAACTCCCCTTGCCCCTCTTATCTTAAGAGGGGTAACTTTAGAAAAACTTAGCTTTTACACTAGCAGAATCTTCTTGGGCTGCTTTGGTTCTTACTCAATAATGGCACCTGGCTGCGAATGCTAGTCCGCCAGATATCTGCGGGCCTCGGTCTCTATGATGCGATAGACCTCTTGTAGGGGGATGTTGCGCTCCAATGCGATGCGACGGCACTCTTCATACTCAGGGTGGATGCTAAGAATATCGCCCATAAAACGCTTGACCTTCGCCTTAGTGTGTCCTATGGTGGAGTCAAATTCAACTATTTCCCGTTCAGCAATGTGCCGGAAAGCAGGACTCACCCTTATTCCAAGCGTTGAAGTCTCTCGCATTATGGTTTGAGTCAAATCGAATTCGGCGTGTCTAGGGGCCAGAACACTCAGCATCACTGCCGGACGATTTTTCTTCATCTGTATCGGCGTAAACCAAACATCCAGAGCTTGCATAGTAAAGAGTCTCTCCATGAGGTATCCATAGATCTCCGGACTCATGTCATCAATATTTGTTTCCAGCAAAATCAGGTCTTCACTACCGAAAGGTTCTATTTCTTCACCAATCCAGATGCGCATGACATTGGGCCAGGCTTCGAAGTCCTTGGTTCCAGCACCGTAGCCTACCTTTTCTATGGTCATGCCAGGCCTGCCGAAGCTTGCCAGCGTGGTAATGATCGCCGCTCCCGTAGGCGTCACCAGTTCGCCCTGAGGCTGCTTCGGGGAATCGGCGATTGGAGCATTGGCCATCGCTATAAGCCGCAGCGTAGCCGGGGCTGGCACAGGCAAGACGCCGTGTGCTGTCGAAATACTGCCGCTCCCCAGAGGTAGCGGAGACGAGTAAAAACGCTCTATCTTGAGAGCATCGAGTCCGAACGCCACCCCGACAATATCTATAATGGAATCCACTGCTCCTATCTCATGAAAATGAACCTTTCCTAGAGGGACGCCATGGATTCTGGACTCGGCCTCACCCAGGCGTTGAAAAATAGCGCTGGCTGTATTCTTCACCTTCTTGGGAAGCTTGCTGGCTCCGATGAGCCTAAATATATCTTCAAGCGAACGCACTGGTTGGGCTTCGGTCTCATTCACTGTCACCGTGAACTTGGTGGCAGTAATTGTGGAGCGTCTCACCTTTTTTGCGGAAAGCTTATAGCCCTGGACAGCGAGGCTGCCTAATCCTTTTTCCAGCATCTCTAGGGGAAGCCCGGCATCAACCAGAGCGCCCAGGACCATGTCGCCGCTACAGCCCGAGAAACAATCAAAATAAGCTATCTTTGCCATGTTACTTTCTTCCCTCAACATCCCCAATAAGTTCTTCATTTAAGCTGCCGCTTCTGTATCCGCCGAGGTCGAGTGTGACATAGGTATAACCCAGGGCTTTTATTTGTTCCATCAAGTCCCGGCGTATTTGACCGTTCAGGAGTAACGACATGCCTTCTCCGTTAACCTCGATGCGGGCAATGTTTCCATGATGGCGTAAGCGGCACTCACGTATGCCAAGATTTCGCAGATACCGCTCTCCATCAGCTATCCTGCGGAGAGTATCCCGGTTAACAGAAATGCCGTAAGGGATACGTGTCGCCAGACAAGGTGATGCTGGCTTATCCCAGGTTGGCAGTCCCATCTTTCTGGATAGTCCTCGAATTTCACTTTTGGTCAGCTTGACCTCACAGAGAGGGCTGCGGATGCTCAACTCAGCTAAGGCTTTTCTGCCGGGGCGGTAATCACCAAGGTCATCATAATTGGAGCCATCAGCAATCCAGTCTAAGCTCTCAGCGGAAGCAATCCTCCGTAGCTGTTGAAACAGTTCTTGCTTGCAGTAATAGCAGCGGTCAGGCGAGTTAGCAACAAACTGAGGGTTTTCCAGTTCGTTAGTTTCAATCGTGGTAAAGCGAAAGCCGAGTTTTCTAGCGAGAGTTTCTGCGTCCTCGCATTCATGGGGCGGATAAATTGGTGAATGAGCAAAGACAACCATAGCACGCTGTCCAAGCACCTCTCTGGCAACAAAAGCTAGGAAAGTACTATCCACTCCGCCGGAATAGGCAATAAGCACCGACCCCATCTCCGTGAGGGTCTGTTTCAAACGCTTCAGTTTCTCTTCAGCCTTCACTTGGGGCTTTCAGGCCACGATTAATCAGTCCGGCGATATAACCGGCACCGAAGCCGTTGTCAATGTTTACTACAGCCACACCGGGAGCACAGCTATTGAGCATGGTTAAAAGTGGCGCCAGACCAGCAAAGCTAGCCCCGTAACCAATAGTGGTGGGCACAGCGATTATGGGGATGGGAACAAGCCCACCGATAATACTGGGTAAAGCTCCTTCCATACCGGCTACAGCGATTATTACTCTAGCTTTGCGCAACTGGGGCAGCTTGTCCAATAACCGGTGAATACCCGCCACACCGACATCATAAACCCTTTCCACTTTGTTCCCCATCAGCTCGGCGGTCACAGCCGCTTCCTCAGCCACCGGGATGTCAGCAGTACCGCCCGTGACAACGGTAATACCCGGACGTGGAGCGACCCGTTTCCGGTTAAGGAGAATACTCTTGGATAGCGAGTTATAAGTTACATCCGGTATTTTTTTCTTGACGGCACTAAACGTCTCCTGGCTCACCCGAGTTATCAGCAGTCGCTCAGAATGGGCAGCCAGCCCTTCAGCGATAGTTACTATCTGCTCCACAGTCTTGCCTTGCCCAAAGATTACCTCGGGAAAGCCAAGGCGCAGGCTACGGTGATGGTCAGGTTTGGCACAGACTAACTCCTCATAGGGAAGGATGCTCAATTCCTCCACGGCTTGGAGAGGAGATAATTCACCCGATTTCACACGCTCCAGGGTTTGCAGTAACCATTCCTCGGTAACCGGGGTTGTACCAGGTTGTGATTTTTTTGCTGAGCTTCGGGTCATAAAATACTCCTATGCTATTGCTATGAGACAATACCTATATTACTTTATTGACATCATTCAAGCAAGCTGAGAGATGTTGTTCATTTGACTATTTCTACAGTTGGCCACGCCACCAGACGCCTTAAGACATATTGAAAAAGAACTTGCTCAAATCTGTAATCCAGTGTTATCCATGTGGTCAGCCAGCACAGAAGATTGACGGGATTCTCTGCGGTGAACTATAATCTGGCAGCAAGCGAAGCCATTTTTGGCTGGCAAATACTCAAGACGAAGGGAGTATAAGTATGGGAGTCAAGACCTTCCCAGAATTTAGTACATGCTACCCATTGTTGCTAACACATTTTATGAAGAACCCGCTGAGCTTATATCCGAATGACATTGGGGTTGTTTATCGTAATGATAGCGGACAGTATTATCGTTTCACCTGGCGCCAATGGTATAAGCGGACTTGCCAGCTTGCCCACGCTCTCAAGGAATTAGGGGTAAAACCAGGAAGTCCCGGACAGCCTGGTGCTAGTCTGGGGGCGATGGCTCTCAACCACCACCGCCATCTAGAACTCATTTATGCTGCTAGTTGCATTGGCGCAGTTTCCCATCCTATAAACATAAGACTTTCCCTGGACCACATAGTGTACACCATAAACCATACTGAAGATGAGGTTATTTTCGTTGATGATGCTATCATGCCCTTGTTGGAGCAGATATATGACCGGATAAAGTCCACAGTTAAGACTTTTGTGTACATATCAGACCGCCCTGGGAAGCCACAGACGAGAGTACAACCTCTCTATGAGTATGAAGAACTGCTAAAAGGCAAACCTGAAGAGTACGACTGGCCTTATTTGGATGAAGACACCTATGCTGTACTTTATTACACCACAGGTACCACCGGTTTACCTAAAGGAGTGATGTTTACCCACCGTCAGCTTTATCTTCAGACCATTCATGTTGAAGCTGGTATGCAGTTGGCTCCTAGACCGTGGGACATGCCCAAGGAAGTTCCCGCAGTTGAGGTGCGGCTGGTCAATGTGCCTCTCTTCCACATCCACGCCTGGGGAGCTCCATGGCGAGGTGTTGTGGCGGCGAACAAGATGGTTTTCCCTAGCCGGTTCACCCCCCAAGGCTTCTGTGAAATTGTGCAGACGGAGAAAGTTACCCAAGTTGGACTTGTGCCTACCATGCTGGCTATGCTTATAGAGTACGAAGATATTAAAAGATATGACCTAAGCAGCCTAGTGAGGATTGGTGTAGGAGGTGGTGCCTTGCCACCGGGGCTGAAAGCCAAAGCTGAGAAGTTGTTCGCCCATTTTACCGTCTCCTCAGGCTATGGCATGACGGAGACTGCTGCTTCGTCTATTGGAGCGACTCCCAAGCGGTATATGGTTGATTGGCCCAAGGAGAAGCTCGATCAGGTAAGGGTTACCACTGGCTTGTCCACCTTAGGGATTGAAGCACAGGTTGTCGGTGAAGACGGGAAACCAGTACCTCACGATAATGCCACTCTGGGGGAGATAATCCTCAGGGGACCATGGATTATGGGGCAATACTTTAAGAACCCGGAGAAGACTGCTGAGGTTTGGCGAGGTAGCTGGTTCCACACTGGAGATATGGCTAAAGTGAATGAAGAAGGCTACATTATCATTGCCGACAGGATAACCGATGTAATCAGAAGTGGTGCCGAGATGGTACCCACTGTACTGCTGGAAAATATCGCCGCGACTTCAGATGATATTTTAGAAGCGACATTTGTGGGGGTGCCTGATGAGAAATGGGGCGAGCGGCCAATGGCTATCGTTAAGCCTGTGCCTGGTGCTAATGTAACAGAGGAAGGTTTTTACAAGTTTCTTGAGCAGGAAGGGTTAGCAAAAGGCAAGATAGCCAAGTGGATGATGCCTGACTACGTAGTTATTTGTGACGATATACCCCGGACCAGTGTGGGGAAATACGACAAGATAACTATTCGTAAGAGGCTAAATGAATTCCTTGCCAAGGCAAAGATCATGTATTAACCTCGGCTATGAGGATTCTCAAAAGTCTGCCTCGGCTTTAATGCTTACCTGAACGTCACAGAAAGCGGTTGCTTACATGTTTTTCCGATATGAGCACAAAATATTGACAATTTTTTAATTTTTTGTTATGCTGCAACTTATTGCAACAGCATTTGATTGCGACATACTCAAGAAATAATATGCTCCAAATCATACATAATTGGCCCGTCAGAGATTCTATGCCTTATCAGCCTGTAGATATTATTTTTTTACCTTGATATTGCAACTAGTTGCACATGCAAGGAATATCAAAAGGAGGTAAAAGCAATTTGGAAGATAAGTTTGTACAGAATCCAAGATATGTCATCGAGGACGCTATAAAAGCGCGCGATTTGCCCAGGTTACTAGCAAAAGCGGCAGAGTTACACGGGCATTTTTGCCCTTTTCTGGCCCTGGGAGTAAAGGCTGCCGTTCAGGCAGTGAATGAACTGGGTGTCAGTTCTACTGGCATGGAGGAAGTAATCGCCATTGTAGAGACTAACAATTGCTTCAGCGATGGCGTTCAATTCGTTACTGGTTGCAGCTTTGGGAATAATGCACTTATCTACCGCGACTACGGCAAGACTGCCTTCACTCTAGCCAAAAGGAATGGTGAAGCAGTCAGGGTGTCAGTTAAGGACATCGGTAGGTTGTTGGAAGAACGCGAACCTGAAGCCCAACGCTTGTTCCAGAAAGTGGTGATTGAACGCAAGGGGACAAATGAAGACCAACGAAGACTGAGAGAGAATTGGCGTCGGATTGGTTTCAAGATGTTAGATATTCCCGATAATGAGCTTTTCGACGTCACCCGGGTGGCTATTCAGGTTCCAGCTTATTCTCGCATCTTTGCCAGTGTTAAGTGCAGCATCTGTGGGGAGAATGTTATGGAACGCAGGGCTAGAGTACAAAACGGCCAACCCGTGTGCATACCTTGTTCCGGGCAAGAATACAACCAACTCGCTGGAGATGGCATATCGTTAGCTAGAAAGGATAATTAAGATGCCACAGTTAAAAACGCGAATATCCTTTCAGAAAGCACTCCTCATCCTGTTACCCTTAGCCCTGGTATGCTGTTTATTGGTTGTCTTTTACGGCGGATGTGGGCAGCCATCGGAGTCTACTTCCTATGCTATAGCGGATTCTACAGGAGATTGGGGTTATCCTTCGCCATATACCCACTATTCCAGAGGTCCGGGATATGTAAGGATGAGCCTTATCTTTGAAACCCTTGTCTGGAAGGACGATTCTGGTTTTATGCCGGCATTAGCTACGGATTGGGAATATGTTGAAGAGGAAAATGCCTATATTTTCGAGCTGCGTGATGACGTTACATGGCATGATGGTACAAATTTCACAGCCGAGGATGTGGTTTTTACCTTTGAGTACACTAAACAGCACCCATATCAGTGGGTTGACTCTAGCCTTGTCGAATCGGCTGAGGCAACCGATGAGTACACGGTAAAGCTGTACCTAAGCCAACTTTATGCACCCTTCTTCCAGGATGTCGCTGGAACCCAGCCCATAATTCCCAAACATATCTGGCAAAATGTCACTGAACCTGAGAAGTTCACTGACGCACAGGCAGTAATTGGAACCGGGCCCTATACGCTAGCTGACTATAGCCAGGAGCATGGCACCTATCTCTACAAGGCCTATTCCGATTATTACCTTGGTAGGCCCGCTGTGGATGAACTCAAGTTTGTAAAGATAAGTGCAGCAATGATTCCATCAGCATTAGAGCAAGGTGTGGTAAATGCTGGTGATGCACCGCCTGAAATCATCTCTGAACTAGAAGGAGCGGGGCTTACCATAATTACAGCCCCCTATGCCTGGAACGCCAAACTAATGATAAATCACCAAAAGGAACCTTTATCTTCGAAGCAATTCCGACAGGCCTTGGCTTACGCCATAAACCGGACAGCTTTGGTGGAGATTACCCAGATGGGTCATGCCCTGGCTGGCAGCCCAGGCATGATGCCCCCGACTAGTGACTGGTACAACCCCGACACGCCACAGTATGAGTATGACCCGGCCAGGGCAAAACAACTTCTGGAGGGACTGAACTATACCTTGGAAAATGGCTATTTCATTAAGGACAGCGAAGAGCTAAAGCTGGAGCTTATAGCTGAAGCTGATTTCAAGGAGGTTGGACAGTTTGTCAAAAACCAATTGGAGGCAATGGGCATAAAGATAGAATTCAGCACTCTGGAAGCGAAGACGGTTGACGCCAGGGTAGAGGCCTGGGATTTCGACCTTTCTATCTATGGGCATGGAGGGCTTTATGAACCTTCCGTCTTGCACACTGTGATTGTTGAGGAAGGCTTTAACAGCGCCCGCTACCATTCAAATGAAACGCTAAACCAGCTACTCGAGGCTCAGTTAAGTGAGATGGATGCTGGAGAGAGAAAGGAACTGGTATGGCAAATTCAGGAGATTTATGCTGAGGATTTACCGGCACTCACCCTCTACTATCCTAATTGGTACTGGGCGCACGATGGCAGCGTACCCTTGTATTACACTATGGATGGCATATCCAGCGGCATACCCGTTCCTTTGAACAGAATGTCCTTTGTGAAATAGCCGAGGAGGAGAAATGGAATTACTAGAGAACGAGTCCAAAGGCGAGCCTGCATATGACATGCGGCTGAGGCCAGTAGGGGTAGTAAAAAGCCCATTGAAGGAGCCAAGGCTGGTGGCCAACCCAGGCGATTTAGAATGGCGGCCAAGAGTAACAGGGGCAAGAGAAAGCCGAAGGGTAGTAATATCCGAGCTTGTCATCGACAGTAAGCTTGCTGGTATTCTTGATGGTATAGAAGACTTCTCTCATCTTCTGGTACTCTATTGGGCCCATCGTGTTCCCCCTGAAGGTCGCTCCCTGCTTAAGGCTCATCCCATGGGAAGAAAGGACCTACCGTTGGTGGGTATTTTCTCTACCTGCAGCCCAGCGCGTCCCAATACTATTTGTGCCACAGTGGTGCGATTAATGAAACGCCAAGAGAACACTCTGATAGTAGAAGGACTTGACGCCCTCGATGACAGCCCTATAGTAGACATCAAACCTTATAACCCATACTACTATGTCACTGGTGATGTGAAGATAGCCGACTGGATGGAACGAATTCATAGAGAGTTCGCCGAGGACTCGATTGCATGTAGTGACAACAAAGAAACCTAGCAATCTCAGGGAGACCATAACGAAATGTTCACCAAGCAGAGCATTATCACGTATGTTATAGCTTTCTTATTTATTCTGGCGCTGAATTTTTTCCTGCCCAGGATGATGCCCGGAGATCCTCTCATGGCAATCTACGGCAACGAGGCACTGATTGCCATGACACCGGAACTCAAAGCCCATCTCATAGAGCGCTTTGCTTTAGACCAACCCCTGTGGCAACAGTTTGGTGCTTACTTACTAGCACTGCTTCAAGGAGACCTGAGCTATTCTTACTATTACAATTCGCCGGTGTCATCAGTAGTCCTGGGAAGGCTACCCTGGACATTGCTGCTGGTAGGCACGGCACTCATCATCTCTACTCTTTTAGGCATTGTTCTCGGCATCGAATCAGGCTGGAGGCGAGGCAGCCGCCGAGATAAATCTCTGCTCACCGGTCTTATGACAGTCAGCGGCTTTCCCGATTTCTTTCTGGGGATTTTGCTTCTCATCGGGTTTGGCGTGACCTGGGGGATTTTCCCCTTATCCGGGGCAATTACTCCTTACTCAGGCCTATCCGGAGCTGCCCTGGTGCTGGACGTTCTTCATCATCTCTTCTTACCACTAACTGCCCTGACTTTGTGCCATATTGGAGCAAGTTATCTTCTGACCAGAAATACTATGGTCACTGTGCTGAAAAATCCCTACATACTCATGGCGAAAGCCAAAGGATTACCTGATCGGGCAGTAAGATACAAACATGCCGGGAGAAACGCCTTGCTTCCAGTAATTACTCAAACAGGGATACAACTGGGCCGGATGGTTACAGGCGTTATTTTTGTCGAGATCGTCTTCGCTTATCCTGGACTAGGATACCTGACCTACGAAGCACTGCTGGCCCGAGATTACCCCATTCTTCAAGGTGTGCTTCTGATTGTGGCCGTTTCCGTCCTTATAGCTAATTTCCTAGTGGATTTAAGTTATTCTAAACTCGACCCGAGGATTCGTTATGCACATTAATCCTAAACAAGAAATAAGGCACAGTAAATTTGCTATGTTTGGAATAGGCATGCTTTTGCTTCTGCTAATCATAGCCATATTTGGTCCTTTGCTGACACCATACCAGCCGAATACCCAAACTCCCTTCGCTTTTGAGCCTCCTTCTTTCAACCATTGGCTGGGCACAAACCACGTGGGGCAGGACATCTTAAGCCAGCTCATCTATGGTGCCCGGACTTCCCTGCTGGTCGGGTTTTCAGCAGCCTTTCTGGCTATCATCTTGAGTGCTATTATCGGCACTTCGGCGGCGCTGGCGGGTGGCTTATATGACAAGATAGTTATGAGGATTGTAGATGCCTTCATTGTCATCCCCGCCATTATCGTCATCATTTTGGTAGCAGCATATCTCAAGCCTAATCTCCTGGTACTGATTTTGCTCCTTGCGTTATTAGGTTGGCAGGGTGGAGCCAGAACAATACGAGCTCAAGCTCTTTCCCTAAAAGAACTGGGGCACATTTCAGCGGCTCGGTCTTTTGGGGCAAGCAATCTATATCTAATATTCCGACATATTTTGCCTGACCTTGTTCCCATTCTACTGATGGGATTCATTTACGGCATAAGAAGAGCTATTTTCATGGAAGCTGGGCTGGCTTTTCTTGGCATAGCTGACCCAACGACAATCAGTTGGGGGATGATGATGAACGAGGCCCTCGACTTTTGTTACCTTAATGTATGGCGATGGTGGTTGATTCCTCCTGGAGTAGCTTTGTCTCTAACCATCCTTTCGGTTACTGGCATCGGTCACACTCTGGAAGGAGCCCTGGACCCTAGATTAAGGAGTGAAGCAAATGCTTAAGCTAGAAGCCCTAGAAGTGAGTTACGGCGAAAAGAAAATCCTCAATGGAATTGACCTGGAGCTCAAAGATGGGGAATCTTTGGCTGTAATTGGTGAGTCTAGTGCTGGGAAGACCACCCTTGCTTTGAGCCTGATGCGGTTAGTGGATGGTAGCGTCAAAGGGAAAATTTTGTTTAATGGGCTGGACTTACTTTCCCTTCCTGAGGAGGCAATCACCGAGCTAAGAGGCAATCGGATAGCTTTGGCACCTCAAAATGCCAATAACACGCTAAACCCAGTTCATACCATTCTGCATCAGGTAGTCGAGCCTATAACAGAGCACAAATTGAAAAATCGGCGAGAAGCCAGGAAACAGGCATCAATATTGCTAAATAGCTTTGGGATTCCAGTAAATCGGTTTTCTGCCTACCCTCACCAATTAAGCGGAGGAGAACAGCAAAGGGTGTTACTTGCCATAGCTTCAGCCAATCAGCCTGAGCTTCTAATTCTTGATGAGCCAATATCTTCCTTAGATGCTCCAGCCCGGGCTGAGGTAATTGAGTTGCTTAAGCGCATCAATCAAGACTGTAGCTTCATTGTAACAACCCACGACATTTCTACCGCAGCCAAGATTGTTGACAAAGTTGCTATTTTATACGCAGGCAGAATTGTAGAACTTGGTTCGACAGGTGAGGTTCTTTCTCGACCACGGCATCCCTACACCCGGGGGTTAATTCGATCTTATCCCGATATGACCACGGGAAAAGATTTACAGGGAATAAAAGGTGTTATGGACCGCTCAGTAAGCGGATGTGCCTTTCATCCTCGTTGCACTCAAGCCATAGAAATCTGTCAAAGAGAAGTACCTCCCCTGAGGCTAATTCAGGGAAGATATATTGCCTGTCATCGAGGAGGCATCATTCCTTTGCTGTCAACCAAAAATTTGAGCAAACGTTTCGGCTCCCTCTTAGCTGTGGATTCGGTCAACATAACTATTGAGGGGGGTGAAACATTGGCTTTAGTGGGTGAGAGTGGCTCGGGCAAGACTACTCTGGCAAAGCTGATTATGGGACTTATCCAGCCTACCGAAGGCGAAATCTATCTCGAGGATAGCCTGGTTAGTAATAGAGGAAAGGATTTTTACCGACAGGTGCAGATGATTTTCCAAAACCCCGGAGAATCGTTGAGCCATCGCCTCTCTGTGCTGGAATTAGTGAGGGAGCCATTGGACATTCAGGAAATCGCAACTAGGGACGAACGAGACCGCCGCGCCAGGCAAGTCTTGAGAGAAGTTGAATTGCCTGATACTGAGGCCTTCTTAAATGAATACCCTCACCACCTCAGTGGTGGGGAAATGCAAAGAGTGACTATTGCTCGGGCTTTAGTTTTAGGACCAAGGTTGCTTATTGCTGATGAGCCTGTGGCTTTTTTGGATTCCAGCCTGCAAGCTAAGATTTTGAAGTTATTGCTTAATCTACAAGAGCAACGAGGGTTAAGCTTGCTTTTCATCACTCATGACATTGCGGTGGCAAGAAAAATTAGTGATAGGATAGCGGTAATGAAAGATGGTAGGATCGTAGAGCAAGGACCTGCCACCAAAATTATCACTTCGCCGGGACATGCCTACACCCGAAAGTTATCGCAAGCGGCTCTGGATTTGTCGTTTGAGGATTGAGAGACCTGACATTATTTGTCGCTTATCTCTAACTCCAAACTAATATCTAAGGCCCGGGCGGAGTGGGTAAGGGCGCCAATGGAAATAAAATCAACGCCGGTTTCAGCTACAGCCCGAACATTGTCCAGCGTAATTCCACCCGATGCTTCAATTAAAGCATGGCCATGAATAGATTCTACCGCCTTACGCATATCCTCGAGATTCATATTGTCAAGCATGACGATATCTGCCCCAGCTTCAACGGCTTCTAAAGCTTCTGACATAGTCCCGACTTCCACCTCGACTTGAATCTGCCTTGCTTCGAGATTGCTTCGTCGCTTCGCTCCTCGCAATGATAATGGAGCATTTTGCCTTGCTTTGGCTATAATTTCCTTGATATTTAATCCCTGGCTGCGGAGCGCCGCCAGATGATTATCCTTAATGAGTATGCCATCGCCTAAATTCATACGGTGATTTTCACCACCACCTACCCTGACGGCATACTTTTCCAGCGACCTCAAGCCCGGGGTGGTTTTTCTGGTATCCATAATGCGCACCGGCAAGCCTTCAACTCTCGCCACGTAACGATTGGTCTCCGAGGCAATGCCGCTCAAGCGCTGGAGGAAATTTAGGGCTATCCTCTCAGCTTTGAGAATGCTTGCAGTACTGCCTGATACTTTGGCCACTTTACCGC
>Ga0315541_1000451_pt1 | contig 43825 bp, 30 predicted proteins | sample SalMarSW160190MG_FD_203095 | JGI IMG/M metagenome (GOLD analysis project Ga0315541, IMG submission 203095) | Salt marsh sediment microbial communities from the Plum Island Ecosystem LTER, Massachusetts, United States - Salt Marsh Sediment SW1601-190 ...
GGGAATACGGGGTTCTTGGCGATTATGCCCTTTCCCTTGGTGACGGGTACCTGATCCACGGGACAATCTACAAGAGGTTTCTCGGTATGCCGGTAACTCACGGATGCGTACGCCTGAATGACGATGACCTGGAAGTTATCTTTAATACGCTGAACATAGGTTCGAAAGTTTTTATTTTCTGATCCGGAGAAATGAAACTGCAATGGAAACAGAAAAAATATTTATATCAGCTGACAGGAGAGCCAAAATTATTGCATGGATAGTTATTGTTATATTCTTTCTTATTTATTACACAGTCATGGCAATGCTTGCTCCTGCGAAAAAGATGGAGACACTGAGAAGGGAATATGGTTATAAACAGGATGTGAATAATCCGACTGATGACAGAATATTTACCGATTCAACATATCTTGATTTATTACACAAGAAATCATTCCTGCAGTCCAGGGTGACCATGGCTGCAACTGATTCTATATATCTGAGTATCAGCCTTCCTGACAGCACTTTAAAACTGGAGATCAGTGGAGTGACTGTTCACAGGGCACAAATCCGAAGAATTAATATCAGCACTCTTTTCAGCGGGAGCGACAATTATATTATTCTGTCAATGCTTTCAAGTCCACTGACCATTAGTAGAAATTTCTCATCTATTAAAAAAGAACCTCTTATGATCAGGATGGCGCCAAAGGATACATCCGAATATGTACCTGATATTATACCTGATACTGCTGATTATGAGCCGGTGAATTACATAATGGAAATGGATAACGGAATAAGGCTTCATATCTACCAGGAGGATAAATTAAAACCTTGTGACGGTTTATATCGTTCATTATTCGATATCTATCACCGTATGCGTTATGCCGCGAAAATATTCTTGAGAGTTATCACTTTCAGAGTGCCTGAGTATCAGCCATATATTAAGCTCAGAATTCCGCGGTCCGATGCAAAAATCATTTACAGGGCTCTTCCGGAGAAGGGACAGATAGCTCTTTACTTCTGAACATGCTTATGCCTGAAGAGTATGGCGAAGAGGATTGCCACCACCAGGGCATAACCCGCAAAAGCAAACCAGATCCCCTTCCAGTCGAATGCCCCGCTTCCCAGGGTAAAGTATTTGTCAATCACGATCCCGCTTATCCTGCTGCCAAGGAAAGCGCCGAAGCCGTTAGTCATCATCATGAACAAACCCTGGCCACTGGCACGTATGTCGGGAGTACACTTGGTCTCAACGAAGAGGGAACCGGAGATGTTGAAGAAATCAAAGGCCATACCGTAAATAATGCATGAGAGGATGATCATCCAAAGCCCTTCAGCCGGGTTCCCGAATCCGAACAGACCGAAACGGATAATCCATGCCACCATGCTCATCAACATCACCTTCTTAATCCCGAACTTATTCAGGAAAAAGGGAATGGTAAGAATAAAGAGAGTTTCGGAGATCTGTGAGACTGACATTATTATTGCGGGATACCTGACAGCGATAAGGTCATTGTACTCCGCTATGTTGGCGAAATCGTGCAGAAAGGTGTCGCCGTAGGCGTTGGTTAGCTGCAGAGCGCCGCCCAGCAGCATGGCGAAGATGAAGAAGATGGCCATCTTAGTACTTTTGAAGAGCTTGAAGGCATTGAGACCCAGCTCTTCTGCCAGCTTTTTCTTGTGTCCCCTGCCCAGTGGCGGACATTTTGGGAGGGTAAAGGCATAGAGACCAAGCAGGAGAGAGGAGGCAGCAGCAACATAGAACTGCAAGGGTGAGGTTTCAAAGCCCAGCAGGCTTACAACCCACAGCGCCACTATGAAGCCAATCGTCCCCCAGACCCTCACCGGCGGGTAATCCTTTATGATGTCCATGCCGCTGTTTTTCATAGAGCTGTATGCCACCGTGATAGCCAGGGCCAGTGTGGGCATGTAGAACATCATCGTAAGCAGCAGAATCCAGAAAAATGTGTCAGGATTATTGATGGCCGGAATTAGTGTAAGCAGGACGGCACCTGCAATGTGAAAGATGCCATACAGCCTCTCGGCGTTGACCCATCTGTCGGCAATGATCCCGGCAATGGCCGGCATGAAGAGTGAAGCCAGTCCCATTGTTGAAAAGATAGCTCCGAAATCGGTCCCCGACCAGTTTTTGTTCTGAAACCAATATGCCCCGATGGTGAGCAGCCACGATCCCCAGATAAAGAACTGGAGGAAGTTCATGATGATAAGCCGGCCCTTGAGTCCCATAGCTTTAGATTATTTGTTACATTTAATTTGCGAAGATAGCAAGCTATTCCAAAATGCGGAGCCGCTATGAGAAAATGTTGAAAAAAGAGACTCCTTCTGAGGCCTCAATTATTTAAAACTGGGGGAGGGTGAGTACATGTGATCACAGGGATTGCTCTCCGCCAACCGGCGGATCGCGATCCCTTTTGAGATACAAGCAAAGCCAAATTACTCCCGGCTCGTTTTACTCGCCTTGTATTTTTGTTTTCAGTCATGATCTTCACAGGAGAAGCGGACTGCGTCCGCCGTAGCTCGCCAAAATAAAACTCGCCGTCGTCCCGATTGCTCGGGACTATGGCGAGCGAAGGCGGAGAGAGGGGGATTCGAACCCCCGGTCCCGCGTAAGCAGAACAACGGTTTTCGAGACCGCCCCATTCGACCGCTCTGGCATCTCTCCTGAACGGCAAATTTGGATATTTTTATTGAAAGAATGTCAGGTTTACATAAAAAAGAGATTTCTTTTACCTTATCACCTGATGATATTTAATTAATCTTGATGAGTAACAACCTGTATCAGATATGAAAATGATTAAGTATATACCCGGGGGGATACCGGTAAATATTTATTCCTTGAAAAATTAGCACATGCTAATATACTTAAAATTCATGTTTATTCACAGGTAATTTTGGATAAAATCATACCTTAGTGAAAAATTTATCTCTACTGATTCTAACCAAATAACAATAATCGTGAAAAATTTATTTAAGTTATTCATTATTACAGCATTAGCTGTATTATTAATGCCTTCCTGCAAAAATGATACAGGGGTGGATAAAAGCAATCCGTTCTTTAGTGAATTTAATACTCCCTTCAATGTTCCGCCATTTGAAAAGATAATGGCCGGGCACTATATGCCTGCCTTTGATAAGGGAATGCAAGAGGGAAGAAAAGAGATTGAGGAACTTTTAAAAAACAGGGAAGAACCGTCATTTGCCAATACTATTGAAGCACTCGACAGAGCAGGGGAACTTCTCACAAAAGTCACTTCGGTGTTTTACGGGCAGGCAAATGCCAATACGAATGATTCACTGCAAAACATTGAGGTGGAAATATCTCCAAAGCTTGCTGCATTCAATGATGAAATACTTCTTAATCCCGATCTTTTTGCCAGGATAAAACATGTTTATGATAACCAGGGAACATATGATCTTAATGCCGAACAAAAATTTATCCTGGAAAACCTTTACAAATCATTTGTCAGGAATGGTGCAAATCTTAATAAGGAGGACCAGGATTCCCTGAAAAAGATGAACCAGCGGCTCTCTGTTCTTACAGTTAATTACAGTCAGAATGTACTTGATGAAACTAACAATTACAAGCTTTTTGTTGAGAAGGATGATCTTGCAGGATTACCTGAATCAGTAATTGCAACAGCTGCTGAAGCAGCAAAAGCTGCAGGACAGGAAGGGAAATGGGCATTCACAACGCAACGGCCCAGTATTTTCCCTTTTATTACCTATTCTGAAGACAGGGATCTTCGTCGTGAGATCTACAATGCTTACATCAACAGGGGTAACAACGATAATGAGTTTGACAACAATGCAATACTTGCCGAGATTGTTAAGCTGAGGGCAGCAAGGGCAAAGTTGCTGGGATATAAAACCCATTCTCATATAATACTCGAACCAAGGATGGCCAAAAATCCTGAAAATGTACTCGATCTTCTTAACACCCTGTGGGGAAAAGCTGTTCCTGTTGCAAAAAATGAAGTGAAGGAGATGCAAAAGATAATTAATAGAGAAGGTGGAAAATTTTCCCTTGAACCTTCAGACTGGTGGTACTATGCCGAAAAACTAAGGAAACAAAAGTATGACCTTAATGATGTAGAGTTACGGCCATATTTCAAGCTTGAAAACGTGCGGGAAGGAGTTTTTACCTGCGCAAACAGGCTATACGGCATTACCTTTAATCCATTGACAGATTGTCCTTTACCTCATCAGGATGCTGAGGCTTTTGAAGTGAAGGATGAGGATGGCTCTCATATCGGAGTACTGTATATGGATTATTTCCCCAGGGAGAGCAAACAACAGGGTGCATGGTGTCTTACATACCGAAGCCATCGTGTTATTGACGGCAAAACCATTACACCGGTTGTTACGACAGTGTTCAATTTCACACCACGCAGCGGAGAGATGCCTTCACTTCTGAGCCTTGACGAGGTTTCAACTGTCTTTCATGAATTTGGTCATGCTCTGGATGCACTCTTTAACAGGAATACCTATAACCAGACATTTATAGCATGGGACTTTGTCGAGCTTCCTTCACAAATTATGGAACATTGGGTTACTGAACCGGAAATGCTCAATATATATGCAAAGCATTATCAGACAGGAGAAGTAATACCTGAATCTCTTGTAAAGAAAATAAAGAAGAGCAGTTATTTTAATCAGGGTTTTGATAATGTTGAATTACTTGCAGCATCGTTGCTGGATATTGCTTATCACACTCTTGAAGCTCCGGCAATAATTGATGCTCAAACCTTTGAAAAGGAGTATTTCGAAAAATTAGGACTGATCCCTGAGATAATATCAAGGTACAGAAGCACCTATTTCCTGCATATTATGGGTGGGTATGATTCAGGTTATTACAGCTATACATGGGCTGCAGTGCTTGATAATGATGCATTTGAAGCATTTAAGGAAAATGGCATCTTCGACAGGGCAACTGCAGAGTCGTTCAGGACAAACATACTTGCCAATAACGGCATAATGGATGCAATGGAAATGTATGTCAATTTCCGGGGTCGCGAACCGGTGATAGAACCACTACTCAGGAACAGGGGACTCATGCCTCAGTAGAAAGATCATGCAATCGTGCAATCATGCGATCGCATGATATTATCATCTAAACGAATCCTCTATTTCATCAAGGGAGACACCTAAAATACTAACAGCAATTTTATCAAGGTCCTCTCTTTTGCCAGTCAGGTGTAACGTGTACTGGACATGTGTGAGGCTTTCTTTCGGATCAAGGGTTGCCGCTGGTGATGAGGTTTCAAGTTCATAAAAGGGCCCCATCTGGGAACCATCCTCAAGAGGGCCGTCATTATAGGAATTTACAGCATCGCCAGAGAAGGGGTCCTCCTGGATTTGCCATGATGAGTTGACATAATCTGTTATGCCATCTGGAAGGCAGCATATAAGCAGAGTGAGGGCATTGTTTTCAAAATCATAGCTCCCCAGAGTACCTGTTGTCCTTAAGGGAGAAAGTCCTATCTTCCCACGTCTCTTGCCATCAGCTTTGAAATAAATATGATTGTCTGTAACCTTTAACCTATCTGCTGGTATCTTTCCAAAATAATTATCATTAACCGGAGGGCCGATTATTTTTTCATCACCCGGCTTATAAGGTATAACTACAATGACAGCAGGAGAGGGGTTGAACATTCCGAGCATCCACACTGAAAGGAGACCGGTCTCCTTCGACCAGCTTTTTTCTCCTGTATTGGTAATCTTATTGTCAGATCTATAAGCAACACAATTTGAGCCTGTTACGTCAATGCCAGTCTGGTTTTTGATCTCATCGGCATTTAGCAGAACCACATTTCTTTCCAGTTTGAAATTAAGCAGGGTACCGCTGTAATTTTCGGTTTCAACATCACAAGCCAGTGATACAGAAGAGTCTGTCTGGTTAATAACATCATAGGGAGCCGTATCGATAAATGCGGGAGTCTGCCATTCATCATAGACAAAAGAGGCTCCTTTTTTGAAAAAAATTGAGAATTGTCCTCCTTCGGGTCCGAGCCACAATCTCTCCTCCCCGCCAAAGGCATTAATATGGGGTTGTATCTCACGTGATGCAATGAGTTCGCGGTTGATCCATCCAAAACTGTATCCCTGGTCACCTTCTGTTGTGCTGGTCATTACCCTTCCCTGCCATGCAGGAATAAGAACAATAGCTGATTTCCCTGATTTCAACTCTATTAACTGTACATAATTCGCCAGGAAATCCCTGTTATAAACATACTGTTTTGTACTGTCTGCTATCATGGTTTCTAAGTTTTCTTTTTCCCCCTTGTTCCTGCTTACGCATGCAACAAGCAGGAGAGAGGAGATTAATAATATCAGATATTTATTCATTTTGTTTCATGTGTAAATAATTTTGATCTTAAAGGTCACATAGCCTGTCCCGATTTATCGGGAGAACCCACATGCTGAGAAATATTGTCATTCTTGTTTGTCCCGCCATGGCGGGATGTGGGTTTCATATATTAATTATACCGATACAATTTTCAAATCCAGAATTACCTGGCAAATGAATCAAATCAATCACTAAGATATTGATAATAGGATTAATTTTATATTCAATAGCTTATTATGACAAAAAAAACCTTTGCGGACTTACGGTCATTTGTGTATCTACGCAATCGGGGTGCAGAATGGGATGCCCTTTTTGTGTTACCGGAAAATATGGTTTTTATGGAGATCTTGCTGCCGGTTTAAGGTAACAGCTTCACAACACAGGGTGGCGCTTCCGAAATAATTTATTAACTTTATAAGATAGTTACTTACTAAAATTGATAGCCATGAAAAAAACATTTTATTTCATTATGGGTATTATATTGATAGTAGGCGGATGTAAATCAGGGTCAGCTCCGGAACCTGACAAGATTCTTGCAATAATTCCTGCACCTGTTTCCATACAGGGTTTTAAAGGTGATTTTGTAATTTCAGAGAAAACCAGGATCATTCTTGCACCAGCAGATGATGAGACAAAGCTGGCAGCTGATTTCTTTGCAAACCTTGTAAGGAATTCCACAGGAATGAGCCTTCCGGTTGAAGAGGGTAAAAAGTCGGCAAAAGGCTCGGTGTTTATGACACTTGACACTGCAATTGAGAATGATGAGGGTTATGAACTGACAGTAACCCACAAAAAGGTGATTGTGAGGGGAGGATCAGCAGCCGGACTCTTTTATGCTGTTCAGACGATGAGGCAGATTATGCCCACCGAGCTTGAAAGTCCGTCGATTGTTGAAGGATTAGTGCTTACCATCCCTGCATGTGAAATAAAAGATGAGCCAAGGTTTGGTTACAGGGGAATGCACCTGGATGTGGGACGGCATATGTTCCCAATTGCATATATTAAAAGATATATCGACATGATCGCTCTTCACAAGATGAACAGGTTTCACTGGCATCTTACTGAAGATCAGGGGTGGAGGATTGAGATAAGTAAATACCCGAACCTTACAACTACCGGTGCTTACCGTAAGGAGACACTGGTTGGACATGGAGGAAGAAGGCCGTTTGAGTTTGACGGAAAACCCTATGGCGGTTTCTATACAAAAGATGAGGTAAAGGAGATAGTTGAATATGCCCGATCAAAATTTATTACTGTCATGCCTGAGATAGAGATGCCGGGCCATGCTATGGCAGCACTTGCCTCATATCCTGAATTAGGCTGTACTGGAGGCCCGTACGAAGTACAAACACGATGGGGTGTTTTCGACGATGTCTATTGTGCAGGGAAGGAGGAAACATTCAGTTTTCTTGAGGATGTGCTTACCGAGGTTATGGAACTTTTCCCGTCAGAGTATATTCATATAGGAGGTGATGAATGCCCGAAGACACGCTGGAAAAAATGTCCTCTCTGCCAGAAAAGAATGAAAGAAGAAGGATTGAAGGATGAACATGAGCTGCAAAGTTATTTTATCCAGAGAATAGAGAAGTTTGTCCTTTCAAAAGGAAGAAAAATTATCGGATGGGACGAGATACTTGAGGGTGGACTGGCTCCGGAAGCAACAGTGATGTCGTGGCGGGGAACAACAGGTGGTATAGAAGCGGCACGACAGAAGCACGATGTAATAATGACCCCCTATACCTATGTTTATCTTGATTATTACCAGTGCGAACCCCAGGGAGAACCCCTGGCAATTGGGGGTTATCTCCCGTTAGAAAAGGTATATTCGTATAATCCTGTGCCGGAAGAGCTTGCACCTGAGGAGCAAAAATATATTCTTGGTGTGCAGGGTAACCTGTGGTCAGAATACCTGAAAACTCCTGACTATATGGAGTATATGGCTTACCCGAGAATGTTTGCTGTAGCTGAAACAGGGTGGACTCCTAACCGGCTTAAGGATTTCGAGGATTTCCTTACCCGCATTGAAGTTCTGAAAAAGAGATATGATGCAATTGGTATCAACTACTTTAAAGGCGAATACCGTGACATAAGAACTCAGACGGAAAATTAGTACCAATAACCAATAACTCTTAAATCAGGATTTACTTGTATTTATCAGTTGAAACATATGTTCATCAAGATAGCCGTCTGATATTTTGATCCAGTCTTTTTTAATTCCTAATTCAACAAATCCCTGTTTCCTGAAGAGATCCATACTCTCACAGTTATTGGCCAGTATGTTGCAGTATAACTGGTGTAGTTGCAGGGTTGTAAAACAATAATCTATCAGGCACTTCAGTGCCATTGATGCGTATCCTTTTCTGCGCTCTGATTCATCAGCAATAAGAATTCCAAGTCCAGCCCTTTTATGGAAAGGATCAAAGTCAAAAATATCTATTGTCCCGATAGTCTTTTTTTCGGAAATAAGATCGATCATCAACCTTTGCTGCCCGGTTTCATATATACTTTTATGAGAGATCTCCATATACCTTTTCAGGGTATATTTTGAAAATGGTGTAACTGTATTGCTTATGGTCCAGTAATTACTGTTGTTTTCCCACTCATAAAGCAACTCCAGATCTTCAGGCTCAAGGGCTCTAAGGCTAATCTTTTCGAACTTCATTAAGTAATATTCGTTTTATTGTTGTTTGGTTATCAGCTGGTTAAGTTCTCTTACAAATGCATCGCTGAATCCTGCTTCCTGAATTGATACGATAGCTTCCTGTGCCTGTGAAAGGCTTTCAAACTCACCAGTAACATACTTGTAAAAGCCATCATCTCCAAGTATCTCCCTGACACCCTCGATCTCCCTGAAAAGTTCCATGCTCACGGGTGATTTTGTAGCCATCATCTGAATTGTATAGACTCTTTTACCCGTGGCCAGAGTTACAACCGGTTCTGATTTTGTAAGAGCTCTTGACTTATCGTTAAGATCATATTGATTTATAATATAGGCTTCTGTGAATCCCTTTTCCTTCACATAGCCCAGATAATTAATTGCATCCGGTCTGTTGTAGAACAGGCCAAGGGAATATATTGACACTGAATCTGTTTCCATCGGTCTCAGGAATAGCATTCCGCTCATATCCAGGTCACTGAAATATTCTTTAGGCAGCCTGTCCTTTGTCTCTTTAAGAACAATACTGTATTTAACTGATGAGGGCAGGCGCAGGTGTTCAGGAGTATAAGTCTCCTGTCTTAATACTATGCCTGTTTGCGGATCCACTATTCCAAAGGTGACTCTTCTGTTATATTTTCTGCCTTCGGGATTATCTGAACCGTCAGGGTTGGTATTTACGGCAGCGAAAGCTGATTCGCCAAAGGCTTTCTTGATAAACCGGGAGGAAGGATTTATCGATGAAACCATATGATCAATAACAGCCTGGGCTCTTTTATCTGCCAGTTTAAGATTATATTCCGGACTTCCTTTAGAGTCGGTATAGCCTGCAACCTCTACCTTAAGGTCCGGATGAGTTATCAGGACCGGTTTAATCTCATCTATAGCTCTATGTGCCTGTTCATTCAGTTCATAACTGTCGAAATCAAACAGTATGGTCTTCATTGTCATAAAATCACCCCGAGCAACTTCAGCTGGAATAAGTTCACTATTGACTGCCATGTAGCGGCTCAGGAAATACAGGGGAAGATGGATATTTACAGTATCGGTTTTGTAGCCCGGATAGGTTGCCAGCAGATTATAATCACCCGGTTTTATTTCAAACCTGAATTTACCGCCCTCGTTAACTTTAATGTTATCCAGCAGTGTCCCTTTGTTGGCATCAATCAGTTTTAAAGCAGCCTTATCCGATTCAAGAGTATTTGAATCGGATAAGGTGACGATTCCTTCAGTAGTAGTAATTTCATCTGCCGGATCAACTGCAACCACTGCATATATATTCCTTGAACTTGTTTTTTCATCATAAAGGCTGGTTATAAATCCGGGGGCATTATTATTAAGGATGAAAAAAGTATTTGGTAAGGTTGTATTAAATGCAAAAGGCATTCCGACAGGATTGGTCCATCCGCCATTTCTTGATATTGATCTGAAAACATCATATCCACCCATGCTTATATGTCCTGAAGAACTGAAAATAAGAGCACGTGAGTCGGGATCAAAAAAAGGAGTATCCTCATTATACGGAGTGTTAATAATGTTGCCACAATTAACCGGATCATCCCATGTGCCATCTTTATTTTCAGAAACCCATATATCAAGATCTCCCGAGCCGTTAGGTCTGTTACTGGCGATGTAAAGTGTATTCCCGTCAGGTGTAATAAACCCATGTGATTCCCAGTAGATTGTGTTTATCTTTTTCCCGACACTTTTGATTTTTGACCATGTATCCCCATCTCTCTGGCTGTAATAGAGATTACCGTCACCGCCGTCATCCATATTAAGGATAAGAAGTTTGCCGTCACCTGTTATCGAATTTGAATATAATCTTGTATATCCTCCCAACTGTTGAGTTATCTCAACCGGGGCGCTCCATGTATCATTCCTGTATGAGCACATTATCCTGGTATGGTCTTTAATTTTCTGTGTGAATATAAATACGGAGTCATTCTTTGAAAGGACAGGATTGCATGCTCCGGGATAATCATCCAGCCATGGTTCAAACAGTCTGGAAATAATAGTCAGCGGTTTCTTTTTCATTTCGAGGGCATACCTGCAGTCTCTTATCTGATTATCAATGTAATCTTCCCTGAAAATATCATTCTTACTATAATTTTCCTTTACATCATTGAATGCTGAGATTGCTTTTTCCAGACTATCGTTCCTATGGTAAGCAATGGCAAGATACAGATACGTATCAAGTGGCGCCTGTTCTCCATATTCTACATAATCGCGGTCTTTTTTTACCACGTTTGATGAAGCAGATTTAAGAAGCCTTAGGGCCTCATGGTATCTGCCATCAATATTCAGACAACATATTCCCAGTTTTGCTGCAAAATTGGAATTATCGGGATAGGCCTTATTCAGAGTTTCATATATCTCTGCAGCCTTATCATAATTCTCATCATAATAGAAAAAAATATCAGCATTCTGTACGGTTCTGATAAGAACTTTTCTGTTGAGTTCCTGAGAGATGAGAGTGTTAAAAGAACTGGTCAGGAGAACAATTAAGAAAACACCAGGTAAACGACGATTCATTGTTTTAATACTTTTTTGATGAAGATTTGTTCGGGGTATCCCTTCCTTATAAGCTCCAGTCTCCAGACATCCGCTTCTTCCCGGGTATCAAAGCGTCCTGTAGTATACCTGTAGAACCTGTCGTTCTCGTTATACAATACCTTCATATTGGGAATGTGTGTGAAATAGCTGACATCTACCGGATTATACAGAGCCATTACCTGAACGGTATAATAAAGAACATCAGAATCTTCAACGTCAGTATCTCCTACATCTTTTACATTCATGTTTGTTATCAGGATGCTTGAATCAATTTTATCAACAACAGGTATATCGGCAAGATTAATTTTATCATATTTAACAGGTTCCGCAAGCAAAGTGTCTCTGGTTAGTGTGATGTCCAGAGTGAGAGTTAATTCCGGATTGTTAAGGTTTATTGCCGTATCTATGGCGAAGAGAAAATCCTCATCACCTGAATAGACAACATTGAATACTCCTGGTGCAATATTTATATCGTACGATCCGGATGTCATGTCTGGTTTCCCCCGGTAAATAGTATCTCCTGATATTTTATTGAGAATGTTAATATTATAATCCTTGATGACAGCCAGGGCTGTATCGTTATGCATAAATTTCCCTGTTAATTCATACACCTTGTCAACATCAGGAGTTTCAAATTCCATGTAAAAAATCTCTTTCTTTTTGTAGTCAGTCTTCATTGAATAATATGCATTCATGCCATTTTTGAAGGGCAGGAAAAACTTATCATCATCTGTTGTATTCACAGGGAATCCGAGGTTTTCAGGCGGTTCAAATTTCCCGTTGGTATATCGGCATTTGAAATTATCATATCCTCCCATTGAATTATGTCCTTCAGAACAAAAATAAAGGTAAGAATTTCCCTCAACCATGAAAGGATTATCCTCATTGTACATAGTGTTGACTACTGCTCCCAGGTTTACTGCTTCTCCCCAGTCACCTGATTCATCTCTTTCTGAAACATAAATATCAAGTCCGCCTTCTCCACCTTCCCTGTTACTTGTAAAATACAGTTTTGTGCCATCAGCGGAAACCGAAGCGTGAGATTCATAGTACTTTGTGTTGATATTTCTATTCAATTTTTCTATTGGTGTCCACCTGTCTTCAACATATTTTGAAGAGTATATATTACCATCAAAGTTGTCATTTTTATAAAGGAAAAGTTCCGTTCCGTCCTTATTGAGTGAGCAGGATAAGCAATCATCACCGGCATTGAGCTCCATGGTTATTTCTACAGGAAACTGCCATTTACCTCTTATTTTTTTTGAAAAAAGGATTACATTCACAAGGCCTCTCTGTTCAGTGTACACAATCGTATTACCATCAAAGCTGACTGCCGGATTTACATTCATCGATCCCAGACTGAAATCTGGTCCCAATATTTCTTTGTTTATTGTTACGGGATTTTTTATGTATTCCATTGCAATCTTGCATGCCTGTATCTGTTGATCCACGAAATCAAGATTTTCCATCCCGCCTTTTTCTTCAGTTTCTCTTGCAAGGCTCCTGAAGGTTTCAAGAGTTCTTAGTCCTTTATCCAGTTCATTGTCGATCATATAGGCTTTTGCCAGGAAAAAATATGCATCAAGGGGAGCTCTCTGTTCATTAAAGGATCCTGTCTTTGCATCATAACTGGAATTCCTTACTGCCGATTCAAGGTATTGTATGGCCTTATCTTTTTCGTCAGGAATGTTCAGGTAACATTCACCGATTTTATAGGCGATATTCAGATTTTCGGGATTTTCAAGAAGTAAATATAACTGATTTGCAAGCTCATAATCTTCATACAGGTAATATGACTCAGCCTGGGCAAATATCTCCTTCATCTCTTTTTTAGACTGAGCAGAAGCAGCTACACACGAAATGAATAGTATCAAGAGCTGCAACCTTATACGCGGAATTACTCTGAGAAGATTCATCATAACAAATATATAATATTTTGAGCATGATAACACTTTCATTGCTCCAAATTATTTTAAAGTGACTCTGTAAATATCCTCTTTTCCGTAACCTTCAGATTCTCTAAATCTGGAGTAATAGCCTGATTCTCCCTTTCCCTCCGGCATAAAATGTATATCATCATCAGGCGTATTGAAAGGGTAGCAGAGGTTTTCAGGCGGGCTCCAGAGATTATTGTTTTGAAGATATGATCTAAAAAGATCATACCCTCCTATATTACTGTGTCCTTGCGAACTGAAGAAGAGAGTTTTTCCGTTATTTATCAGGAAGGGCCGGTCTTCATTGAATGGTGTATTTATCTCAGGGCCAAGATTTACCGGGATTCCCCAATCTCCTCCTGTTTTTTTTGAAATATAGAGATCAAGACCTCCGAAACCTCCTGGACGATCAGAGGCAAAAATAAGAATGTCCCCTTTTTCTGACACAAAACCATGTGATTCCCAGTATTTTGTATTTATGTTTTTATTCAATGGTGTACTTGCGCCCCATCTTACTCCATCGAAGGAACAGGTGTAAAGGTCACTGTTGAAATTGTCATCCTTTGACAGATACAGCATTTTTCCATCTGATGAGAGGCACGATATGTACATGTCACCATCGGACTCAAGCTCGGGTGTGATATTTACAGGAGTGCTCCATGTGCCGTTAATAAGTTTTGTGAGCATGATAGCATCATAGAACTTCATGGATACCATGTATGCTAATGTCTTTCCGTCAGCGGAGATTACAGGATTAAAATTTGATTTTTCGTCATTTATTACCCCTCCCATGTTTTCCTCAGTATACGATACCGGCATGGCAATAAGCTCTTTAGCAGTATCGCAGGTTCTTATCTGGTGGTTGATGAAATCGATGTTTTCCCTGTCATCAGGAAGCAGTGTGCCTGAAAATCTCATGAAGGTCTCTTTGGCCCTGTCGAACTTGTAATTGATCCTGTAAGCTACAGCAAGATCATACAATGCATCATAAGGAGCCGAGGTTTGGGTTATGGTTCCCTCTTTGTGTTTTGCCGTCATATTTCTTACAGCAGTTTCCAGGTATTCAACTGAAAGGTTCTTCTTACCCGTAATGTTAAGGTAGCAAGCCCCGATACGATATGCGAGATTTGCATTTTCAGGCAGTTTTTCATAAAGCTGAAGATAATAGGGAATTGCATCCCGGTATTCTCCGGTAACAAAGAAATATTCAGCTTCAAGAAAAATGTCCTGAAGAGGTCTCAGTTCCTGGGTGTAAACCGGTAATAAAAAAACTGATGCAACTATTAGAGTGACAATCCTTTTGCACATGGCTACTGGTTTATTAAACAAATTTAATAAAAAAAACAGGAAGGGAAAACCGTATGATATAATAAGATATCACAGGTTTTTAAAGAGTGCCATGAACAGGAGTAACTGGTATAATATGAACCTGGTATTTTTATTCTGATTCATCCTTATCATCTTTCCTCTTTTTGAGGAACCAGATAAAGAAGAACAGTGCTCCGGCACCGAGAAGAAGCCATAGTATCCACCATTTACCTTTTCTTTCTCCTGTTTCAGTCGTTGCTTCCTCGGCTGTAAGTAACTCCTCTTCTTCACCGGCAATTATTTCAGGTGCTGGAATGATTGCGTCTGCGAGACGGTCAAGTTCTGCAGGAGTTATTTCTCCTCCGCTCTTTTCGGCGATATAATCCTTGAGATCATTCCATGTCTTAAGGTTCAGTTCATAAATATCTACTTCCTCCAGGATCTTTTTCAGGTCGCCTTCAGCATTTTCAGCCAGAAGGTCAACAGCAGCCTGTGACAGAACATTATCCATAACAGCCACTTTAAGGGCAAGCATGTCAACCTCTTCTGTGCCGATACCTTTTTTTGCGGCCTCTTCCTTAATATAAGATATCTGGTCATCAACTGTTGCGAACTGTTCTCCCTCCATATCGACACCGGAAATGATTTTTCTCAGCTCATCATCAGCACGGTTTTTCTGCATTTCAGTCAGTGCAGCTATCTGCTTTTCAGATATAATCCTCTCATATTCGGGCCGTACGATCTTTGCAGTTGGTACAGGTTTTTCTCTTGTTATTAAAACATCGGCTGTGGTTGTGTTGCTGAACCGGTCGGTCACCTTGAAGGTGACTTTGTTATCCCCGGTAAGCGGTACCATTTTGTAGTTGAACGTTGAGTCAGAAACTGTAAATTTCTCAGAAAAGGCAAGAGAATCTCCAATCCGGTGTTCCACAACAAGTATTGAACCTGGTTCTGTTTTTACAGGGATTACCACCGTATCAGCACTGGCTACCGATATGACATCTTTATTTTCAACATAAAGATCAGCAACAAGATCAGTTTTCGGTAAAATAATTCCGGGCAGATTAAAGCTATCGGAAGGTTGTGTAAGTGACAGATTTAAGTCTCTCTGAGTCTTTTTACCTCCTGGAGTCTCATAGGTAACCTCATAATTCCCCTGAGGAACCTGGAATTCATATTCACCTGTCTGGGGATTGGAATATACAACGACCATCTTACCAGGATCACTGGTGTCGATAGCGCTGATCTTAATTCTGTCATAATTTAAGCTGTTAATGAGGTCTGCAATTTTTGCAATTCCCCGTATGGTGAATTTCCTGGGATGCTCATCAGAGAAGATTTCGATCCTATAGATATCCTGACTGCCAAATCCGTTGGGACTGTATTTAGCCAGGTAACCCTGATAACCTTCATTTATGGGTTTGAAGAAAACATCGTCGTCGGTGGAATTAAGAGGATAACCAACATTCAGAGGCACTGACCATTTACCACTATCAAGCTGTGTTGAATAGAAAATATCATAGCCTCCAATGTTAAAATGGCCTCGCGAACTGAAAAACAGTGTTTTGTCATCTTTGCTTAAAAAGGGAGTGTTTTCGTGATATTTCGTATTTATTACAGGGCCAAGATTAACCGCAGGTCCCCAATTCCCTGTACTATCTCTTGAAGACACATAAATATCAAGACCCCCGATTGAACTTTTACGGTTGCTGGTGAAGTATAGTTTTTTGTTGTCGTGTGATATTGCAGCATGCGACTCCCAGTATTTGGTATTTATATTGTCGTTCAGCTTTACAATAGGACTCCACAAACCGTTTTCATAAGTTGATGAATAGATCATGCCATCATAACCGGCAGAACTGTAAAGGTAAAGTGTCTTACCATCTTTTGATATGGATGTGGGATACAGATCCCGGTCAACCTGAAGAGCCTCATTCATGTTTATCGGTACGCTCCACTCTCCATTGTTTCTGGTTGAATAGAGAATAGCATCGTAAAAAGCCTCGGTTTTGCTGTATATCATTATTTTTTCATCATCGGAGATGACCGGATTGAATTCTGAGTTGTTTTCATTGATATTGCTGCCAAGATTCTGTTCCTTAACATACAGAGGAGCAATCATAAGTTTTTTTGCATTATAACAGGATTGTATCTGTTCTTCAACTACCTCCGGTTTGTAAATTTTAGTATCGATATCCTTTTTGAAAAGCTCATAGGTTTCAATTGCCTTATCCAGCTGATTATCAATCCTGTATGCATTGGCCAGGTAATATAGTGCATCATAGGGTGCACCCTTTTCCTTGAATTTACCCTCCTTGTATTTCGGATTGATATCCTTTACAGCATCCTCTAAATAACTTATTGCCTTATCTTTTTCTCCCGGAATATTCAGATAGCATTGCCCAATCCTGTATTTATAGTTTGAATTGGCAGGATAGAATTGAAGTAAGCGCTGGTATGTAGGCAAGGCTTCCCTGAAATCTTCAAAGAGGATCCAGCTTTCAGCTTCATAGAACATCATTTTTATTTCAACTCTTGCCTGGGAGTGAAGATAATTGACAGGTAAAAGTGTAATAAATAATATTAGCAGAGTAAGCCTTCTGATCATTTTACATCGTTATATATCGTAGGACAGACCTCTCCAATTCAAGTTCATTTTTCCCGTATTGTGGCTTTAAATGGGCAGGAGGTGCTATATCTTTACCTTTAATAATTAATGGGTACTAATATAACAGAAAATTTAAAAAGAAGGACAAATAGTTTTACTCCTTTTTTAACTGATATTATAATATTATTCCAGCCTGGTTAAAAGAGAGTACTAATGGGGGTACTTCAATTCAGCGTCAGATTATTTCTGCGGAGTAGTTTTCGAGGATCTCTTTCATTCTGTTAAGGAATTTCCCGGCGAGAGCGCCATCGACAACTCTGTGATCATAACTCAGTGAGAGGATCATAATATGACGTATTGCGATAACGTCACCATCAGGTGTTTCAATAACCGCAGGTTTCTTTCTCACGGCACCGATTCCCAGAATGGCTGCCTGCGGCTGGTTTATTATTGGTGTTCCGGAAAGATTGTTAAAGCTTCCGAAGTTTGTAATTGTGAATGTTCCCCCTGTTATCTCATCAGGTTTAAGTTTATTCTTTCTTGCTCTGTCAGCCAGATCGTTGACACTCCTTGCAAGGCCGGTAAGGTTTTTTTCATTGGCATTTCTGATAACAGGGACGATAAGATTTCCATCAGGGAGGGCGGTAGCCATACCAATATTGATGTTCTTCTTTTTGATGATATTATTGCCGTCAACTGAAATATTGATCATTGGAAATTCGTATAATGCTCTTGCCGCAGCATCAATGAAGATGGGAGTAAGAGTCAGTTTCTGCCCCTCTGCCTCAAGGAATTTCTCCTTTACGGAATTTCTCCAGTTGACAAGTCTTGTAACATCAGCATCAATAAACGAGGTGACGTGCGGAGAAGTTCTTTTTGAGAGAACCATATGTTCCGCTATCAGTCTTCTGACCCTGTCCATTTCGATTATCTCATCGCCGGATGAAAGTATTTGTGAACTCTCTTTTCCCTTTTCAGTATTTACTGTTTCCTCTTCTTTTTTCCTGGCATCAAGGTATTTAAATATGTCTTCTTTTGTTATCCTTCCATCCATTCCCGTCCCGGTTATACTGTCAAGCTCGGTATGGCTTATACTTTCACGTGCCGCCACACTTCTTACAAGAGGTGAGAGGAACTTGCCTGAAGGGGTGCGGCTTTTAAGGTTACCCGATACTTTCTCAATCTCTTTTGTCTCCTGTTTAACTTCTGCTATAGTGGTACGGATCCTGTTCACCTCTTTCTCGATCTTTCCTGTTGTTTCAGGATTTGCATCAATATTGGCTTCAATAACTGCAATCACTTCACCAACCTTTACCACAGAACCTTCAGCAGCAATGATTGATGTAATAGTCCCTTCAGCAGGGGAGGGTACCTCTGAATCAACCTTGTCAGTAGCTACCTCTACCAGCGGGTCATCTTCCTTTACAATAGCACCTTCGGCAACCAGCCATTTGTTTACGGTTGCTTCAATTACTCCTTCTCCCATGGCGGGAAGCACTATGTTCATTTTTGCCATATTTCTCTATCTGTCCCTTTTTACGATTATTTTTATTTTATTGTGTTAATACATTTTTCTCATAACACAAACACTTATTCAGATAACATTTAAAACCGTAAATTGTTTGAAAATTTAGAAAAAGCCTGACATAATCAGGCGGATTATTTCCAGAACCGGATTTAAGATGTTTTTCTGACGCTTTTGCGGTTAATACCTGCTGTGGATACCCTTTTGACCAGTGATAATCCTGCCCTGAAGATAATGGCAATTTTTATCATAATTATAAAGATCTTCGAATTGCCATCACTTAAATTTTTGTGGACAAAGATTATCATAGCCTTGTAGAAAGCTATGAAAATATTAAGATCCTCTTTACTTGTGCTTTGTCCTTTGAAATGTACAATACTTGTATCCGGGAAATAATAGTTGCTGAATCCAGTCTGAAGCATCCTGTAGCTGTAATCAATATCTTCGCCGTACATAAAAAAATCTTCATCAAGAAGTCCTGTTTTCAGAACAGCTTCCCTGCGGAGGAACATGAAGGCTCCGGAAATGATATCCGCCTTTGTTTTCTTTTTTTCGTCAAGATATCCAAGATAATACTTATTGAACTGTTCTGCCTTTGCCGTCTATCATTCTTACGCCCACAGCCCCTGCATCAGGGTGATTCTCCATGAAGCTGATGCATTTGCAGAAAGTATCCTCTTCTACTATAGTGTCAGGGTTGAGGATCAGGATAAACCTGCCTGTGGCAAGTTTTAAGGCCTGGTTGTTGGCTGCGGAGAAACCCCTGTTCGTGGGATTAATTATGAGCTTTATTTCGGGGAATTCACTCTTTACCATGGAGCAAGATTCGTCAGCAGAATTATTGTCCACGACAAATATCTCACAATCAATGCTTTCTGAAGCTTTACGAACTGAAAGAAGACATTGTTCGAGAAAATATTTTACGTTGTAACTGACAATAATTACAGATAGATCCATGACTACTGTTTACCGGTTAACTCTTCGTCTATTACCATCGCGAGGCGTTTAATCCCTTCTTCAATCACTTCAAGATCAGAAAATGAAAAATTTATGCGCATTGTATTACGCCCGGAATCGTTACAGAAAAAGGTAGATCCTGCAACAAATGCGACTTTTTTCTTAATGGCTTTCTCAAGTATATTGTCGGTACTGACAGTAGCGGGGAGGGTTACAAAAAGGAAGAGGCCGCCTTCAGGTTCTGTCCATGTCACTTCTTTTGGAAAATATTTTCTGAAACATTTGATCATTTGATTGCGTCTTTCGCTGTAAAGTGCAATTGTCTTTTTAATGTTTTTCTCCAGCAGTCCTTTTTCCATATAATGGGCAATGATCTTCTGTACAAAGGGAGAAGTACAAAGGTCGGCTGTTTGTTTTGCCATCACTATCCGGTCGAGGATAATCGGATTGCCTATTATCCATCCCACCCTGAACCCCGGGGCAAATATTTTCGAAAAGGTACATAATGTTAATACTCTTCCGCTCTGGTCAAGCTGGTATATCATTCGTTGCGGCACTCCGGTGAAACGTATATCCCTGTATGGGCTGTCTTCAACAATCAGCAGGTCATACTTTTCGGCTATCTCAATTATTCTTATCCTGGATTGTTCCGGGACCGTTATGCCTGCGGGATTCTGAAAATCAGGGATGATATAAATAAATTTAACTGTTTTCCCAAGCTCCCGAAGATTGATTATTGTCTCTTCAAGTTCATCGGGTTTCATGCCATTTTCATCGAGTGATATTCCTTTCAGTCTGGCTCCGTAGACTGAAAAGGCATTAAGCCCGCCCAGATATGAGGGAAGACCGCAAAGCACATAATCACCGGGATCAAGAAATATTTTTCCTATGATGTCGAGTGCCTGCTGTGAACCGGTTGTGATTATGATATTTTCAGGATTAATATTCAATCCTTCCCGGTTGTGTTTTTCTGCGAGCATCTTTCGGAGAAGAGGATCTCCTTCAGTGGTGCCGTACTGAAGTGCACTGGCACCCTCTTTTTCAAGCACATCAAGCACTATCTCCTTCAGGTCATCAACGGGAAATGTTTCGGCAGCAGGAAGTCCTCCGGCAAAAGATATCATATCGGGATTCTGAAGGAGCTTAAGTATCTCCCGTATAGCAGAACGTTGCATGCTCTTTCCTGAGGCAGACAGGAATTTATTAACAGAATTTATCATTGCTGGTAGGGATTTCGGTTTTTTATTGCCCGTCCAAGTGTTATTTCATCAGTATATTCCAGCTCATCACCTATAGCCACACCTCTGGCCAGTGTTGTGATGAGTATATCATATACATGAAGTTTCTTATAAAGATAATAATTAGTTGTGTCTCCTTCCATGGTTGTACTCAGTGCAAGAATTATTTCCCTGATATCGCCGGCTTTTACCTTTTCCTCGAGGCTGCTTATTTTCAGATCAGAAGGACCAATGCCGTTGACCGGCGAAATTAATCCTCCCAGAACATGATATAAACCCTTGTATTGCCGCGTATTTTCAACAGCCATCACGTCCTGTATGTTTTCTACAACACATATCAGTAACCTGTCGCGTTTTTTATCACTGCAAATACTGCAAATCTCCGTATCGGAAATATTGTGGCATATTTTGCAGTAATGAATTTCCTCATGAAGTTTAAGAAGTGTTTCACCAAAGCTCTTAACCTCCGCAGGTTCTTTCCTTAACAGATTCATTACCAGACGGAATGCCGTCTTTCTGCCAATACCTGGCAGTGATGCAAATTCGTTTACTGCATTTTCAAGCAGCCTGGAAGGAAATTCAGTATAACTCATAGCAGATGGTTTTAGACAAAATTAATTCAATTATTACTGGTTTTTCATGACTATTGAATTTTTTGCCTTGCATTCTTTTTGTTATCCTTGCAGGTAATATAGCGATTATGTCCCCTTTTCTGATACTTGGGATCTTTATTGGATATACAGTTCTGCTATTTGTAGTTACCTGGATCACTGCAAGGAAAGCCAATAGCCAGTCATTTTTTATCGGGAACAGGATATCGCCATGGTTTGTTGTGGCATACGGAATGATCGGGGCTTCTCTTTCGGGTGTCACATTTATGTCTGTGCCCGGCTGGGTATCAGACACACAGTTCAGCTACATTGTAGTTGTGCTTGGGTATCTTGTCGGTTATTTCATAATAGCCACAGTATTGCTGCCGCTCTATTACAGGCTCAAGCTTACATCTATCTATTCCTATCTGGAGCAACGGTTTGGCTTCTGGTCATACAAGACTGGGGCAGGTTTCTTTATCTTATCAAGAACCCTTGGCGCATCCCTGAGAATGTTTTTGGTTATCAATGTATTACAAATATTTGTTTTTGATGCCTGGAACATCCCCTTCTGGGTAAATGTCCTGGTATTCATTATCCTGATAATCCTGTATACATTTAAAGGAGGTATAAGGACGATAGTATGGACCGACACCTTGCAAACAACATTCATGCTTCTTGCTGTTGTACTGTCAATTTTTTATATAAGCAAGGGACTTGGAGTGCCTGTCGTGAAACTATTTAAGGAGATCACAGAAAGTGATATGTCGAGAATATTCATAACAGACTGGCATCATGAAAGATTCTTTTTAAAACAGTTCTTTTCAGGAATGTTCATAACAATAACCATGACAGGTCTCGATCAGGAGATGATGCAAAAGAACCTCAGCTGTAAGAATATCAGAGAGGCGCAAAAAAACATGTTCACTTTCAGCGGTATACTGGTCTTCGTCAATCTTTTATTTCTGTTCCTTGGAGCTTTTCTGTTAATCTATTCCAGGAGTAAGGGTGTCACTGTTGCCGCTACAGATGATCTTTTCCCGACCGTTGCCATGCAATATATGGGACCGGTTGCCGGGCTGGTATTCATGATCGGCCTTATTTCAGCAGCTTTTCCAAGTGCCGATGGGGCACTCACTTCACTCACCACTTCAGTCAGTATCGATTTCCTCGGTCTGGATCGCCTGAAAAGCATCACTGAAAAAAAATCGACAAGGATCAGGTATGGAGTCCATCTCTCCGTCGCCATAATTTTCTTTATCAGCATTTTGATATTCAGTACATTAAACGACAAAGCAGTTATTGATGAATTGTTTACGATAGCAGGCTATACCTATGGCCCGCTGCTTGGTCTCTATACATTCGGACTCTTCACAAAGAGAAAAGTGAATGACAAAATGACACCCTGGATTGCTGTATTATCGCCTGTAATATGTATTTTCCTGGGCAGTTTTTCCGAACAATTATTCAGCGGATATAAATTCGGATTTGAAATGATTCTTGTTAACGGGTTTCTGACTTTCCTGGGTTTATGGATATTCAGCAGGAGGGAAAAGTGATCCGGCAGATTCTGCAGACTCTGTTCCTTCAGTCTCCTCAGTTTCTTCAGGTTCCTCCTGTTTTATATGAACTTTAATTCTCTTGTAGGGGATATTCCAGGATAGAAAATAGTTTATCCCGAAGCTTGTAGATTCATCTCCCGCACCATACCCCGGGAAATAAATAGACCGCAAATCCTTGCCTGTCCCGGTATGAAGAAGCGCTCTCATGTTTACCGACCAGCCCATGCTGAAATTATTGAAGATTTCTGCCCTGAATCCGGGCGCGACTTCAAGATAGTGGCCCATGCTCGATGAGGAAGAAATGGTTGTGATGATTGTACCCCAGTATGAATCATACTTAAAAGATGGTATTTCGCTGGTAAAGGAGCTCAGGCCATAGCGTAATCCTATGCCAGCCCAATATTTCCCCTTCGAGGTTTCAGGTTTGAGAAGGTTGAAATCCACTCCTGCCTTTACAAAGTAACCTCTGCTCAGGTATTCATAATTGTATTGTGAATATTTATAATCAGAATACCCTGCGTCGAGAAAGATCCCTGTCTTAGCATTCAGATCGATGGAAATATATCCTTCAATGTTCAGGTTATTTCTATCTGTAAGATAAATAACAGGTCCTATTATATCGGCTCCGGCTCTTATCTTAATGGGCAGAATAACAGTATCCGGCGGCTGGTTTTGTGCCCATGACTCTGAACCGGAGTAACCTATTATAACCAGTAAACTAATAATATATACGGATATTCTCTTCATTGCTTGTTGTGACATACCTGTTTCTGATTGTTACCGTGTCGATTTCATTACCGGTGTTTATCAGTGAGTCAAGGGTATGATAAAATGTATATCCGCATTCCTTTGATATAAGGTGAGGAAATGAGGTATACCAAAAAGTCAGTGTATCAATTGCTGAATTGATACCGATTATAAAAGTACAGCTTTCAGCAGAGGGATTCAGGGGAATGAGGGCACTTTTTACGCTTTTGGTTTGATCATAGATCTTATCGTCCTCCATATTCAATCCGTACAATGTCAGGCTGGAGGGGGCAACGTTTTTCTCATTGCTGCTCTGATACATGGAAGCCTTTAATAAAGCAATTGTCTCCTCGAAACACGATTCGGGTGTACATGAAACAATCTTCAGGAGAGATACTGCAATAACTGCAACCAGCGTTTTTGTCTTGAAACTTCTCATACATACTGATGAAGTTTCAAAAGTATAAAAAATACTCTTCTTTAAAACTTCGGCAGGTTTTTCATGAATCCAATCAGGATTGATACCGGATTAATCTGATAACTGGCAGGTGACCGGTTTAAAAAAGTATTATCAGATTTTACGGATGTACTCCTCAGCTTTTTTTATCGCACTCTTTATTCCCTCAGGTTTTTTCCCGCCTGCTGTTGCAAGAAAAGGTTGTCCGCCTCCTCCTCCATTGATTTCGCCGGCAATCTCTTTTATTATATTGACCGCACTTATATTTTTTTCTTTAACCAGGTTGTCACTTACCATTACAACAAGATTAGCCTTCCCGCCGGTTGATGATGCGATTACCAACAGGTTATTATCACCTTTCTTCCTCACCGCAAAAGCAATAGTCTTAAGCATATCTGCTGAATCAGTCTCAATTTGTCCCGACAGGAATTTTATTCCATTAATATTTAAGGCTTTTTCCTCAAGGTTTTTAAGAGCAGTCCGGGTTGACTGTGCCTGGTATTTTTCAATTGTCTTTTTCAGGGAGTTGTTTTCGGTAATAAGTCTTTCGACGCTTTCCCTGATATTTCCCTGGCTTTTCAGAAGGGTTGCAATGTCTTCAACAGCGGCAAGTTTTTCGTTTATATATTCAAATGCTTTTCCTGCAGTCACAGCTTCAATCCGTCTTATTCCTGCGGCTATTGCTCCTTCCGATATTATCTTGATAATACCTATACTTGCTGTGGATTCAACATGGATTCCTCCGCAAAGTTCGACTGAATCACCAAATTCCACAACCCTGACGGTATCTCCGTATTTCTCCCCGAAAAGTGCCATTGCTCCCATATCTTTGGCTTTCTTAAGTGATATGTTATCAGTCACTTTCCTGTTGTTGTTCTCTCTTACCATGCGGTTTGCCATCTCTTCAACCTTTGTCAGTTCTTCCCGGGTAAGCTTATTAAAATGGCTGAAATCGAATCGCAGCCGGTCAGGAGTGACCAGAGAACCCTTCTGTTCAACATGGCTTCCGAGAACAGACCGTAACGCATGGTGTATAAGGTGTGTTGCAGTATGATTATTAGCGGTCATCAGTCGTTTTTTAGCATCAACCTTTGCAGTAAAATGTGCACCGGGGTCAGAAGGTTGTTTTTCAGCAATATGGATTATAAGGTTATGTTCCCTGATAGTGTCGGTAACCTTGATTTTTTCTTTTTCTGAAACAATATATCCGCTATCGCCAACCTGTCCTCCCGATTCAGCATAGAAAGGGGTTTTGTCGAGGACAATATGGCAGATATTTTTTCCCTTGGTCTTTACCTGGCGGTATTTTGTAATAAGTACTTCATCTTCTGTATTTTCATATCCGGTAAACAGAGTAACATCAGAATCCCTTATTATTTTCCAGTCGCCGGTATCAAGAATAGCATCTTCCCGTGATCTGTTTTTCTGGTTTTTCATTTCGTTTTCAAATTCCTTCATATTCAGATCCATGCCGTTCTCTTTAAGGATCAATTGTGTGAGATCGGCTGGAAATCCAAAGGTATCATAGAGCTCAAAGGCAATCTTTCCGGGCAAAGTCTTTTTATGCTCTTTTTTCATTTCGGAGATCACTTTGCCTATCATTTTCAGTCCCTTTCCAAGCGTTTTCAGGAAGGCTGTCTCCTCTTCAAGTATTATTTTTGATATCAGTTCCTTCAATGACTTCAGTTCCGGGTAATAGTCACCCATTGTTTTTGCGAGTGCCTGTACAAGGCGGTAGATGAACGGTTCTTCAATGCCAAGGTTATTATACGCATACCTGACTGCTCTCCGGAGGATCCTTCTAATAACATATCCTGCCTTATTGTTTGACGGCAGTTGTCCGTCGGCAATGGAAAATGAAACTGCCCTCAGGTGGTCAGCAACAACCCGCATGGCTGTATCCCATGAATCATTTACACCCTGTTTCTTTCCTGTTATACGTGATATTTCACTGATAACAGGCTGAAAAAGATCGGTTTCGTAATTCGATTTTTTCCCCTGAACAACCATACAGAGACGCTCGAATCCCATGCCGGTATCGACATGTTTTGAAGGAAGTGTTTCAAGAGAACCATCAACTTTTCGGTTATACTGGATAAAAACAAGGTTCCATATCTCGATCACCTCAGGATGTCCTTTATTAACCAGCTTATTACCAGGTATTTTACTTCTTTCGTTCTCTTCTCTTATATCAACATGAATTTCAGAACAGGGGCCGCATGGACCTGTTTCTCCCATTTCCCAGAAATTATCCTTTTTTGTTCCTTCGAGTATATGATCAGGTTTACCCGAAAAGTACTTCTGCCAGAACAGGAGAGCTTCATCATCGCGGGGTACATTATCTTCAGCGTTCCCTTTGAAAATAGTTGCATAAAGCCGTTCATCATCAATACCGATCTTCTTTGTAAGAAATTCCCAGGCCCACTCTATAGCTTCTTTTTTAAAATAATCCCCGAACGACCAGTTGCCGAGCATTTCAAACATGGTATGGTGGTATGTATCATGACCAACCTCTTCCAGGTCATTATGTTTTCCCGAGACCCTGAGACATTTCTGTGAATTTGCTATCCGTTTGTATTGTGACTGGCTGTGGCCCAGGAAAATATCCTTGAACTGATTCATACCGGCATTTGTGAACATAAGAGAAGGATCATCCTTCATCACCATGGGTGCTGAAGGTGTGATTTTATGTCCCTTCGACCTGAAAAATTCAAAAAATAACTGCCTCAGTTCCTGTGCCTTCATATTTTACCTGCCCCTATATAATGTAAATATACCTTATAACTGGTTTGTAAAATTAAATTATTTGAATTAGATTTGTAGATTACCTGTAATAAAAATTCGAAATTCTGGCCTGGCCGATGCGAAACCGTAAATATTTATTAGACCTCAATGAACTGCAATACAAACAGGTAAGGCTTCCATGGTACAAGAAGCTTTTAAAACTATTTTTCTGGCTGGCAGTCACAATCGTAATTTCAATAATTTACAGTATAATTTTCGAAAATATCTTTGGTTCTCCCAAGGAGAAATTATTAACTCAACAGATTGATAACCTGAAGCTTCAGTACAAATTTGCAGCTAAGGAGCTTGATGATGCTTTCTCCATTATGAACAGCCTCAGGATGTCAGACGAAGTACGATACAGACCTGTTTTTGAAATGGATAGTCTGCCCGGATCATTCAGAAATCCCGGCTTTGGAGGTATTGACAGGCTAAGGTACCTTAACGGTTATTTGAATAGTGACATTATGAAATCAACCAGGACAAGGATTGAGGAGCTTAAGAACATGATAAATGTACAGGATGTATCTTTTAAGGCAATTGAGGAAAGAAGAATCGAATGGGAAAGAATGTACGAATATCTTCCAATGATCAGTCCTGTTGATGTTACAATAAAATTAGGCGATGGGTTGAAGTTCAGGGAAGTCCATCCTGTGACGGGTAATCCGCAATGGCATTACGGGCAGGATTTCAACGCTCCTTATGGAACAGACGTGTATGCTACAGGGGCAGGTAAGGTGATTGAAGCGGGATGGAACTCAGGAGGCTTCGGGAACTGTGTACGTATTGATCATGGATATGGTTACCAGACAATATACGGGCATCTGAGCAGCATAAAGGTAACAAAGGGGATGAACGTAAAACGGGGTGATCTTATTGGGCTCACAGGAAGCTCAGGTACCTCATCCGGTCCGCATCTTCACTACCAGATCGACCAGTACGGACAACATAAAAATCCTCTCTATTATTTTAATGATGACCTGACGGAAGAGGAATATTTTGATATGATCCGGATGCTTACATCAAGCACAAAATTCAGATAATAAAATAATTACTGTTCTTAAACCTGAAATATCCCATTATACAGGATAGTGGCTGTGGTTTGTTTATGATGAATTTTCTATCTTTGCTTTGTTATGCCAAACTCAAGATATAAGTTCAATCCCGAGTCGCTCAGCTTTGACAAAATCAGGCTGAGTATTGGGGCAATGCTGTTAAGGGGATTGGCATATTTTGTGGGATCACTACTTATTGCTATTGTCTATTACCTCATATTTGCCATATTCGTTGATTCGCCGAAAGAGAAGGCATTGATGCGTGAGATCGAACAGCTGACACTTCAGTACGACCTGATTCACAGGGAAATGGAGAACATTGAGAAGGTTATTGGTCAGCTTCAGGAGACAGATGACAATCTTTACAGGACAATATTTGAAGCTGAACCGATTCCGGAGTCATTAAGAGAGGGCGGTGTCGGAGGTATAAACAGGTACAAGGAACTGGAGGGATATGATAATTCCAGTATTGTAATTGAAACCGCAAAGAGGCTTGACAGGATAAGGAAAAAGATATATGTTCAGTCAAAATCATTTGACGACCTTATATCACTGGCAATGAAGAAGGAAGATATGCTGAGATCGATTCCGGCCATACTCCCTATCTCCAATAAGGATCTGACACGAACAGCTTCGGGTTTCGGATTAAGGATCCATCCGATCTATAAAATAATAAAGTTTCATGCAGGGATGGATTTTACAGCTCCTTCCGGAACTGATATCTATGCAACCGGCGATGGCACAATAGCATCTGTTATTTCTTCAAGGCGCGGTTACGGAAATCATATTGTAATTAACCATGGATTTGGTTATAGCTCTGTATATGCACATCTCGACAGGTTCAATGTGAGGGCAGGGCAGAAAGTAAAAAGAGGAGATGTAATAGGATTTGTGGGCAGTACAGGAACATCGGTTGCCCCCCACCTGCATTATGAGATAAAGCTTAACGGGGTAAATGTTGATCCTGTAAACTACTATTTTAATGATCTTTCACCGGAGGAATATGAGAGAATGATTGAAATTGCCTCAAAAACCGGCCAGTCATTTGACTAGCTCTTCCCTGAATTTTGGTATGAAGATAAGCTACACCTTCATTTTTGTTCATTTCTTAAGTATTATCTGCCAGCCTGCTGCCGGCTCTGAACCGTTGAATGATACCATTCCGTTACAGAAACAGATTGTGATCACCGGGGTGGGGGATATTATGTTCGGAACCTCTTTCCCGTCAACTGATTACCTGCCTCCTCATGATAATCCCTTGCTGCTTCTGGGAGCTCTTTCTGATACACTTGCTGCTTCTGATCTGACCTTCGGTAACCTGGAAGGATCATTTCTTGACAATGGGGAACCGGTAAAAAAATGCAGGGATACAACTCGCTGTTACCTTTTCAGGATGCCGGAACGATATTCCTTCGCGCTTTCTGAATCGGGATTCGACATTATCAGTCTGGCAAATAATCATTTCGGTGACTTCGGGCTTCCTGCAAGAAACAGAACAATGGAACTACTTGATTCACTGGGGATTTACTATGGCGGTATTGAAGAACACCCATATTCGGTATTTAACAAAGACTCTATAATTTATGGCTTTTGTGCTTTTGCCCCAAATAAGGGTACAATAAGTATAAATGATCTGGAAGAAGCAGAAGCTATAGTTAAAATGCTTGCAGATACCTGCAATATAGTGATTGTATCGTTTCATGGTGGAGCCGAAGGGGCAGATTTTCAGCATGTACCCGGTACTGATGAGATAATGTTTACCGAGAACAGGGGAAATGTTTATAAGTTCTCCCATATGATGATAGACGCAGGAGCTGATATTGTTTTTGGTCACGGACCACATGTTACAAGAGCCGTAGAGGTTTACCATGAACGTTTTATTGCATACAGCCTGGGTAATTTCTGTACTTATGGCAGATTCAACCTCAGGGGACCAAACGGAATTGCCCCGGTAATAAAACTAAATGTCAGCACTGAAGGTAAATTTATCTTCGGAAAGATCATTCCTGTTTCTCAACTGCCCGGAACAGGCGTGAGAATCGATCCGGATAATCGTGTGATAAGGAAAATAAAGGATCTTGTTGCTCTTGATTTTCCGGAAACAGTAATAAAGATTTCAGAAAATGGTGATATAACTTATAAATAAATAACATGCCATACAGGGAAAAACAGATCGAAAAGCTCTATTATTCGATAGGGGAAACTGCAGAGATGCTTAACGTACCGATCTCAACGATCAGGTTCTGGGAAAATGAATTCGACATCCTGAAACCAATGAAAAATAAAAAGGGAAACAGGATGTTCACCCCAACGGATATAAAAAACCTGAAGATCATCCATCATCTTCTTAAAGAGGAAGGAATGACTCTGCCGGGTGCTAAGAAAAGACTTTCAGGCAAAAAGGATGAGACTGACTATAAATATGAGATTGCTGAATCTCTGAAGAAGATCAAAGACCTGCTAATTGACCTGCGTGACAATATGTAATAATTATATCTCGAGAAAGAAAATATGTTATGAAGCTAAAAGAACTTACATCATTTCTCGAATCAGCAATACCATTATCGTTCCAGGAGGGATATGACAACTCGGGGCTGCAGGTCGGACTGCCCGGCAAGGAGATAAAATCGGCACTTATCACCCTGGATATCACTGAAGAAGTACTTGATGAGGCAGATCATACCGGATGCGATGTTATTATTTCCCATCACCCGCTGATCTTTACCGGTATAAAGAAATTAACAGGTAAAACTGTTACTGAGAGGATACTGCTTAAAGCAATAAAACAGGATATTGCCATTTATTCGGCCCACACAAACCTCGACGTTATGGATAATGGTGTGAGCAGAAAGATGGCGGAAAAGCTTAATCTTAAAAATATCAGAGTTCTTTCACCCCTGAAAAACCGGTTGTGTAAGCTGGTTACCTTTATACCTGAAGATCATCTTGATAAGGTACGTGACGCAATATTCGAAGCCGGTGCAGGGATAATCGGAAATTATGATAAGTGCAGCTTCAGTACACAAGGAACAGGAAGTTTCAGAGGTGGTGACAACACTCATCCGTTTGTCGGTAAAAAGGGTGAGATTCATTTTGAAAAAGAGGTAAGGTTTGAGACAATCCTTTTCTCGCATATAAAAAACAGGATCATCAGTGCTCTCCTTGAGGCTCATCCTTATGAGGAGGTTGCTTATGACATCTATCCACTTGAAAATGAGAATATTGAGATAGGGCTGGGTTGTACCGGCGATTTGCCGGAACCAGTTGGAGAGAAAGAATTTCTGAAATCATTATCATCACTTTTTTCATCAGAAGGGATCAGGTATTCAGAGCTGAAAGGGAACAGGATAACCAAAGTAGCTCTCTGTGGAGGGTCAGGAGGCGCATTGCTGAATGATGCCATCGCTTCGCGAGCAAATGCATTTGTTACGGCCGACATAAAATATCATAGTTATTTTGAGGCAGGTAACAGAATACTTGTGGTTGACATAGGACATTATGAGAGTGAAAAATTCTCTGAAGAAATTTTATACGATTTAATTATCAAAAAATTCCCTAAATTTGCACTCCGGTTTTCGGAGATAAATACGAATCCAATTAACTATTTTTAATATGGAAAAAACAAAGGCGAAGGCACATGATACCGAGATTTCCATCGAGGAAAGATTGAGGGCATTATTTAGTTTGCAATTAGTTGATTCAGAGATAGATAAAATAAAAACTTTAAGAGGGGAGCTACCCCTCGAGGTACAAGACCTTGAAGATGAAATAGCTGGTCTTGAAACAAGGCTGGGTAACCTGCGCGAAGAGGTGGTAAATTTCGAAAAATCAATTCTTAAAAAGAATAATGAGATAGCCGACGCTGAAGCACTGATAAAGAAATATGAGGAACAACAAAAAAATGTACGTAATAACAGGGAGTTTGATTCTCTTTCAAAAGAAATAGAATATCAGAATCTCGAAATTGAGCTATTTACCAAGAAGATAAAGGAATTTAATGTCCAGATAGAGGAGAAAAAAATAATTATTACCGAATCGGAAGCTACACTTACTGAAAGATCTTCTGATCTTGAAAACAAAAAATCAGAGCTTGATGAAATAATTCTTGATACCCAGAAAGAAGAAGAGGGACTCTATAAGAAACATGAGAAGGTAGAGAGTTTAATTGAAGAGAGACTTCTGACTGCCTATAAGCGGATAAGGGCAAATGCGAGGAACGGACTGGCTGTTGTTCCGGTACAAAGAGATGCCTGCGGAGGCTGTTTCAACCAGATCCCGCCCCAGAGACAACTGGATATTAAATCAAGAAAAAAGATCATAGTATGTGAATATTGTGGTCGTATCCTTGTTGATGATGAAATAATAAAGGATAGTATGATATAACATACATATACTCATCCCCTTGTTATGGGGATGTTGAAAATTTTATTTCATGACTTCCGCAGAATTCAAGCAACTGATTTCCGAAGGCATTCCTTCTGCTTTACCCCCTCTGAAACCCTATGATACCGGTATTAATCATGCCCCTAAAAGGAAAGATATCCTGTCGCGGGACGAAAAAAAACTGGCACTGAAAAATGCGCTGAGGTATTTTCCGGCAGACTTCCATGCTGTTCTGGCAAAGGAATTTGCCGAAGAGCTGTCAGAATACGGGAGAATTTATATGTACAGGTTCAGGCCCGAATATGAGATAAAGGCTCGCAATATTGATGAATTCCCATACCGGTCCCGGAATGCTGCAGCTATAATGTTAATGATATCAAATAACCTTGATCTCTCAGTTGCTCAGCATCCGTATGAACTTATAACATATGGAGGAAACGGTGCTGTTTTTCAAAACTGGGCACAATACCTGCTTACAATGAAATACCTCTCGGAGATGACTGACGATCAGACCCTTGTGGTTTATTCGGGTCATCCGCTCGGACTTTTTCCCTCTCACAGGGATGCCCCCAGGCTGGTGGTTACAAACGGAATGGTAATACCAAATTACTCTACGCAGGACCACTGGGAAAAATTCAATGCTCTTGGAGTATCACAATATGGTCAGATGACCGCAGGTTCGTATATGTATATAGGTCCACAGGGTATAGTGCACGGCACTACCATCACAATTATGAATGCCGGAAGGTTGCTGAATAAAAATTCTGAGACTCTGAAGGGCAAACTCTACGTATCTTCAGGACTTGGGGGCATGTCGGGAGCTCAGCCCAAGGCTGCTTCCATAGCTGGTATAGTTTCCGTTATTGCTGAAGTTAATCCAAAGGCTATCCAAAAACGTTATTCCCAGGGCTGGGTTGACGAGATTATTGCTGATATGGATAAGCTTGTTGAAAGAGTAAAAAAGGCTAAAGAAAACGAGGAAGTTGTATCAATAGCATACCAGGGGAATATTGTTGAGGTCTGGGAGGAATTTGCGGAGAGAGAGATACTGGTAGATATCGGTTCTGACCAGACATCACTTCATAATCCGTGGGCAGGCGGCTATTATCCGGCCGGATTAAGTTTTGATGAAGCTAACAGGATGATCTCTTCTGATCCGGAAAAATTCAAACAGCTGGTAAAAAAATCACTTGTAAGACAGGTTGCAGCCATAAACAGGCATACGGAAAAGGGTACATACTTTTTTGATTACGGAAATGCATTCCTTCTTGAAGCTTCGAGAGCTGGAGCAGACATCTTTAAACCTGATGGAGAATTCAAATATCCATCTTATGTTCAGGATATTATGGGCCCTGTCTGTTTTGATTACGGTTTCGGACCTTTCCGCTGGGTCTGCTGCTCAAATGATCCGGCCGACCTTTCTGTTACTGACGATATTGCTGCGGAAACGCTTGAACATCTTATGAAATCTTCACCTGATCAGATAAAACAGCAGATGGTTGATAATATACACTGGATACGGGAGGCAGCAAAAAATAAACTTGTGGTAGGTTCGCAGGCAAGGATCATGTATGCAGATGTTGAGGGCAGAATAGCAATTGCGGAAGCATTCAACACGGCTGTTGCCTCCGGAAAGATTTCAGCGCCGGTGGTTATAGGCAGGGATCACCATGATGTTTCAGGTACTGATTCACCCTTCAGAGAAACTTCAAATGTTTATGACGGTTCTAAATTTACTGCCGACATGGCCGTCCAAAATGTTATTGGCGATGCATTCCGCGGAGCTACATGGGTATCACTGCATAACGGAGGCGGAGTGGGATGGGGCGAAGTAATTAATGGAGGTTTCGGGATGGTGCTGGATGGTACCAGGCAGACAGGAGAAAAGCTGAAAATGATGCTTCACTGGGATGTTAGCAATGGTATAGCCCGGAGGAGCTGGGCACGAAGCAATGGAGCCCTTATCACACTTGAAAAAGAAATGAAACGAACTCCCGGGTTAAAGGTGACAGTTCCTTATTTTGCTGATGATAGTCTGATAAATAAAGTTTTGTAATCAACTAACACTCAACCCCACAACACCCGACCCCGCTTCAGCGGGGTCGGGTGTTATTTTTCAATCAGAGCAACAGCTATCGCCATAATACCTTCTTCCCTGCCTATAAATCCAAGTTTTTCAGCAGTTGTAGCTTTAACTGAGATATTTTCCGGTGTTGTTTCCAGTATTCTTGATATAACAGATTTCATTTCCGGTATATAACCGGCAATCTTTGGTTTTTCGAGACAGATAGTACAATCAATATTAATTATACTGAATCCTTTTTCCTTAATAAGCGCAAAAGATTTTTTAAGAAGGATCTTACTGTCAATATTTTTAAATTCGGGGCTTGTATCCGGGAAGTGATGTCCTATATCTTCAATTCCGGCAGCACCAAGTATTGCATCACATATTGCATGAAGAACGACATCTCCATCGGAATGGGCAACACACCCTTTTTCCGAAGGAATGAGAATTCCTCCGAGCCATAATTTTAAACCTTTTTCAAGCCTGTGAAAATCAATACCATGACCTGTCCTGGGATTCATACACGCGATTTGGTTGCGTTACGTAAAGTACTGATATCAAATGAAAGTGAAAACCGTAAGGTACGCGCAAGAGGATGGTTCTGAACTGTTGGCATAAGATATGAAAAATCAACGGTAAAGCCGCTCAGCCTGAAGCCGGCACCGGCAGTGAAATATTTCCGGTTGCCTTTGGTTTCATTTTCATGGAAATATCCGGCTCTTATTGCAAATTGCTCATTATACCAGTATTCTAAACCGTATGAATAGGTTAGCTCATGAAGCTCTTCCTTAAAACCGCCCGGAGCATCAATGAAAGACTGGAAGATAGCCACGGGAACGGCTATGTCAGGATCTTTCCCGGCAATTATGCTGTCAGGATTTGAAATATCATATAAAGGGGGAGTCGGTACCAGCAGCTTATTAATATCAATTGTCAGAGTAATTTTATTATATTGATCGAGATCAAAGGTGCAAGCTGTTCCGATGCGCATGTTTATGGGAATAAAATCTGATGTCTGTGAGTCGGAATAACTCATTTTGGATCCTAAGTTTGAAATATTCCCGCCAAAAGCAAGCAGAGCATCCTTGTTAAGGAGGTTAAGCTCTTTACGGTAATAGACACTGATGTCTGCTGCTACAGATATTCCGGGTTTTGTTGCCTCTCCTCCTGAATAAAAGCCGCCGGTAAGGTTGGAATAGATAAATCTGAAAGCTATACCTCCGGCGAAATTATCAGTAAATAATCTTGAATAGCCCATATCAAAGGACCATTCATTAGGCTTAAAGGTCCTTTCCAGATTCCCGAAGTCGTCGGTAAATGAAACATCACCCAGCGATGAGTAGATAAGACTGCCGTTTATGACCTGCTTATTATCGAACCTGTAATATCCTGAAAGATAAGCGATATTGATATCAGGGACCAGATTCCTTAACCATGGAGAATATGCGATGCCAATGCCTCCCTTCCCGTCGATAAATGCAAATTTTGAAGGATTCCAGTGCATGCTGTAAATATCAGGTGAAGTTGCAACACCGGCATCACCCATTGCACCTGCCCTTGAATCAGGAGCAATGGTAAGAAATGGGACAACTGTCTGAATAGCATTAAGTTCTCCACTGCTGTCCTGGGCATTCAGTGAAGAGGAAACCGAAAGTGTAATTAATAATATGACTAATATTGTGATCCGGCTTTTTATTCTCATTATTGTCATAATGCGAAAGTGCAAATATAAAACAATTTTTTACCTGACTTATTGTATATCTTTTATAAAATGATCATTTGTCCTGATACAGACGCAGTTTCACCACTTTCTGTCCTTACTGTGACATTGTAAGGATAGAAGCCTCTTCCGACTCGTCTTCCCGATTCACTCCTCCCGTCCCATAATACCGGTGTTAACTGGTACCCGGTAGAATAAATCGTGTTGTTTATGATCCTTATGATCCTGCCGCTCATATCAAATATCCTGACAGTTACATCGAATTCCTCATCAGGCCTGTTATGTTCGGCACTTATTTTTGTGTCACTTACTATTGGATTCGGGTAATTCAACAGATTTGTGAGAATGAATTTCCCGTCCGATTCAACAAGAAATACAATTGATTTTTCTGATGAATTATTGTAATTATCCCATGCTTTTAATGTAAGAGAATGGCTTCCTTCCTCAAGGTCGTATAGATCATATAATATTTTACCTCTCTTATAATTATCAAAATCATTCTCAAAATAATTATTGAGAACAAATGATTTATTTCTGTCATTATCAAGGTATGCTGTTACATCATGTCCTATTCCGGAGCCGGTAGTGTTAATTCCCGCATTGTCTTCAATGATTGCCAGAATCCGGGGATTACTATTTGTTATCCCTCCGTTCCTGAAAAGAGTATCATTCATAAACAGGCTTATATAAGGCCCGGTTGTATCACTGACTATCGATTCGGCAAATCCTCCTACAATTACATCCGGGTAGTAGCCATTCATATCGGCATTTTGGTCGGCTGCGTAATAACTGATCATTCCTGGTCCGTATGAATAGTTAATATCTCTTGGCACAATGAAGGTGAAACTGAATTTTCCACCAGTAGCTTTTGTATTGCCGCTAAACAGTATATTATTCCTTATTTCAAATTGCATTGTTTGCCCGCCGTCATTTGCAAGCGTATTTATTGTTGAGACCTTATCGAACACAACGGGTGAGACTACACCGTCAAAATTGTTTATGGGAAGGCCTGAATTATCTTCAATATGTCCTGATATAGTAACTGTTGACAGGGCCTTTAGGCTGTCTGTTTCACTGGTGACGCAGACATGGTTTATTGAATCTGTCACTACACGTCCATGCCATGGGTATGCCAGTTGTAAAGCAGGGTCCCCCAGAAGTGAAAAGTTCCTTTTATTTGAACCGGATCCGGAGCTTCTTTTTGCCAGCCTGATAATATCACCCAGCCTGAGAGCATTACCTGAAGAGTCACGGTCAAAAGCATAATTATATATATTCTTGTTAAGGAAATAATTTGGGGCTGAATAAACAACCCGGGTGGTAGACATTAAAGCAATACCTCCTCCGTTCTCATTCAGCAGAACCTTTTCCCCTGCTGACATCTTCCCGGTCAATTCTCCTGTGATTTCGTCTAATACCGTATCATCAAACCTGCTGAATTCGCAGGTGGCAGTAATGAATAACGGGAGCCTGGCCCCATTTCCCCAGGAGTTTATATCTTCAGTTTTGACCACTCTTTCATGGGCAAGACCGTTTTCACTTCCATGTCCGAGATAGTTAAAAATGAGGCACCCTGCATTAATACGGTTGTTAATTGCCTTTACCACGTCGGGATATGATTGTCCGTTAACTGAAGTAACCTGTTTGAAGGCATCGAGGTAAATCTTGTCAACGGTATATGCGGGGACTGAATCTCTCAGAAGTAAGGAAAGACCCTCAGCATCAGACATGTGCGTGTTACCATCCTCGTCATCAGCAACCATACAGATTATATTCTTCCAGTCACCTGTATTTGCGCGATCAAGATAACGGATAATTTTAGAGATAACAATTCCTGCCTGAAGTGTATCTGCAACCGGAAGACGGCCGATACCAATATCTTCTGTGCCATCAGCTTCTCCTTCTCCATCCTCAAGTAAACCGTAGAAATCGTCGGAGGTAAACGAAGATACCCAGATATTGGAATTCTGAGATTGGTAAGTGGGAATGAAATTAGGATTTTTTGGTGGCAATGTTTTATTTTCGAATGATCCGTCTCCAAAAAGCAAAAGATATTTAAGAGGATGTTGTGTGCCGGTCTGTTTTATGTATTTCATCCTGAGAAAATTCCTTATCGCCACTATATCCGGCACACCTCCCGAAAACTCGTTATATATCTCCTCAGGTGTTATCACAAGCGATACAAGACCGCTTTTGGAGAGGTGCAGATCAGCCAGCCTGTCAGCATATTCCTTGAATAAGGGGTGCGTTACAATGATCATATCGGCAGGGGCTGAACCATGAAGATCCTGGTTCTTAACAGGAGAAGAGTTTATTTCAGGGGTAAGAAAATCTGACCCGTCAAATATTACAAAGGATCTGATGGTGTCGGTCAGGGCTTTGAATTTAATATTATCGCCATTTTTTGTATAGCTTATGATTCCAGGGTTTATAGGATCTGAAATATCCCAGATTACCGGATCGTTTGCAGTGGCTGTAACAGTGAATTCGGTAATTTGTCCGGGTGCAACAGATCTTGAATCAGTGTAATATGATGTAGTTCCGTCAAAGTGATTTTCTTTTCTTCCCTGAAGTTTGACAAAATCGAGCCACCCTGAAGCGAAGGATTCTCCGTTATTATAAAATTTTATTTCAAATACCGGTGACGAAGAGACCGGTGTAATGGAAGCAGATGAGTCGGAAATCTGTGCATATGTACCTGTAGTGGTATACATGTTGACTGCCTGTACCTGCAGACTTTTTTGCGGCAACTCACCTTCATAAAAACGGAAGATGGTTGATACCGGGGCGTGTGCAAGTACACGTATCCTTGTTTTTATTTTTTCATTTGTTACAAGTTTTGTGAATCCGGGGTTTATGGTAATTCCATTAATAGACGATACAGGCTGATACCACTCTCTGCCTGATTTTAGCAGGTTTACGCTCTCCTTTTCGTGAATAAACAGAGCGTCGGATTCAGAAGAGAAATAGCCCGGAGATCCGGCAGGCTCTTCCAATACAGCTATTTTCCTGCCCGGTGTGATCCCCTCTGTTATGAAACAAAAAGCCGTATCTGAATAATTATGCCTGATGAAGTCGTATTCACCGGCAGATGAATTATATTTCCATCTTCCTGTTGACTGACCATAAAATAACAGATAATCGCCCTCATTGAAAATACCGTCACTTCCTTTAACAAAACAAAGGGCCATCTCTCTCAGATCATCGGGTTTTGGGTCGTCATTATAATATGATAACTGTCCTGAATTGTTTGCATAGATCGTAGTATTTAAAGGATCATCTATACCGAGTTGTTTAAGTTTTGAATAATCAATCCTGTAAATACCATCTTTCAGCATGGCTGTTTTAAACCATACTCCTGATGATAAAACAGATGATGAAGCATAATTATCTTTAGCTGCCTGGGCAGTGATATGATTTGCCGTCAGAAGAAGAAGCAGAAATATACAGAGCATTCGTGCCATTATTAATGGACAAAGATAGAAATGTGTGTTATGTTTGTTAACTTATTTTGTTTTTTTGTAACAGGTTTAAAGTTAAAATAATAACGCCGTCGTTGCGTTCTTATTGCAGGTACACCAATTATGTCAAAGCCTCAACTGTTGATACTTATATTGCTCTTTATCCTCCCGGGCAGGATTTCTGCCCAGGGCGCCGGGTACGGATCTGGTTATCACCTGACCATGGTCAGTAATCCTGCAATAACCGGAGGTGAAGGCGACGGATATTTAAGGTTATCATACATGAATTTCTATCCCGGCAACTCTTTTAACCTCCATTCTGCCTGTCTCTCGTATGACGGTTATTTCCCTTCACTTCACGGCGGAGCAGGTATTTTCATTTCCAATGATTATCTCGGAGGGATAATCAATGATCTTAAGGGAGGTTTCTCATACGCATATTTTTTCCAGGCAGGGAGGGATCTGTACTTCAGTTCGGGTCTTTCAGCCTCTTTTTATCACAGGGGTTACGGTTTTGGAGGGGCTGTTCTGCCCGATCAGATAGATCCGTTGATGGGTGCTGTTCTTCCTCCGGGTGAAATTATTACATCACTGGGACGTACTGTTTTTGATCTGGGTACGGGATTCATGTTTTTTTTGGGTAAATTTTTCGGTGGGATCTCAGTAAATCACCTGGCCAAACCAGACCTGTCTGTAAGCGACTTTTCAGATAGCAAGCTAAATCGTAGTCTTTTTGTGCATCTGACAGGTGACTTTGATATAAACAGGGAAAAGAATCTCAAAATACGTTCGCTGGGAATGTTCAGTATGGAAAAGGGATATTTTTCAGGAGCAGCCGGCACTACTCTTGAGAGCAATCATCTGGCTGCCAATTTGTTGCTATATGGTGATAATGAAAAGAATATAGATGCACAGGCAGGATTTTCGGTGAATACCGGGGCACTTATACTTTATTATAACTATCGTTTTAATATTGTAACAGGAGAAAACCTGCTGCCATTTTCACTTCTGCACCATACAGGTGTAGTTCTTCGTTTAAATAATGTTGATAAAAGAAAAGTCATTAAAACAATAAATTTTCCTAAATTGTAGTTATATTTGATGATTAAAAGGGCATTTTATTTAAAAATTATTATATTTGAATTTCATAAACGCCGTAAAACTAAAGGAGTTATGTATAGATTAAAACCCTTACCTGTTATAATTCTTGCCGCGAGTTTTCTTGTATCCTGTTTTGGAAGAAGAGGAGGAGATCCTAATGTTTCTTCGACTACAGGATGGGATTACAATAATCCGGATAATGGCGGATTTGAAGTTACACTCGAAGCTGAACAACAGACTGGTCCCGGACTTGTCCTCATCGAGGGTGGACGCTTTACAATGGGACAGGTACAGCAGGACGTTTTGTTTGACTGGAACAATAAACCAAGAACAGTTACTGTATCGTCATTCTATATGGATGAGACAGAAATAAAGAATATTGACTACCGCGAATACCTGTTCTGGATAAGACGTGTTTATGTAGATTACCCTGAAGTATACAGGAGATCACTCCCCGACACGCTTGTTTGGAGAAGTCCTATGGGATTCAACGATCCATACGTACAATATTATTTCCGTCATCCGGCATACAATAACTACCCGGTTGTTGGTGTTAACTGGCTGAAAGCTAACGATTACTGCCTGTGGAGAAGTGACAGGGTCAATGAACAGCTTCTTATCGATGAAGGAGAATTAAATCCCGATCCTGAACAAACAAATCAGAATAATTTCAATACTGAAGCATACCTGGCAGGACAGTATGAGGGTGTGGTCAACCAGTTGAGGGAGAGCCTTAATCCTAATCAGACCGAGCGCAGAACTAATTTTGAAGATGGACTTCTTCTTCCGAGATACAGGCTTCCTACTGAAGCAGAATGGGAATTTGCAGCATATGCTCTCAGGGGAAATACCTTTGAGGAAAGAATTTATGAGAGAAGAATATACCCATGGGATGGACATAATGTCAGGAATGCAGCCCCAAGAAATCAGGGTGAAATGATGACTAACTTTGTCCGTGGCAGAGGCGATATGATGGGTGTGGCCGGCAGTCTTAACGATAACGCCAGCATTACAGCGGAGGTTAAATCGTACTGGCCAAATGACTATGGACTTTATTGCATGTCCGGAAATGTTAACGAATGGGTTCAGGATGTCTACCGTCCGCTATCTTCAGATGATGTTGACATGTTCAATCCCTTCAGGGGTAATGTATATACCGACCTTCGCAGAGATGCAAACGGCAATGTTGTTACAAAAAATAACCTGGGAAGATTATATGTTGACACCGTGAAAGATGCCGATGTAGCCAACAGGTATAATTACCAGAAAGGCGATTACAGGAACTACAAGGATGGTGACCTGCAATCGTCACTTATCTCAGGTGCGGACTGGAATGTAGATGACGGCAAATCAGGTTCCATGAGGATGTATGCACAGGATACCGGAGCAGGAGGAGGAAGCTCCGACTTTGTTACTCTTATTAATGATAATGCAAGGGTTTATAAAGGAGGATCATGGAAAGACAGAGCCTACTGGCTTAATCCTTCAACGAGAAGATTCCTGGATCAGGAAGAATCACGCGATGATCTTGGATTCAGGTGCGCCATGATAAGGGTTGGAAGCCCTTCGGGATTCTAGAAGAGATCATTCTTTTTATGAATAGCCTCATTATGGTCGCATAATGAGGCATTTTTTTGAGAATATGAAAACGGAACACCTTTACCAGCTTTTCAAAGGATCATCAGGTATTTCAACAGATACCCGTACAATAACCGGGAACCAGATCTTTTTTGCTCTCTGGGGTGAAAAATTCAATGGCAATAAATTTGCTGCTGAGGCAATTGCAAAGGGAGCTTCATGGGCTGTTATTGATGAGGATAGCTATGAAACGGATAAAACTGTTCTCGTTGACGACTGCCTTTTGGAACTACATGCACTTGCAACACATCACCGAAAAGAGATGAAAGTTCCGGTTCTGGCAATAACCGGGTCGAACGGTAAAACAACAACCAAGGAACTTATTGCTTCAATACTTTCCACGAAATTCAGGGTACATTCCACAAGGGGGAACCTTAACAACCATATTGGTGTTCCTCTCACTATCCTGTCAGCACCTGAAGGAACGGAAATCATGGTTATTGAAATGGGGGCCAGCCATTTAGGTGAGATACGTACTTTATGCATGATAGCTAAACCTGACTATGGAATGATCACCAATGTGAGCTCTGCCCATATAGAAGGCTTTGGAACCCTCGAAGGAGTGTGGAAAGCAAAGACGGAGCTCTTTGAGTATCTCAGAAAAGTAAATGGTATTGCTCTTTATAATGATAAAGATAATGTTCTGACAGAAAAAATATTCAGACTGGTGAACAGGGCTGTGCCATTTTCAGATCCGACAGGTGTTGAACTTACCGTAACACCTGGACCAGCCGGGCTGGCCCTTGCTGTTACCGTGAAATATCAGCACAGCGTCCATAAAATACAGACAAGACTCTTCGGAGATTTTAATACAGAGAATATCAGGGCTGCAATTGCCACCGGATTGTTCTTTGGAGTGGAGATGAAAGATATTATTAAAGCTGTTGAAGATTATAATCCGGGAAGCAACCGGTCACAGATCATAAAAACAAAGAATAACACCCTTATCTGTGATTCATATAATGCTAATCCTCTCAGCATGAAGCTGGCTATTGAATCGTTCTCACATATACCGGCAGAAAATAAAATTTGTATTCTGGGAGATATGCTTGAACTCGGCAATAAAAGTGAAGACGAGCACATAAAGATTCATAAGGTGCTTAGCGATAATAATTTAAGAAATGTAATGCTGGC
>Ga0315541_1000453_pt1 | contig 43604 bp, 37 predicted proteins | sample SalMarSW160190MG_FD_203095 | JGI IMG/M metagenome (GOLD analysis project Ga0315541, IMG submission 203095) | Salt marsh sediment microbial communities from the Plum Island Ecosystem LTER, Massachusetts, United States - Salt Marsh Sediment SW1601-190 ...
GAACCGACCAACTGATTAACTGACCAACCAACCAACTCATTTACCCATTATTGACATTTTGACATTTTTTAATTCCATCCTATTTTTAATTCTATTAATAATTAGCATATTCTTAACTATTCAATATTTCAGTAATAATATGGGCTTAAAAGGTGTTGGATGACGGCAATAATTTTAAAATGGGGGAATGAAAAAATATTTCATGTTTAAATTACTTGAGTATTCATTATTGGGAAATTTATATAAAAGAGCGAAAGATTTAAAGGATATAGATCTGTTTTATTATATAAATAGTTTCAACGAACGTTGAAAATTTATTTTAAGTGAAATACTTGACAAAATTTCAATCTATATTATATTTCAACAAACGTTGAAATAATAAATGGAGTTAAATATGTTAAAAGAAAAAGAAACAACTAAAGAAATAGAAAAAGTTTTTAAAGACATTCTTAGAAAAACTGGATTAATTGTACCTGGAGATGTAACCGAGCAAATGAGGGAGCCATTCTTTTCTAATACTAAATATACTAAAGAATTAGATCTTGTTTATGTCATCAGTACTAAAAACGGAGATAAATACACATTGATTTTTGAAATAAAATCTCTCGGTTTACCCAAATATGCAAGATTAGCTGCAAATCAATTACAGGAAGTAATTGGGATGAGAAACAATGTTTATGGCATATTTGGCGCACCATATGTTTCAGAAGAGTCCGAAAGGATATGTCAGATAAATGGTATAGGCTATATTGACCTCGCAGGAAATTGTCTATTGAATTTCGATAACATCTATATTAGTGTCAAAGGTAATCCAAATCCATATCCGGAGAATCGTACTCTAAAATCGATCTTTTCCCCCAAATCATCAAGGATATTGAGAGTCTTACTTTGCGATCCTGGGAAAAAATGGTATGTGAAAGATTTGGCGATGGAAGCTGAAGTCAGTTTGGGGTTAGTTTCAAACATGAAAAACAAGCTTAAGGATTATGCATACTTAAAGGAAGCTGAAAAACAGAAGACCTATCTGAGTGAACCTGAGGCTTTATTAAATAAATGGGCAGATAATTACTCATATAAGAAAAACAAATTAAAGAATTTCTACTCTCTAGATGAGCCAGATGTAATTGAAAAAAAGCTTGCTGACTATTGTAATTCCAAAAATATTCAATATGCTTTTACTCTTACCTCAGGTGCCTCCCGAATTGCGCCATTCTTAAGATACAATAAAGTTTTCGCTTATATTGATAATTTTGTAGAAACTATAGCAAATGAATTAGGCTGGAAAGAGGTCACCTCTGGACCGAATATTACGATACTAGAACCATATGATGATGGAATATTTTATAGATTACAGGATGTTAATGGCTTAAAGATCGTTTCTGATGTTCAGCTCTATTTAGATCTTAAGAACTATAAGAAACGTGGTGAAGAGGCAGCAAATTTTCTTAAAAAAGAAAGGTTGAGATTACAATGATGACCAAATCTGATTATAGGAAACCAGAAGTAGAAACTTGTCTATCGGTAATGGTCGAACTTATTAGCATACTTGGAGCATTCAGGGATAATATTGCTGTAGTTGGAGGGTGGATACCATATTTCTTATGTGGAGAAAAGGGTAAAAAACATGTAGGTAGCCTGGATGTAGATATTGCCTTTGACTTCCGTAATATATCGGAAGAGAGCTATAAAACCATCCTGCAGCTTTTAGAAGACCATGGTTATAAAGAGGGGGAGCAACCGTTCATTTTTCTTCGGAGAATAAAGACAAATCAAGGAATCATGGAGGTTGAAATTGACCTGGTTGCCGGTGAATATGGAGGGACCGGAGGCTCGCACCGAACTCAAAAAATTCAGGATGTAAGAGCCAGGAAAGCAAGGGGCTGTGATTTGGTTTTCAATAATTTTGCCTATATAGAGATAGAAGCCAAAATGCCCGATGGAGCAAAGAATTCAGTTAAGATCAAAGCTTCCCAAATATTACCCTTTCTGATCATGAAAGGAATGGCTATCTGGGAAAGATATAAAGAAAAGGATGCTTATGATATTTATTTTGTTGTCAAGAATTACGAGGGCGGCATTCAAAAACTCAAAGGAAAGATCAAACCTTTTCTTGGTAACAAATTGGTCCGAGAAGGGCTTGAAAAGATAAAAGCAAAATTCGAAGATGTAAATTCTGTAGGTCCAGTCTGGATAGCTAACTTCATGGAAATAGAAGATGAAGAAGATCGAGAAATGATTATGAGAGATGCCTTTGAGAGTGTTAATGAGTTTCTGGATTCCCTCCAAATTAAGCCCTTTAAAAATAAAGAATAATGTGAGTAAAATCTAACAATTAAAGGCACATTACGGTTAATGGGGACGGTGCATGTAATATTGAAATCAGGTCTTGATTTTTGAATTTTCGACTACTCATCAATAAAATACTTTTCAATCTCTAAATTACACATATATATCCTGGATATATTTGTGTAGTTTATCCAGACTGATAATTGGAGATTGGGGAGGAGAACATACTAACAGACCAGTACCATAACCCTTATCACATAATCCATGCTTCTCTCAAATTTTTTACTTCTAATCCTTACCACTAACCTACCCATTTATGTCCGTAACATATTTGGGTAAGGATGTCAAAAGTCAATGTCCGAGCTTACTTTGTCAGAATCTATTTCTAATATTTATCTAAATTTCAATAGGGTATATAAGTAAAAAATTCTCACGCTTTGGTATTTATTCGGTGGGATTAATACTACGATTTTCTCTGAAATTTGTTCGATTTAGCTAAATGAATTTTAAGATTAAGTTTTATGTCATTACTTTACTACTATTAACTTTTTTACCTGCATTTTTCCAGGAAATTCCTTCCGTAAGAAATATACACCCGGCTTTTTTGTATTTATATATTCTTTAATTACACTACCCTTCTTATGTCTCATTAAAGCCCTTCCTAATTTGTCGTAAATTGAATAGATTGAGTTGTTTCTTATCTTTGATTTCATTATACTACTGTAAGTGTAACTCTCTTCTTCTAATAAGACCGACCCTGAACCTTCTATAGGTATAGGAGGGCAAGCTAACGGACGGTAGTAGGCAGTAAAAGTTCTCGTTGTATCTTCAGCGAAAGGTGTTCCGTTATCGTACCATTTAGCTCTAATTTTGGTATTAGCAGATGTCTTATTGAAATAGACTTTAATCCGACGGTGTATCCCTACTGAATTCCTTTTCCATATTTGATTCCAACTTGCACCATTATCATAAGTGATGAATAGTTTTACCGTGTGAGAAGGATGGGAACCTCCTTCGCAACATACTAAATGTACATGAGTTGTACATTGATGGAAACTTTCTGGTTCTTCTTCACATCCTGAAGATTCTAAATAAACTTCATAATGGCAAGGACTATCTTTCTTTTTCCAATACGTACCATACAGGCATGCAATTCCTGCTACATCATCAACAGTTATATGCCGTACTTCTCCGCTATCTATTGGCTGCATTATTCCACCGGGGCAATGAGCTAAACCAGCCGCGTGGCCCATTTCATGTTTACATATACTTTTGAAATCATATTCATCTAAATTTGGGGTTCCATCATAACACCATTTTATGGCTGGGTGACTATTAAAATATATGTCAACTGTATCCCAAAAAAGACTTGTGTCGGGTGGCTATGGTCGAATGTTGGTGACTGCTTTGGTTTCTGCATCCATATATAACCAAAACATATTGTAAGGAGAGGAGTTAGAATATTGAAATTCAAAATGACAAAAATAATTATAAATATACCAGATTTTATTGTTCCATGTATATTTACAATCTGCCACTTTAGCATTAACAAAAATACCAAGGTTAGGGGAAAACATCACATTATGAGATATCCATATTGGTCCAAATATTTCATACGCATCTAAAGAAAAGGAAAAACATATAAGGAGAATAACATATTTTTTCATTCCAATCTTCCTATTCTTCAATCGCTTTACGAACAGTTTTCTGTATAATTCTGTTCTTACCAGGTTGAATACCTGGATTTATAATTAATGAATCAATGACATTTGGAGTTACAATATTATACCATTCCCTCTGCCATTTTTTTATCCATTCAGTAAATTTCCCGAGTTTTCCAACTACTTCTGAATAAGGATAATCAAATGGTTTACTCCATAGTTCCAGTTTCGTATGGTAAGTTATGTGTCGGGGACCCTTTGAAACCTTCTCTTCTCCGCTAATACTAGCCTTTGAAAAGTAGAGGGATGTTACCCAGAACATCATACCAGATATATAAAATGGAGTCCTGTATCCGATATCATTTTTGTGTTTTTTCCAAAGACTCCTGCAGAGAACAGAAGGGAAATGTTTCAAATAAACAAGTACTGTATCTCCCTGCATATAGGGAAAATTATATATTTGTGCAATAGTTCCACCTAGCTCACTACTTCTAACTGTTATAATTTCACCTTCATCAATATTACCCATAAATACAGAGTCAACTCTAATTTCATAAACTTTACGATAAGGACATCCTCTGTTATAATATTCACCAAACACCGAATCTTCATGATGTTTTAAAATTTCCCCAATTATAAGTTCAGAGTTTGGAGTTAAGGCAAATGTAAGAATCGAGGTTAATTCATCTTTCCTTTTTACTCCTTCATGAGACAGATATTTTTCTGTCAGGACTTTGTAAAACGGAGTGGGCGTCTCAAAGTGGTGAAAAAAGGTCTGAGCGGGATTTCTGAGAGTATCTTCTGGATGACGTTGTAGAGCTGCTTCAAACATCGATACCATCTTAGCATGACTCACAGAATCTGGGGTGATATTAGTTAAAAGCAGTATAAAAGTAAATTCTATTGCCATAGTAGCTCCTCTTTTTAGATCGGTACCTAAACCGAGTAGTTCTTACTGGATAAAATAGATTTAGTGGATTTCCCTCATTTGTCAAGTCTCTTGTGGGTGTACCATCGATTTTTAAAGAAAAACAGGTACCTCTGGTTTGACCTAATATACAAATACCCTAACCCTTACCACTAACTTAGAACTAAGAACTATGAACCAAGAACTATATTACCCATTTATATCCGTAACAAAAATGGGTAATTTGACAGTATAGATATGTGTTTATATATTACCTAACCAAAGATTGCATTTTGCATTAAGCTTCTGCCCCTTGACTGGTATATATTATAGTCTATATTGAATTAAAAGGACTAATTGTTAGGATACAGATGAGTTAAACTACGTGTATTCGCTTACATAAGTTGATTAAAGGGATCAGGGGGAAAGCTATGGATGTAAAAGAAGCTATAAGGGAAAGAAGGAGTGTAAGGTCTTATAAGTCTGAGGAAATACCTGAAGAGGATTTGAATCTGATTCTTGAGGCCGCACGACTTGCTCCTTCTGCAAGGAATCGACAGTCCTGGAAGTTCATAGTTGTTAAAGATAAAAAAAGAAAAGAGGAACTTGCACATGCAGCGGCTGAACAGGCATTCATCTCCGAGGCTCCGGTTATAATCGCTGCAGTAGCAATTGAACCTGAATATGTTATGAGATGCGAAGTTCCAGCTTATGCTGTAGATCTTGCCATAGCGATTGACCGTATGACTCTTCAGGCTGTAGAACTTGGGCTTGGTACTTGCTGGATAGGAGCGTTTTATCAAGGTCAGGTTAAGAACATTCTACAAATCCCCAACAGATATAAAGTTGTTGCTCTACTACCAGTTGGTTATTCGGCTACTTCCGGAGGTTCTAAAAATCGGAAATCCTTAGAAGAAATTGTATGCTATGAAACCTTTAGATAGGGGGAATAAATGCGTGAAAAGGTAGAGAAGGTTTTAGATAGAGATGTAAAGCCATTGCTCAAGAGTCATGGCGGTAGTGTGAAACTTATCAGTGTGTCTGAAGATGGTGTGGTTAAAGTTGCACTTACAGGTGCGTGTTATGGATGCCCAATGGCAAGAATGACTTTGGTGGGTTTGGTCGAGAGAACACTAAAGGCTAAAATTCCTGAAGTAAAGAAAGTTATTGGATAACGATAATCTCAATCATTGCTATATTAACCTCCCTTTTTACCGTAGAGAAATGCTCTGTGTTATTGCAAAATGAAAAATGCAAATTGAAAACTCCAAAAATTAATAGGGGTTAGGATTTAGTGAAGATTTTTAAGCTTACCTTATTTAATAGCTTCTAGTTCCCAACCTCTAAACCCTGAATTCTAGATCCTAATTCATTATTTCACAAAAATAGCCCTTATCCACATACCAACATAATATGTTATAACTATGACAATCATCGCTATAAACAAGTGCTCAAGAATTACCTTCCAGGGTTCTACATTTTGTTCTTTAGCAATATAGTAGCTAAGAAGACCCAACAAAAATAGTCCCCACAGTACACTTATTAGGATAGCTAAATCGATTTTTAAAAATAAAACTGGAACTACAAACGTTAAAGCGAAGATGAATTTTGATATAAAAGTAGAGATTGTTGATTCCCATATTTCTCTTGGGGTATGTTTATTCTCTGATTCTTCAGAAATATGAATACCCAGTGCATCTGAAAATGCATCTGCTATTGCTATTGTTAATATTGCTCCAATGACTGCGATTCGTGAACGAGTACCTGAATGAATTCCCACCATCAATCCAAGGGTTGTGATTATCGCAGAGGTTAAACCAAAACTTAAACCAGTTTTTATCGAATGTTTGATTATAGTATAACCTCTCTTTTAGTTAACTACAATTATTTAATAATATTGAATATTTAAATAAAGTCAATTGATTTATATGTAAATGAGTTAATGAGTTGAATGACCGAAGACGGACGACGGAGTTTAGGTGTTAGGTCTTGGGTCTTAGTTTCTGAGTTCAGAGTGCAACCTAGGATTAAGGATTAGGTTTTTAGAGATTGCTTCGCCAAAGAAGAGCAAGAAGAAGGACTCGCAATGACCATTCTTGAGTTTATGGGTAAATGGGTCAAAAACAAAACAAAAAATTCTTCTTTGCGTCCTTTGTTGTAAATAGTAATTTCAAATTTTGCATTTTTCAATCTTTGGGTTCCCCTTGACACTTTTACCCTAATCATATATTTTTAAAACATGCCAGCTAATTTACCCCGTATATATCATAAGAAAGAAGGGAAACTTCGTTTTGCAGAGGGCCCAGAGGAAAAGATATCTATTCTGAAAGAGATGCTGGCAGTTATGCCGAAACATAAAGGAACTGATAACCTCAGGGCTGAGCTTAACAGTAAGATTGCAAAACTCAAGAAAGAAGTTCGAAGGAAGCCAAAGATTCATCGCTATGATATTTATACTGTTGCAAAGGATGGCATTGGACAGGTAGTTCTAATGGGGCCACCTAATTCGGGAAAATCCACAATACTTTCCAAGCTTACCAACGCTATACCAATAATAGCTCCCTATCCCTATACAACAAAGAGCCCTGACATCGGTATGATAGAATTCGAAAATATCAAGATACAACTTGTTGATACACCTCCCTTGTATGATAACTTTCATCCCCCTTGGCTCCTTGCGCTCGGTCGATCCTCTGATCTTCTGATAGGAGTGATAGACGGTTCTAAGAATGCTAAAGAAAAAATAGAAAAATTGTTGGCGCGATTGGAAGAGGGTAGAATGTTTATTCAATCAAGAGATTTTTATAGGGGGGAAGAACTAATGCCCAAACCAGGATTTATTATGGTTACGAGACCTGAAGAGTGTTCACTTCCTGAGATGAAGAGAGAATATGGTGAGCGGCTTAACATTATTGGATTCTCGCTGGATATGGATTTTGACTTACTTAAGAAGAGGATATATGAGTTCTTAGGTGTGATAAGAATATACACAAAACCCCCGGGGAAGGAAGCAGATTTTAGTGAACCGGTAGTTTTAGATAAAGGCTCAACCGTTTTAGATGCAGCATATGAGATTCATAAGGATTTTGCCGAGAGAATGAAGTATACACGCATTTGGAGGGGGGAGGGTACCCAAAGACAGGCAGGAGTGGATCAGGTTCTGGGAGAAGGAGATATAGTTGAATTCCACAGCCGCAAATAAAACCCTTGACAAAATTCACAGACTTGTGTATTTTTAAAACTAAAAGTAATGGAGGATAATTGATTATAATAAAGCTGATACCTTTATTTATAGAGTCATTATCGTTTTCTTTTGATTTAATCCCATCTCCACAGATAGCTGGAGATAGTTTCTTTGTCAGGATACATGCTCACGACCCGGACACCTTCAATCAGTTTGCCTTTCTTTCTCTTAGCCCATTACCTGTTTATCTCAGTCGTGGGATGGAAATAATTGGGGAAGATGGGAATATTATTTCTTTTAACAATGGTCTATGGAATGGTTTTGTCAGGGTCTTTCTTGCATCAGACTCCATTCATCTGAAATGTGAATTAGCAGGTTACTATGACTACAGTAATCAATTCACTGTTCTCCCAAATTCTCCTGAGAGATTACAAATACTACTTCCAGGTGAACACAAGGCACCCGGATACGTGGATAGTAGAGGGAGATATGGTAGTCCTCTTAACATAACTGCAGGAGAGATTGAAGAAGCCAGGATATATATCACGGATAAATTGTGGAACCCTGTTGGTGAAGGGGAAAGTGTTGTATATCTCACCAGTGAAAATCCCTTCCCGATATTACCACCTCCTGAATCTACGAATGCCGGTTCCCTCTATATTCACTATAATCTAAGGACAGCGGGAAATACTAATCATCTCTATCTCCATCACAATCCGACCGGGAGTGATACTCTCCTTTCGGATACCAGCAGTTCTTTTAAGGTAATCCCTGGAGACTTTACTAAGCTCCTCCTTACAGTTCCAGGGGAGACCTTGCTTCCTGGGGATACACTTCAGGAGCCACTTGGTTCAGGATACCCCGGGGTTTCTGGGGGACCTTCCCCTCAGAATGCCGGATGGAGTTTTCCCGTTACCGTTTACGCCGTAGATGATTGTTGGAATGTGGTAAATACAGCCGACCCTGACATTGTCAAGGTCAAAGTTTATAGATTCCCATCTATTACTCAGACTTCAGTCTTGACTAATGGAGTTGCTGATTTTTCATTTGTCTCTAACACAGCTGGTGTTACACTTCTATTCCATGCTACTGATACGACTGATGCTAATATAGAAAACTCATATATTGTCCCGGTTGATATCTCCGGAGGTAGTGTAGAATCAGTTGGAACAGTGCTTAACTTCCCCAATCCCTTTGGAAAGGATTATACATACACCACTATCCATTATTACCTTACCGAAGATGCTGATGTCTCGATTAGAATATTTGATAAATTTAGCAACCTTGTGTGGTCTTGCGAAGAGCAGGGACGTGGTGGTGATCAACCTAATACTGTTAGTTGGGATGGAGTTAATGATGATAATAGACAGGTTGCTTCTGGGGTCTATTTCCTTTATATAAGGGCAACGAATCGAACCAAAACTGTTGCTGAATATAAGAGAAAGATTGCTGTTATTAGATAGGAGAAGAGGTGATGAGTAAAATAAGAATATCGTTTATGTCTCTTTTATTCCTGATTGTGTTTTCTATGGAAGGCACAGGAGGTTTACCCGGAGAGTTCTTAAACTTTGGTGCCAGCGCAAGGACAATGGGTATGGGGAGGAGTGGAACTGGTCTATGTGATGATGTCACCGCTACTTATTATAATCCAGCAGGACTGTGTCAAATAGATCCCCAGGAGTTACTCTTTATGCATTCAAGGCTTTTTATGGGAACAAGTTACAATTATCTCGCATACGTGTATCCCACAGAGCGTTTTGGTTCCCTCGGGCTATCTATTGTCCAGGTGCGAACGGGAGAAGTTGAGGATAGAGACGAGTTTAATAAGAAGATAGGGGATTTTGGGGAATCAGAGACAGCGACTTTACTCTCCTATGCTAAAGGTATTGGTGGTTTTCTCTCTCTGGGGATAAACTATAAGGTCATTTACCATTCAATCTCCCACTGGAGTGCCATGGGTCAAGGGATGGACCTTTCTGCTCTAATTCTACCCAATAAACCCTTTAGTGTTGGTATTATGGCTAAAAATCTGATAAAGCCAACCCTTACCCTTTGCTCTGAGAAAGAACATTATCCTTTGATTTTGAGAGGAGGTGTTAGTTACAGAGCTTTTAGTGACAAACTCATATTTGTTTCTGATATGAGCTGGTCTGAATATCGTCAAGGAATCCTATTATCTGGGGGATTGGAATATCGTTTTTATCGGTATGCCTCTTTAAGATGGGGTTTAGATAAAAACTATACCTCCTTTGGAATTGGATTCAGGATGCCACTTCCTATGTATACAATTAATATTGACTATGCATTTCAACCCCATCATAATTCGGGAGGAATGATCGCTCCCACTCACAATTTATCGTTAACCCTGGAATTTGGTGGATTTCGTGTAAAATTACACCCTGATAAGGGGGTCTTTTCTCCAATTTCAGAGGGGGAAGAGAATATTTTGTGGATCGGGAAAGAGGTGAACACAAGAGGAGGTATCTTAAGATGGCAACTGATAATCAAAGATCCTTGGGGAGAAGTGGTGAGGACCCATGAGGCGTGGGGAGATCTACCCGGGAGGCTATACTGGGATGGACGCGATGAAACAGGGAATCTTGTTCAGGATGGGACCTACTACTACCAACTTGTTGTTACAGACGTTAATAATCGCTCTTATTCCTCTGGGGGCAAACTTACAACAGTAAAAACAATGGCCCCTGAAGGACGAGTTCTCTTCGAAGAAAGATGGGAGACTCTGGGAATAGATACACTGCGATTAACCCCGGATACACTGCACAAATTTGAGGAAGGAGAAATACAAGAGGAAGAAGAGAAGGGTGAAGAATAGTAAGAAATTATTATGTTTGATTTCCAGATGTTTCTCGTTTTTCTTATTCCCGTTCAATTAATTACAGGTATAACTCCTGATGCAGCGCAGGGTTTCAGAATAGCGACCGATCTATTCATGGATAGCGAATATGAGGAGGCAAGGGAGCAGTATGAGGTTTTCCTGCCTGAGATGGAAGAATTTAGAGGAGAGGCTCTGTTCAGAATAGGTGAGTGTGAGTATAACCTTAGGGAATATGAAAAAGCCTTGAATAGATTCAGGGAATTGTGGAGAGAATATAATGATACCTACCTTGCGCCTGAAGCCCTCTACGGAATGATACTATCCTATATTGCACTGGAAGACTGGGAGCAAGCAAAAAAGACCTTGCTTGAATTGGCCTCCGAGTATCCTGGATATAAATATGCAAAGAAAACCCTGCTTGTCGAGGCAATCATTTTCTTTGAGCAGGGAGACTATAGGGAGGTTATAAAGAAACTGGAAGATATTGAGACACAAGAAGCACTCTTTTATAAGGCTAAATCCTATTTCTTCTTGGATGATCCGATAAAAGCCTTATCCATTCTTAAGAAACTTACTGAGGAATATCCTGAAAGTCCACTGTCACATTATGCTTATTATTATATGGGTGATGTGTTGTTTTTTTTCGGTGATTATGAAGGTGCTCTCTATAAATACAACATATTCCTTGAGAGATATCCCTATAGTAAATTAAAGGATTATGCCAGGTATAAATTAGCTGTATGTTATTTTAATGAAGGTGAGCACCTGGATGCAATGGAGAATCTTAAGTCCCTCCTTAACAGTTCCGATAAATTCCTAGCCGCTCATAGCAACCTCCTCTTTGGAGAAAGTCTTATGGCCACAGGTAAATTTGATGATGCATTAACTGCGTATACCCGTGTCATTTCCAACTTTCCTGACCAGAGAGTGGGTGCACTAGCATCTCTTAAGTTAGGTGAGACTTTCCTCAAGAAAATGGATACGACTGGTGCTCGTATCGTTTATCAACAGATGGCATCACGATATAAATCAGGTGAATTTGCGGGGTTTGGAGATTATCTTGCAGGAGCGCAATTATTCTCTGAGGGAAGGCCTCTTGATGCAAAGGATTATTTTACAGGAATATTGAAATATTACAGGGGGACACAGTTTAGCTGTGCTGCAATTGCAATGCTTCTTCGGACCTATAACAGGATGGAAGATTATGGATTGAGTATTACATTGAGTCCTCTTTTATCTGATGATTTTGTATGTAAAGAAGATGACATCTGGAAGGGAAGAGCTATCTTCCATCTAGCAGAAGCCTACTATCAAAAATCTCGTTATACGAAGGCAAAGGATCTCTACCGTAGAATAACAGAACAGTTTAATGTTTCTGAACTTCTTGCCCCAGCCCTAACCGGTCTTGGCTGGTGTCTTCTCCATGAGGAGAGATACGATGTTGCAGAAAAACAGTTCAAAAGAGTTATATCTGCTTACAAAGGGGATACGAGTTCACTCATCAGTAGCCTTTTGGGGGAAGGGGCAGTTCTGTATAATAGAAAGGAATATGAAGAAGCCCTGAACCAATTCGAGAGCATTCCTGAGATAGCCCCAGATAACTCTTTGACCCCGAGGGCAATCTTTTACACAGGTAGATGTTATTGCAACCTGGAATATTACAGGCAAGGGATGGAAGCCTGGGAAAGGGTACTTTCTCAGTATCATGATGCAGATATCGCCGCCGATGCTGCTTATCAGATTGGACAGACATATTTCCAGGCACTGAAATATGACCAGGCAATAGCTTATTTCAGATTGGTGATAAAAGAATATCCCGATTCTCCCCTCGCTCCTAGAGCGCAGGCTGCTTTGGGTAATTCTTATTATAACAGTCAGGATTATAGATCAGCTGTGAGGGAGTTTTCTAAACTTCTCACATTATATCCTGAGGATACGCTCATCTCTGAAGCAAAACAGAACCTATCAAGTGCGTATTATATGCTGGGGCAGGAGGATCCTGAAGCCCTGAGAGAATTTATCAGACGCTTCCCTGAGGACCCTAACGCAGCATTAGCCCAGTTTGAACTTGGGATTGATGCTTATGAAAAAGGAGAATATAAAGTAGCAATAGAGGAGTTTAGGAAGGTGATTGTTGACTTTCCGGAAACAAATTATGCTGAAGATGCAGAGGTTAATATCCTGAAAATCTATGAGGAGACGAAAGAATTTGAGGATCTGGTCAGAGAATCTGAGCGTTTCATTGAATATTTTCCTGAAAGCACAAGGACCCCGCTTGCATTATTCTATAAAGGACTCGGGTATTTTCAATTGAATAACTATGAAAAGGCAATTGATGCATTCGAGAGAATAGTTCGTGAGTATCCCGAGAGTGAGTATACACCTTCCGCACGATACAATCTCAGCCAGGCTTATAAGCAGACGGGAGAATTGGAAAAAGCAGTGGATGAGTTGAAAACCTATGCTTCGACTAAGGGAGAATCGTTCGAGGCACACATATTGTCAGGGGTCACTTATCAGGAAAAGGCAAATTATAAAGAAGCCCTGGAGGTCTATTTGGGTCTCAAGCCAGAAAGCCTACCAGAGAAGGCTGAACTATATGCACGAAAGGGTAAATGTCTCGCTGAACTGGGCAGGAGAGAAGAAGCAATTCAGGAATACACTAGGCTCATTCCGCTCAAACTCCAGGAAAATAATTACCAGATGAAGGGGTTAGCCGAACTTGCAGCATTGTACGAGAGCAAGAATAATATACGCAAAGCAATAGAGGTGTATTCGCGTCTCCTTGAGGTGACCACTGATGAAAATCTCAAAGTGACGGTAAATGAAAGACTGTCTTACTTGAAGTCAAAAGGAGATTAAAAATTCGGAAGAAGCGAACGAGTTTTATATACAGAGAAGTTTTTCGCCTACGTATTATCAGGTTACTCGTCGGAGCACTTCTTGTAGTTATTGTGACGTTGATGCTGACAGGGATTAGCCTACTCTACTGGATTCCAGCAGGCAAGGCTATCTTTCCTCAAGGGGGGATAGATAACCCTGTTGTAGCATATATGGTCCTGACAGTAAAAGTCCTCGTTGCTTTTGCAATACTCATAGTTGTCCTATTAATCTGGTCTACCTATATTATTGGTTCGAAATTCCTTGGTCCTCTCCATCGAATAAGTAAAGAAATTGTAGATATAGAGGAAGGAAGACCCATAAAGGTGAGATTTAGAAAGGATGACGAGTGGGAATTTCACTCCCTTGGAGTTTCAATGAATGAGATTTCCATGGAATTGACATGGTATAAAGAGATAGAGAAAGAAATAAGAAGATTCAATGAAATGATTGATAAAAATGAGAAAACCCCGAAGGATGCAGTTGAATTTATAAGGGAACTCAAAACCAAAATAGAAAGGAGCGATTGATGGCAGGGATAAGTTTTGTATCTCTTATGAAGACGAGTTGGGCTATAGATTTACTCCTTGTTTTTTCCATTATAGCATTTGCTGTTATTATGGAAAGGTTATGGTCGTATAAACAGATAAGGATAGACGAGAAGAGATTATTAAATAGCGTGCAAAGGGCGTTGAGTAGAGGCAATATAGAAGAAGCAATCCATCTATGTGAAACGGCTAATAATCCTCTGGCAGAGGTTCTTAAGATCGGGATCGAGAACAGAAAATTATCCAGGGAAGACATCGCAGATATCCTTGATGGAGCTCTTATTGAGGTAAAGACATTCCTGGAAAGGAGGAATATAGTGTTGAGCACCATCAGTTTTATCGCTCCTCTCCTCGGTCTTCTTGGGACTGTTATGGGGATTATCCGGGCATTTCACGACCTTGCTGTATCAGGAGCAGGTGGCCCTTCTGTTGTGATGGTAGGTGTGGCAGAAGCCTTGGTCTCTACGGCTATAGGGATCATTGTAGCAATACCAGCTGCTATCTTCTACAATTATTTTATGAATAGGGTTAAAGGAATGCTTACAAAGATAGAATCGAATGCAAGAAAATTCCTCGCTTTCTTGAATATGACCTTTGTGGAGGAACGGGTTACCAGCTCAGTGCAGGACAAGGAGGCTTTTTGAGTTTACTGGCGGAGGGAAATGAACAGAAAAGTAATTAGAGAGGGTGAGGCTGAAAATGCAGTTGGGAAAGTTCCCATTACCCCTATGATTAATGTAGCACTCCTTCTCGTCCTCTTCTTTATGATGTCAGCTCCTGCAATCTTTATGTCAGGGATCAACGTGAAGAGCCCATCTCTTGTAGGGGGAGGGGGGCCCAAAGCCACAGAGTTGAAGGTGAATGTATATATAGATGCCAGGGGTGATCTCTATCTGAACGATGAGTTAGTCCCGTGGGAGGAGTTCCCAGAGAGAATAGCCCAGCTCCTTGCTAGGAGTGTATCCAGGATTGTGGTGGTTAGCGCTGCACCAGAGATACCAATCCAGCAGGTTGTCACAGTCCTCGATATTGCAAAACAGAAGGGTGCACTGAAACTGGCTCTTCTCAGGAGGAAAGAGACATGAGGAGTATGAAGGAAGAGGGGACAAAGGAAGCGGATATTATGATAACCCCTCTTGCTGATGTGAGTTTTACCATACTAATAACCTTGATGGTATTAACCCCTGTTATGTTACTTACCTCCAGACTCCATGTCATTCTTCCACAAGCATCTACACTTGAACCTCCTCGGGAAGAGAATGTTTCAATAACTATAACTTCAGACAACCAGATATCGGTAAATAATCAGCTCGTTACCCGTGATGAGTTACCCGAGGTTCTAAAGAACGCTATTCAGGACCATCCCAATCGCTTGATTCTGGTGAGAGCTGACAGGACTACCAAGACAGGTGCTGTTATAACGATTATAACCTTGGCAAAGAGGTTGGGTGCAGGGCACATCTCAATTGCAACTATACAGAGGTGAGAAACTGTGTCTTTGAATGATCATTTTTTTGATAGGAAGATAGTGATTTCAATTATTCTTTCAATCCTCTTTCATTCTGCTATATTCTACTCGGAGGGCAGAATGAGAAAGGCGAGGATTCTCATGAGAATAGATAATGTGGAATTTATTGATGAGACTGCATCTCTAACTCCCGTTTCTTCTCCACCGACAAGAAGTATATTTGAGGCTATCAAGGAGAAATTTAGAGGAATGGAAAGTACAGTAGAGGAACCAGATATTGATGAGGTGGCAAGGATCGTCCACTCGCTTCCCCCTGTCCCCGGCGTTAATCACGGGAAAGGAATCGAGCTGGATAAGATACATCTGGATCGAACTCAGGCAAAGGGAATCGATCTTGATAAGTTTGAAAGGATAGAAGGTCCAGAAGGAGGTATTACGGAGATCATCAGAGTGGCTTCAGAGGAGGAGCAGAGGGAGTCGGGGGATATCCTCAGCAAAGCTCCTATAAAGATAGATAGAAAGAAATTACCCCCTCCAGAAGCCAGAGTTGGTTTATTCTCCTCTCCTGGAGGAGGAATAGACCTTGAGAAGATGCCCACAGAGGAAATAAAACGCTCCTCGCCGAAAATCCCGGAGGAAGATAGAGCGGAAGCCCAGCTAAAGACCATTCCTTCTGAGCGTAAGACAGAGATAACAATTACCGGATCACTTTCCGAGCGGGAAATAAAATATAAACCGCTCCCTCTCTATCCAGAATGGGCTGCGAGAGAAGGGTTGACTGCTATAATAAGTGTAAGAATAATGTGTAATCCCGATGGAACGGTTCAGGAAGGCGTTTTTGTCCTTCGAACCTCTGGTTATGGCTCGTGGGACAGAACGATAATCAACGCTATTAAAAAGTGGCGTTTTGCACCTCTTTCACCCGATGAACCTCAGGTTGTCCAATCAGGTATTATTAACATTAAATTTATACTGGAGTGAGGATGAAAAGGATACTTTTACTGGTGTTGCTTTTTGCATTTGAGCAGGTTTTGCCCCAGGAGGAAGTTACGAAGGAGATAATAAAGGGAGAATACAAGGGAAAAATTCGTGAGAAAAAACCGGAATCTGAACTTGATTATGATATGTTTGAGGTCCCGACTTTTTCCGGGGATCATGGAACACACATTTATGATGAAGAGTTAAGAGAACATTCGGAGATCGCCTCAACCCCTCTACCCAGGCTCTCCAGCGATCAGATAACAAGACCGTGGCTGAATACGATCATTACTCCTCCGATAGGAATATTCCATCCCTTATATGGAGAAGATGTAAAGAATTGGGAATTGGTAATTACTGATGCTACAGGGGGGATATTTCAGACCATCTCAGGTGAAGGCAGACCACCGGAGAGGATAACGTGGGATGGAAAGGACGGAAAGGGAGATATGATTGATATAGGGACCGATTATTCCTTCTATGTAAAAGCAGTTGATAAATTGAACAATACCTCCCGTATTCTAGGAAAAAAGATAAGGATACCGGGTCTATACTGGGAGGAGGAACCGAATTCTATTATTAGACTCGATGGAAGGATTGTATTTAGGGATAATTCTCCTGAATTAACTGAAGTGGGTAATAAGTTACTACTGGAGTCATCCGATTACGTCCGAAGAGATATCCAGAAGAGATTGAGGGTTATAGTATATTCAAGGAAGGAGGAATTGTCCCTTGATAGAGCAAAAAGGGTGGCGAATTTTCTTCTGGATAGAATAATAATTCCTGCCAGTGTTATAACACGAGTCGCTGGCTATGAATCAGTAGGAAAGGATAAGACGGATAGGATAGATATTATTATTCGTTAAAGAACCACCTTATACCTTTCTCCAATTTACTTGACATATCATACCTTTCGTATACTTTATCCAAAGAAGGAAATTTTCATAAAAGAACAAAAGGGGAGGAAAATGTGGTTAGCTTATTCTGGATAGCACCAATTGTCTCTATTATCTCACTGCTTTTTGCATGGATTTTCTATAAACAGATGATACACGAGGATGAGGGTAATGAGAGGATGAGGGAAATAGCAGAGGCTGTTCGGGAAGGTGCGGGAAGTTTTCTAAAACAACAGTATAAGGTGGTTACAATATTTGTAATCTTAATGGCTTTGTTTCTTACCTTCCTTGCCTTTGGTCTTAAGGTTCAATCCATATGGATACCACTTGTTTTCCTTACGGGTGGATTTTTCTCAGGTCTTTCAGGTTTTTTAGGGATGAAGACCGCGACAAGAGCCTCAGTCCGTGTGACAAATGCAGCAAGGACTTCCCTTGGAGATGCCCTGCGAATAGCATTCAGGAGTGGTGCTGTAATGGGGCTTGCTGTTGTCGGTCTTGCCCTCTTGGGTATATCGATTTGGTTTGTCATCTTCTACTTTGGACTGTCTCTAGCCCTTGAAAAGATGACAAGTGTATTGCTTGGTTTTGCCATAGGTGCCAGTTTCCTGGCACTGTTTGCAAGGGTGGGAGGTGGTATCTTTACAAAGGCTGCCGATGTGGGCGCCGACCTTGTTGGTAAAGTAGAGGCAGGTATCCCTGAGGATGATCCAAGGAACCCCGCAACCATTGCTGACAATGTTGGAGATAACGTAGGTGATGTTGCAGGAATGGGAGCCGATCTCTATGAATCGTACTGCGGTGCCATCCTTGCAACAATGGCTCTCGGGGTTGCTTCCGGGTTGGGTTTTAGAGGCGTATTAGTGCCCTTACTGATTGCCTCAGCCGGGGTTATCCTATCTTTGCTTGGAATATATCTAATAAGAACTGGAAAGGATGCAACCCAGACACAGCTCCTCCATTCTCTAACGAGGGGTATTACATTCACCACCATCGGGACTGCTGTGGTCTCTTTCTTTGTTGTATGGTATACGACACCTGAAAATATAGGTATATTTGGCGCGGTTGTAGTTGGACTTGCAGCAGGTACAATCATTGGTAAATCTTCAGAATTTTATACCTCTTCAGCCTTTTCTCCTGTGAAGGAACTGTCAGCAGAGGCTAAATTCGGTCCTGCACCGGTTGTTATAAATGGGTTAGCACTGGGGATGAGCTCAGCTCTTATCCCAGTTATTACTGTTGCCCTCTCGATAATTCTCTCATTTGCTTTTGCAGGTGGATTTAACAGTTTTGCAATGGGACTGTATGGAGTGGGTATTGCTGCAGTAGGAATGCTAAGCACCCTTGGTATAACACTTGCATCTGATGCCTATGGCCCTATAGCCGATAATGCAGGAGGAAATGCGGAGATGAGTGGCCTTCCAGAAACTGTCAGGAATAGAACAGATCAGCTGGATGCATTGGGTAATACAACCGCAGCAACAGGTAAAGGATTTGCTATTGGCTCAGCTGCATTAACAGCACTTGCCCTGATTGCAGCATATCTGACTGAAATAAAAATGGTACTGACACATCTGGGAGAGAAATTCATAGCTATAGGTGGTGCAACAATAGCTGTTGAGGATGTGAGTTTCCTCCAGTTAGCGGATTATTATGATCTAAGCCTACTTAATCCCAAAGTCTTAGCGAGTCTCCTTATAGGCAGTGTTATTACATTCGTCTTCTGTGGAATAACAACTAAGGCAGTTGGCCGAGCCTCCTCTGTTGTGATAGATGATGTCAGGGAGCAGTTTAAGAATGAGAAGATACTAGAAGGTAAAGAGAAACCCGACTATGGACGCTCGGTTAACATAGTGACACGGGCTGCTCAGAAGGAAATGATTATCCCATCATTGATTGCGATAATTGCGCCCATCGCAATTGGCTTAATTTTAGGGGTCCCAGGAGTTGTAGGATTACTTATTGGTGCACTTACTACGGGATTTGCCCTGGCTCTTGTTCTGGCGAATTCGGGCGGAGCCTGGGATAATGCAAAGAAATATATAGAAGCGGGGGCTTATGGAGGTAAGGGATCCGAAGCACACGCAGCGAGCATTATAGGAGATACTATAGGAGATCCCCTGAAGGATACTTCAGGTCCGTCTCTCAACATACTTATTAAGTTGATGAGTATTCTTTCCGTTATAACCGCAGGGCTGGTTATTACATACCATCTGTTTTAGTTGAAAATTTAATGAGAAGGATTACATGGAATGCATAGTTAATTGGTTAAATGGCTAATTAGGAATTGGGGAGGGTTGTGAAAAACTATTCAGCTACTTAACTATTCAACTAATTAACTAACTACGTAGACTATCAATTTAAGACTTATTACATAAATACAGCCCTGAAAATGAGACCGAATTCATGAGAAGGGATGGTTCGCCATTCCCTTTTCCAGAACACTCCTATCCTGTACCTATCTCGAATTGGATAAAAGAGTGTAAATTTAAGTCCATATCCTTTAGACTGCTGGGTAATTATTTCCGTTATCCTAAAGCTTCCTTCAATATATCTATCTTTTATCTTTTGAGATAGAATCGTATAGTAGACGCCTGGTTTTATGATAAATTGTAAGAGTTGGAACTCTACACTCGAACCCAAAAGTAGTTTGGTTGAGTTGTGAGCTACTTCTGAATTATATCTCCTCGGGGTATAATTGAGTGGTTCCAGAGAGAAATACCCTGAAGTTTCAACTTCCAGATACCCATATGTTGTGTTGTCAAAAGGAAAGGACAATCCAGTACCTAAAGATACTGAATATGAACCAGAGGGGGAGAAGTTTCCCCCTCTGGAAAAAAAATTCCTATTTCACCAAACAATAAGAATAGCACAAAACACCAGCGGGATTATGCTAATCTGCATTACTTCGTTATCTCGGTGTCGATCTGTGCTTTTTGAAGTTTCCCCGAATAGTCGATATAAACGGTTTTTATTTCTCCAAATACCTCGTAGGGCCATTTCCCGCCTTCTCGATGCCCATTACCTGTGTTTTTGAATCCACCAAATGGCATATGGCATTCTGCACCTATAGTTGGAGCATTTATATAGGTGATTCCAGCTTCGAGCTTATCTATAGCTTTCATAGCATACAAAATGTTATTTGTATAGATTGAAGAAGAGAGTCCATATTCAATATCATTTGCCACCGCAATAGCTTCTTCGAAGTCGAAGATCCTAATAACAGAGAGAACAGGGCCAAATATTTCCTCCTGTTCTATCCTCATTCCAGGTTCAACTTCTGTGAATATCGTGGGTTCCATAAAGAATCCATTGTCATATTTTCCACCGGTTAGTCTCTTTCCGCCCAGGAGTAGTTTTGCCCCCTCCTGCTTACCTATATCCACGTAGTTAAGAATTATCTTTAGTTGAGATTCGTTGATTATCGGCCCAACGTCACTAGATTCCAAAAGGCCATCCCCCACCCTCAAATCTTTTGTTCTCTTTATAAGGATATCCATGAATTCATCATAGATATCTCCATGGAGGATTAACCTGGATGTTGCTGTGCAGCGCTGTCCTGTGGTCCCAAATGCACCCCAGAGTACACCTTCAATGGCAAGTTCAATATCCGCGTCAGGCATAACAATCTGAGGATTCTTACCGCCTAACTCAAGAGAAACCCTCTTTAGGTTCTTACCGGCAACTTCTGCTATCCTTCTGCCAACTGCAGATGACCCGGTGAAGCTTATGACTCCTATATCAGGGTGTTTTAGTATTGCTTCGCCAACAGTGCTTCCCGGTCCATGAACAAGATTTACAACACCCTTGGGGACGCCTGCTTCGTTGAGTATCTCTACGAATTTCGTTGCTGTTGCAGGCGTATCTGAAGCCGGTTTAAACACAATTGTATTTCCCATAAGTAGTGCTGGAAATATCTTCCAGCATGGAATAGCCATCGGGAAATTCCAGGGACTTATTATTCCTGCGGTCCCGATTGGCTTTATTATAGTATATGTAGCCTTATTAGTAAGTTCACTTGTGGATGTTACACCATAGAGTCTTCTCGCTTCTCCAAAAGCATAGTAAGCAGTGTCTATTCCCTCTTGAGTATCACCCCTTGTCTCCTTTAAGATCTTTCCCATTTCTCGCGTCATAAGTTTTGCTATTTCTTCCTTCCTTTTCACCATTATGTCCCCCGCCCTTCCCAGTATCTGTCCCCTCTTGGGTACGGGAAGATTTGCCCAAGCGTCTCGTTGTGCCACTGCAGCTTCAACTGCATGCTCTACATCTTCTTTATCAGATTTGGGGAAAGTTCCGATTAATTCGTTCCAATTTGCAGGATTTCTGTTTTCAAAGGTTTCTCCGCTCTCTGCGTCTACCCATTCTCCATTAATAAAATTATGAAATTTCTTAGCCATACGACCTCCTTTACTGACAGTTTTTCCTTAACTTCTTTGTTTTATTAAAGATTTGTCTTATTCTTTCTTCATACAGCTTGTCCATTTCAATATTCCTCCTCTTCATTACCTTTTTAGCAGTATCTATTGCTTTATCTAATTTATATTCAGAAAGCTCATCTCCCCACCATGAAAAGGGAGGCAGATATTTTGGTGAGAAATTTCGCCCAAAGATATTGCAGAAAGGACCTATAATGGTGCCTGTATTAAAGGACGTATTGATTGCTGTTTTACTGTGATCTCCTATTATGAGCCCAAGAAATTGCATGCCTGTATTATATTCTCTTCCAGAGAGATTTACTCGAATAGAATTATAGTTGTTTTTAAGGTCGGAATTGGTGGTTCCTGCTCCTAAGTTAACCCATTCTCCGATAAAGGAATGTCCAAGGAATCCGAGATGCTGTTTGTTGGAATATTCCTGAAAGATGCTCTCTTCTATCTCTCCAGAGAGTTTTGATAATTCCCCTATGGATACTGTATCGATAAGGCTCCCAGGTTTTATAAGGCATCTTTTTCCAATAAATGCTGGCCCGTCAATCACAGTGTTGGATCTCACCACAGAATCATCATCAATATAGATTGGACCATTAGATGCATCAAGCACCACACCACTCTCTATTTTTACATTTCTTCCTATATATATTTTATCCCGCCCTTCAACCTGTCCGAACTTATTTATAGGACTTAATAACTGCCCCAATTCATTTGCATAATTCAGGTCTTTTGATAATCTTTCCCGAAGGTTTAGAATTACATCCCAGATGAATTCATAAGTAGGGAAATCTCCTTCTGTGATATCCAGTTTTTCTATCTCCTTAGTGGAAAGTATTTTGTCAGTGCGGTAAGCGACGATCTCTCCCTTCTTATTTACTATACCCTTCCCGTATTCTATATCTTTCAAGGCCCCGAATTCCAGAAGGCGTGCATTCAAAAAGAGTATGTCTTTACTTTCTTCTATGCAATCTCCAAATCCTTCTCTTTCGGAGTGAACATGGACAGGGTTCTCAAGCTCTATTTCAGCCCTCTCTTTTTGAGTATATCTTCCAGTCCTTATCTTTGCAACAGTTCTCATTCGGGAGATTGGATAGAAATTTATATATTTTGAGTCTTCAAAAAGAACTATCCTCATTTTTTTATCCTATCAATCGAGTGCGAGAAGTCAAGGGGGGGTATGTACAATGGAACGAAGCGACTACTCTATGTCTCCGTGGCAATTAATCGCTACTCAAAATCGGCTGTTACTCCAATCCTTCCCCTGTAGTATACCCTTCCCTCTGAAAGTTTATGAATATTGGCATTTAGAACTAAATGAAAATTTTCTGTGATGTCCCACGTTACAGCCGAAGAAAAATCATAGAAGAGATCAGGGGGGTAAAGATTCTTCATTCTATTTGAAGTAATGTTTGCTCTGGGATAGTAATTGTACCCTAATGAGCCTCCTACGGTTCCTATAGCTCTTTTGCCATAGAGATGGGTTGCGGCTTTAAGCTTTGATGAGAATAGAGTGTCTTCTCCTGCTATCCTCATGACTTCCATTCCTATTTCAAAACCATTTTTAAGCCAAAGGAGAATATATGGACCAATACCCTCTTCTCCCAGAGCCCTGTCCCATTTTATACCATACTCCCTGTAATCCCCAGTTCGCTCTTCTAATCCAGTTCTTATCCTGTTTCTATTTTGTGTTCTTGTCTGTATCCAGCCCTCTTTATCATCAAGATACCTCCCATCATATCTAAGAAAGAATCTCCTTTTACTTTTTTCTGGGAACTTAAGGTTAAGGGAGATGTTATTCTCAAAAAACAGTTCGGGTCTATAGATGGTGTTTACATATCCCTGGAAGAATACATTACGATCAAATTCAAAGGATACGCTTTCAGAATAATCTTTAATATTTCTTCCTTCTCCTGCAGGAACCCTCTCGAGGATATAATTTCCGTATGGGTCTTCGTAGTAGATGCTATTTATGGGATCATAGGAATAATCTCCCTCTCCTAAATCAACCTCCCTGTAGTAACTCTCCCATTTTGTACTTCTTTTCTGAGACAAACTGAATCTTCCCTTAATTTTCAAAAAATCAAGTTGGAGATTGGTTAATAAAGTTCCATTTGATATACGCTGTAATTCTCCAGATTCAATGTTATTCCTCACAGTGTGGGAAGCTTTAAGGTTGGTGTTTCTATAGGAAAGATCGGTTCTAATAATATAGATGCGCGCAGTATCGCCCTTTTCATCTCCTTCAAGACCTGCTCCTAAATATAATGGTCTGCTTTCAAATATTGCCTCTTTTTTATATTGATTTGCCCTTTTTAATGAACGTACGTTACAATTTAGCATACCCCATTTTATTCCACCTCTTAACTCACTTTTGACACCATGAACTTCATCCCACTCGATATAAAAAGGCAAAAGTTCACCTCTTGCCATGTCTCTTCTTTGGGACCCAGCCTTTCCCCACATATAGAATGCTTTTATACGGTCGGTCGGGTTAGTATTAATAGAATATTCAGCGAAATAAGAAGGTAGTTCTTCCAGCTCCCATGTTTTAAGGAGATCACGCGCTCCCTCCCATTCCTTGGTTAAAAAATCGGATGTTCTTCTGTAATAATTGACATTAAGACGAACGAGCTTGTTTGGGGAATAAATTGCGTTAAAATTGCCACTTGCTCCATCATCCTTAGAGCCTCCAAACTGATTTATGTATCGTCTTGCCTTTACTTTTCCCCCCATCGAAAGGCTTCCCAAATCCCTATTGAAGTCTATAGCGAGGAGGTTATCATCTCCTGGTAAATCAACCTTCCTCTTTACGCTCCACTGCCCATCACCAGTCCATTTAAAAGATGTGAGTGAATCGATATAGATATATTCACCCTTTTCATCATCTGCCCATTCAAAGTTAACTGAATAAGAGCCATTTCTATTCCCACGGTATACAAAGATAGAATCCACGAGGTCATAATCTCCGTTACCCACGCCTACGAAGTTAGCAGAATATATATATCCGAAACCAGAATCGGGATAGACCTCATCAAATCTATCTTTCTCCGAATAGTCCTGTTCCCTTGTAAAGGTCACATTGTAATCATCACCTTCTATGTTTGCTTTATAGAAGAGATTGTCTGATCCATAAGGGTGATACTGGAATAGAATGAGTATTGTGGATTCATTATCTATAAATACATTGGGGTTAAAGGTGATGGTTCCCTGGTAGTAATTCATCACATAATCCTTCTCTATCCCGCTTTTAAGTAACCTTCCATCTAAGAAAACCTGTTCGGAGCCCCTAACTATCTCAAAATCGATATTACTATTCCCTGGGTGTAGTTTGTACGGTCCCTGATTTCCTTCTTCACCTCTGAATGTGTATTTACCATATTTTCCCCTTGCAATACCAGCTATGCCTGAAAGACTCTTCCAACGAGCATTGAGTCCAAGCAGTCTTTTTGTGATGCTTTGTTCGCATGTTTCTATATCACCCAGGCGGAAGGATAGATCCGGTGAGATTGCTTCAATATAGATCTCATCTATCTCCCTTATATTCTGAGAAGCTCCTATTCCTTCAGGTATATTTTCATCCGAAAGAACCCCAGAGATATTAAAATTTCCCGCCTTTCCTCCTAATTGCATCCAGAGGCTCTGAGTTATATTGGCACCTCCTGTCGTTACCTCAACATATAACCCTTTATTACCGTTGATTATGAGATTTCCTTTATCGCCAAGTTCTATCGCTATTTTCTTTTTGACAGTTGTGTCAGCATAAGTAACTGGGGACCATCTCCTGTAACTTTCTTTTATAGGGAAATCCAGATGCGAAAACTTAACCCGTAGGGTCTCTCCAGTAGTTTTTTTGAATCTTATTAAACCTTTACCGTAATCTATCACATATGCGGAGTCCCTGGATAGTAATATCTCTGCTTGCCATACACTGTCAGAACAAATCAGAATATTTCTATATCCGAGATAGATATCAAGGGTATCCACCTGTTCCATTAAGAGTATCTCGGTAGATATAGCGAGTAATGAAAAAATCAAGTTAATATCTCATTCTTTACATTTTTTATCCAATTACTATCCATTGGCAACACAATCTCTTCATTCCATATTACTTTTCAGTTCTAACATTGCAAGGGAAGGAGAGGGATATTTATTTAAATCAGTTCATAGTCCCTATTAAACATGGAAAAAATCTCTTTTAAAGGAAAATTATTTACTGAATTCGTATGGATGGCATTAGAGGGAGGAACAAAATAACCCTTTTACAAAGCCCTAAGTTAGATATTCAAAGCGTATAGGCTACCTTAGTCAATGCAAGGTTTGTATGAAAAATTATATCAATTTTGCAAAAAAATACTTGATAAACAAAAAAATTTCAATATAATTCTCGAAACAAAATAAGGAGGTATCCTATACAATGGCTGATAAGATACCAGAAAGTTTTGTATCCAAAAATATGGGATTTGAAGTTGATGCCTCTCTTGACTATGCCATAATGGATAAGTTATCCCTGTCCGTCTTTGGTGGATATTTTTCCCCTGGAGACTATTATAAAGGGACCGATGAAGAAAACAAGGTTGACGCGGCTTATTTAATCGGAACAGAACTTATAGAAAAGTTTTAGGTCAAAATGACGGAATGGGTAAAGAACAAAAAAGAACTTTTACGTAGTAGGCCTACCCCTCTTTTAAAACTGCGTAAAACGACAATTGATTTAATAAATACCGCCATTGAAAAATCCCAACCTGACCATACGATTCGCGATAATGTAGCAGTCAAGAAAAATTCCCTATTAATAGGTAGCACTTCTTCCAACCTGAACGAAATAGAGAGCGTGTATGTAGTTGGATTTGGTAAGGCCTCGTATACTATGGCCAAAGTAATGGAAGAAATTCTTGGCGACAGGATAAGATATGGTGTTGTTTCGACCAAGTTCGGTTACGGCGGTAAACTGAAAAAAATCAAAGTTGTTGAAGCGAGTCATCCCATTCCGTCAATAGAAGGATTAAAAGCCGCTCAGGAGATCACAAAGGTAGTTAAATCGGCTACCGAGAGAGATCTCATTCTCTTTCTGGTTTCGGGGGGTGGTTCAGCATTAGCTCCATTTCCTCCCCCCGGAATCATCTCTCTTTCAGATAAACAAAAGGCAAACAGCCTTTTATTAGCATCTGGAGCATCCATTGAAGAAATAAATGCAGTCAGAAAACATATATCATTGATAAAAGGTGGTAGATTTGCTGAACTTTCATATCCAGCAAAAGTTATAAGCCTTATTATCTCTGATGTTGTTGGAGATAGATTGGATACAATAAGCTCAGGACCCACAGTACCCGACAACACTACTTTTAAAGATGCTTACAGGGTTATTGAAAAATATAGTCTTTTAGATAAGATGCCGCATAGTGTGATAGAGCATATTAAAGAAGGATTTGACGGTAGAATACCGGATACCCCAAAAGAAGGAAATGAATGCTTCAATAATGTTCAAAACATCATTCTACTCAATAACTTTTCCGTGCTTAAAGCAATAGAAACAGAAGCAAAGAGTCTTGGATTTAATACAATGATACTCTCCTCAGAGATTGAAGGAGAGAGTATTGATGTGGGTAAAGTGCTTTCAGGCATTTCCAGGGAGGTTATAAAGACCGGGCATCCCATAAAGCCTCCCGCGGTTATCATAAGCGGAGGAGAAACAACAGCGACCCTGAACGACTCTACCGGATGTGGAGGACCAAACCAGGAATGTGCAGTAGGATTTGGCATGAATACCCCGATCGAGACTGAATTAGTTTTTGCTGCAATAGATTCTGACGGTACAGATGGTCCTACGGATTTTGCAGGAGGAATTGTTGATTCAATGAGTAGAGAAATCTGGCTTAAATCAGGGATTGATATTGATAGAGAAATAAATAATCATAATACGAGTGAAATTCTCAAGGTATCCCATGACCTTATTATAACAGGCTCAACCGGAACTAATGTAAATGATATAAGAATACTTTTGGTCTCTAAGACCCAAAATCCAAAAGGAGATGTAAATGATGAATGAAGTCTGGCTTCTGGTTGTTTTCGTTTTATCTATTATTTTTATAATCTGGGCAACCGCAAAAATAAGGTTGCATGCCTTTATTGCTTTACTCCTTGCAGCATATTTTGTAGGTATTTGTTCAAAGATGTCATTACCTGATATTGTTACTACAATTTCTAAGGGATTCGGCAATACAATAGGTTACATTGGTATTGTCATAGCAGCGGGTACTATTATCGGTACCTTCCTTGAAAAATCCGGTGGAGCCTTATCTATGGCAGATGCATTACTTAGAATTGTGGGCAAATCGAAGAGTCCACTTGCAATGGCTATAACCGGGTTCATAGTTTCAATACCTGTATTCTGCGACTCGGGTTTTGTTATTATGGCTCCCTTAAATAAGGCACTTGCAAAGGAATCCAAGATCAGCTTAGCAACTTTTGCAATGGCTTTGAGTCTCGGCCTTTACGCTACACATACTATGGTCCCGCCAACACCAGGGCCTATTGCCGCCTCAGGTTTACTCTCAGCCGATTTGGGAACTGTTATAATTTTTGGATTAATAGCATCCGTGCCAGCAATGATTGTCGGATATTTCTTTGCAACCAAGTTTGCCTCAAAGTTCGATGTTCAACCTGATATAATGGAAACTTACGAAGAGCTTAAGAGAAAACATAAAAAACTGCCTTCTGCTTCAATGGCTTTTCTCCCTATTATTGTACCCATCGTACTAATAGTTTTTAAATCCATCGCTGATTTTCCCGCCCATATCTTTGGTGTTGGGAATTTTAAAAATATTATTGATTTTGTTGGTCATCCTATATCTGCTCTGCTTATAGGAGTTTTCATTGCCTTCGGAATGGCGCCAAACCTCAAGGAAGAAATAATAGGCACAAAAGGATGGGTTGGAGTTGGGCTTGTTAATGCTGCAGTGATTATTCTAATCACAGGTGCAGGTGGTGCATTCGGCGCAATGCTTAAGGCTACACCTATAACCGAGTACTTGAAGCAGCATCTTGTCCACTATAGACTGAGTATATTCCTTCCTTTCTTGATAGCTGCAGCCCTTAAAACAGCTCAGGGTTCATCAACTGTAGCAATAATAACTACATCTTCCATTTTGGCTCCTATACTTGCTTCCCTTGGGCTTGCTTCTCCTGTTGGGCGTGCCTTAGCTGTGATTGCTATAGGTGCAGGATCAATGGTAGTATCACATGCTAATGATAGCTACTTCTGGGTAGTCTCCCAGTTCTCCAATATGGATGTGGCTACAGCATATAAAACGCAAACGCTGGGGACCTTACTGGAGGGATTGGGCGCATTGATTGCTATAGCAATTATGGCAATGATACTTCTATAATCTATAAGAAAAATATGATCAGTAGGGAGATATATCTCCCCATTGACATTTCTTTATATGTAGATTATCCTCAAATTATAATGAAAAAACTGCCATATATAATGGTATTTTTCTTGTTTACCTTATTGGGATGTCAATTTTTACCTAATTTTCCGAGTGAAGAAGAAAATCTCTTCTTAATTGATAACTTTTTTCAGAAGGAAGGAAAGTTCTATTGTATACCAATTAATATATCAAATGGGCCTTCAAGTGAATTTCTTGTTTTCTCTCAAGATTCAAATTGTATCTATCTTTTAGATTCAAATTTTACAACTCTCAAGACTCTTTCAATTAAAGGAATCCCTGTGTTCGATGGAATTAGAAATATTAAGACTTTTCCAGTAGATAGTTTTGGACATACTGGCGCATATTTTCTGGATAAAAGTGAAAAATTATACTACCTTCGAAACGAAACAGGTTTTGAAGTAATAGATCTCGCAAAAATATCTCATCAGTTAGATAGGAGTATCTCGGTTGTCAAAACTTCCTTCATGAGCCGTTATGGCTTAACTTTATTTCTTGTAACTGAGAATAAAGATTCTGTGAGTTATTACCTTTATAGCCTTAAACCGTTTGAGCTAAAAGAGAGATTTTTGGATAGTGGAAGACCCTTACAGTTCTATAGCGAAGGCAATAAATATTATTCTCTTGTTAAGGATGAAAATTATAAGGTATTCTCGTTCAATAATGGAATATTTCAATCAGAAACCCCTATTCCCAAAAAAATAGAGAGATTCTGCGTCCCTGAGGATTCAAAAAATGGAATGGTGATATGTTTAACAGATGTCTCTGAAAATACCAAGGAAGTTTGGGAAGTCTCGACAGTAGATTCAATCTCGAGTAGAATCGTAGGATTCCCAGGCGAAAAAGTTAGTTACTTTGCTTGTTATGGAGGATCAAAACAATTATTAATTGCTGTAGATGATACACTTATGTACACAGTTGCACATAAAAGTCTGAAGAAAATCACCTTTTTGCCAATAGACACAATTTTTGTATTCCATGGTCTGCTTGGATGGGATGAATCTACAATGTGCACGCTTTCCAAGGATAAAAAAGCTACTATTTATGATGCTTCTATACGTCCAATAAGTTCTATTCATAACCTTAAGTCATTATATGAATTCAAGAAAGGAGAAATTTCCGGACTTGTTATAAATAGATCCAACGGTTTTACAATATCCTATTTAAATCTGAACATTCTATCTGTTAAGAGGATACTTTTTATTATGCTTCTTGTAGTATTAATAATTTCAGGATTGTTAGTTATTGTATGGCTTTTTTACAAACTTCGGTTTCAGCTTTCTTTACATAATAAACTTCTTGCGAGTTCCGAAAATATGATAATCGTCACTGATAATTGGGGTTTAGTTGTGTTTATGAACGATAAAATAAAGTCCTTTTTATCTTCTGTTATAAGTTCCCAGATTCATTATAAGAAGGTTTGTTTAAGACATATATTAGAAAATTCTCCCTTTGAGAAACTATTGAGGCTTTTCGAAAAGGCAAAATCGAGCAAGGAGGAAATTGAGGATGTTCTGGAAGTGTCGATCAATCAGAAACATCATACTCTGGTTACAAATGTTTCTCCTATGAAGGGCACGAGAAACTCTGTAGTTGGCTATGTGATTAATGTTGAGGACGTGTCAGATATTATTGAAAATAAAAGAATGCTGGCATGGGCAGTAATGGCAAGGAACATCACCCATGAAATCAGAAATCCTTTATCATCTATCGTTCTTGCGGCTAGAGGACTGGAGAAAAGATTGAGTAACGAATCGAAGATAGATGAATGCGAGTATGAAAAATATCTGGATGTGATAAAAGCTGAATTAGGAAGAATCAATTACCTCATTACAACTCTTTTAAAACTATATATGGACAAGAAAGTGAAACCGGGATTTGAAGATATAAATAAACTTGTGAAAGATTTATTGGAGTCCATCAAAACAAAGATACCCAAAGAGGTAAAGTTATCCTTAGAGTTGCAAGAGGATATGCCTTATGTGGTTGCAGATAAAGATCTTGCAATGTTGGCAATTATAAATATTGTTAATAATGCTATTGATTCGACTGGCAGCCGAGGGTCTATAAAAATAAGCACTTATTTAGATAGTAAATTCGCTATACTTGAGATCCGGGATAATGGTAAAGGTATTGATAAATCGTCATTATCCAAGGTGAAGGAGTTAGGTTATACAACAAAGGAAACGGGCTTTGGTTTGGGATTAACTATTGCAGATGAGATACTCGAGAAATTTGGTGGGCAACTATTGATAGAAAGTGAAAAACATACAGGAACAACTGTTTATTTGGAATTCAGAATACGAGGCGAATAATGAAGAGGGAGATTCCTAAAATTTTAGTGGTAGACGATGAGAAAAATATTGTCCTATTCCTCTCAGAGATCTTAGAGGATGAGGGATATATCGTTGATAGTGCTGAAGATGGGGGAACTGCTTTAGAAAAAGTTTTTAAAAACAATTATAGTATTGTTTTGCTTGACTTGAAGATGCCTCGAATGGATGGAATAACTTTCATGAAAAAGCTATATAAAAGTGATGTTGATGTCGCTGTGATTGTTTTAACAGGACACGGCACGATACAGGATGCATTACTTTGCACAAAATTAGGTGCATATGATTTTCTTGAAAAGCCGATAGATGTTGATAAAATTCTACTCATTCTAAAGAATTGTCTTAAAGAAAAGAGGTTAATACTGGAGAACAGGATATTAAAAGGTGAGGAACAAAAGCCTGTTTTCTATTCAAAGCCAATGAAAGCGATCAAAAGAATTATTAATGATAATGCATATTCTAATGCACCGGTTTATATAAATGCTCCATTGAATTCCGATAAAATATCTCTTGCCAGGTATATACACCAAGTTTCAAAAAGAAAGGAATGTCCCTTTATTTTCTTTGACTGTTCCTTTGCCCCAAGGGAACTTTTACAAAAAAGTTTATTTGGTTATTCTTCGGAATCCGGCAAATATATCTTTGAAGGAAAATTTCAACAGGCACATACTGGAACACTTTTCCTTGATAACATCGAACATTGTCCTTTTGATATACAAAAGGGGATATTAAGCTATTTGTCTATGGGGACAGTTTTGAGAGACAATGATACCGTTGGAGAGGTCCTTGATTTGAGGCTCATATTTGCATCCGGAGAAAATTTGAGTTTACTTGTTGAAGAAAAAAAATTCGATCCTCGGTTTCTCTTCGCCATAGATGTTGTAAGATTAGATATACCTCCATTGGGTACTAGAAAGGAGGATATTCCGGTTTTGTTCCAACAGTTTCTCAATATGCTTTCTCAAAGAGATAATCTCTCTGAAAAAGCTATTGAAGAGGATGTTTTTAAACTCTTAAAATCTTATCCCTGGCCTGGTGATGTTGAAGAATTAAAGAGTTTTGCAAATAAAGTATATTCCCTTTTATTTCAGCTTGAAAGGGTAACCCTGAAGGATATAGAATCTATCTGGTTAAATCACAAAGGAGTGAAGGATAAAACGCTAACAAGACAGAAAAAGTTCAAATCTCTAAAGCTCGCAAAATGGGAATTAGAGAGAGAATATATACAAAAGGTTCTCGAATTTTGTAACTGGGATGTGCCTAAATCTGCCAATATTCTCAATATAGAAAGAACTTACCTCTATTCCAAGATAAAAAGACTAAAAATACATAGATAGTTCTTTTGTAAAGTTTATAAATTCTTCAGGTTTTTGCTTGACATTGTGACAATTATTAAGTTGCAATATCTTCTCTAATAAATGATGATAGTTGGTTCTCCGATTTAAAAATTTCAAAAGACACAATCCTTGACATTAATGTAAAAATATTCTATGATTGCCCAATGGGAAGCTTGAAAGTCCATAGAAGTAAAATTTCACAGAATTGGTTAACCTCATCGGTCTTCGGTCTTTCAACCATCAACTAATTAATATAATAGGAGGAATTAAATGGATGAAAAATTAGCAAATTTAAAAAAAGAAGTGTGGAGCCATTTCGAACACACACAAATTATTTTCCTGGCTACCGCTGAGGGGAATAAACCAAGGGTAAGACCTATTACACTTATATATTTCAATGACAAATTCTGGATTACCACAGGCATAGATAGTGCAAAGGTAAAACAGATAAAGGAGAACCCGAATATTGAGTTCTGTCTATTGTTTAAAGAAGGCGAATATAACGGTTACATTAGAGGGGGAGGATTAGCAAATATAATAGAAGATAGCAAGATAAGAAAATCAGTAGCAGATAATACCCCATTTTTCAAGGAATACTGGGAGAGCCCGGATGACCCGAATTTTGCGCTACTGGAGATTATTGTCAGAGAAATAGAGTATCTAAAACCAGAGGGATTCTTGGCAGAAAGATTTTCAGTATAATGCTCAATTCCCCTGCACCCAGCTTTGTCATTGGGTAATGTTTAAGCCTTACAACCCGACTATGACCTTGTCCAGGATGCTTCGATTTTCTCGTTCGCTTCCTAATCAATTCTTCTCTTGCAATCTTCGAGCCGCATTTTAGACATGTCATTTCTAAACATGATGTTCCCACTTGATGAGATATTCTATATCCACATTTTGGGCAGACACAATATCCACCGGTGCCACAACCCCTTCCACTCTTTCCATTTTTTACCTCGATTTGTACTACTAGATATTAATATCTCCTTGTATTCTTCGAACTACATATGCTATGTTTTTTCACTAATATAATTATACATAATCTTCCTCAAAAATCCACTGAGTTCATAATAAGTAAGGATTTCATTTAACCCCCAAAACCCGCAATGGAAGAGAGGTTGTTTGGATTCCGCCTGACTCTATGTTGAGGAACCAGTGATTCTTTGAGAGCTATAGATGTAAGGGGTTACGTTTATTTTGTTATCATTGACATTAGCACGAAAACACTGTATAATTTATCTAGTAGGAAGAATGTCAGCTCATAGAGGTGAAATGTCACAGTTTCAAAGAAGTAGGTCATGGAGTAAGATTTATTCAATAGGAAGTGTATACGAAACTTGCTTCAATATTACTCTAGATCGTATGGTATATCCAAACTTCAGTTCTTATACAAGCGAGTTATACGCATACTTTGCAAGGATTTTTATTATATATTACGAAATAAGTTTAGAAAGGAGAAGATGAGATGAAAGATGACTGGAGAATATCGAATAGGGTTTTGCAGATACAGAAATCTGCAATCCATGAAATGACAAGATTATCAAAGGAAGTGGAGGATGTTGCCTTCTTGTCCTGGGCAAAGCCAACCTCTGATACACCAAAACATATCAAAGAAGCTGCAGTTTCTGCAATAAAGAATGGACTCGTAGGAGGATATTCTGAGAATGTTGGTTTATTGCAATTACGGGAAGAGATCGTCAAGAAACTGAAAAGGGACAACAATGTAGATGCTAATGTTTCTCAAATATTGGTTACTGTGGGTGCTATCGAAGGATTATCTGCTGTTATAATGGCTTCAATTGATCCAGGCGATGAGGTTATTTTGCCATCGCCAACCTATTCAACCCATATTAGACAGGTTATTATTGCTTCAGGGAAGCCCGTTTTTGTCCCAACAATAGAAGAAGAAGGATTTATTCTAGATATAGAAGGTATCAAAAACGCAATAACTCCAAACACAAAAGCTATTATGTATTGCTCTCCAAGTAATCCATCCGGTGCGGTTTTTAGTGAGGAACAGCTTCGCGAGTTAGCTGGAATTGCTTTAGAGAATAACTTAATGGTTATTACAGATGAAGCTTATGAATACTTTACCTATGATAGGCATAAGCATTTTAGTATAGCTTCAATTCCAGAAATGAGAAAGAATGTAGTTAGTTGTTATACATTTACAAAGGCTTATGCTATGACAGGATGGCGAATTGGTTATTTACATGCAGATGAAGAGTTGATTCCGCAAATTACTAAAGCACACATTCCTTTTGCAATTTGCGCACCTGTAGTTTCTCAATATGCAGCGCTTGCTGCTTTGAAAGGCCCCCAGAAATGCATCGCAGAATTCAGGAAGCACTATTTCTCTGCTCGTAATCTGATGTGTGAGCGTCTTGATGGTCTAAATTCAGTCTTTGAATACCAAAGACCAAAGGGCGCTTATCTTATGTTCCCTAAGATATTACTAAAGGAAGGTGATAATTCAACAACTTTTTGCAAAAAACTTTTGAAGGAAGCCAGAGTGTCAACAACACCCGGGATAGCTTTTGGACCAACAGGCGAAGGTCATTTAAGGTTGTCATTCTGCGTTCCTGAAGAAATGATAAATAAAGCATTCGATAGAATGGAAGCTTACTTTAGATAATTATTCAAGTTAGTGATCAGAGTATGATGAGAAATTCCATGAAGTTTGAAATCTTTGTTGCGGTGATAAGAACTAGGAGGTTGAGGATGGAAAAACAACTGTTCATGTTTGCAATCAGCCTGTTAATATCTGTTTTTATCAGTAGCCCAGAGGTAGAGGCCTGCACCAGTCTTTTGGTAACCAAAGGCGCATCAGAGGATGGTTCAGTAATGATTACCTATACCTGCGATGGTGAATTCCATCCACATCTTGAGTATATTCCCGCAGCCGATTACGAGGTGGGAGATTCGCTTGAGATAACCGATTGGTTCGGGAACCTTCGGGGCAAGATAAAGCAGGTTCCACATACCTACGCAGTCATTGGTTTGATGAATGAGCACCAGCTGGTCATAGGTGAGACAACATTTGAAGGACGTGAGGAGTTGCGTAATCCTGAGGGATTGCTGCACTACTGGGATTTGATAATACTGGCCTTACAGCGGGCAAAGACAGTCCGGGAAGCGATTAAAGTTATGACCGACCTAGTTGCTGAATACGGGTATCGGGCATCTGGCGAGTCGTTTTCCATCGCCGATACGAAGGAGGCCTGGATACTGGAGATGATTGGACCTGATTCTGGGGGCACGGGAGCTGAATGGGTTGCAGTCAAGGTGCCTGATGGATACATATCATGTCACGCCAATAAGGCACGGATCGGTGAGTTTCCACTGAATGATTCCAAAAATTGTTTTTATTCCGCCAACGTCATTTCCTTTGCTGAAGAGAAAGGATATTATGATCCTGAATCGGGTGAGCCTTTTCGATTTAATGAAACATACTGCCCTTCCACTCCAAAAAATCAGCGCTCCACAGGCGCACGTGTCTGGAGCATTTTCCGACGGGCTGCGCCCTCAAAGAACTTTTTGCCAGATTATCACCGCGGTGTTAAGAGCGCCGAGCCATATCCGTTATGGATTAAACCTGATGAAAAGTTGTCTCTAGCTGATGTAATTAACCTGATGCGTGATCACTATGAGAGGACTGAATATGATATGACAAAGGGGATCGATGCAGGTCCGCATGGCAGTCCATACCGCTGGCGTCCCCTTACATGGGTACTTGATAGCGTCGAGTATGCCTGGGAACGTGCGATCTCAACGCAACAGACTGGTTTTTCATTTGTTTCCCAGTCCCGTTCTTGGTTGCCAGATCCGATTGGTGGTGTGTTATGGTATGGTGTTGATGACACCTACTTCACCTGCTATGTACCGCTATACTGCGGTATCAATGAAGTGCCAAGGTCATTCGCAACCGGTAGCCTGGATAAATTTACCTGGGACTCAGCATGGTGGGTGTTTAATTTTGTTTCCAATTATGTTAACCTAAGACATTGTTACATGCTACCGGAAGTTCAGGCTGTGCAACAAGATATTGAAGGAAACTTTTTAAAACTGCAACCAGTGGTGGAGAAGACGGCGATGGGACTCTCTAAATCTGATCCAAAACTTATGATTCGTTACTTGACTGATTACTCAATTATGCACGCAGAAATGGTAGTATCAAGATGGCGAGAATTAGGAGAATATTTAATAACGAAGTACAATGATGGATATGTAAAGGATGAAAATAGTAGACCCCAAAATAAAGGATATCCAGAAGAATGGTTACGTGAGGTCTTAAAAGCACGCCCCAACCAGTTCCGTTTGAAATAAAAAAGGCCTATATGCTGGGATTGAAGTTTGTAGATTGAAAACAAAAGGTAAAGCGACGGTTTCAACAAAGGATCTTTTCATCACCTCCGATTGGAGCTTGAGGAGATCTCTATATGTAGCACCTTCTATTGCATTTTTTGAGACGTTCCGTATAAAGTAGCGTAGAATAAGAAAGCTTGCTCCGAAGATTGAAATTTTTAATGTGATTGGTTCCATCACTACTTTATAAGCACTTAAAGCAGCAATAGCAGCTAGGATATAGCAAAAGAATTTCCCAGGAATGAATATAAATTATTTCTTGACGCTTGGGCTTCCGTGATATGAATTCGGGAAGGTAGAAGAATATTCCATTTACCCACTATACTTCCGGCAATGAAAGTGGATAAAGCATAAGCAGATCCATTAACCATTGCCTGGAATAAGCCTTTCTCAAAAATTATGTCGGCAACCAGGAGAAATACGAATATCCAGAAGGCCGCAGTTACAGGACCATATTGTAGATATAAAAGGATAGATATTATATTAGTCAGAGAAAGATAAGAATATTTCCTTAAGGGCACAGGTCTGAAACGGAACAGTAGTACTGTGAAGAAAAGAATGAATAGAAGAGGAGAGTATCTGATTCCTTTGAGGGGAATGAATATAGCAAGCAGAATAAGATTCAATAGGATTTGAGTTAATCCTATCTTTCTTTTTATGTCCAAGGATTTGAAAATTGGAATATTCATGCTATCCCGTGCTATATATTAGGAATTATCGGGAGAAAAATCAAGGGTTTCCCCAGTTTTATCGGTCTTGACAAAACAATTCTCATACCTATTATCAGAAAAAAGGAGGATGCTGTGTACGGAAAAATGAAAGAAGGTTTACTAAAGGAAATTCAATCCATCAAAGATGCCGGTCTATACAAGCAGGAGAGAATTATAACCAGTCCTCAAGGTTCGGAAATAGAAGTGGAAGGTGGTAAGAAAGTTCTCAATTTTTGTGCAAACAATTATCTCGGTTTAGCTGACCATCCAGAGGTGATAAAAGCTGCTAAAGAAACGATGGATAGGAGAGGATTCGGGTTAAGTTCGGTCAGATTTATCTGCGGGACCCAGGATATCCATAAAGAACTGGAGCAAAAAATATCTAATTTTCTTGAGACCGAAGATACCATTCTATATGCTGCCTGCTTTGATGCCAATGGTGGAACCTTTGAACCCCTGATAGGTAAGGAAGATGCAATAATAAGTGATGCGTTGAACCATGCATCAATCATAGATGGTGTCCGACTCTGTAAAGCACAGAGGTTCATATTTAAACATATGGATATGGATGATCTAGAAGCACGACTGAAAGAAACTCAGAATTTGAGATACAGGGTGATTGCTACTGATGGAGTATTCTCGATGGACGGCGATATTGCGAGACTGGATGAGATATGTGATCTTGCCGATGAGTATGACGCCCTGGTTATGGTAGATGACGCTCATGCAACAGGTTTCCTTGGCGAGAATGGGAAAGGTAGTATCGAATACAGAGGGGTTATGGGTAGAGTTGATATTATAACCTCAACCCTCGGTAAGGCATTGGGTGGTGGAATGGGAGGATTTGTATCAGGAAGAAAGGAATTGATAGAACTCTACAGGCAGCGCAGTCGACCTTACCTATTTTCTAATTCTTTGACCCCAGCTCTTATAGGTGCATATATTAAGGTGATTGATATGCTATCAGAGACAACTGAACTCCGGGATAAACTGATGGAAAATACAAAACATTTTAGAGAAAGAATGAGCGAGGCCGGATTTGATATGAGACCTGGAGTGCATCCCATTGTTCCCATTATGTTTGGAAAGTTCGAAAATGACGCAAAGCTCTCACAAGATATGGCAAACGATCTTCTTGATGAAGGAATATATGTGATTGGATTCTATTATCCGGTGGTCCCAAAGGGCCAGGCAAGGATAAGGGTTCAGCTATCCGCAGCCCACACAACGAAACAGGTAGATAAAGCTGTAGATGCTTTCATCAAGGTTGGTAAGAAACACGGAGTCATATAATATTGGGGAATGCTCGGAGAAGATTATATTCATCTTGCTAACCAAACTCTCTTCCGAAGTAAACAAGAAGATGAAAGACAGGGCATCAATTGGGGAAAGGTGGAGGAAGAGAGTTAAGGAAAGGTGTCCTGAGGTAAAATTCATTGATCATTATGCCTTATTTGGCCCCTATGATTTTCTTGATATATACGAAGCACCTGATGAGAAAATTGCAGCAAAGGTATCGCTTATAAGCAGGGAAATGGGAGCTGAACAGGCTGAGAGCTGGACAGCAATACCATATAATGAGTTCTTGGAACTCACAGAGGAGATTTAAGGTATAGATTCGTTTAACAAAGTGGATAGATTAAAAAGGAGATGTTGAATGTCTTCTATCATGATTCCTGTGGGAATACTAAGTGGGATGGCTTTATTATTTGGAATCTTTCTAGTAATAAGTGCTGAGAAGTTCAAAATTAAGGTAGACGAAAGAGTGGCAAAGATAAAGGAAGTATTACCCGGTATTGATTGTGGAGCTTGCGGGGCACCTGGATGCAGTGCTTTTGCTGAAGGCGTAGCTCAAGGTAAATATCCTGTAGATGGGTGTAAAGCAGGGGGACAAGAGGTTGCTGTAAAAGTAGCAGAGATTATGGGAGTTGAAGTAGAGGTGGGTGGAGAGGAGGTTGCGGTGCTTCGTTGTCTCGGGGACTACGAAGTTGCAAAAAGGGTTGCAGATTATAAAGGAATAGAAACTTGCGCTGCCCTCCATCAACTAGGTGGTAATAAAGGATGTCAGTATGGATGTCTTGGATTAGGAGATTGTGTGGAGGCATGCCCGTTTGAAGCTATTAAAATGGGTGATAAAGGCTTGCCATATGTATTAGAAGATAGGTGTACAGCCTGTGGGGTGTGTGTACAAACTTGTCCGAGAGAACTTTTTGAAATCATTTCCAAGAGGCAGGATATATACCTTGCCTGCCGTTCATATGATGATGCGAAAACGGTAAAACAGGTATGTTCACGCGGCTGCATTGGATGTAGCCTTTGCGCAAGGTTTACTGAGAATGAAATCGTAACAATGGATGGGACTCTCGCTAAAGTCCACTGGAACAAAATCGAAGACAATAAGCTTTTAGAGCCAGCTCTGGAGAAGTGCCCAACTAAAACATACGTTAGAAGATCAGGACTAAGGGGGGTAAAGAATGTATAGATATCTACTTGTAATTGGTAATTTCCGTATCCCGGCCTATGGGGTTATGATTGTAATTGGTTATCTTGTAGGTATATATTTTGCCTCAAAGGCAGCACAACGTAAGGGTATAGATCCAATCTATATTCAATCTCTTTCAGTCTGGGTAGTTATTGGGTTGGTGATTGGCGCAAGGTTGTGGTTTGTTGCAGAATACTGGGATTATTTTTCGAAGAATTTCATTGAGATATTCAAGCTTTGGGAAGGGGGTATGGTCTTCTATGGCGGTTTTATTGGGGGTCTTATTTTTGGACTTCTTTATATAAAGATAAAACATCTCGATATCCCGGAGATATTGGACATTATGGCACCCGGTGTTGCTATTGCTATTAGTATAGGAAGAATTGGTTGTTTTTTAAACGGATGCTGCTTTGGTAGAGTCACCAATTCCTTTATAGGAATTCGTTTCCCCCTGAGGTATTTACCCCCTGCTTATTGGAGTCATTTAAAAAGAGGTCTTATACCATCAAATGCCCTGTATAGTCTTCCGGTTATTCCTACTCAGTTAATATCAACGATTGATCTTCTGGCGATATTTGGCATTCTATGGAGCATTAGGAAAAGAGTTCCATTCAAAGGATTCCTTTTTAGTTTATTAATTGGGTTATATGGATTGCATAGATTTGTGATAGATTACTTTCGTTATTATGAAGGTAATGCCTTGATTCTAAAAGTGTTAACCCTCTCACAGACATTTAGTATTTTGTTGATGGGGTTATCAATTATATTAATTATAGCAGGATTTAAAAGCAAGAAAGCAGCTCATAGGAGAGAGAAAAGAGAGACATTTTAGTCAACCACAGAGAACACAGAGAAGTTTCTCCAATGCAAAATGCAAATTTTAGAAAGTGGCTATTAGACACTGAAATTTGGTTTGACAGTTTTAAAAAGCCAATTATTCCATAAGAAACTGGTAATTAAGATGAGAAAGGTATTGATTATTCTGCTTATCTTCCTGTCCCTTTGCTCTACACAAAGGATAAAGAAGGAAAAATTATGGAGAGAGGATATTATATATACCAATGAGGGAGAAAAGTATAAATGTGAGATACTTGAAATAACTGAGGATTCTATCTATGCAGTAACAGAGCTCGGACTTGTTGCTTTTCCTCGAAAAGATTTAATAAGTTTTGACATTGCAAAGAAAAGAAGGGAAGGTCTCTGGGTTACATCTGAAGATATAACTGATATCCTGTTAAAGGAAGCACTGGCTATTGATATGTCAGGATATGAACAAATGGGCTATGTCAATATATGGACAAAGAAGAAGCTGACTATCCTGACCGATTCGAGTTATGTTTACTCGGTTCGCCTTATAAGGGCAATAATAAAAGAACAGGGTAGAACGGCTGGAACGCTTAATTTTAATTATCGAAATAATGAAGAAGATTTTGAAATCAAATTTGCAAGGACAGTGACTGATGATGGCAGGGTCCTTCATCTCCGTGAGGCTGCTATAGAAGACATCTCTATCTATTCACAATTTCCCCCCTATGAGAATCTACATGAAAGAAAATTCACTATGAGAGAAGTAAGGTTAGGAAATATCCTGGACTTCAATGTTATAGTTAGTGGAAAGATTACGGATGAATCTCCATATATTATGGATGTAACTTTGGGTGATTCAACTCCCACTCTTTCAGGTATGATTGAAGTTGTTGCCCCAAGGGATTTTGAACTCTCCTGGCAGCAGTGGAGGATAGAAACACCGGAAATAAGAAGGGGATATGGCATAAAGATTTTACAATGGAGGGTAGATGATCTACCTCCGTTAATGCTTGAATCTGACAGCGTGCCCCCTCCATACATACTTCCAAGAGTAGTAGTTGGTCTCGCTGATGGATGGGGGAAAGTTGTTAAAAGGTTCAGGGAAAATCTCCGTGGCGATTATACACCCAAGGCAATAAGCCCCAAAGAGATATATGAGGAGGTTCTTTCATCCGTTAGATTTGTAGAAGTCCCTTCTTTTACCATGTCCTCTTATCCTAAAAACATAAAAGAAATCGAGAATAACTGTATCGCAAACTCCCTTGATAAAGCGCATCTTCTTTATGCTGCTTTCAGGAATGCTGGATATCCAGTAGATCTTATACTTGTGCGTTCTAAAGAAAGGAGTGTAGTGGCTGAGAATGTTCCATCCCTCTTTCAGTTTGATGGAGCACTCGTAGCTGTTGGAGAAACTTTTCTTGATCCCTCCTCTGAAGATAATCCTTATGGATGGGTAAGACCCAAATATCAGGGAACAAAAGGATTATCTATCAGGAGAAAAGGGTTTGTTACTATTCCTTCTAAAAAGATGGAATAGCAATCCACCACACAGAATCCAGAACACCTAAATTGGACGCAGATTAACGCAGATAAGTCACTTCACTCCAATGAAAATTAGGGTTTGGGATTTAGGGTTTAGGGGTTGGAAATTACATTTAGAAGCTATAAAAACAAGTTTAAACATTACGTCTCTTAACTAAATCCAAATTCCTAAATCCTAATTCCCAATTTCTGACCAACACACAAACCCACTAACCGACTAACTCAATCCCTAAGACCTAAAACCCAAGACCTAACACCTAAACCCCGTCTTCCGTCCACAACACCCTTGACACTCTCCACTTTTTGCTTATTTATTTGAATACGCGCCGGGGTGGCGGAATTGGTAGACGCGCACGGTTGAGGGCCGTGTGGGGTTAACCTGTAGGGGTTCGAGTCCCCTCCCCGGCAGCCATTTTGAATGTTTTTTCGAACCCTCATTTCCACCTGTGCCCCACAACAACCTTTCCACTATCTGCTCGTCCGCCTCGCCCGAAAGAGCTCGG
>Ga0315541_1000458_pt1 | contig 43349 bp, 39 predicted proteins | sample SalMarSW160190MG_FD_203095 | JGI IMG/M metagenome (GOLD analysis project Ga0315541, IMG submission 203095) | Salt marsh sediment microbial communities from the Plum Island Ecosystem LTER, Massachusetts, United States - Salt Marsh Sediment SW1601-190 ...
GCGGAGGAGCGGGTCTCATGCGGGCCGTCTCGCGGCAAGCGACCGTGGCTCTCTCCGTCCGGACGCCGAAGCTCTTCACAACGCGGTCATCTTACCGCGCTCGACATGGAAGGTGGACCAGTGAGCGTTCTGGAGCACCTCGTCATCGTCGGTCCCGGCAGAGCCGGGATGGCGCTGGGGTACGCTCTCCTACAGGCAGAGGCCGTGGACAGGCTCACGGTGTGCGGACGCAACCCCGAGCCTCCCGCCCATCCTCTCTTCACTCAGGGCCTGGCGGAGTACGTCTTCGGACTCCAGCGGCCCGGCCCGCGGACGGCCGCGGTGTTCCTGGCGGTCCCTGACGCTGTGGTCCCCGAGATGGCCCACGAGCTGGCCAGCCTGGGTGCGGCGACCCAGGGGTGTGCGGCCTTCCATCTCTCGGGCGCCCTCTCCACCGAGGTGTTGGCTCCGCTGCACACCCGGGGATACGCAGTGGGCTCGTTCCACCTCCTCCAGGCCATCGCCCACCCGGTCACCGGCGCCGAGCGGCTCCCTGGCTCCTGGGTCGCCGTGACCGGCGCCCCCGCCGCGGTGGGGTTGGCCCGCCGCCTGGCTGCGTACCTCGGGTGCCCGGTGCTCTCCATCCCCGAGGCGCGCAGGCCCCTCTACCACGCGGCGGCGGTCCTCGTGTCCAACTCGCTCCCGCCTCTGGTGAGCGCGGCCTGCCGGCTGCTCGAGGAGGCGGGCGTGGAGCACGACCAGACGCTCCCCGCCCTCCTTCCCCTGGTGAGAGGCACGGTGGAGAACCTGGCCGAGAGGGGGGTAGAAGGATCCATGACGGGCCCCATCTCCAGGGGGGACCTGGAGACGGTGGACCTCCACCTGCGGGCGCTGGACCGGGCGGATCGCAGACTCTACGCCGTGCTCGGCCTGGAGATGCTGCGGCTCGCTGCGGACGGCCTGCCTGAGGAAGCCCGCACGGAGCTCATGAAACGCCTCAACAACGAGATCATCCCATGATCATGCGCCTGTTCGTGAACATCGACCACGTGGCCACGGTGCGGCAGGCCCGGCACACCGACGAGCCCGATCCCGTGCGCGCCGCCGTGCTGGCGGAGATGGGTGGGGCCGACGGGATCACCATCCACCTGCGCGAGGACCGCCGGCACATCCAGGACCGGGACGTGCGCCTTCTTCTGGAGACAGCGAGGACCGGCGTGAACCTGGAGCTCGCAGCCGCATCGGAGGTGCTGCGCTTAGCCTGCGCATGGTGTCCACGGCAGGCCACCCTGGTCCCGGAGAACCGCCAGGAGGTCACCACGGAGGGCGGCCTCGACCTGTCCCCCGCCAAACGGGCCGGGCTGGCCCGCGCCGTGGAGGATTTGCGCGGGGCGGGTGTGCGGACCTCGCTCTTCATCGACCCGGACGAGGCGGCCATACGCGCCAGTGCCGACCTGGGTGTGGAGGCCATCGAGCTCCACACGGGTGAGTACGCCAACACCCGAGGCGCCGAGCGCTCGGAGCGGCTCGTGCGTCTCGCCCGGGGCGTGACGCTGGGCCGGGAGCTGGGCTTGGCCGTGCATGCGGGGCACGGGCTGACGTACGAGAACGTCACGCCGGTGGCGGCGATCGCGGACATCGAGGAGCTCAACATCGGCCACAGCATCGTGTCCCGCGCGATCTTCACCGGGCTCGAGGCGGCGGTTCGGGAGATGGCGGACATCGTCCGAAGGGCCCGGACGCCCCGGTGAGGCACGCAGGTAAAGCGCTCTTCGGCGTTGCGGTCACCGTTGTCCTGCTGTGGTGGGCACTCCGCGGCGTCTCCTTCGCCGAGGTGTGGGCCCAGATGCGCCAGGGAGATCCGCTGCTGCTCACGGCGGCGGTGGCGGTGGCCACCTTCGGGTTCGTCATCCGGGCGCTGCGCTGGAAGCTCCTTCTCGCCACCGTCCGGGCGGACACCTCCCTGCGCTCGCGCTTCGCGGCGGTGAGCATCGGGTTCATGGCCAACAACGTGCTCCCCGCGAGGGTGGGGGAGTTCGCCCGCGCGTACGCCTTCTCCCGCTTGGAGCCGGTCTCCGCCAGCGCGGCGTTCGGCTCCCTGGTCGTGGAGCGCTTTCTGGACGGCGTGGTTCTCCTCCTGCTCCTCGTCGTACCCACCCTGACCCCCGGCTTCCCCACCGGTGGCGCGCTGTCCCAGGGGCTGGGCGCGGTCATCCTGAGGGGCGGGATCGGGGCGGTGGTGGTGGTCACGGCCGGGCTGGTCGTGATGGCCGTCTGGCCCTCGGCGTTCATGCGTGGCGCGGAGCGGACGGCGTCGCATCTGCCCTCATCGCTGGCGCGCCCGGCGGTGGACGCGCTGAAGGCGCTCCTGGACTCCATCGCGGTGCTGCGCTCGCCCCGGCTCCTCACGCTGGGCCTGCTGTGGACCGCCGGCTTCTGGCTCTTCCACGGCCTGTCGTTCTGGCTGGGGATGATGGCCTTCGGCATCCACACGGGACTGGTGTCTGCCTGGTTCACCGAGGCGGTGGTTGGCTTCGGCGTGGCCATTCCCTCGGCGCCCGGCTTCGTCGGCACCTTCCACGCTTCGGCCAACTTCGCGCTGACCAACGTGTACGGCGTCGACGAGGCCCGCTCGTTGGCGTTCGCGTTCGGGTACCACTTCGGCGGCTGGATCCCCATTACTGTGATCGGTCTGGCCTACGCCTGGCGCCTGGGCCTCTCCCTGGGCGACGTGGGTGCGGCGGCGGAGCGGGTGGAGGAAGTCATCGAGGGCGAGCACCCGGGGCCGGCGAAGGAGCCGGGGGCGGACGAGCGTTGAGCACCCCCGCTGCGGTGCGAATCCTGGCACCGGCCAAGGTCAACCTCTGGCTGAGAGTGCTCCGGCGCCGCCCCGACGGCTTCCACGAGCTGGATACCCTTTTCCAGGCGGTGGATCTCTGCGACGAGGTGGAGGTGTCCCGTCGCCCCGGGAGCGGGGTCCGGCTCACGGTGGAGGGTGCGGACCTGGGTCCGGCCAGGGAGAACCTGGCGCAGCGCGCGGCCCTCGCGTTCGTCGATGCGGTGGGGCTGGCGGCGAGCTCCGAGAGGGTGGAGATCCGGCTGCGGAAGCGCATCCCGGCGGGTGCGGGACTCGGGGGAGGCTCCTCCGACGCCGCCGCCGTGCTCCGCTGCATGAGCGAACTCTGGGGCGCTCCGCTCTCGCCGTCCGTGTTGGCCGAGGTGGGGGCGTCCCTGGGGTCGGACATCGCCTTTTTTCTCGGTGAGGGGCCCCTGGCCCGGGGAACGGGTCGGGGGGAGATCCTGGAGGCGCTCCAGCCGCTCCCCGAGGGCAACCTGGTCCTCGTGCTTCCCCCGGTCCATGTGGCCACGGGTCCGGCCTACGGTGCCCTCGCCCGTCACCGGGCGAGGCACGGCGCCGACGGTCGGGAGCCGCCCGCCGGTGTGCTCACCTGGCATGATCTGGCGGAGATCGCGGTGAACGACTTCGAGCTCGTGGTGCCGCGATCGAATCCGCCCGTTGCAGCATCCCTGGAGGCGCTGCGCCGGGCCGGCGCGCGCCCCGCGCTCCTCTCGGGAAGCGGAGGCGCCTGCTTCGGGGCGTTCCCCGACGAGGGTCGGGCCCGCGCGGTCGCCACGGAGCTTTCCGGTCGCCTGGGGTGGAGCGCGGTCCCGGTGCGGACGCTCACGGCGTTCCCGGTGCCGCAACCGCTCTGAGGCCCGCACGCGCGGCCGGAGGGTGCCTCCCGGCCTCACCCGTCTTGGGGGGCGGGGGTTGAGGCTCCACGCCGCCGCCGGTAGGATGGTCTTGGCGTCACGGCGGCTGCTGGCCCGTCGTCTAAGGGCAGGACACCGGTCTTTGGAACCGGCGGTGGTGGTTCGAATCCACCCGGGCCAATGCTCTCACCCCTGCGGGCTCACGGCCGTCCGGCAGGGTTTCCATCGCCCAGGAGCCTACGCTGTCGGCGGGTCCGCGCGGCGCGCGTTCAGGCACGTTGACGGCTCTCGGCGGCGTTTCTAGGTTTCCGGGCTATCACCACACCGCGCATTCCTCAGGCGAGGCGGCACTCCGGATCCATGGACGATACCTTCAGGCGGGGACCCCTCCTCCTCCTCAGCGGCCGGGCCAACCGTCCGCTCGCCCATGAGATCGGGGAGCGCATCGGCAAGTCGCCTGACGGCGTCACCCTGCGGAACTTCGCGGACGGGGAGATCTTCGTCCGCATCGACCGGAACGCCCGGGGGCGGGACGTGTTCATCGTCCAGTCCACTACGGCACCGGCGGACAACATGATGGAGCTGCTCCTCCTCATCGACGCCGCCAAGAGGGCGTCGGCGGCGCGGGTGACGGCGGTGGTGCCTTACTTCGGCTACGGCAGACAGGACCGCAAGGACCAGCCCAGGGTGGCCATCGGAGCCAAGCTCGCCGCCAACCTGATCACGGCGGCGGGGGCGGACCGGGTCGTCTCCATCGACTTCCATCAGCACCAGATCCAGGGCTTCTTCGACATTCCCGTGGATCACCTTTATGCAGCCCCGGTGCTCACGAAGTACTTCCGGGACCTGGAGCTCCCCGACCTGGTGGTGGTGGCCCCGGACGTGGGCTCGGCCAAGATGGCCAGGGGGTTCGCCAAGCGGCTCAGCGCCAGCCTCGCCATCATCGACAAGCGGCGTCCTGCGGCCAACGTGGCCGAGGTGCTGAATGTGGTCGGGGATGTGGACGGCAAGACCTGCCTCCTCGCCGACGACATGGTGGACACGGGGGGCACGCTGGCCAACGCAGTGTTCGCGCTGAAGGACCGGGGCGCCCGGGCCGTGTACGCCTGTGCGACCCATGCCCTTCTCTCCGGGAAGGCCAGCGAGCGCCTCATCGAGGCTCCCGTGGAGGAGCTGGTGGTGACCAACACGATCCACGTACCCGAGGACCGGATCTTCTCCAAGCTCCGCATCCTGTCGGTGGCCGACCTTCTGGCGAAGGCCATCGACCACATCCACTCGAACGAGTCCGTGAGCCAGCTCTTCGAGATTCCGCCGGAGAACTGACCAGGACAGACAGGCCCGCTGGCGGCCTTTATCGGTCCCGCGGGGACCCCACACGCAGGATTTGACGAATGACGATCACGAAGAGCTTGAATGCCATGAAGCGCGAAGGGAGCGGCAAGGGCGTGGCCCGGAAGCTCCGCCAGGCTGGACGGGTTCCCGCGGTGCTGTACGGGAAGGACATGGAGGCGGTGCCGCTCTCCATCGACGCCGTGGAGGCGGGGCGCCTCTTCGCCGCCATCTCGGTGGAGAACACGATCATCGAGCTCCAGGTCGAGGGGGAGAAGTCGTCCCATCAGACCCTGGTACGCGAGATCCAAGCCCACCCCTTCAAGAAGGAGCTGGTGCACGTGGACTTCTACCGACTCCAGAAGGGCGTGGCGGTGGACGTCGACGTGCCGGTGGAGCTCGAGGGCACGCCCGTGGGCGTGAAGAGCTTCGGCGGGATCCTGGAGCAACTGGTGCACGAGGTCCCGGTGCGCTGCCTGCCGCACCACATTCCCGAGTCCATCAGGGTGGACGTGACCGCCCTGCAGCTGGATCAGTCCGTGAAGGTGGGCGACCTGCCGCTCACCGAGGGCGTGGAGGTCATGCTGGACCCGGCTCGCCTGGTCTGCATCGTGGCTACGCCGCGCGGCATGGTGGAGGAAGTGGCGGAGGAGGAGGTTGCCGCCGCCGCCGAGGCCCCCGAGCCCGAGGTGATCACGCAGAAGAAGGAAGAAGAGGACTGACCCGGGACCCGACGGAGGCCTGATGAAGGTCATCGTCGGCCTGGGGAACCCGGGACCCGAGTACGACGCCACCCGGCACAATGTCGGGTGGTGGGTCCTGGACCGGCTGGCACACGACTGGACGCTTGGGCCCTTCCGGAGGGACGGGAGGGCTCTTTGCGTCGAGGGCGTGGTGGCGGGCGTCAAGGCCAAGCTCCTGAAGCCCCTGACCTACGTGAACAGGAGCGGCCAGGCTCTCCGGTTCCTCCGCGAGGACGAGGCCTTCGACGCCGGCCGGGACCTCCTCGTGGTGGTGGACGACGCGGCGTTGGACGTGGGCCGCGTGCGCTTCCGCCCCCGGGGGAGCCCGGGCGGGCACAATGGGCTCAAGTCCATCTCCGGGGCGCTGGGCTCTGACGAGTATTCCCGCCTCCGGCTGGGCGTGGGAACGAAGCCCGAGGGCATGGGCCTGGCGGATTGGGTGCTCTCGCCTATGCCCGAGGAGGACGAGGACGTGGTAGTGGGCCTCCTGCCCGGGCTCACCGAGGCCGTGGAGGTGTGGCTCACCGAGGGGACGGAGGCGGCGATGAACCGGTTCAACCGCTGATGAAAAAATCGGCGACGTTCGAGAACGCGCTGGCGTTCGCCCAGGAGCTCATCCGCATCCCCGGCCTCCCGGGAGACGAGGAGGCCGTGGCGCGGCGGGTCAGGGACGAGATGGAGGCCCTCGGGCTGGCTGACGTGCGGGTGGACGCGGCGGGCAACGTGTTGGGCGTAGCTCGAGGGCGGGGCGAAGCTCCGCCGGTCATGCTCAACTGTCACCTGGACGTGGTCGCGGAAGGGGACCACGAAGAGTGGGAAGTTCCCCCCTTCTCCGGGGAAGTGCGGGACGGGATGCTGCACGGCCGCGGCAGCATGGACATCAAGGGACCGTTGGCGCTCCAGACCTACGCGGCGGCTGCGCTGGACGGCTGCGCCCTGGGCGACGTGATCGTCGCCCACACGGTCCTGGAGGAGCGGGGTGGCCTGGGCATGAAGCTCCTCCTCGAATCGCGCTCGGTGCAGCCGGGGGCGGTGATCGTCGGCGAGGCCACCCACGGAGACGTGTGCATCGGGCATCGCGGGCGCGCTGAGCTGGAGGTCGTGCTCACTGGGCTGGCGGGGCACGCCAGCGCGCCGGAACGGGCCCGCAACGTGCTGGATCTCCTCGGCGACGTTCTCGCCGCCTCGCGGGACCTGGCGCTCCGACAGCCGGCGGACCCGACGCTGGGCGTCGCGTCCGTCACCGCCACCATGGTGGATGTCTCTCCCGAGAGCCGGAACGTGATTCCCGACAGGACGGTAGTCACCCTGGACTGGAGGATTCTCCCGGGCATGCGCGAGGAGGATCTCCTCCGGGAGCTCCGCGCAGTTCTGGATGACCGTATCCCGCGGGTGCCCGACGACTTCGGGGTCGAGCCGCGCATCGCCATGCTCCGCCAGCGGACCTGGACCGGTGTGGAGGAGGAGTGGAGCCTGCTCACGCCTGGCTTCCTGATGTCTCCCGACGATCCGATGGTCAGGGCCGCCGCGGGCGCCGTGGGGCAGCGGGGCGACCCGGCCGCGGCCGCCGCGGTGAGGCCTTGGACCTTCGCCACCGACGGTGGGTGGTCCATGGGGGCCTTCGGAATCCCCACGGTGGGGTTCGCTCCCGGGGAGGAGCGCTACGCCCACACCAACCGCGAGCGGTTGGATGTGGACGAGGCCCGGTGGGCTTTCGGGCGTTACCCGGACCTGGTCACGGCTCTGCAGCGTGCGCTGGCGGAGTGAGGCACCCCGGTGGCGCCGCTCGGGACGGCTTCCAAGTCCCTCCGGGCAGCGTTAGTATTCAAGGTTTAAAAACATCCCGCTCCTCACCGGGGCCCCGCCGCAGACGGGCTCCTGGCGGAGGGGCCCGTACCAACCCAACGGACCGAGGGAACGTAAGATGCGGCTCTACGAGGTCGTCTACATCCTCGACCCGGCGCTCGACGAGGGCGCCGTCACGGCCAAGCTGGAGAAATTCCACGCCCTGGCCGTCGCCAGCGGCGGCGAGGTCACTGCCGTGGATCACTGGGGAAACCGGCAGCTCGCCTACCCCATCCGGCGCCACCAGTCCGGCTACTACGTCGTCGCCCAGTTCTCGGCGGTGGCCGACGCGATTCCCGAGTTCGAGCGCCTCCTCCGCCTGGACGAAGAGGTGCTCCGGTACCTCCTCGTGCTGAACGAGGGCGAACCCACCTCCGGCATGTCCATCCTCGCCGAGGTCACGCGTCCGGTCGTGGACAAGGACGACGACGACGAGGAGGAGGACGAGGACGACGACGACGACGCGCCGCCCCAGTTTCAGGGTGGACGCGGACGGCGCCGGCGTATGGAAGGGCCGCCCATCGAGCTTCTGAACTACAAGGACGTGAGCACCCTTTCCCGCTTCCTCGCCGAGTCCGGGAAGATCCTCCCCAAGAGGACCACCAAGGTGACTGCGGCGTTCCAGCGCCAACTGGGTACGGCGGTGAAGCGGGCCAGGTACCTGGCTCTCATCCCGTACACCCGCCGCTACGAGGCATAGGCTCCTCGTGACGGACGTCACCCCCGTGGCCGTTCCGCCTGCCGCTCCCGTGGCCCGAGGCTGGCCCAGGGCCGTCGGCCTACTGGGAATCGCCATGGCCACGGCGGTGGTGCAGCCTTCGGTTCTGGTGGCGGCCCCCTTTCTCATCCTGGGCTTCGTCCTGGGCATGAGACCCGTCTCCGTGTTCCTCGTGTGCCTGGTCGGCGTGGTGGTGGTGACGTACGGGGTGCCTCCCCGCGACGTGCTCTGGTACATGGAGCGGGGGTGGGCAGTGCTGGTGGGTGGGGGGTTTGCCGCGCTCACGCTGCGCAGGCCGGGGGCGCACTTCTCCGGCCGGGCTTTGGCCGCCGTGGCCGGCGCGGCGGTGGTGGCGGCAGCGGTCCTTGCCGTCCGGAGCGGCTCCTGGGGTGTGGTGGAATGGGCCGTGGAGCAGCGCATCTCCCAGGGGCTGGGCACGGCCCTGGAGGCCCTGCGCACGGTGCGCGGAGGCGAGGCGCTGCCGCCGGCGCTGGTCGCGGCGGTGGATCAGACGATCCGCACCCAGGCGAAGGTCTTCCCGGCGCTGCTGGGGATTTCCTCGATGGCGGCGCTGGGGGTGGCCTGGTGGGTGTACGTGCGGCTCTCCTCCGGGAGTGATCAGGGGGTGGGACCGCTTCGCGATTTCCGGTTCAACGACCATCTGGTGTGGGTGTTCATCGCGGGCGTCGTTCTCCTGCTCACACCGTGGGAGGACCTCCTGGCCCGGGTCGGAGCCAACACGGTGGTATTCATGGGCGCGCTCTACGCGTTGCGTGGGGCCTCGGTGATCCTGTTTCTGAGCGGTGGTCTGTCGCTCTTCGGCTACGTCATGCTGATCTTCGGGTTGGTCTTCCTCCCGCCGTTGGTGCTTACGGGCGCCATGGTCATCGGGATCGGGGACACCTGGCTCGACGTCCGCCGGAGACTCGGGTCCACGTCTGTCTGACGATACGTCGGAGGAACGATGAAGCTGATTCTGAAGAAGGCGGTCCCGAATCTGGGCGAGGCCGGCGAGGTGGTGTCGGTGAAGCCCGGATATGGCCGCAATTACCTGCTTCCCCAGGGGTTCGCCTACGAGGCCAGCGAGGCCAACGTCCGCCGGCTCGAGGAAGAGCGGAAGCGCGCCGAGGAGAGGTCGCGACGCGACTACCTGGAGGCGCGGAGGCGAGCCGCGCAGTTCGCGGGGCTCTCCCTGACCTTCAAGGCGCGGGCGGGAGAGGACGGTAAGCTGTTCGGCTCGGTGACCAACGCCGACGTGGCCGACCGGGCCAACGGGACCGGTCGCCTGGACTTCGAACTCGACAAGCGGGCCGTGGTCATGGAGGAGCCCCTGAAGGCGCTGGGCTCCTACGAGGTCAAGGTCCACCTCCATGCCGAGGTGGACGCCCAGATCCAGGTCTACGTCGAGCGCGACCAGGCTTGAGGCGGGAGGCAGGGTGTCCAAGCGGAAGGTGACGCAGGTGGAGATGCCGCCGGTGGTGCAGCGTGCGGCGGAGCTCGCCCGGGAGCTGAAGGCGAGGGACGTGGTGGGCCTGGATCTCCGGGGGATCTCCTCGGCCACCGACTTCTTCCTCCTGGCTTCGGGCCGGTCGGACGTGCAGGTGCGGGCCATCGCCGAGCACGTCGTGGACGAGCTGAAGAAAGAAGGGCTCCGGCCGACGCACGTGGAGGGGCTGCAAGGGGGGCGGTGGGTCCTTGTGGACTACATCGACTTCGTGGTCCACGTGTTCCACCCCCAGGCGAGGAACTTCTACCAGCTGGAGAGCCTTTGGGGCGACGCGCCCCGGTGGGCCGTGGCGGACGTCGAGTAAAGGGCTAGCCGGACGCGGGGAGGTCGGGAAAACCCGCGTCCGGTGGCGCCTTCGGGCCTTCTGCAAGGTTTGCCGTGCTGCGGAGGTGAGTCTAACTTGATCGCGGTTCCGAGCCTTTGTTCGGACGTGACTCCCTTCCGGCTCGCCGAGGCGCCTGAGGGGCGCCCGCGGCGGGTCGCCGCGCATTCAACTCCAGGGTATCCATGACCTTCCACGTTCCGGCCTGGATCCGATCCGATCCGGGCGCGCCCCCGCGGCTTCCCGCGCCCGCTGGGGGTCCCGGCCAGGTGGTGGCGCTGGTGGCCACTGAGGGGGCGGTGTCCGGTGGGTGGGCGGCAGAGGTGGCGCTGGAGCTGGCCGACGGCTGGAGCGCGGCCGGTGCGCGCCTGGTTCTGGCCGACGGCGGGCTCGAGGCGCCCTCCCTCCACCTCGGCCTCGGCGAGGTGGTGGGGGAGGGACTGGTTGATGCGCTCCGCTGGGGCACGTCGGTGCGCCGCGTGGCGCGCCGCCCCGAAGGACGCAGCTTCTTCGCCATCACCGCCGGAACTCCCGTGGCCGACGGTCCCGCCGTGCTCAAGGATCCCAACTGGCCTGCCCTTTGCGTGGGCTTCCGCGAGGCGGGGGTGACCCTGGCGGTCCTGGTGCCGGCACGCGACCCGTGCCTCGGAGCCGTCCTGGGACAGTCTGCTGCAGCCGTCGTCCTGGCAGCGCCCGGCGAGAGTATTCCCCTCTCCGTGCGTGCGGGAAAGGTTCCCGTCGTGGCGGTGGTCGGACGCGAGGCGGTTCCCGCTCCCGCTCCTGCGCCCCGGGAGCCTGCCCCCCTGCTCCAGGAGCCTGAGCCGACCCCCGAGGCTCTTCCACTTCCCGAGGGCCAGGAGCCCGATCCCTCTCCGCACCTCGAGGTCTCTTCCCAGCCCGCCGCGGTGCCGGAGAGCCCGAGCCCCGAGCCCGACTCGGGAACGGAGGACCTGGCCGCCGGCCTCTCCGACTTCGTGCTGACCCGGGACATGCGTGCGTGGGAGCAGCATGCGCCGGAGCCCGTTCAGGCGGCGCCGCCTCCGCCTCCGGAACCGACCCCACCCCTGGCGCAGCCCGAGCCCGAGCCCCTGGTGCAGCCCGAGCCCGAGCCCCTGGCGCAGCCCGAGCCCGAGCCCCTGGCGCAGCCCGAGCCCGAGCCCCTGGTGCAGCCCGAGCCCGAGCCTGCGCCCGAGCCTGAACTGTACGGTGATCCCGTGCCCACCTTCGAGGAGATCGTGGAGGAGTCGGAAGCCGACGAGACCCCCCCATGGTGGGCTACCCGGCGCAACCTCCTCGGTCTCGTCGTCCTGGTCGTCGCCGCGGCTGCGGCGGTCGCTGCTGCCCTCCTGGGCTACCTGAAGATCCCCGGCTTGTCTGTGGGGGGGGAGACGCCCGTGTATCCCGCCGCCGCGGCCACGCCGCAGGCGGGCACGGCGGCAGGCCAGCCGGCGACGGAGACCTCCGAGGCTGCGCCCTTCTCTGTCGGGGTCGCCGCCTTCCAGGACGAAGCGGCGGCCCGCGCCATGACGCAGGAGCTCTCGGGGAAGGTGCCCGGCGTGCTCTTCATCACCGTGCCCGTGGACGTGGCCGGGCAGATCCTGCACCGCGTGGTCGCGGGACCCGCGGCCGACTCGGCGTCTGCGCTGGCTCTGGGAGCCCGGGTGGCGGAGGCCGTGGGGCTCGCCCCGGACGCATGGATGGCCAGGTGGACGCCGCGTGCCTTCCAGCTCGGCGAGATGCCGGACGAGGAAGCTGCGCTGCGCCGGTCAGAAGTCCTCCAGGGTCTGGGGGTTCCCTCCTACGTCCTGGCCGTGACCCACTCCGACGGCTCCGTCCGCTTCCGGGTCTACGCCGGCGCCTACGCCGACGAGGCCGAAGCCACCTACCTCTCGGGCCTCCTGCAAGAGCGCGGCCTGAGCAGCGCCACTTTCTCCGAACGAACCGGTCGCCTGCCTGAATGAAGCTCCGCGCCCTTCGCGTACACGGTTTCAAGTCCTTCGCCGACTCCACCAAGATTGACTTCCACGACGGCATCACGGCCATCGTGGGCCCCAACGGGTGCGGCAAGTCCAACATCAGCGACGCCATTCGCTGGGTCCTGGGCGAGCAGCGCCCCACGGCCATCCGGGGCGCGAAGATGGAGGAGGCCATCTTCCAGGGCACGGTGAGCCGCCGACCGGTGAACCGTGGATCCGTGTCCCTCTTGGTGAGTAACGAGGACGGCGCGCTTCCCGTTCCCTTCGAGGAGGTGGAGATCGGGCGGCAGATGTTCCGGGACGGGGGGTCCGAGTACACCCTCAACCGCAGCCCGGTGAGGCTCCGGGACGTGGTGGACCTGACCCGGGACACGGGGCTAGGGGCGAACGCGTATGCCATGATCGAGAACCGCATGATCGACGCCATCCTCTCGGACCGGGCGGACGAGCGCCGATCCCTCTTCGAGGAGGCCGCGGGGATTGGGAAGTACAAGGACCGGCGCAAGGCGGCGGTCCGCCGCCTTGAGCGCGCCGAGGTGGACCTCCAGCGTCTGGAGGACGTCATTGGCGAGGTCCAGACGAAGGTGCGCTCCCTTGCCCGGCAGAAGGGGAAGGCCGAGCGCTACCTGGAGTTCCGGAAGCGGCGCCTGGACGTGGAGGTCACGGTGGTGCGCCACCAGCTGGACACGCTGGGCGAGCACCTCCAGGAGGTGGTGGAGGAGCTGGAGCAGGACGTGCACAGCGGTGAGGGGAAGGTTGCCGAGCTCCGCGCCGCCGAGGCGGATTACGAGGCGCTTCGTCTCCGAGAGGTGGACGCGGAGAAGGAGCGCATCGAGGCCGCAGGCAAGCTGGACGAGGTGCGGGAGCAGATCGGGCAGTGGGAGCGCGACCTGGCCGTGGCCGACGAGCGCACGTCCAACGCCCACCGCCGCCTGGCCCAGATCGAGGAGGAGCGGAGCGGCGCCCGCGCTCTGGCCGAGCGCATGGATCTGGACGCACGGGAGCTCCAGGCGGACCGGGACCGGATTCAGGAGGAGTTGCGTGCCCTCCGGGGGATCGCCGACGCACGGCGGGCGGAGCTGCAGGAGGTTCGGGACCGCCTCGGGCACGCCCGGGAGCGCCTCGAAGGGGTGGAGTCGCGAGAGCGGGATCTAGCCCGTCGGGGAGCCCAGTTGGAGGGTGACGCCGAGGCGTCCGAGGCCCAGGCCGCTGAGCTGGAGCGCCGCCTGGAGCGCCTCGGAACGGAGTTGGAGGAGGCGGCCGACGCGCTCACCGACCTCCAGTCGCAGGGCGATCTCTTCTCCGGGAGGGTGGAGGACCTGGCGCGCGCCGTCGGAGAGGCCCGTGCCTCGGTGGAGGCGGCGTCCTCGGTGGTGGCCCAGGCACGCCGGGAGTTGGACCAGGCCCGCAGCGCCGAACTCCTGGCTACGGACCGGGCTTCCTCCCTGGGCGCCCGCAAGGCCGCCCTGGAGCAACTCGAACGCGACCGGGAGGGCGTGGAGCCGGTGGTGAAGGCGGCGCTGGCCCTGGGCGACTCCGGGGTCCTGGGGACGCTCTCCGACTTCGTCACCACCGAGGCCTCTCTCGCCCGGGCGGTCGAGTCCTATCTGGGAACCATGGCTCGAGCCCTGGTGGTGCGTGACGGAGCGACCGTGGAGCGCATCCACCGCTGGTTCGACGATGCATGGAAGGGGGGGGGTGGGCTCATTCTTCTTCCCCTGGACCGCGTGCCGGCCGCGGCCGCCCAGGCCGGCGGATCGCTTCTGGCCCGCGTGCACGCTACCGGTGAGGGCGCCGCGTGGGTGCGTGCACTCCTGGACGGAGTGGACGTGGTGGAGCAGGGTTCGGTCCACGCCGGGAGCGGCGACCGCGTCGCCGCCTCAGGGGCCGTTGTGGAGCGGAGGGGGGTGGTACGCCTGGGCAACCCGGCGGGGGCCACCGGCCTCCTGGAACGCAAGGAGCAGCTTCGCTCGACTCTGGATGAGTACCGAGAAGCCTCGGCGGTCGCCGAGGGGGCGCGGGAAGCGAGGGAGGGTGCCGAGGCGACGCTCAGGGCGGCGGACGGAGCACTGGAGGGAGCCCGTGCGGCGTTGCGCACCCGTGAGGACGAGCACAGGCTTGCCGCGTCGGAGCTCCAGGATCAATCCGACCGCAAGACCCGCATGGACCGGCATCGGGACGAGCTCGCCCGGCAGGTGGAGGGGACCCGCGCTGCCCGATCCCGCGCAGTGGACCGGGCGCGTGAGGCCCGGGAGGATCGTCAGCTCCTCCTCGTAGAGGAGCAGGGGATCCAGGCCGAGCGTGTGTCCGCGCGCGAGTCCATGGCGGCCATCACGGAGGAGTGGGAGGCGGCCAGGGCCGAGGAGGCGCGCCTGGCCGTGGAGCTGGCTCGCCTGGAGGGGGACGTCACGCGCCTGAGCGAGCGGCTGGAGGGCGTCGTCGCCGCCCGGGGACAGGCGCACGCCCGCGTGGCGGCACTGGACGCCGAGGAAGAGCAGCTCCGCGCCGAACTCGACGAGGCCCGCCGGATCCGCTCCGACGGCGAGGCGGCCACCGAGCGCCTCTTCGCCGACCGGACGGCGGCGGAAGCAGAGGTGCGCACCAAGGACGAAGCGCTCCAGGGAGTCGCGGAGGCGCTGGCCAGGGCCGAGAAGCGGGTCCGGGAAGCCCGCACGGCGGAGCGGGAGGCCGCCGACCACCGGCACGCCCTCGAGCTGGAACGCCAGGAGCTGGGCGGGCGCATCGAGCGCATCCGGGAGCGCCTGGAAGGCGAATGGGGCCGCTCCCTGGAGAGCTTGCTGGAGCAGGCAGAGAGCGCGGAGGGCGATCCCGAGGTGCTACAGGACGAGCTCAAGGATCTCGTGGTCGCCCTCGAGCGGCTCGGCCCGGTGAACATGCTCGCCGTAGAGGAGCACGAGGAGGAGAGCAAGCGCCTCGACTTTCTCACCGGGCAGCGCGACGACCTGGTCACGGCGCGCAACGATCTGCGCAACGCCATCCGCGAGATCAACAAAACCGCCACGGACCTCTTCCAGGCCACCTTTTCCTCCATCCGGGAGCACTTCCGCTCCACCTTCCTCCGGCTGTTCGAAGGAGGGGAGGCGGACCTCTGGCTCCAGGACCCGGACGATCCCCTCGAGTCGCCGGTGGAGATCCACGCGTCGCCGCGGGGAAAGAAGACACAGCGCATCGACCTCCTCTCCGGCGGAGAGCGGGCCCTCACGGCCCTTTCCCTCCTCTTCGGCATCTACCTGGTCAAGCCGAGCCCGTTCTGCGTGTTCGACGAGGTGGATGCCCCGTTGGACGAAAACAACATCGGGCGCTTCATCAAGCTCCTTCAGGACTTCAAGGCCCAGACCCAGTTCGTGGTCATCACCCACAATCCCCGCACCATCGAGGCCGCCGACTGGATCTACGGCGTGACCATGGAAGAGCCCGGGGTGAGCACCATCGTGGGGGTGCGGCTGGAGGAGGCGTTGCAGGCCGCGGGCACGGAGTAGCGACCATCCCCGACGCGCCCGGCAGCGGGGTGCTTGTGGACCCGTTCCTGCGCATGCCTTAACCTTTCATTCTCGCGACGCTCACCGCTCCGTCGGAACGGGAGCGTCCGCAACCCGTGAAGGAGCGCACGGTCTCCATGTTGGTGGTGATGAGGCACAACGCCCGGCCCGAGGACATCCAGGCCGTGGTAGCGACCATCAAGGACATGGGGTACGACGCCCGCCCCATCCCCGGCGGACACCGGACGGCGGTGGGGATCATAGGCAACGACGGGCGGGTGGACTCGGCCCGCCTGGAGGGCCTGGAGGGCGTGCTCGAGGTGATCCCCGTCACCCAGCCGTACAAGCAGGTGTCGCGGGAGTGGAGGGAGGCCGAAACGCTCGTGCGGTTCCCCAACGGGACCTGCATCGGTGGGAACGAGGTGGTGGTGATGGCCGGTCCCTGTTCCGTGGAAAGCGAAGGCCAGATCCTCGACATCGCCCACCAGCTCCGCTCCCTGGGTGTGGCGGTCCTCAGGGGTGGGGCGTTCAAGCCGCGCACGTCGCCCTACGCCTTCCAGGGCCTGGGCATGAAGGGTCTGGAGCTGCTGGCCAGGGCGCGGGAGGCCACGGGGATGATGATCGTCACCGAGGCCCTGGACGCCGAGGGCGCCAGCGCCGTCGCCGAATACGCCGACATGATCCAGATCGGCACCCGGAACATGCAGAACTACGCCCTGCTGCGGCGGGCGGGCCGCCTCGGCAAGCCGGTGCTCCTGAAGCGGGGGATGTCGGCGACCATCGACGAGCTCCTTCTGGCGGCGGAGTACATCCTCGCCGAGGGGAACGACGACGTGGTTCTGTGCGAGCGTGGCGTGCGCAGCTTCGACACCCACACGCGGAACCTCCTGGATCTATCGGCCATCCCGGTGGTGAAGGGGCTCTCCCACCTTCCCATCGTGGCCGACCCGAGCCACGGCACCGGGATCCGCTCCATGGTGACCCCCATGGCCCGCGCGGCCGTGGCCGCCGGTGCCGACGGGATCCTCGTGGAGGTGCATCCGGATCCGCCCAGGGCGCTCTCCGATGGAGCCCAGTCGCTCTATCCGGCCCAGTTCGCGGAGCTCATGCAGCAGATCCGGGTCATCGCAAACTCCATCGGCAGGAAGCTGAACGAGCCGCTGGGCTCTTCCACCCGGGGCTGAGGACGGGAGCAAGGCGGCGGACCCAGGGTGTGCCCGGCCGGACGTCCCAAAGTGCCATTCCGCGTTCCCGGGCCCGGCGCCAGACTCGCTCATGAGCGATGTCGAGAACCCCGGACACGCCCTGGGCCGATGGGGCGAGGGCCGCGCCGCCAGGTTTCTGGAGCGGAGGGGGTGGACGATCCTGGCCCGGAACTACCGCTTCGGCCGCAGGGAGGTGGACCTGGTGGCGCTGCGCGACGGCCTTTTGGCCTTCGTGGAGGTGAAGACCCGGGCCGGGACCGGATTCGGCTCGCCACAGGACTCCATCACCCTGCTCAAGCGCCGTGAGATCGAGGCGGTGGCGGCCCAGTTCGTGGACCGGCACGGGCTCCACGGCCTCACCGTCCGGTTCGACGCCATGGCCATCCTGGTCCGGAGGCGGGCGGGTGGATCCGACGTGGTCATGGAGCACCTGGAGGATGCTTGGCGCCCGGGGTGGCCTTGAGGAGTGGGTGCGGCGCGGGACGGGCTCAGCGGGGCCGCAGGCGGCGTTGACCCGGGTGGGGGGGGCCGGTAGCTTGCTTTGTGCCCCAGGTCCGCAGGACGAAAGCCCACGAATCCCGTCAGGACCCCGCAGGTAGCAGCGGTAAGTGCGGTGATCGTTGCTGCGGGTAGCCTGGGGCATTTTTTTCGTCCCTCGCTTCGACGATCCCCCGACCCACCGCCAGCCTTCCTCGCCTTGTCCCACACGGCCCTAGCCCGAAAGTACCGCCCCAGGAGCTTCGCCGACGTGGCGGTCCAGGAGCACGTCTCCGAGACGCTCCGCCGCGCGGTGGTGAGCGGGCGCGTGGGGCATGCGTATCTGTTCTGCGGCCCGCGTGGGGTGGGGAAGACAACCTTGGCGCGCGTCCTCGCCATGGCGCTCAACTGCCCGAACCGCACCCCCGAAGGGGAACCGTGCGGCCAGTGCGAGAGCTGCCAGCGCATCTGGGGCGGACACACGGCGCTGGACGTGGTGGAGATCGACGCCGCGTCGAACCGAGGTGTGGACGACGCCCGGGATCTCCGTGAGCGGGCCATGTACGCGCCCTCCGAGGAGGACAGATACAAGATCTACATCGTGGACGAGGCCCACATGCTCACGCGGGAGGCGTGGAACGCCCTCCTCAAGATCCTGGAGGAGCCGCCTCCCCGCGTGATCTTCGTCTTCGCCACGACGGAGCCCCAGAAGATCCAGCAGTCAGCGTCGCCCATCCTGTCCCGGTGCCAGCGCTTCGACTTCCGGCGCATTGGCGTCTCCGACGTGGTGGACCGGCTCCGCTCCGTGCTCTCCCAGGAAGGTCTGAACGCTCCCGAGGACGCGCTCCGCATCATCGGGCGCAAGGCGGACGGGGGGATGAGGGACGCCCTCTCCCTGCTGGACCAGGTCCTCTCCCTCACCGGGGGCGAGGTGGACGCGGATGCGGTGCGCCGGGTCCTGGGGCTGGTGGAGGAGGAGCGGTACCTGGAGCTTCTCGACATCCTCGCCGACGGCCGCCACGGCCAAGTGTTTACCGTCGTGGAGCAGCTCCTGGACGAGGGTTACGACCTGGTCGAGTTCTACCACGGCCTCATGGACGCCCTGCGCACCGTCCTGCGGCTCAGGCTCTCCCCCGAGGCTCCCTTGGATCTGCGCGACGACCTGCGCGCTTCGTTCGCGGCGCGTGCGGAGCGCTTCGCGCCCGGGGACCTGGTACGCATGCTCTCCGCCGCCGCCGACATGGAGACGAACGGGAGCCTGCGCCGGAGCGCGAACCCGCGGGTGCTGGTGGAGATGCTCCTCCTCCGCCTCAGCTACCTGGACCGGACCGTGGACCTGGAGGAACTCCTCCGCGCGATGGGAGGTGCCCCGGCTCCGAGGGGCGGAGCCGCGACGCCACCTTCCGAGCCGCCACAGGCAGCCTCGAGGAAGCCCCACCGCCACGCCGCGTCCACGACCACGGCGGGGCCCGCGGCGACCCCGGCTGCTGATGGGGCGCCAGCGGCGGACGCCCAGGCCTCCCCCACGCTGGAGGCGGCCTGGACCGCTTGGCTCGACGCGGGAAAGGGGGTGCCCCGGGGCCTCCTGGCCTTCCTCCGATCGGCGAGGGTGAGGGAGGATGCCGAGGGCGTGGAGATCGTGCCGCTCCCCGGCCCTGCCGCCGAGCGCCTCGCCGAGCCCTCGGTCCTGGAGCAGATCCGTTCCGCGCTCTCGGCTCGGCTCGGCCGACCGGCGCAGGTGCGCGTTTCCGCGCCACAGGGAGAGATGCAGCCGCCTCCCAGGATCGGCCGGGAGGAAGTCCGCGCCCACACCCTCAAGTCGCTGTACCGCAAGGAACCGCGCCTGGAGAAGGCGGTACAAGAACTGGACCTCGAGCTCATGGAGTGAACCCACCCCGGCCATGAATCCCAACCTCCAGCAGATCATGCAGCTCGGACAGCAGCTGCAGGCAAGGATGTCCAAGCTCCAGGAATCCCTGGACGCGCAGAAGATCACCGCGTCGTCGGGGGGCGGGATGGTCACGGTCACCGTGGACGGGAAGGGCCAGGTGAAGCAGGTGAAGATCGACCCGACCTGTGTGGATGCCCGCGACGTGGAGATGCTCGAGGACCTGGTGCTGGCGGCCGTGTCCGAGGCGCAGGCCAAGGCGCAGAAGAGCTACGAGGAGGAGATGCGCAAGGCTACAGGCGGCCTCCCCATGAACCTCCCGGGTCTCCCGGGCCTCTTCTGAGCCGCGGGGAGGCCGCCCGCCCGTGTCTGTGATCGATCAGGTCACGGGGGAGTTCTCGCGCCTCCCGGGGATCGGGCCGAAGACGGCGATGCGTCTCGTGCACCACTTGATGAAGGGGAGCAAGGACGACACGCTCCGCCTGTCCCGCGCCCTCGTGGAGCTGGCCGAGCGGATCCGTCCGTGCTCGCGGTGCGGCAACTTCTCCGAGAACGAACTGTGCGACATCTGTTCGGACCCCCGCAGGGACCCCTCTGTCCTGTGCGTGGTGGAGGAAGCGTTCGAGGTGGGGGCCATCGAGAGGACCGGGCAGTTCCGTGGCTTCTACCATGTGCTGGGAGGGCGCCTCTCGCCCCTGGACGGGATCGGTCCCGAGGAGCTCCGCATCGGGGCGCTCCTGGAGAGGGTCCGCTCGTCGCGCCCGGCGCTGCGGGAGGTGATCGTCGCTACCAACGCCAGCGTCGAGGGCGAGGCCACGGCGGTGTACCTCGACCAGCTCATCCGGCCGTTGGGCCCGAGGGTCACTCGCCTGGCGCGGGGGATCCCCGTGGGGAGCGACCTGGAATACGTCGACGGGACCACGATCGCCGAGGCCCTGGCGGGCCGCCGGGAGATGTGACCTCACCATGAACAGGAAGCTCGAGGCAGCGGGTGTCACCATCCTCGCGGCGGCGGTCGCCGGCGGTGTCATCGCCCTCATCGTCCGCGATCAGATCGCCCGTCACCGGCGCGACCTGTTCAGCCCCCGCTCCCTGCGCCGGCTGGCGGCCCTGGGGCACATGAAGCGCGAGGCGGCTTCGGTGGACAACATCCGGGTCCTGAGGGACTTCATCGCGTGGGAGCCGCGTCCCATGCTCCGGCAGCGGGCCCGCGCCATCCTGGGGCGGATGGAGAACGAGATCGGGGTGCTCGGGCTGGGTCCGGGCCGGGAGCCGGCGTGAAGGCGCCCCACCTTGCCCCGGGAGGCCGCCGAGCCGACTTTACGACTCCGCGCCGAGGTGGGCGTGGTCTGTTGGCCCGAGGGTAGGGAAACATATGTTGTCGGGCCAGGCCCCGACGCACGAGGAAGCCTTGCTGAACCCCGGACATCCCGCCGCCAGGAGGAGGTAGCGTCGACCCATGTCGATGATCAACTACGCCTCCCGGGAGATCAACTGCAAGATCGTCTACTACGGGACCGGTCTCGGGGGCAAGACCACAAACCTCGAGTACATCTACTCCCGGGTGAACCCCGACACCAAGGGGAAGATGATCTCGCTGGCGACGGAGACGGAGCGTACGCTCTTCTTCGACTTCCTGCCCATCGAGCTCGGCGAGATCCGCGGCTTCAAGACGCGCTTCCACCTGTACACGGTTCCCGGACAGGTCTATTACAACGCCAGCCGCCGGCTCATCCTCAAAGGTGTGGATGGCCTCGTGTTCGTCGCCGATTCCCAGGCGACACGGGCGGAGGCGAACATCGAGTCCATGCACAACCTGTACGACAACCTCGAGACGTACGGGTACGATCTGCAGACCATCCCCTTCGCCATCCAGTACAACAAGCGGGACATGCCCAACGTCCTCTCCATGGAGGACTTGCGGGCGCAGATCAACCCCATGGGTGTGCCGGATTTCGAGGGGGTGGCCATCGAGGGGAAGGGTGTGTTCGAGACCCTCTCCTGCGTGAGCAAGCTAGTCGTCAAGTCCCTCTCCTAGGGTCGGCGCCGTGTCCGGCAGCCGCCTCACCCTTCCGAACGTCATCACGGTTGCCCGGATCGCCGTGTGTCCGCTCATTTTCGTGCTGGCCCTGGCACCGGGCGCCGGGGAGCGCCTGTGGGCGTTCGTGCTCTTCCTGGTCGCGGGCGTGTCGGACGTGTGGGACGGGTGGCTGGCGCGGAAATACGGATGGATCACGGATCTGGGCAAGCTTCTGGATCCCATTGCGGACAAGCTACTCCTGGCCGCCACGTTCATCCCGTTCTACCTGATCTCGCATCGGGGCCCCGAGTGGCACCTGCCCTGGTGGGGCCCGTTCCCACTATGGGTGATCCTTGTGGTCTTCGGGCGCGAATTCCTCATCACGGTCTTTCGCAGCTACGCGGTCGCCAGGGGCGTGGTCATTCCCGCGGGTGCGTCGGGGAAGCGCAAGGCCGTGTACCAGTCGCTCTTCATCGGCGGGGTGCTCTTCTGGTACCCGCTCGTCATGTTCGTGGACGCGCGGGGCTGGTCCGCGACGGCGGCCTGGCAGGTGTGGGCGGCCTTCCACGGCATGTGGATCGGGGTGACCCTCGCCGCCGCGGTTCTGCTCACTGTCTACTCGATGCTGGACTATCTGTGGCGATATCGTTCGGTGGTAGGTGTCCGGGGGTGACGCGGGGCGCATGAGCAGCGTGGGCCGGTCCCCCCGAGCGGCGCTTGTGACCGTGGGTGACGAGTTGCTCCTGGGCCAGACGGTGGATACCAACGCGGCGTGGCTGGGAAGAGAGCTGGGCACGCTTGGGATTCCGGTGGTGCGCAGGCACACCGTCGGCGACATCTCCAGCGAGATCCAGGCTGCGGTGGCCGACGCCCTCACGGTGGCGGACCTGGTGGTGGTCACGGGCGGGCTCGGTCCCACTCCTGACGACCTCACCCGCGACGCGGTGGCCGAGCTCTTCGGCCTTCCGCTCCTTGACGACGCTGAGGTCCTGGAGTCACTCCGGGCCCGCGTCCGCGAGCGGGGAGCGGCGGAACTCCCCGAGCCCAACCGCCGGGTCGCCCAGGTGCCCGCGGGCGCGCTCAAGCTCACGAACCCCTTCGGCACGGCCCCGGGCCTGGCCATGGAGCGGGACGGGGCGCTGGTCGTGCTCCTCCCTGGGGTGCCGAGAGAACTCAAGGGAATCTACGCCGGGGATCTCCGGCGGCTGGCCTTGGAGCGGTTCTCGGGTCGCCTGAGCCCTGTGCACGTGAGGGTGGTACGCACGACCGGCATCCCCGAGTCCGTCCTGGCCCAGCGGGTCGCCGAGCGTCTTCCCGAAGGGACGGGCCCGGTGCGCCTGGCCTTCCTTCCCGACCTCCGGGGCGTGGACCTCCGCTTCCAGGCCACCGACATGACCGCCGCTGATGCCGAGGGGCTCTTCGACGCTCTGGTGGGCACCCTGGAGGACGTCCTGGCCCCATGGCGTTTCGACGCGCCGTCGGGAGACCTGGCCGAGGCCGTCTCCCTCGCGCTGCGGAGCCGGGGGATGCGCCTGGCCGTGGCCGAGAGCTGCACCGGGGGCCTCATCACCAAACGCCTCACCGATCTGCCGGGCGCCTCGGATATCCTCGCCGGTGGAGTGGTAGCGTACGCCAACAAGGTGAAGATGGGCGTGCTGGGCGTAGGGGAGGAGGAGCTGGGCAGGCACGGGGCCGTTTCCAAAGCCGTGGCCGCCGCCATGGCCCGGGAGGTCGCGCGGGTCCTGGGGGCCGACGCGGGGATCGGAGTGACCGGGGTAGCTGGTCCGGAGGGCGGTACCCCGGAAAAGCCGGTGGGCACGGTCTGGTATGCCGTCGCCGCCGACGGGCGGGTAGAGACCCGGTGCGAGCGCTTTCCGGGGGACCGGGAGGCGGTGCGCGAACGGGCGGCCCAGGCCGCCCTCTTCCTTCTCTTGCGTGCCCTGGAGGCGAGGGGGGAGGGGGGCGCCGGGGTGCGGGGCTGAACCAACCACACCGGCGGTGGTATCTTCAACGCCCCGGACGGCGCGAAGGCCCCGGGCTCAACGTGACATCTCCCGGAAAACAAAACCATGAAGGATTCCGTATCGGAGACGGACGCGATGGAACCCCTCGAGGATGTCCGTTCCGGAGAGGCTGGAGAACCCGTGAAGGACCCAGTGGACGCTCCCGCGGTCGATGCCGTCCCGGACGCCGTGGAGGCGTCCCCTGAGGCTGCCGACGAGGTGATCCCCGAGCGAGGGGAGGAGGCTGTGGCGGAGGTCGCCGAGCCCTCCCAGGGGGAGCCCGCTCCCTCCGGGGACGGAGCCCCCGGGTCGGATGCCTCGGCCCTCGAACCCGACGCTGCGCTCACCCATCTCCGGGAGGAGCTGGCGAGCCTCAACGACCGACATCTTCGCCTCGCCGCCGAGTTCACGAACTACCGGCGGCGCGTGGAGCAGGAGCGTGCGGCCCTCTGGGGCCGCGCACAGGGAGATCTCGTGGAGAAGCTCCTCGGCGTCCTGGACGACCTCCAGCGGGTGGCCGGGCTCGACCTGTCCAATGCCACCGTGGAGGCCATCCTGGAGGGGATCGACCTGGTCGACCGGAAGTTCGAGCGCATCCTCGCCGACGCGGGAGTGGAAGTTGTGGATCCTGCCGGCGAGCGATTCGACCCCCAGACCATGGAGGCCATGATGCGCGTGCCCACCGAGTCCGAGGAGGAGGAGGACCGCGTGGCCATGGTCTTCGAGAAGGGGTACATCTTGCACGGACAGCTGCTCCGCCCGGCACGGGTCAGCGTCCTGAAGCTCGGCTGAGGGGAGCGAGAGGACGACCATGGCGGCTGCGAAGAAGGACTTCTACGAGGTCCTGGGGGTTTCCGAGAAGGCCACGCCCGAGGAGATCAAGAAGACCTACCGCAAGCTCGCCAAGCAGTACCATCCCGACGCCAACCCCGACAACCCCCAGGCGTCGGAGCGTTTCAAGGAGATCGGCGAGGCGTACTCCGTTCTGTCCGACGCGGACAAACGCAAGCAGTACGACCAGATGCGCCGCCTGGGCGCCTTCGGGGGGCTGGGGCGCAGTGGCCCGACGTACCGCCCCGGCGGCACCGCCGGGACGGGGACTGGCCCGGGTGATCCGGGGTTCTCCTTCGACGACCTGCAGGGCGGGTTCGGCAACATCTCCGACCTCTTCAGCTCCCTCTTCGACCTGGGCAAGAGGACGGGCCCCAGGGCGCGCAAGCGCGGGCCCCAGAAGGGGCAGAATGTGGAGTACATGGTGGAGGTCCCCTTCCTGTCCGCCGCACTCGGGGGGAAGGTGTCGGTGGAATTGGCCATCACCGAGGACTGCGCCACCTGCGGGGGGACCGGGGCGAAGCCCGGCACCCCGGTGCGGGTCTGCGCAGAATGCGGAGGCACGGGGCACGTCTCCTTCGGCCAGGGGGGGTTCGCGGTGAAGCGTCCGTGTCCCGCATGCTTCGGGAAGGGGAGGATCCCCGAGGTGCCATGCCCCTCCTGCGAAGGGCGGGGCACCGTCCACCAGCGCCGCAAGATCCAGATCAATGTGCCCGCGGGCACGGAAACCGGCTCCAAGGTCCGCCTGTCTGGGCAGGGCGAGCGGGGCAAGGAGGGAGGGCCTGCTGGCGATCTGGTGATCACATTCAAGGTCCAGCCCCACCGCTTCTTCCGCCGCGAGGGCCTGGACGTCTACGTCACCATTCCCATCAACATCGTGCAGGCGACGCTGGGCTCGAAGATCAAGGTTGCTACCATCCACGGCAGCAAGGTGGTGCTGAAGATCCCCCGGGGGACGCAGACCGGGACGCGGTTCCGCATCAGGGGGCAGGGGGTCGAGAAGGGAGACCGGGCCGGGGACCAGTATGTGGATGTGAAGGTGGAGGTTCCGGCCAAGCTCTCGGAAGAAGAGCAGCGCGCCCTGGAGGAGTTTGCCCAGCTCTCGGGGCTGAAGCACTAGACGGTCCCGGGGGTCTGCCCCCGGCGGGCTTTGGGGACCCGGTCGCGTCTAGGCCGCGGCCGACTCCGCACGCACGATCCGGCCGCCTCCCAGGAGCCGCTCCCCGTCGTAGAACACCGCCGACTGGCCCGGCGTCACCGCGGCCGCGTCCTCCAGGAGCTCCAGCGTCACACGGTCCCCGGCCTCGAGCACCAGGGCGGGCACGTCCGCGGCGCGGTAACGGAGCTGGACCCGGAGGTGTGTCCCGGCCTCCGGCACCTCGATGAGCCAGTTCAACTCGCCCACCTCCACATGGTGCGCCACGAGCTCCTCCCGGGTCCCCACCACCACCTCCCGCGTGTCCGGGCGGATCTCGAGGACGAACATGGGCTCGCCGAATCCGCCCCCGAGCCCCTTCCGCTGGCCCACGGTGAAGCCTGCGAACCCGTCGTGCTCTCCGAGGACGTTTCCCCTCCGGTCCACCAGCCTTCCCGGCTGGAAGGCGGCGTGGAACGGTCCGAGCTTCCGGCGCAGCAGGTCCCGGTAGTCCCCGGTGGGGACGAAGCAGATCTCCTGGGACTCGGGCTTGTCGGCGGTGGACAGGCCGAGGGAGCGGGCGCGCTCCCGGACCTGGGCCTTGGTGAGGTCGCCCAGCGGGAAGCGCACGCGCGGGAGGATGGCGCGGGGGAGTTCCCAGAGGAAGTAGCTCTGGTCTTTGGCGCGGTCCGCGCCGCGGCGGAGGCGCGGACCTCCCGGGCCCTCTTCCCAGCGCACGTAGTGCCCCGAGGCGATGGCCTCGCACTCCAGAGCTCTTCCGCGTGCCAGCAGGTCGCGGAACTTGGTGTTGCCGTTGCAGCGCACGCAGGGGTTGGGGGTCCGTCCCCGGGCGTACTCGGAAACGAAGTCGTCCACGACGTCCCGGCTGAAGTCCTCCTCCACGTCGAAGACGTAGTGCGGGATGTCCAGGGCCATGGTCACCCGGCGCGCGTCGGCGATGCCGTCGAGTCCGCAGCACGTCTTGGCGTGCCCGGGCGTGCCGGAGTAGCAGAAGGTCTTCATGGTGACGCCGACGACTTCGTGTCCCGCCTCTTTGAGGAGGGCGGCGGCCACGGAGGAGTCCACCCCCCCGGACATGGCCACGAGCACACGGCTCACGCTCCGCCCTCCTGGGCCTGGAGCCGCTCCACCACCGAGGCGGTGACCCGGGCCGCCCGGACCACGTCCCCCGCCGTGGTGGACGCTCCCAGGGAGAAGCGGACGGTTGCGTGGGGGTCGTCCGCCCCGTACAGGGCTGCGAGAACGTGGCTCCCCGAGGAGGCCCCGGTGTGGCAGGCCGCGCCCCCGGACACGGCTAGGCCCTCCAGGTCCAGGGCCACGAGGAGGGACGTGCCGTCCAAGCCGGGGAGGGAGACGCTGGCGATGTGAGGTGCGCGGGGTGCCCGGCCGCTGTTCACCCTCATCCCGGGGATGCGGGCCGCCAGCTCACCCTCCAGCTGCGCCCGAAGCGCCCCGAGGCGGGCCGCCTCCGCCTCGCGCTCCGCCACCGCGAGGCGGAGCGCAGCAGCCAACCCTACCGCCCCGGCCACGTCCTCGGTGCCCGGGCGGAGCAAGCGCTCCTGGCCGCCTCCGTGGAGGAGGGGGGAGAGGTATGTCCCCTCGCGGCAGAAGAGGAGCCCCGTCCCCTTGGGTCCCTGGAGCTTGTGCCCGGTGGCGGTGAGGAGGTCCACGGGGACCACGTCCACCCGCACCGGCACCTTCCCCACAGCCTGCACCGCGTCGGTGTGGAAGGTGGCTCCGGCGGCCCGGCACCGGGCCGCCACCTCCTCCACCGGGAGGATCATCCCCGTCTCGTTGTTCACCCACATGAGCGAGACGACGGTGGGGGGCTCGGCCAGGGCCCGGTCGAGGCGATCCAGATCCAGGGAGCCGTCCTCCGCCACCGGGACGGTTTCCAGCCTGCCGGCGCCCCGGGCGGTGGCCTGGGAGGCGGCGCCCAGGACCGCGGCGTGCTCCACGGTCGAGACGGCCACGGTGGGGATGTGCCCGTCGGCCCGGAGGCGCGCCGCACGCCCCTGGATGGCCAGGTTGTCGGACTCGGTCCCGCCCCGGACGAAGTGGATCTCGGAGAAGTGCGCTCCCAGTGCGGTGGCACACGTCGCCCGGGCCTCGGCGAGCGCCGCCGCGGCCTCCCGTCCCCACCGGTGCAGGGAGGATGGGTTTCCGAACGTGTCGCCGAGGTATGGCTCTATGGCCACACGGACCTCTGCTCTCAGGGGCGTGGTCGCGGCGTGGTCGAGGTAGATGGGGTCCATGCTTGGAGCCGTCGGTCTTCCGGTGTCGGAGCGAGGGAGTATCTTAGCGCGCCCTCCGGCACCCCCTGTTACCTCCTACCGCCTCCCGGGGTCCCGCCATGAGCCCAGCCTCGCCCGCGTTTCCCGAGGGGCGACCCCGCCGTTTCCGCGCCACGGTGCATGGTACTGTCTTCGGGGGGAGGGAGCAGCTCCTCGCTCGCATCGTGGCAGGCGACCGGCTCCGCCTCGTGGCGGACCTCCCAGGGCACGGCTCGCCGGGGGTGTGGGTGCACCTGGCGTCGGGGGACCCCGTCGGCCGCCTCCCGCCCGAGATTGCCCACTGGCTCTGGCCCTGGCTCGCGGCCGGGGGCCACGCCGAGGCGACGGCGGTGCATGTGGGGGGCGAGGACGAGCCCTCTTGGCGAAGGGTGGTGCTGGAGGTGCTCTGTCAACACTAGAAGCTGGATACCCTAAATCCTCCCAGGGTATCTACTTCCATGGTCTCGTCCACCCGGAACGGCTCCCCGTAGGCCACCCTGATGCGGGATCCATAGGCGGCGCAATGCGCCCGGATCTGCTCCGTCAGGGGACGGTCTCCGCCAGGGAGCACTTCCCCCGCCTGTGTCTTCCCGTCGAACTGGGAGGCGTATGCCTCCACGGCGCGGAGCTTGGCGTCCATGTGCGCCGTGATGTCGACGACGAAGGAAGGCGGATCCGCGTCCTCCCGAAAAGCCGTGGCGTACACGAGCTTCAGGGGGCGGAAGGGTTCCCCGGGGGCGTTGAGCTTGCGCAGGGCGGAGAGGAAGCAGGCGTCGCGGACCAGCTCGGAGGCGATGCGGTGGTCCCGGTGACGCCCTACCTTCCAATGCGTCACCACCACTCGGGGCCGAAGCTCCCGGAGGAGGGCCACCAGCGCCGCCCTGGTGCGCTCGTCGTTCTCCAGGCGGGAGTCGGGGAGAGCGGCGCAACGGCGCACGGCGAGCCCCAGGATCCGGGCGGCGGCCTCCGCCTCTCGGGCGCGGAGCTCGGGAGTTCCCTGGCTACCCATCTCGCCCGCCGTGAGGTCGAGGATGCCCACGCGCTGCCCCGCGGCGGCGCTCTTCGCCAGCGCCCCGCCGCACAGGAGCTCGGCGTCGTCTGGGTGGGCCATGATGGCCAGGACGTCCAGGGGCGCGCTCATTCGTAGCGGAGCGCCACCACCGGGTCCATGCGCGCGGCCCGGTGGGCGGGGAAGAGTCCGAAGAGCATGCCGGTCAGGATGGCCATGCCGAGGGCGGCGCCCACGGCCCAGATGGGGATGCGGGCGGGGAGCGGCGTCCAGGCGGCGACGGCCTCGGCGAGCCCCCACCCGGCCAGCATGCCGCCGACGGCGCCCAGGGCGGTGAGCACGGACGCCTCCACGAGGAACTGCCAGAGGATCTCGCGGCGGGTGGCTCCCACCGCCTTGCGGATCCCGATCTCCCGGGTGCGCTCGGTGACGCTGATGAGCATGATACCGATGACCCCCACGCCCCCCACCAGGAGGCCTGCGGAGGAGAGGGCGAGCATGACGAGGAAGAACACGGCGGTGAGGCTGTTGAAGAGGTCCACGATCTGGGCGGACGACAGGAGGGCGAAGTTGTTCTCGTCCCGGGGCCCGAGGCCGCGCATGGCCCGCAGCGCCGCGATGACCTCGTCCTGGGCCTGGGACATGGACACCGAGTCCTTGGGTACGACCAGGATCTGGGCCTGCCATGCGTTCTGGCGGAGGCGCCGCTCGGCGGCGGTGTGGGGGAAGATAGCGAAATGCTTCATCGCGCTGGAGAAGATGTTGGGCTCCTGCTGGTAGACGCCTACCACGGTGAATGCCTCCTGCGTGCCGCGGAACACGTTGCCCACGCGCACGCGCCTTCCGATGGGGTCTCTCTGGCCGAAGAGCTCCAGAGCGAGATCCGCCGAGATGACCACGAGGGCCCGGTTCTGGCGCACCTCTCCCGGCGTGAAATCCCGCCCGGCGATGAAGTCGCCCTGGCTGTAGCGAGGCCATCCCGCCGAGTACCCCTGGGCGTTCACGTTCCCGACCCGCTGGCCTTCGAAGTCGAAGGACACGGAGAAGCCGAAACTGTAGAGTGCCTCGTCGATTCCCGGGAGGGCCGCCAGGCGCTCCGCCTCCTCCGGCTCGATCTCGGGCTTGTCCCACCAAGGCGGACGGTTGTTCCCCTCGTCGCCGCTCCGTACCTGGGTGAAGTCGAATCGCGTCACGACGAAATTGTTGGGCCCCGCCGATTCGAAGGCGGACATGATGCTGGTGCGGATCCCGGTGATGAGGGCCGCCATGGCCACCACCACGGACACGCCCACCGCCACGCCAAGGATGGTCAACGAGGAGCGCAGCTTATTGATCCGGAGCGCCTCCCACGCGATGACCAGCCCTTCGTGGAGGGCGGTGAGGCCGGAGGCCCTGCGGTGCTCGAGATCACTCATAGCGGAGCGCGTCCACAGGGTCGAGCTTGGAGGCCTGGGACGCAGGGTAGACGCCGGAGATGACCCCCACCACGAGCCCGAGCGTGACGCCCAGCGCGACCCACTTGACGCTCACCGCTGCGGGGAGGGGGGACACGGCGGCGATGAGCGTGGCCGCCCCGATCCCAGCCGCCACGCCGATGATGGCACCCACGGTGGACAGCGTCGCCGACTCGATGAGCACCTGGGTGAGGATGTCGCGCCGGCGCGCGCCGATGGCCTTGCGCACGCCGATTTCCCGGGTGCGTTCCATCACGGAGACGAGCATGATGTTCATGATCACGATTCCCCCCACCACCAGCGAGATGGCGACCAGGCCGGGGAGCGCGATGAAGAGGATGCGGGAGATGTTGTCCCAGAAGCTGATGGCCTCGTCGGCGGTCTCCAGGGAGAAGTCGTTCGCGTCGGCGGGACGGAGACCCCGGCGCGCGCGCATGATGCCCTCCACCTCCTGCTGGGCTTCCCGCAGGCGGGCGGGATCCAGAGCCTGGATGATGACCCCGTCCACGATGCCGTGGGGGTTGGTCACCGCCTGGATGGGCGAGCGCGCCGGCGCGATCACCAGGTTGTCCAAGGACTGGCCGAAAAGGGAGCCGCGCTCCTCGAGCACGCCGATGATGCGGTAGGGGAAGCCGCGGATTCGGATGCTGCGCCCCAGGGGGTCCATGGACTCGAAGATGACCTCGGCGGTCTTCGAGCCGATGACCACCACCGGCGCGCCCATGTCCGCTTCCTGGGGCGTGAACGCCCGCCCCCGCGCGATCTCCAGGTTCCGGATCTCGAAGATCTCCGGGGAGGCACCGGAGATCTGCATCCCGGTGGCGCTCCGCCCATTGTCACCCACCCCTTCGCCCCCGGTGTCCGACTCCACGGCGATGCGGGCGGGGACGGTGAGGCGAGCCCGGATCACGTCGGCGTCTTCGTAGGTGATGCGCGGTCGGCGCTGCTGCGCCCGCCACTCCTCCTCGGAGGTGTTGATCTGCACGGCGGGGTTGCGCTGCAGCGTCACGGTGTTCACGCCGAAGATCTGGGCGGTGAAGTCCTCGCGGACGTAGCGGTCCAGCCCCTCCACCACCGTCACCACGACGATGAGGAAGAGGACGCCCAGGATCACGCCCAGGAGGCTGAAGAAGCTCTTCAGCTTCTGGCTGCGGATCTGGTGCATCGCCAGGACGATGCCCTCCCAGACTTGCACGCGACGCCTCCCGGTGCACCCTAGCGGGAGCTGGCGCTGTCGGGGGCTTCCAGCTTCTTCACCGCGTCACCGTCCTTGAGCTGCCGAATGCTCTGGTACGGTCCTGCGACCACGGTGTCGCCCACGTTCAGGCCGGTCAGCACCTCGAAGTACTCCTGGCCCGCGATCCCCACCGTCACCGGCGTGAAGGTGACCTTCCGGTCACGCACCAGGAAGACACCCTCCTGGTCCTTCTTGTCCCCGCTCCTCGCGGGTGCGGCTGCGGCGGGCTCGCCGTCGGGGGCCGCCGGGTCCGCTTCGGGCTCCCTCACCGTGAGGGCGATGATGGGGACGGAGAGCGCGTCGCTTCGCACGTCGGTGACGATGTCGGCGGTGGCCGACAGGTCGGTGCGGAGCTCGGCGTCGGTGGGGTCCAGCGTGATCACCACCTCGAAGTCGATGGCCGCCTGCTGCCCCGTCGCCTGTTGGGAGGGGGGGCGGATGGCCGAATTCCCGATCTCGGTGACGCGCCCGGTGAAGGTGCGTTCGGGGAACGCATCGATGTGCACCGTCGCCGAGTCGCCCAGCGCCACCTGGGGCACATCCGTCTCGTCGACCTGGGCCACCGCCTCGATCACCGAGAGGTCCGAAATGGTGAGGATGAGGCTCCCGGCATTGTTCATGGTCCCGATGATGACCGTCTCGCCCGCCTCCACGTTCAGGCGGGTCACCTTACCAGTGATGGGCGCGCGGATGATGGTCTTGGAAAGGCGGTCCTGCGCCTCCTCGAGGGAGGCCTGGGCCTGTTTCACGCCGAACTCGGCGGAGCGGAGCTGGGCCTCGGCCACCTCGAGGGCGGTCTGGGCATCGTCCACCTGCTGGGTGCTCACCAGGAGCGAGTCCCGAGCCTGGAGCGCGAGGATCCTGTCCAGGTCCCGTCGCGTCTGGAGGAGGTTGGCCTGCGTCTGGGCCTGCGACGCCTTCGCCTGGGACAGCACGGCTTCGGCCCTCGCGACACCGGCTTGGTACTGGGCAGGATCGAGGCGGAGGAGGACGTCGCCCTGCTCCACGTCGTCCCCCTCGTCGACGAGGAGTTGGGACACCTTGGCGGAGATGTCCGAGCTGAGCTCCACGAGCCGGCGCGCCCGGATGTTCCCGCTGGCGGTGACGATCTGGACCAGGTCGCGGCGCGCCACCTCCTCCATGCGTACCTCCAGGCCCCGGTTCCTCCCCTTCAGGATGCTGAGCGCGGCCGCGGAGCCGAACACCACGACCACCGCGATGCCGATGACGACTTTGGTACGGGTCTGCATGGCTCTCGGGTCCCTACCGGAGTGAGGTGCCTACGAGGGACTCGAGCCTCGTGACGGCATCATGGTATGCGAAGACGGCGGAGGTGCGGTCGCGCTCGGCCTGGGCCATCACCGTCTGGGCAGCGACGAGCTCGACGAAGGTGATGGCGCCCAGCTGATAGCGCTCACGGGCCAGACGGAGCTGCTGCTCCGCCAGGGAGCCGTTGCGCTCCTCCAGGAGCGCGCTCTCGTAGGCGGTCCGCACCGTGCTCAGGGCCACCGAGAGGTCGGCCCGCAGGGCGAGCTCCTGCTCCCTGACCTGCTGGTCCAGGTCTTCCCGCTGCAGCTTGGCCGCCTCCAGGTTCCGCTGGCGGCTGAAACCCTGAAAGATGGGGATGCTAAGGCCGAGGCGCACGCTGAACGGCGACTTCTGGAAGTTGAACGGGAACTGGTCGTTCGCGTCCACGATGGCCTGGCGGTTGGCGTCGGTGAACGCGTACTGGGTGCAGTCCCTCGGCGCGATGGGGCGGGCGAGGCGGCTGTACAGGTCGTTGGTGGCGTTGCACGAGGCCACCTGGCTCGCCACGGACGCTTGCGCTTGCAGGATCTGGAGGTCGGTGCTGCTCGCCTGGCGGGTGAACCCGCTCCACCCCGTGGACACGGAGAGCGTGGGCAGGTAGGGGGACCGGGCCGCCGTCACGCCGATGTCCGCGGCCCGCTTGGAGCGCCGGGTGGCGTCGAGGGACGGGTTGCGCGCCAGCGCGGTGCTCTCCAGCTCCTCCAGCGTCCACGTGGGCTCGGCGAGGGGGAAGGCGGTGCCCAGCTCTGTCTCCTGGTCCACGGGAACGCCCAACTGCTGCAGGAGGCGCATGCGCCCGGTGGCGAGGGCGTTGCGCGCCTGCAGGACGCCCACTTCGGCCCGGCCGACCTGCACCTCGGCCTGCCCCACGTCGATGGGGGTCGCCGATCCCACCTCGAGACGCCCCTGCGCCAGGCGCAGGTTCAGCTGGCCGTTCTCGAGCTGCTTGAGCGCCAGGCGGAGCGCCTCCTGTTGACGGAGGACGTCCAGATAGGCGCCGGTGACCTGGAAGACGAGAGCGGCGTCGGCGGCCCGGACCCTCGCGGTGGTGGCGCCCCTCACGGCCTTGGCCTGGGAGGGTCCGAGGACCGTGGCGAGGTTCAGGCTCATCGCGAGGTTGATGCCGTAGCTCGACAGGTAGTAGGAAGGGAGATCCCCGAACCCCAGGTCCCCCAGCGTCAGAGTGCCGAACTGCTGCTCGCCCGCGCCCTGCCACGTGACCCCGGAGTTGGCCGAGGCCGAGGGGAGGAGCTGTCCGTAGGCCTGGCGCACGTCCCAGTCCGCCTGGACCTGGTCGTTCTGCGTCTGGAGATAGGCGGGGTTGTTGGACCGAGCGATCTCGATGGCTCGCTCCAACGTGAGCGACGCGGGGACCGTCTGTGCGGCCACGGGCATGACAGCCAGGAGCCCCACCAGGGCCCCCAGACCTGCGCGGATCCTCATCCTCACGACCTCTCTGGGCATGGTTGCGTGGCGACGGACGCGCCGTGATCCGTACGCCTTACGAGCCTCTCCGGTTTCGCCGGCCTTCCCGTTGTACGGGGGACTCCCGAGAGCCCTTCAATGCTGGAGGACTCCCGGGATAGCTGTGGAAAGATAGGGCGGTGCGGGCTGCCTTGAAGGGTGGGGGATCACCCCACCAGATCCTGGCGCTCGGCGATGTAGCCCTGGGCGGGGATCTCCACCCGGAGCACCCTGCCCTGGGCGTCGAACCACACCAGGCGCACGTCCTCCCCGGCGGAGAGCGTGAGCTTGCGGGCGCGCACCCGGCGGGAACCGAGCTGCACTTCCTCCTCCGTGGAGGGTGCGGCCAGGAACTGCAGTTGGCGGCGCGTGAGCGGCTCGATGACCGGGGTGGTGGAGCCTTCGCGTACGCCCCGGAGGAAATAGTACTGGTGGGCGATGCCCTCCTCCACGATCCGCGTTCCCGCGCGGGCGAGGAACTCCCGTTCCTCCTCGCCCGTGTCGGTACGGATCCGGGCCACGTACCGCCGTCCCGCCACGCGCACGCTCAACTCCGCCGTCTCCGATCCCGAAACCTTCAACTGGTAGTTCACGGAAGCGTCGTCCAGGGGAGTGACCTCGAGGAGGGGGCGCAGCTCCATGGGGCCCGCCCCCCGGTCCAGGTGCACGACGGCGTTGGCGATGACGATGGCGTCGTCGCCCACTCCTGCGCGGCGGATGGCGAACTGTTCCGTGCCCGCCTGGGCGCCGCCGAGGCTCACCGCGAAGGTGCCCTCGTCCAGGACGACGCTCTGGGCTACGCCGCGGCCGGGCTGGGCCAGGGCGGAGACGGCAACGGCGAGGGCGATAAGTGGACGGGGGCCCATGGGGACTCCTTGTGGAGAACGGTCCGGCCGATGCGCTCGACCGGCTACCGGAATCCTACCCGCGCACGCGGCGCTGGTTCATGCTCACTTCGGGTTGAGCATGGCCGTCAAGGTGGACACCCAGCGGAGGAACACTGCCTTTCCCTTGGCGGCGGTCGCCAGCGTGGGCTGCCCCACCACGCCGCGTGACTCCTTCGGGGGTGTGGGCACCCGGCCTCGGATGTATCTTCGCAGCACCCGGTCGCCCGGCTCGAAATCGGCCATTTCGGCGGTACGCACGAGATGTGGGGCCAGGTGGAGGAGGAGGGAGGTCTCCAGCTCCCCGCCGTGCTCGCTGGCTGGGTCGACCTCCAGGAGGTCCGTGACGTCGATCTGGTGGAGGTCGAACACCTTGGTGGTCGAGTGTGCCGTGAGGGAGAGGAGCAGCGCCTCCACGTGAGGCTCGTACCGGTGGGCCGTGATGATCACGAATTCCCGGACCCCGTGGTCCTCCCAGCGGTCCAGGAGCTCGTTCAAGACCCGGTGGAACGTCTTCCTCCGGAGGCCTGCCGAGCCCGCCCAGGGACCTCCGCCCACGGTCACGCCGTAGGAGAAAGGGGGCGCCCGGAGGATTCCGGTGCGCTCCGACACCTCCACCGCCACGCGCGCGGCCACGAGCGTGTTGGCGCCGAGGGGGAGGTGGGGCCCGTGCTGTTCCAGGGCACCCACCGGCAGCAGGAGCCGTGGATCGCGGGCGAGGGCCCGACCGATCTCCGGCCAGGTCAGCTCATCCAGGGCATATGACGTCACCTTTGAACTCCTTCTGGTTGCCGCGGGCGGTCCTCATCGCGGCCCGCCGCCTCGGGCTGTGGCTCGCCGTTGCGGCGCTGGGGGGGTGGGCGGCCCATCCCTCCGTATGGTTGCTGACGCTCGCGGCGGCGGCGGTCCTGGCCGGAGTCATCGCCCAGCCTCGGACATCGCGCCGGCGCGCGCTGGCGTTTCTCATCCTCCTGGCGGGGATCCTGGCGGGTTTTGCCGCGCACCGCCAGGCCGCGGAGGTGACGGCGGACTTCGGAGCGTACTGGGCACGGCAGGAGGCTGCGGTGGGGGCCAGGCTGGAGGAGGCCCTGGAAGGGCGCCTGAGGGCCGCGGAGGGTGCCGCAGGCGATCTGGCGGCGCTCGCCGCGGACAGCGTCCCCAGGTCGGGGGCGCCCCTCTCCCGCCTGCGGGACCGGTATGGCGTTACGGCGCTGGCTCTCTACGGTCCCGAGGGCGAGTTGTTGGCGTGGGACGGGGTCCATCGGGGCCAGGTCCCTGAGGAGGTGCAGCGGGGGCTCCGGCGCTATGCCTATGGCGATACGCCTCTCTTCGGTCACCTGTACGTCACGGCGCCCACGGGATCCGGCGCCACCGCGGTGGCCGCCGTGCTCCTCCGCGCGGACCTCCCCGGCTCCCTGGCCACCGAGGCCGGAGACTTCGCGTCGGATTTCCGCCGCGCCCAGGGCGAGCCCATCCGGTTGGTGCAGGGCGCCGAGGGTGCAGACGAGGGAGGGTGGGACTGGACCCTGGGGGACCGGACGCTTTTCACGGTGGTCCTCGATCCCCCCACCCCCGGGGAGCGGGTCGCTTCGGTCCTCAGTGATTGGCGCGTTCTCGTGGGAGCGCTGGCCTTGGCCGCCTGGCTTCTCTTTGCCGTGGGCGTGGCGCCGGTTGGACCGGTCCCCTGGGAAGGCCTGGCCACCCTCCTCCTCCTGGCGGCGGTCCTCCCCTTCCAGGAGCTCGGCGGGGTGGGGGGGCTCTTCGACGCCTCGGCTCTGGGGGTGGCCGGGCGCCTGGACATCTCCCTGGGGAGGGCGGCCGCGGTGGCCGCGGCGCTGGCGGTGATGGTGGCGGTCCTGCCACCGGCCCGGGCCCGGATGCACGCCCTCCTGGCGGGAGCGGCAGCCGGGGTGGCCTTCCCGGTGGTGCTCGCCTGGCTCGGTGCCGGCGTCCCGCCCGAAGCTCTGGCGGAGGGGCGGGTGGCGTGGATCGTGTTCCAGGGGACCGCGACCGTACTCCTGACCCTCGTGGCCGGCGCCCTTCTCGGTGTGGCGCGCTCCTGGGGTGGCCGCAGGCGCGAGATGGCGTCCCTGGCCGTTCTCACGGCCGCGTGCCTGGCCGCAGGGGCGGCGGCCTGGGTCTGGATGGTGGGGGGGGCGCCTGGGTGGTGGACGTCGTTGTGGGCCATCCCTGTGGCTCTGGCGGCGGCGTCGGGCGCGCAGAGGGGTGCCAGGGGGCGGCTGGCGGCCTGGGCCATGGCAGCGTTCCTGGCGGCTACGGCAGCGGTTCCTTCGGCCTGGGACCAGCGTGTGGAGGCGCGCCGGGAGATCGCCGTTGCGCACCTGGAGCGCCTGGCAACGCCCGAGGATCCCCAGCTCCAGGCAGCGTTGCGGCACCTCGGGGAGGCGGCCACGGTGCTCTCCGAGGGGGGCGAAGAGGGCGTGGATCTGCTCTACGGGGCGTGGCGCAGGAGCGGGCTGGCGGAGCTCGGGGCTCCGGCGTGGCTGACGCTCTGGTCGGCGGCGGGGATTCCCCAGGAGGAGCTGAGGGTCGGCGTGGCGGAGCGCCCTCTGGTGGGGTACGAGGTGCAGGAGCGGGCCAGCCCCGCCGGGGAGGTGACGCTCCTGCGCTACGACCGCGACGACGCACGCTACGTGCTGCGGGTGGCGCTGGGGTCGGGGGAGATCCTCACCGCCGTGGCCCCGCCCTTCTCCGACCCTGCTGCACGCTCGGGTCTCAGCCCACTTCTCGGGGGCGGGACGCAGGACCGGCAATCTTCCCTGACGCTCGTGCCCCGGGCTCCCTGGGAGGGCGCCCGAGAAGGGCTCCGGTGGTCCCGGGGAGGGGATGGCTGGAGGGCGCAGTGTCCCCTCACGTACTCCAACGCGCTCTACGAGGCCCTCTACTCCGTGCCTCTTCCCGGCGTGCTGTCGGGGGCGGCCCGGGCCACGCTTCTCCTTGTCGCCGACTTCCTCGCGCTCCTCCTCCTGCGCTGGCTCGGCCTGGCGCTCTTGGCGGGCGGTCCACGCCAGGGGCCTCGTTGGAGCGCCCTCACCCGGTCCTTCCGGGCCCGGGTGACGCTGGCGCTCTTCGGGTTCTTCGTCCTGGCCATCGCCCTCTTCGGCACGCTGGCATACCGAACCATCGCGGACACGTCGGGGCGCGCCGCCCGGGTCCTGGCCGAGCGGGTGGCCGAGGACGCGCAGGGGTGGTACGGCGAGGTGAGCGGTCGCATGCAGGCGCTCTCCCGGCGCGTGGGCGTAGAGCTTCTCGAGTACCGGGGTGGAGAGCTTCGCGACGGATCCATGGAGGAGTTGGTAGCGCTCGGCCTCTACGAGGCCTGGCTTCCCATGCCCGTTCATCAGGTGCTGGAGGGGGGCGAGGACGTGCGCGCCACCTCGGAAGGGGGGTTGGGGACATGGGCCTACGTGTCTGCGTACCGGCGCATGCCGGACGGCGACGTGCTGACCGCGCAGGTCCCGCGGCAGGCCGGGGCCACCGCCATCCGCTCCGCCGACGTCCTCGAGCTTCTCGCCTTCGCCGTGCTCGTGGGCGCCGGGCTCTCCCTGGGCCTCGCTTTCCTGGTGGGGCAGGCGCTCACACGCCCCATCGAGGCGTTGCAGGTCGCGTCGGAGCGGGTGGGCGAGGGGAACCTGGCGCTGCGGCTCCCCGAGGACCGGGGCGACGAGTTCGGATCGGTATTCCGGGCCTTCAACCGCATGGTGGGTCGGGTGCGGCGGGCCCGGCGCCAGCTGGTGCGCACGAGCCGGCGCACCCAGGCGATCATGGACGAGGCGGCGGTGGGGATGGTGGCCCTCGATCCCTCCGGGCGCGTCACCCTGGTGAATCCCCGGGCCGTGGCTCTCCTGGACCAACGCGTGAAGGTGGGGGAGCCGCTCCCCAGGGACGGGGGGATCGGGGAGGACCTGGTGTCCTGGCTTGCGGGCTCCCTGACGGCGGGGCGGCAGGAGGCGGGAGTTGAGCTCCAGCACGGGCCCCGGAGGATCCGCGTGCGTGCGCGCCGTTTGGGGGGATCGGGAACCCGGGGCGGGACCGTGGTGGCGCTGGAGGATGTCACCGACGAGCTACGCACGGAGCGGGTGCTGGCCTGGGGCGAGATGGCCCGCCAGGTGGCCCACGAGGTGAAGAACCCTCTCACGCCCATGAAGCTGTCGGTGCAGCACCTCCGGCGCGCGTGGCAGGACCGGCACCCGGACTTCGAGGCCATCCTCCTCCGCAACGCCGGCGCCATAGAGGAGGAGATCGACCGCCTTGCCGCCATCGCCAAGAGCTTCTCCCGATTCGGCGCTCCCTCCCAAGGTCCGGATCGTCTCCTCGAGGCGGTGGACGTGGGGCAGGTGGTGGCCGACGTGCTGGCGCTCTACCGGGGATCGGAAGGCCCCATTTCCTTCTCCGCGACCGTACCGGAGGGGCTCCCGGCCGTCTGCGCCCGTGTCACCGAGATGAAGGAGGTGCTCGTGAACCTCCTGGAGAACGCGCGGGTGGCGTCTCCCCTGGGCGGGGCGGTGCGCGTGGAGGCGGAGCTGGAGGCGCCGGGGATCGTACTGGTGCATGTGGTGGACTCGGGGAAGGGGATCCCCGAGTCCCTGCGCTCCAGGGTCTTCGAGCCCCAGTTCAGCACCCGCTCCACGGGCGCCGGGTTGGGCCTGGCCATAGTCCGGAGGCTGGTGGAGTCCTGGGGCGGCACGGTGGGCCTGGAGAGCGGCGAAGGTACGGGCACCCGAATCGCCTTGCGCATCCTGGCCTGGACCGGTGACCCGGAGGCGAGGGGCTAGATTCGACTCCCGGGATGGATCATCTTAGAGCGCGTCCGAGGCCCAAAACCTCATCCCCCGTGGAGATGACGAGCATCACGGCCGATCTTGCTCTGCCGCCCTCGCCTCCGACGGTCCCTCCCGTCGAATCCTCGACCCATCGCATCAAGCCCGTGGAGTTGGCCGCATGGGTGGAGATGCGGCTCCCGCGCATCACCCAGAAGTGGCTCAGGGAGGTCCAGAACCGGTACGCCCCGGGGACCCGGGGCCTCAACGGGGTTCTCGAGGAGTTCCTGGGTCTCCTGGCCAGCTTCCTGCCCGGGATGCTCGGGCCCTACCGGGAGCAGGTGGAGCCGCTCTGGACTCGCACCTCGGAGCTCTTCGGTGCCGTGGCGGCGAAGCGAGGGCTGGCTGCGGGGGAGGTCATCGAGGAGGTCCAGATCCTGCGGGAGGTAGTGATCCGCCTCCTCTACCAGGATCCACCCCTGGCCGGGCGAGCCCCGGTCTCGCTGCGCGAGATCCTACGCCTGAACCGCACCATCGACATGGGCGTCACCCACGCCAGCGTCGGGCACACCGACGCGCTCTTCTTCTCCCTTTTCGAGGGATCGGGGGTTCCCGAAGCGCCGCCGGCGGCCGATCTCGTGGAGGAGCTCCGCAAGGAGTTGGACGGGGTCCGCCAGGAGCTCTGCCAGATCCTCGGCGACCTGCCCGGGACCTCCTGGGCGGCCGAAGGGGACAGGGAGCCATGACCCCGGGCACCCGGCGCGCCGGGGACATGCCCCCCGAGGAGTTTCGCCGCCTGGCCCACGAAGCGGCCGACTGGATGGCGGATTACCTGGGCGGTGTAGGCTCCCTTCCAGTGCTGGCGCAGGTGCAGCCGGGGGACGTGAAGCGCAGGCTCCCGGCGGGGCCACCCGAGCGCGGGGAGGATCCGGAGCTCATCCTGGCCGACTTCCGCGACATCGTCATCCCCGGGATCACGCACTGGAACCACCCGGCCTTCTTCGGCTACTTCTCCATCTCGGGCTCCGGTCCCGGGATCCTGGGGGAGATGCTGGCCGCCGCCCTCAACGTCAACGCAATGGTGTGGCGGAGCTCACCGGCGGCCACCGAGCTGGAGGAGGTGGCGACGGACTGGCTCCGCCAGCTGGTGGGGCTACCCGCCGGGTTCGAGGGAATCATCAACGACACGGCGTCCAGCTCCGTGCTCTACGCTCTGGCGGCGGCGCGGGAGGTGGCGTACCCGGAGGTGCACCGCAACGGCCTCTTCGGGCTCCCTCGGGGGCGCGTGTATGCTTCGGAGCATGCCCACTCCTCCATCGAGAAGGGCGCGCTCACCCTGGGCTTCGGGCAGGAAGGGTTCCGCACGATCCCGACCGACGACGCCTTCCGGATGAGGCCGGACGCGCTCCGCGCCGCGCTCGAGGAGGACAGGGCGGCGGGGATCAGGCCCGTGGCCGTGGTGGCGACGACGGGCACCACGTCCACCACGTCGGTGGACCCCGTGGACGCCATCGGTCCCATCACCCGGGAGTTCGGGGCCTGGCTCCACGTGGACGCGGCGTACGGCGGGCCCACGGCCATCGTCCCCGAGCTGCGGCCTCTGCTTGCGGGCTGGGAAGAGGCCGACTCGGTGGTCGTGAACCCCCACAAGTGGCTGTTCACGCCCGTGGATTGCTCGGTGCTGTACTGCCGCAGGCCGCAGGATCTGGTGCGGGCCTTCTCCATCGTGCCCGAGTACCTCCGCTCCGCCGACACCGGGAAGGCGCGAGACCTCATGGACTACGGAGTCGCGCTGGGGCGGCGGTTCCGCTCCCTCAAGCTCTGGTTCGTGCTGCGCTACTTCGGTCGCGACGGGATCGTGGCCAACCTTCGTGAGCACGTCCGGCTGGCGCGGGCCTTCGCCGGATGGGTGGAGGCCACGGAGGGATGGGAGCTCGCGGCTCCGGTGCCCTACGCTGTTGTGTGCTTCCGCTTTGCCCCGGCCGGGATCGGCACGGAGCAGGCGGACGCCCTCAACCAGCGCATCCTCGACCGGGTGAACGCCGGGGGCGAGGCCTTCCTCACCCACACGCGCCTCCGGGGGCGCGTGGTGCTGCGCCTCGCCGTCGGGAACGTGAAGACGACCGAGGCTCACGTGGCGCGGGCGTGGGAGCTTCTGCGGGAGGCGGGCCGGGCGGAGCTCTAGCAGGTCGAGCACGCCGGCCCAAGGGAGCATTCGCGGGCACCGGGCGAGGGGCTAGCGTCTTTCCATGCTGGCCCATGTCACCACGGGCGCCGTCCGCGGCGTCGACTCGTATCTGGTCCGGGTGGAGGTCAACCTGGCGCCGGGGCTCCCTTCGTTCACCGTGGTGGGGCTGGCGGAGAGCGCGGTCCGCGAGGGACGCGAACGGGTGAGCACCGCGCTGCGCAACGCCGGCTTCCCGCTTCCGCCCAGGCGGATCACGGTCAACCTGGCGCCTGCCGACGTGCGCAAGGAGGGGAGTGCCTTCGACCTCCCGCTGGCCGTGGGCCTCCTGGCTGCCTCGGGGCACGTGGACGCGGGAAGGCTGGAGGGCACAGCCTTCGTCGGCGAGTTGGGGCTGGACGGGGCACTCCGTCCGGTGCGGGGCGTGCTCCCGCTGACGGCCGAGTGCGCCCGCGCCGGTGTCCGCTCCGTGGTTGTGCCCCGGGAGAATGCAGCCGAGGCCGCGGTGGTGGAGGGGATGCTGGTGCACGGGGCAGGCACCCTGGCCGAAGTGGTGGCCCACCTGGCTGGAGACACCCTGCTTCCTCCGTGGAAGGTGGACGCGGCGTCCCAGCTCGGCTTGGCGCCCGCCTCGGGACCGGATCTCCTGGACGTCCGAGGGCAGGAAGGCGCGAAGCGGGCCCTGGAGGTGGCTGCGGCGGGAGGGCACAACCTCCTCCTGCTGGGCCCCCCCGGCTCGGGAAAGACCATGTTGGCTCGCCGCCTCCCGGGGATTTTGCCACCGCTCACCCTGCCCGAGGCCCTGGAGGTGACACGGGTGCACTCGGTGGCGGGCCTCCTCCCGGCGGGAGCGGCTCTGGTGGCCCAGAGGCCCTTCCGGGCGCCCCACCACACGGTGAGCGACGCGGGGCTCGTGGGTGGGGGGCTTCCCCTCCGCCCCGGCGAGGCATCTCTGGCGCACCATGGCGTCCTCTTCCTCGACGAACTCCCGGAGTACCGCCGGAACGTCCTGGAGGCGCTGCGCCAGCCTCTCGAGGACGGGGAAATCCGCCTCTCCAGGGTCCGGGGGGCGGAGCGATTCCCCGCCCGCTTCCTCCTCGTGGGTGCAATGAACCCGTGCTCCCGCGTTGCCTTTTTGCCACTGTTTGGGGAGAGGAGGGGTCGGGGTTGGGGTCGGGAGGAAGGTAGGAAAGCTCAATGGTTACCTCGTCGGTGCCGATCACAATCTCCTGGACGAGGTTCTCAACGATCTGATGCTTCTCCTCAAGGGAGAGGTCTCCCCATCGGGAGTAGAGGCTCTGGGCTTCGGTCAGGATCTCGTCGGAGGAGAGGTATTGGATGCGGAGGAAGTCCACCTCGCCCTGGAGACGAGGGATCTCTTCGTCCAATTGGCGGACTCGCTCGTCGAGGGGCCGGTAGAGGTCGCCGAAGGCTTCAGGGGTGAGTCGGTCGTCTACGTAGGCTCGGTAGATCTTCTCCCGCTGGGCCTCGACGGACTTCTTCTCGCGCTCCAGCCCCTGGAGGAGTTCTTCCTTCTC